>JGI24004J15324_10000030_pt1 | contig 47265 bp, 68 predicted proteins | sample LinPmetageLP32_FD_15324 | JGI IMG/M metagenome (IMG submission 15324)
CCACCATTACCAATATAAGTTTCGTATGCCGTCTTACAACTACTACCACAATTTGAATCACCTGCAATATTGATATGTAAATCTTTGCTACTAAAATCTGATAGAGTTACACTACCACTATTTGTACCTGTAACTGTATAACCTAAATCTTCTAGTTCACTTTTTAATTGTGTGTATTGGTCACTTGTACTAGACACATAATTTATATGAGCCGTGTCTGCTTTAACATCTGTGAATGATAGATAGACTATGAATGCAAATAAAACATATGTTATTCTGCTAATTACTTTGAGAAATGTTAATGTCATTTATACCATCTCCTATCTTTACATCTTCTACACCAACTTGATTTTGCTTTAGTGTTATATTGTAACTGTAGTCTTTATCTAAACGTATTTCTGCAAAATTCCCTTGTCCATCTTCTCTAATAATAATGTAAGTTGGCTCTGTTGAAAACGTTATTCCAGTTTCTTTATCAAACCCAAGTTTAAATCCTAAACTAGGATCAAATGCTTGTTTAAGTTTTTTAGTTATTTGTACGTTTAATACTGCTAGAATATCTTGTAAAAAATCTTGTAATAAAAAGTCTTGATCTAATTCGTCTGCGAATTCTTCATTTGATTCGTCTAATGCGTCTACATCTAAATCGTTAAATTCTAAGAAGTCAATGTCTAATACACTTGCAACTACTTTTAATCTTTCTTGTTTTTCTATTGCATTTTCTATTGCTTTAGGTTTTTGTACAATTAACAAGTTATTAATCATACTTTCATCAATATCTAATATAATAGGTTTTAATGGTTGTGACTCAGATGTTATAACCATTGTAGTTTGAAATGCTTGGTTCATTAATACAAATCCTGCATCTGTTTCTACAGAAATTTCTCCAACAAAGCAGTCGCCTTCGCTATCGCAACTAGGTAATAATATAATTAAACTACTTCCTGTTTCGTCTACAGTCATAGTAAAGTCTGTACCCCTAACTCCAATAACCGCAGTAGGTGTTTTTATTTTTACATTTTGTTTATATTTTTTAGCAATTTGTCCACTTGCATAACGTACTGTTCCTAAACTTGCTTTTACAGATAACGAACCAACATCATTTGCTGGATCAAAAATAAACTCATCAATTACTACGTTACTATGTGCAGTAATTTCTAATTTTGTATCATCTATAAAATTAATGTTTTGGCTATCTTTAAATGTTTCTATTCTGTCCATAGAGAATACATCAGAATCGGTGTCACCTACTACAGTGCCCGATTCTCTGTAAATTTTGCTTGGACCTTCTGCCTGCGTAATTACTCCAATAGAAGAATAGGCAGTACTAGATATAATGCAAAGTAGAATAGCGAAAAGATATTTCATTAATCACTCTGCGTTATATCAATGTCAGAATTATTACCGCTAGTAGTTAATTGGATTTTGTTATCGTAGATTCCACTTTGTGTAATATCAACAGTTGTACCTTCTCCAGTATGACTATGTGTCAAACTGTGTCCTGCACTGTCACCGTCTCCAGTTATTGTATAGTTTGCCGTGTTATCAACTGAACTACCTAATGCATCATTGTCCATATCGATATCTGCATCTGCCGCCGCACCATTCACTGTAAGTGTAATTGTATCTTCATTGCTTGATGCTAGGTCTATTGTACCTACAAAGTTAGCCGCACTTGCACTTCCACCGATAGAAACTGTAATTGTTGCATCATTACCTGTAACGTCGACACTCATCTGAACTGTTTCACAGTTATTAGCCGCACACGTTAACGCAACTGTATTTGAGTTACCTGTTAAATCTATATTACCTGTATACGAAACTCCATTAATAACTGTAGACACAACGTTGTTATTACCAATTTGGTCTATATTAAAAGTCATACTATTACCGGTTAAAGATATTGCCGTACTACTTGTACCTGCCACGTTGTTCTGTCCATCTTGTACTACGTCCAAGTTTAAATTATTACCACTTTGTGTAATATAAATGTCGTTAGCAAGTACTGGTACAGAAAAACACAGAAACAAGAGTACTAAAATGTTATTTTTCATTTATTTTCTCCGTTTGTTTCTGCCCTTTTAGTTTGGTTAACGTTTCCCATAGATACATATCAGCAGTGTTTTTAAAACAGTTGCCTTCTGCATTACAAACGTTAAAGTCATTTCCCTGTGCTCCTGTAAGCATTTCACTTTCGTGCATTTTTGGGATAGAGTTAATGTCCGGTTTAGATGTAGGTAAAGATGAGAGTTTAGAATGAACTTGGAGATTCGTATCTTTTCTATCTGAACTAATTTTATCACCGGACTTGTAGATTAACTTTTCTTCGATTGGTGGAGATTTAAATTTCCACAAGCCCTTGAGTTCGCCTTCTTTGACGATTTCAACTACAGCCTGTTCTATTGCTTGTCTTACTGCATAGTTTACAGGCTCGTTTATAGAAGTTCCTATTTCAACTTCTAATGCTCTTGTACCTAAATCTAAAAATCTAAATACATCAGAACTATCTTTATAACTTGCAATAGTTTTATCAACTGCAACCGACAGTAGTATTTCGCCAGTTGACACACTGATAATTCGCATTGCCACAGATACTCTATCTGTTCTATATTCCTTTGATGTTCCTATACCAAAATATCGAGCACCTATTCCGCCACTTTCAATGTTACTATCATACCCTACAATAGCACCATCTAATAGTAGTCCAGCAAATAACATAGGTTTTAAATCCTCTGCTTTTTTGCCTTCGTATAATTCTCTTGTACTTCTAATAAGTTGTCTTTCCTTGACTAAATTAGCAAGGCTAACACGTTCTAATACTTTAAACCATTTGCCTTTTCCGGCTTTTTGTAAAGCATTAATAACATGATTCTCTGCACCTTGCGTTACCGCAGTGCTGAGTTGACTAAAGTTTGTAGAAGGTTTTCGTTGTCCTGTTTTATCACCAAAGCCATAAATTGCAATAGTAATAATTTGGCCATCTATTTCTGGAAGATTAACTAACTCTTTTACACCTACGGGTATCTTTGCAGGTGGATCAAAACTTACGGGTTTTACTACCTTACCAGCACAACCCGTTAAAAATAATATTAAAGTTAATATCCAGATTAATTTCATTCATTAAAATCCAAAACCACTCAACGGAACAATTAATTCACTAAACGTTCCATCGGCTTCTGTTATTTGTACAGTAATCGTACTCGATGATGCATCTTTAACCCAATAGATAGTTGCACCTTCGACAGTTGCAGTACCACTATTGGCACCAGTGTCTGAAAACATACTATCAACTAAATTTTTAGATAAGTTTGCGTAAATTCTAGATTCTACGTTTGCTAAGAACTTAGAAAGAGTTTCTTGTGCTTTATCTCTTTCAGCCTGCCTTACAGCCGCGGCTTTTTCTTTTTCTAATTCTTGTTTACGTTGGAACTGAAGTTGTTCAATACTCAAGACATGAGTACTGTAACCTTTTCCGCTGAAGGAAGGATTTTTAAATTCATGTGTAAGTTCACTGGCACTTGCATAAGTGCTTAGGACCCAAGTCATGACTATAGTTAAAAATAATTTTTGCATTCGATACGATCTCCACTTGTATTTATTATATACACAGATAAAATAACCACGTATATTGAGAAAATCGTAAAAATATTTACTCTTATATAAATATGTATGCAATAAGACGTTATTGTGTGGACGGTAGTTTATAGCCCTTTACTACCGTCCTTTTTTTATTCTCAAAACTTTCATTCTAGCAATAAGACGAGTTCTGCCTAAACCAAGATGTCGACCAGCCGCGGCTACGTTGCCGTTGTGCAAAAGTAACGCATCTTCAATTTCGTCTGTTTCAACTTGTTTGATTCTATCGGGTAAAGAGGTAATAGGAACTTCGTTGGATGAGCCCGATGCTCCCCATATATCGTCGAGAGCATTCCAAATGAAATCCTGCTCGTATTTTGAACCGCCCTTGTCCATACAACTATTTATAAGTCGTAAAAACAAGGACTATATCAAATGGATCTATCTTCCAGAGACCCAGTCTATTTCGTCGTCAGTATAAGGCCACATTAGAAAGCACCTGCATATTTGTAAACATTAAGAAGCATAACTCCTGCTAGTATTGAAAACATTATACCCATAACAGTAATTGTTGTGAAAAGATTGTTCATTTTTTCTTACCTGTCATCAGCATTTTTGCTTCTTTATGCATACCCATTAGTGTTAACTGGTGTGCCGCTCTGGCAGTACCAATTGTTTCACAGGTTTTTATCATTCCTGCAAAGAACTTGTTTACTGATTCACATACTGAACAGTAATATATTGCTATTGTACTCATCTGTCAAATAATCCCCTATTTGTTCCCATTATTAATTGTTTTTGTCTGCGTTCTAAATCTGCTAAATCCTGTGAGTTAGCAAGATAATCATACTCGCGTTGTTTCTGTGTTCTAGGTTTTACAACGTTCCATACTTTTTTTATTAACTTAATCATTATTTTACATTCTTCATCATTGGTGGTTTTCCGGTATCACGCATTTGTTGATATGCGAAAGCCCAGTCGTTTCCGTATTCTGTTTTTGCCCAAATGAGTAGTTGTTCATCAGATGCACCACGTGATCCAACGTCAAGCCAACTCAGAAGGGACTCTAGCATTTTTGCCATGGTCTTCTTCTCCGTGTTATGTTTAGATGCTTGAGGAAAGCAATACCCTGGTCTTTGCCAGTGTCAGTCTGTTGTAAGGCGTAGCCACCGCCCTAGTCTTTCCTAGTGCCACTCTTTTTTTCTGAGCCGAGGTCGCTCTTGGATAAGAACAAAAGAACTTTTGTTTTTTCTTTATCCACTTCTATTTATCAATTAGGTCAGTAAACCTGCCCTAGTCTTAATGCAAGGCTGTCTTGCTTTTTTGTTAATAATGAAATTTGATTATGCTAGAACTAGCAATAATTATTTTACTGTGAATTGTTCGTATATTCTATTAATGTTTGAGTTACATCTTACAAACGTTGCACACTTTGGCATATCTTTCAAACGTCTTGCACCAATATATGTTGCCGATGATCTAACTCCACCTAAAATATCTTGTACAGTTGCTTCTACTGGTCCACGATATGGCATAGAAATAAATCTTCCTTCATTTCCCCTATATCCATCTTTACGTTTACCATGTTTTTCTCTGGCACGGTCTGAGCTCATGCCATAAAATTCTACTTTACCGTCTACTACTGGTTGCTCTGATTCGTCNTGTCCTGCTAACATACCACCAATCATTACCATATGTGCTCCNCCGCCAAATGCTTTTGCAATATCACCTGGATATACACAACCACCGTCAGCCATAATATGTCCATCGACTCCGTTCGCCGCGTCGGCACATTCCATAATTGCTGAAAACTGTGGTACTCCTACACCCGTCATTGTTCTTGTAGTGCATACTGATCCTGGACCAATACCAATTTTAACAACATCAGCACCATTTATAATAAGTTCTTCTACCATTTCAGGTGTAACTACATTACCTGCTACAATAACTTTGTCAGGATATTCATTTCTAATCTTTTTAATAAAGTCTATAAAGTTTTCGTGGTATGCATTGGCAACATCTACAGTAATCATTTTAACATCAGGAAACATAGTTAAAACTTCCTTCATCATTTTATAGTCAGGTGCATCAGGATCCCACATTATATTTGTTCCTGTACATACACTCACACTTTGCATTCTTAAACCTGTGCCAGCCGCCGCTTTCCATTGTTCCGGAGTTGTTGACTTTGTAATAACTGTCATCATTTTATGTTGTTGTAAAACTTTTGCCATACTAAATGTTCCAACTCCATCCATATTACTTGCAAATATAGGACAGAAGTCCATAACTTTTCCAGAGTTCCTAAATTCAAATTTTCTACTCATTTGTACATCTCGTCTACTTGATAGTGTAGAACGTTTTGGTTGCAATAGTACATCTTCAAAATTTAATTTTAACTCTTCTTTCAGTCTCATTTGATAACCTCTATCCTTGGTGATAAGTGTTTAGGTGTAAACCCTAATTTCTTTAGTTGTGTTATATCGGCTAGTGTGTCGTGTCTTTCATTTGGAGTATATATCTTAACTGGTAAATTTGGTGCAAGGTCTCTTACTCTTACACTATTTCCAGTACCAATATCAATAACTCCTATCATTTCTGGATTATACACTAATAATTGTATTGCATCTAATACATCTTCCATATGTATAAAATCTCTAGTATGATTTGTAACATATTCTAATGTACCTTTTTGTAACTTGTCAAAAAACATATCTTTCCTAGGTATGTCTGAATAAACTGTATGTAGTCTCATTCCTAAAGTAAAAGGATAACAAGAAGCCAAATATTCTAAACAATGTTTAGATGCCGCATACGGATTTAAATGTGGTTCGTATTGCGAACTAGAACTTGCATATAATATTCTTTTACCTTTATATCTTTCAAATAAACGTTTACTTGCTTCTATATTATTTGTCCAATAACCTGCAGGATCATTTAAACTCTGTCTTACTCCGCTTTTACCTGCTAAATGTATTACAAAGTCTACTTCTATAGGTAATTCGCAAGTAAGTAAATCATTACCGTCTTGTAAATCGATTCCAATAACATTAAATTTTAAGTCTTGTAATCTTTTATATAATTGAGTTCCTATAAAACCTTTGTGTCCTGTAAGTAGTACATTCATTTAGTTACCTTAAAATGTTCATATGATTGCTGAACGCATTTTGCTTGATAATAGCAATCTGCTAAGGCATTATGAGCATCCGTTCTTATTGCTTTTCTAGGATCAGATGGCATCATCGAAAATAATGTTCTACTATCTCTAACTTGCCAAAAGTTCCAAGGCAAAGGTTGTTTCATTTGCCTATATAAATTTTCTAATATGACCATATCAAATGCAGGTCCTTGACACCATATCTCATCGCACCCAATAAGCCATTTATTAAGTTGTGCTAAAGAATCAGAAACATTAGTTCTTCCTTCTTCTCCCAATGCTTCATCTTGTACTGCTTTAGATTGTTTACCCCACCATTCTACGGTTCCATTGTCTACACTTCGATTCATACTTGTTTGTTCGTCTACATTAAGACGTAAGTACAAACCTTTTGCAGGTTCTTCTTTATTATATGGATTAAATTTTATACCGCCTAGTGTAAGTACTACACAATCGGGTTGAGTGCCTAGTGTTTCTAGGTCAATCATTGCGTGTGTTGACATATTGCCCCTATTTGTCTTCTTCGATCCTAACTTCTAACGGATAGCCGTCGTTTCTAGCCGCCAGTGTAACTTCAATTCCTTTTTGCTCTGCCATCTCATATGGCATAGTTGCTACTACGCAACTTCCATTCTCATGAATATCAACAACAATCTTTTTTGCACCTTCTTCATCATATTCAAAGAAGTCAACAAGACATTGAATAACAAATTCCATTGTTGTAATGTCATCATTTAACATAATGACTTTCCATAAATTTGGTTCTTTTAATTCCACTTTAGTTACTGGCTTTACTATCGTTGCATTATCTGTATCTGTCATTGCCCTTATTTCTTTTGATATTCTTGATGAGGAAAATCATAATATTCAAGTTTAGTCTTATCTGTACTTCTACCTTTATTAGACTTAAATTCGCCCATTTGTTGTACACCTGTTACTTTCTGTTTTTCGCCCATCGAGTTTAATTGTTCTCTGTTTTCTTCATTTAGTGTTATAGTATACAACCTTGTACCCTCTTTGTCAAGTACTAAAAGTTCAATAGAATTGGCAGTTTCTCCATGCCATAAATATCGCCATTCTCCCTCAGGTAGCGACGGATATGCTCTTCCAAACACTTTTTCAATATCTACAGTTAAAAGTCCTAAAGCACCAAAACTTAAAGGAAGTAATACTAGTGCTATTTTCCAGTTAACTCTAAGCCATACTGCTATACAAAGTACTAGTACTAAAAAGGGCCAACCTATAATATGGTAAATCCATGTATCAAACCAATCTAAATTAAACATTATCTACTAGCCTCATTTCCATTAACTATATTACCTTCTCCTAATTGTACTGAGTTAACTTTATTCCATTCAACAACTGCACCATTAAAGTCCCAGTCAACATCTAATACTTTATTTTTTTCGCCTGCTTTAATACGAACTATAGGCTCTTCTTGTCCTTTAAATTTTAGTGTAACAGTTCTACTTCCGTATTTTCTAAAATTCTTAATAGTCATAAATTCAACTGTTATATCATCTGGCTCTACTTGATCGTGCATACTATATAAATGAACACTGACTTCATAAGACCCTGGAAAGAATTGTGTGATGTGTACAACTTCTTGATTCTTTACATAACCGGGAGCATCACCAGTTTTACCTAAATCATCTTTTTCCAAATGCATACCTTTAATAGTTTTATTTGTAAAACTTAATATTTTTCCATTTGGATCTCTAACCCAGACATCTACATCAAAGTCACTCTCATTGGACCAGTTAATTACTATTAAAGCCTGATCAGGTGGATCAACTTTTCCATCATCTGCTATTGGATTAATTAAAATGTATGCAATAAAGAATAGGAATACAAATCCTACTAGCATATTAAACAGTAAGTCTATAAATCCAAATGTGGTTAAGTATCTACGATGCTTATTCTTTTGCATTATGCGACTCCACTAACATTAATTGTACTTTTAAATGTAAACTACTGATAAGTCCAACTAAGGTTGTGGTAAGGGCCGTACTCATTCCTGTCGCCATTTGATCTAGCGAAGCCGTTAATGAATCTATATTTGAAACATCTATGTCTGCAAATGCTGAGTAAAGCATTAATAAGAACCCACTCACTGTTCCAATTAGTCCTAGTGTGACTAAACTTTCAGAAGTAAACCAAAGTAACTCTTCGTTTACTGATTTTGGTTTATAAATTTTGTATAGTACAAAAATTGATGATATCGCCCACACGGCTATAATAATAAAACTGATTTTTGTTTGGTCTGAAAGCCAAAGTGCGTTCCATAAGTTAAACATATGTATAACGAAGAAACTAAAGGTTGTACAAGTAAATATTGCAACCCATTTATAAAGTAAATTACGATCCATTTTCTTTTCCTGTATGAGTTGTTATTTGCATCACTCAGTTGTATTTATAAGTCAAAGGTGAGTATGTTATATTATAGTTTTTAGGAGAGAGATAGTGGTCATAGACTACTACAACCACTATCGTTAAAATTAAGATTACTTAATTTGAATTGTTTTTGGCTTTTTGGCTTCAGGGATAATTTTTTCCAAAGCAACTGTAAGTAAGCCGTCTTTTAATTCAGCGCCATTAACTACCATGTCTTCTGCGATAGTAAATGTTCTAACGAATTGACGTTTTGAAATTCCTTTGTGGATTACTCCTGGATCTTTCTCCTGTCCTTCATCTGATTTAACTGATTTAATGGTTAGTTCACCGTCTGCAGTTTTAACTTCGATGTCGTCTTTACCAAAGCCTGCTAGTGCAACCTCTATATCGTAAGTATAATCACCTGTCTTAACGATATTATATGGTGGATAATTAACCGTATTACTTGATTGATAGTCGTACATTCTTTCGAATTGATCGAACATATCATCAAAGCCCACAGAAAATGGACGTAATTGGTTAAAAAATGATAGATTTGTTTTGTAGTTTGTCATGCTATAACTCCTTTGTATTAAGCAAGTTTATAAATGCAACCCTATATAGGCGTTGCGATAATATATACATTAGAACCATTTCTAATGCATACTGTATTATATAGTTATTTATCTGTAAAAGTCAAGTACTTTAGATAGAAAACCAGGGATAATATGGTAGTTTAAGCAGTCAAAGACGTCGTTTAACGGTACTTTGTTTAAAAGTACGGCACAATGTTAGCCTCTTTTTTCTGCTTCACGTTGTAATTTCTTCCAACGTTTAATTCCTTGTTTTTTCTTCTCTCTTTTGATTTCAGACGGTTTTTGATAATATTGCTTATCTCTTAATGTTTGCAATAATCCATCATTCGCAACTCTCTTTTTAAGTTTACGAAGTGCTTTAGTTAATGCTTCAGGTGTATCACCATTTACATGAACTGTTAACCCGTGATCTCTAGGTCTATCTTCCCATCTTTTTTTATGTTCAAAGTTTCCTTTGAAATTGTTGTTACTTCTTGGTTTTTGATTATATCCCAATTTGCCCTCCATTGTAACTGTCGGTTTGTTTAAGTAGTGAAGCCACAACGTTAATCCCATAATTAGGATTAATCACTTTGTGTGCTTCAATATTGTGGTATACATTAGGGCGGGACAGTATCCACCCCAAGTATACTTTATTCAATTCTGAAGTTTGGTCTAAGAATGTAAAATGACTAGAATTTACTGTATTTGCAATCCAATCAAAATCAGTATCATTTTTAGTAATACAATGAACACTTATTCTACGTTCATCTCTATCCAATAAATCTAATATGTTATCTACGAGAGGAGTATCGCCTACTAAACATATTTTATAATCACTATTGTGATCATAGTCTGGACTTGTTACTATTGTTATCTTGTCGTTAATCATTCTCTCCCATTAGATAAAAAATCTGTCATTTGTGATTTCTCAGAATCTGACATATCTTCTAGTTCAATTTCTCCACTAGCAACTTTTTCAACTAGTAGTCTAACATAGTCTTCTGTTAAATGACTGTTAGTACCTTCTTTATCTACTTCAATCCATTTTTTACCATTCCATTTAAATAATGTATGTGGAAAAACATCTGTTTTAGTAAACAGTTGACCATTCACTGCATCTGGTGGAAATTTACTTCCGTAAGTAGCCGGTGGAACATCATTATCGTCATCTGCTTTAGGTTTTAAAATATCAGGAGTAGTAGAATTTTCTACTAACTTATATTTTGCATTTAGACGTTCGATTGCGGCATCTCTTGCCTTAATCTGTGTTTCCATATCTTTACTTTGTTTTTCTACTTCCGCTTTTGCTTTTTCTACTTCCAGTTTTTCTAATGCTATCTTTTCCTTTTCCGATAGTGCCGCTTTTATCTTTGTTTCGTCTTCCACTAGTTTTTCTACTTCCACTAACTTCTCTACGATTTCGGGCTCTTTCGCTTCTAAGGACTTTACCGTTTCTTTCAATTTAGCAACACTTTCTTCTTTACTAGAAACTTTTGCTTTTAAATTGTCTGTAATCTGTGTATGTGATGCATCTTTATCTTCGATTAATTTCATTAAACGTTGTTCTAGTGCAACTTTATCTTTAATAGTTTTATCTATTGTTTTTTGTAACTTGGCAATGTCTTTATCTTTAGCATTGTTACTTTCCTGAAGTGCATCCATCTTTTCTTCTAATTGATGTAACAATCCAGTATAGTCGTCAATTTTCATTTTTAACTCCTCTATCTTTTGTTGTTTTGCTTCAGGACGGTGTTGGTATTCTTTTTCTTCTCGCAACCATCTTAATTGCATGGTACCTGCCAATACTAGCATAATTGCTAGTGGATCAAATACTATAACAATAATAATAATTACCCAACGTACTGCCGCCTCAAGTAAATTTCTGTCTGCTTCTTCACCATAAATGAATTCTGCAATATACTTAATAGGGCCAACTTCTGCTTCAAGTTTTCTATACTCTTTTTCATAATCAAATTTTTGACTACGCCATGCTTCTAGTTTAACTTGTTCCTTATCTATAAAGTTTTCTAATTCTGTTATTCTAGAATCAATATCTTCTGTTTTAACGTTTGCTTGGTCTCTTAGAGATTGTATTCTATCTTGTATTGCATCTACGTCATTTGCATATTTGTCATCGATTGCTTTTAATTCGTTAGCAAGTCTTGTTTGGATTGCAATGATTTCTTTCTGCACTTTAGATGCTACTGAAATTTCGTTTTGTTTGGCACGTTCGACTGCCTTGTCGTACTTTGTTCCGCCACCTAAACTACCTTCAAATCGGTCTTTGGCGGCTTTAATATCTGCTTCTTTTCTTTCTTTTGCTTGTTCTAATCTATTGTTTTGAATCTCTATAGACTTGTCAGCATCTGCTCGTTTTTTATCTTTTTCTGCTTCAATACGAACATATAACTCATTCAAAACTATTTGCTCTTTAGAAACTAGATTATCTACTCTAGTACTGTCACCTGTATTTAGGTTATTGATTTCCGTACGCCATCTATCAACCTTACCATCACTACGACTAATATTTGCTTCTACGGATTGTATTATTGCTACTTGATCTTCTCCAAGTGCAGTTTGTTCAATATGACTTTTAGATAAAAATCCAAAGATACCCATACTAGTAATAAACATGAGTATAATGACTGCCATACTTAGGTACCAGCGAGTGAACGCAGGCGCCTTTTTCCAATAATGGTGTAACCAGACTGTGGCGGTTATTTTACCTACCTCAAGAACTGCACCCATTAAAATAATAGGAAAAACTGCCGCCGCAAAGATGGCTGTTAATCCTACTATACTATACCACGCCGCTATGGAACTTATGCTTAAGGCGACTAATAATGTTAATAATGCAAAGAACATACTGTATTTATTGTTTCCAGTTATATAATTTTTCAAAATGCTGTCTTAGTTTCACTGCATCTCCTCCTTGTGTCTTAAATGACTCTATAAAAGTTTCTATCAATTTTGCCGCCAAAAGTCTATATTTTGGTAAGGCGTCTTGCTGAAGTTTTTGTATCGATTGTTGTGGCATTGTTTGTATTATTACATCTACAGGTATGTGATCTATCCAACTACCTGCTTTACACATATCATTTTGTATTTGGTGTAATTCCTGTGTAGGCATAAATGCAGGTAACATTCTACGTGATTCGTCGACTAGAATACACATCAACGTTCCAAAGTAATTTTCTTTAAATATTTGTTTTTGCATTATTTCATAAATGTATGATTGCCTAATATACCAATGTATTTCTTCTTATCAGCCCAACTAGGATAAACTAAATTATGTGCATAGTAAAAAACTGCACCTAGTGTATTATCTGTAACTTCGTACGAACCGTTTCCAGTAACTATAATTGCAATTTGTACTGCTTCTCTCCATGCTCTTGCATTACCTTCTATAGTTTGTCCTGTTAATTCTTTATTTGCCCAAATAACATCTTTGTTACCATCACAAAACCAACTAAACTGACATCTGTGCTTTCTTGGGTAATAAACTCTATCTTTGTCAGCCAAGTTTTTATGTTGTTTTGTTTTCCAACTTTCTCTTACTGGACCATCTGTTACAACACCACAAAATGTATCGGGCCATCTTTTATCTTCAACCCTATTACGAGTAACATTTGCTACTGCGGCTTTACCTGAATAAGATTCTGCTCTTGCTTCAAAGTAAATGTTTTCTGCTAAACACTGGATTTCTGGGTGTTTAGAATTTGGAACATTTTCGTTATTAAGCTCGTTCCATAAAATATGTTTGGCTTGAGTTGTTAAATGTGCACCAGTTGTAGCCTGTGCATTTGTTGATATTAACACTATAATACCTGTTATAATTATTAGTCCTAGTTTACGCATAGATATCTCCTTATCTTTGTTTTAACTTACTCTTTCATTATAGCATCTTATAGGTATCTGTCAACCGGTTAATTATCCCCTATTTTTAAGGCTTTCTAGGTAAATTTCTAGTAATTTTGCCCATGTATCGTCAAAGTTAGCACTTATGCCCAAGTTATTATCCCTTACTAGTGTAGAATCGCAACCAAAATGTTGTATTTCCGCACCTGAGTGTTGTAAAAACGTCCCGTAAAAGTTGTGTCCTATTAAGTAAGATTTTGCTTTTACTTCGTTTTCCTTATAATATTCGTCAAATAACTGTATGTGCTTTTGTAATGACTCTGAATTGTAATCTTTTATAAAATGTGAAGTTGGTCCTGCATATAACCAATCATTTGTGTGTAATAATCCATGTTTCTCAGGTTGTACTCCTGTGAATACATAACTTTGTGTTTCATATGCTTTAGTAACAAAGTCCTGGAAGAAATTTGTGTTTCTAATGGCGCAATCCCAACGAGCATGAAGTATTACATCTGCATCTTGTATTGTATTTTTGTATAATTTTAAAATCTTGTTTAACATGATTAACCTACCAAAATAGTAATCAAATCTAACAGTTGTTTTTAAATGTGTTTCGTAAGGATTATTTAAATATTCTTTTAATTCATCAGAACATAAATGTTCATTTTCTAATACTTCGTCTTCTGTAACTGAAGTTTCTTTAAATTTAGGTAAATGTAAATTATCTGTTTTCCATATACTACTAAAAAATTGTATATCGTATGTAGAGTTATCTACTAAATTTTGCCACCATCTTAAACAGAAGTCCAAGTGCCGTGGGTCGCCTGTAAGTATAATAGCAACTTTCTTCATTAAAGAGTAACAACGCCTGCTTTAACTAGCCTTGTTCTATTTTTCATATGTTGTTTTGTAATAGCATCTTTAGAACCGCCAGAATATGCTACAGCATATCCCTCTTTAATAAGTATCGCAGTGCATCGCTTATCTTCAACGATGAAGTCTCCAAGAATTCTCCCAAACTTTCCTTTTTTATCTTCACCGCTTCGGTCAATCTCTGTTTTGAGAGTTTGGATTGATCCAACTGGTAGTAAGTCTTTAAGTCTTTGCTTTGATGCAAGTCCGAATTTTTTTTCAACTTTATCTCTTGTTCTAGATTCTGGTGTGTCTATTCCCATCATGCGAACACGTTCTTTGTGCATCCACATTCCGAAACCTAAGTCAATATCAACGTCAACTGTGTCTCCGTCAACTACTCTTAATATTTTACATTTATACTCGTACATTTTTTATTTTCCTTGACCCTTATATTTTTTATAAGATCGTTTTTTACTTTTATTCATAGAACTAAACTTTGTTCTACTATGATTATTTCCAATACTTGTTTTCTTTGGTTGTGTCTCATGGGCTTCATGCCCCTTGTATAATTTCATAACCCTCCTGGGTTAGTTGGTTGATTATATGCTAATATTTAGTTGTTTTAGTCTTGGGATAATATATTGTTCAACCCAATCTTTATGTGCTTGTTCTGGCGGATGGTATGCAATCCAGTCGTAACCTCCGTCATTTGTAAACTGCCAAAATCCGCCATAGTCTTTATGAAATATCCATTTACTCCAGTCAACTTGTTCCATTAATGTTTTAATAAATTTACGTTCTTTGTCAGTTTGTAATTTTTGTTCAAATGACAATATCGGTTCTCTATCAATTGACGAGTCGTACTTAACCCTATTTGCACCTTTGCCATCTTCAGCTCTACCAATTCCATATGCTTTATCCATATCCCAATCTCCATAACGCATATCTCCCATATGTGTCATTATAAGTGGAATATTTCTAACTCTACAAGTTTGTTGTACTAGTAGAATATATTCTAGTGTTTTTGCAAGTTGATTAAAATCTGTATAAAAATATTTTAAGTAATTCTCTTTAGGTCCTGTGTAACTTGCACCTTCTGATTTGTATGCATTATATTCAGGCATATACCAGTCATAACGTTCAACAGTACTCCACATAACAATTACTGCGTTACACTCGTGGCTTATATTCTCTAGAATAGTACGGGCAATTAATCTATTACCTGCTCCACCTATTGCTACATTTTTAGAATTTGGTATAAAATCGGGCCAGTGTTTATAATCAACATCTACCCCGAGTTCATTTTTGTGTGATCCAATTGTATAACTACAACCACTACATAATATCATTGATTACCTCTTATTATAGTAGTACTTATCTTTATGGATTAGCCGGATTTAAATCTAGATGTTTTCCCCATTCAGCATAGTAATGACGCATACCAACTTCATCGTGTATTGTGCTATTTTCATGTCTACCATGTAGTATGTTTCTACGTTCAGTACCTGGTGCCATAGATGCACCTTGTCCTGTTACACCTAATAAATCTTCATGTAGGTTACGCCCAAAAGGTCCCCAAATAGTATTATGATGTTTAATACGAGTTTGTCTTTCTTCTGGTGTGTCTTTTCTTAATCCATATCCTCTAAACTCTATAAGAACCTTGTTTGGTCCAAGAGGTGTAACACTATCTGACCGATAAGCACTACCACGTAAATTAAAGTTAAAGCCTGGAAACAAATCTACCATGTACCATTGGTTCGGTGGTAAGTTAGGAAAACTTAACTCTCCTCTGTCACCTTCTTTGTCAAATTCAGTATAGTTAACAGTAAAACTACTTACGTTAACGTGTCCGTTATCAAAGGGAATATTCTTTCTAGCAAAATACTCATCATTGAAACCGGTTACTCTATTAAAGTAATGCATAAAGTCATGATAGAATTCACTATTTGTATCATGCCATAGTTTATAGTTAGTAGGAATAACTGCTTTATGATAATGGAAGATTTCTAGTTCTTCTGTATCAATTGCTTCAGCAATACAATCGAATGCTCCTGCCGTCCATTGTTCTACATCCATTGTAGGGTTAGGATCTAATGTTACCCATACCATACCTCCATGTTTAACTTCACAGTATAAAGGTGTTTCACTTGTTACAATAGGTGCTTGTAATGTTCCCGTAGGTGCCCAACTACCGTAATTACGATATGCTTTGACTTCATTACCTGTATTATAAACAATAATATTATATCCAGCAATTTGTGATGTGCGATAATCTAACTTATTATACATTTCGCTAATATGGCATACTGGTACCCATACTTTACTAAAAATGTGTTCAATTTCTTCTTCAAATATCTTTTGACTAGAATATATTTCACTGCTTACATATTCTACGTTAGGTTCTTTTATCCAATTTTTATGATTACGCGGTGGCATGATAATTCTCCTCTGCCTTTAGTGGTACTATTTAACAAAAAAAAAGCCTACGGGTTAGGTAGGCTTTTAATTTTTTAGTAAAATCGTTTCTTGTTATCGTTGGATCTTGTTACTTGTTTCTTGTTTCTTTTGTCATGTATCTTGTGTTTGTTCGTCACGTCCACTGAAACGTGTGCAATTAGAATTTGTATCACTACCAGTGCGGTTGTAGTTATATTGTCACCCATATCTAAATTGATACAGTGCAACGATTTCTGTTGCCAGGTACGTTGCCAACCCCGATAGATTAAGCCGCTAGGGCTAAATCCTCATTTGCGAACATAGTGTTTGCATTTAAAAGTTTGCTTGATTTACGGTCATCGCCTACCGAGAACTCCACCGATCCTAGTTGTTACCTGTCGATCCTGTTCATCCCCATTCTGTTTATCCGATAAGAACCAACGTTGGTGTACCAGATATTAAACTAATAAGAAGACTTGCTATACCCCATAATAGAATGGTATAACCTACCCACCAGTACCATTTTTTACCCTTTAAAAAATTACGGGTAGCCTTTTTTGTACCTAACGGGTCTTGTCTTCCTGCCCAAGCAAAAGTTTTATCGCTAAAACTAAAAGGAGGGACTTTCCATAATACTACTGGAATCATCAGATAAAATATAAACACTGGATAGTCGTCGGACGGCTCAGAATGACCTGCCCAAATACCAATTGCTAATACTATTAGCAAAAACCAGCCTATGTTCTTCTTCATAAATTCCATTACACTTCCTTTTATTGGTGGAGATGCCGGGAATCGCACCCGGGTCCAGTCTAACGTTCAAATTGCTTCAACGTTCTATATATATTTATATACTAAAAGGTTGACAATGTCAACCAAATAAGGTACAAATAAAGTACTACTTTTATAAAAAGATGATAAGTATTCTGTAAAAAGACTAATAAGATTAATCAGGGGCAAAAAAATGGCGAAGATGAGAACTTACACGTTCATCGATGGCGAAGAAACAAAGACAATCGAATCTATGTCTTATAGAAAAGCAGTAAAATCTTTTCAAGGCGGTACAGAGAGTAAGGCTGTTAGAGTTGAATGGGAAGCCAAAAAGGGCGGAATATACGAAATAACACAAAAATTACCGTTAGGTAGAAAAATAAGACAAGCGGCAATAATAGAAGCAAAGAAGAAAGCCGCAAGAGCAAAGATTGGAAAATAAACGACGTGACAGTACAAACTAACCCACTATTAAGACCAATAGTAAGAGCAATAGTAAGACTGCGTATGTTTTATGCTGATTGTAGAGGTCATCATGGTATGAAATGGAACTATGAGCCAAGTAAAAACTACATGGGTATGAAGAAAAAACGCAAGTCCTAGTAAGGATTTAAAATGGCAGGAATCAAACAACGTGGTATCATCTCTGTGCATAACAAGAAGATGAGAAAAGATGCTAACGGTGAACTACACGAAGTAAAGCCCGTAAAATATTACGGTCCTAATGCAAACGGAAGAATGTGTGGTGCTATTAACGGAGAATTAATTCTCGGTAAAGATGGCAACCCATTACCATTCGGACAATGTTAAGGATTTTATGGAACTTGTACATAAGCATATTATCATTAGGGCAGAAGTTGTTAACCCGCCACTTGAAGAAGGAAGTACTTCTCAAAGTGTAAAAGAATTAATTGAACGTATAGGTATGAAAATACTTATGGGTCCATATGCCAAATACTGCAATATGCAAGGCAATAGAGGACTTACTGTTGCAACAATAATTGAAACTTCACATATAGTATTACATTCATGGGACGAATCTAGTCCTGCTAATCTACAACTAGACGTATATACTTGTGGAGAGTTTGATCCACAGATTGTATTTGATTGGTTAAAACAATATAATCCTGTTAAAGTAGATTACAAATATTTGGATAGAGAAAACGGTTTAACCGAAATAGAAATCCAACCATCAACCTTACATATAGCAGTTTAATCAAATAATGGCAGAGTAGCTCAGTTGGTTAGAGCGCCGGACTCATAAGCCGGAGGTCGTTGGTTCGATCCCAGCCTCTGCTACCATCAGTCACAAAAAAAGGCCCCATATTTCTATAGGGCCTTTAATTAAATTATTTTAAAATAATTATGCTACTACTCTACGTCTTGGAATAGAGTAAGTTGCCGCTGGTCTTCCAACGGATCCTGAATCTGATGCAGTTGCTTTTACATTAAAGCCTGCTTCTCTTAATTCAGTTAACCTTGCACCTGGAGATGCGATACCTAAGTCTGACCTTAGATCATCAGCAGTAAACGTTGAACCGTTACCCCAATAGTTTGCTAGGATTTGTTGATTTTGAGTTCCTTCTTTAAAGAACTTTGTTCCGATTGCTTTAGTCATCATGTTAACTCCTTTTCTATTAATAAATGTTAATGTTAACTAACTTTATTAATATAGCACGTTTTCGCACTAAATGTCAACCTTTTTCTTAAAAACGTTGTAAATTAAGTAATTATCTTAGGTTTTTCAGGTGTAATGAGCTTACTTGACAGTTGTTTTGTTACTTGTTCGTAACTATCAGCCATTTCTTTCTTAGGTTTTGCTACCATTGTGACTGCACTCTTAAATATAACGATTTTCTCGTTTTCCCAATCAACACTAATAAACATAGGAGCCATTGCTGGTCCTTGTTTTTGCATGATAAAAGCAAATGGTTTTTCTACCATAAACTTATCTGTGTGTTCTTCTGTAACTTTTGTGATAACTTCTTCGCCAGTAATTAACTTGAATGTAATTACTTGGTCTTTTAGCCCTTGTTCTTGTAACATAATTTATCCTATTGATTCACCTGTGCCATTATAGCCGGTATTGTCGATGTATTCTAGTAATTGTTCATATCCACCAACTTTTGTTGAGAATACTTTTATTTGTGGAAATGTTCTAGCACCTGGAAATTCTTCCATGACTTGTTCTCTTTGGAAGTCGACACCAAGTTGTTTGTAAACATACTTGTATCCTCTATTCTCGCAAAGTGCTTTTGCTTTGTTGCAAGAAGGACACATTGGTTTCCCCCATATTTCGATCATAAACTAAATCCTTTAAATGTTTCTGTATCTACGTCTTGTTTTGTTCCACCAGTAACATAAGAACTAATTTCAGTTTCTTGCGGTGCAACTTGTACTTCTGCTCCACTAATCCAATTTTGTGTCCAAGGTAAAGGATTAGATCCTCCTTTATAAGGACTTGTTAAACCAACTGCTAACATACGTTTGTGAGCAGTCCATTCTACATAGTCTTTTAATAGTTGAGCATTAAGACCAATCATAGATCCGTCTTTAAATAAGTATTCAGCCCAATCACATTCTTGCTTAACTGCATCAGCAAACATCTGTTCACATTCTGCTTTTGTTTCTTTTTGGATTTTAGCAAAGTCTTTATCGTCTTTTGGTAATAGTTTAATCATCTGTTGTGTAGATGCCAAATGTACATTTTCATCTCTACAAATAAATTTAATAATTTTAGCATTACCTTCCATTTTTTTCAGTTCAGCGAATGCCCAACTACAAGCAAATGAAACATAAAAACGAATTCCTTCTAATATATTAACACTATTAATTGTTAACCAAAGTTTTCTCTTTAAGTCGTATAAGTCAACTTCAACTTTTTTACCGTTAATAGTATGTGTTCCTTCTCCCATTAGTTGAAATGCTAAACTTGTTTGAATAAGGTCATCATAGTTCTTACTAATGTCGTCTGAACAATCTGTAATTTCTTTTATATCTAACATTTCGTCAAATATTTTACTTGGGTCTGGATATACATTTCTAATAATATGTGTGTAACTTCTACTATGTATTGTTTCACTAAATGTCCATGTTTGTACCCATGCTTCTAATTCTGGTATACTAATTAAAGGACCAAATGCTTCTGTTGGTGCTCTTCCTTGTACACTATCTAATAAAATCTGTCTTTTTAAGTTAGCAGTAAAAATATGTTGTTCATGTGCTGTCAAGTCTTTAAAGTCTTTGTTGTCTTTGCCAATATCAACTTCTTCTGGTCTCCAAAAGAATCCTAACTGCTTATCTGTTAACTTATCAAATGCTTTATACTTAACTGCATCGTATCTTTGAATATTCACACCGCCACTAGGGTCTAAAAATGCTTTGCTTTCTAGATGGTTTTTTTTGGTACTATTAAATACACTCATTGCTTTTTTCCTATCTCTTTCTCTATCTTTATATCACACACGAATCGCAATCAGCGTCTTCAATGTCATCTAGTAAGTTTACTTCTTTATCTTCGACGTTAAACTTGTCTACGTCGATCTCGCCTTGTCCATCATAAGTGTTAAAGTAGTAAAGTTGTTTACCACCAAACTTATAAAACATAATTAAATGTTGTAACATCACACTCATAGGAATTTTTTCATCTTCGTAGTGTGTTGGATTATAACTTGTATTAACACTAATACCTTGGTCTATATACTTTTGCAATACAGCCATAATCTTTAAATAACCTTCGGGAGACTTTTGTGTCCATAACATCTCGTATTTGTTCTTTAATCTACGAAACTCAGGTACAACTTGTCGTAAAACACCGTCTTTGCTCTGCTTAACACTTACATATGCACGAGGTGGTTCAATTCCGTTGGTACTGTTACTTATCTGTGCAGACGTTTCTGCTGGCATTAAAGCCATTAAAGTTGAATTTCTAATACCTGTTTTTTGCAGTTGTTTTCTTAAACTAGTCCATGCCATACGTTCTTTATGTGGTACTAATTCGTCTACATCAGACTTATATGTTTGATTAGGAGTAATGCCAGCACCGTATTTTGTTTCATTAGTACCTGGACAAGCGCCTTGTTCAACTGCCAAATCTGCACTTGCTTTAATTAAGTAATAACTCCATGCTTCTGCATATCTATCAATTAAGTCTAAATTAGGATTTGTATAAGTCATATCGTTCTTAGCCATCCAATATGCTAAATTAATAATACCAACTCCTAAAGGTCGTCTTTTAACTGTACTATTTTCAGCCGCTTTAACAGGATAATTCTGATAAGTTAATAATGCATCTAATCCACGAACTGCAAGTTCGCAAGGTTTTTCAAAATCTTGTGGTTCTTTAACACTNCCCCAATTAATAGCACTTAATGTACATAATGCAATTTCTCCCTCTTCATCATCAAACGAATCTAAAGGTCTTGTAGGTAAGTTAATTTCACAACATAAATTACTTTGTTTTATTGGTGCTTTTTCTGAGATAAAAGAACTATGATCATTTGCATGGTCAACATTCATTAAATAAATTCTACCTGTGTTTTTACGTTCTTCCATAAAAGAACTAAACAATTCACTTGCACGAATAGTTTTCTTTCTAATTTTTGTATTACGTTCTGCACGTTCATACAATTCTTTAAATTTATCTTGGTCTGAAAAGAATGCTTCATACAAACCTGGTACATCTTGAGGCGAGAAAAGAGTTATATTATCATTAGACAATAACCTTTCGTACATCAATTTATTAAACTGAACTCCATAGTCCATATGTCTAACTCTGTTTTCTTCAGTACCTTTATTATTCTTTAGCACTAACATATCTTCTATTTCTAAATGCCATATTGGGTAATATAATGTTGCCGCACCGTTGCGAACACCGCCTTGAGAACAAGAACGTGTTGCCGCCTGAAACATTTTATAAAAAGGGATAACACCTGTATGATATGCATCACCATTTCTAATAGGACTTCCTAATGCACGAATACTTCCTGCACCAATACCAATACCTGCCTTTTGTGAAACATATTTTACAATACTACTTGTTGTAGCATTAATACTATCTAAACTATCTCCTGTTTCTACTAGAACGCAAGAAGAAAATTGTCTTTGTGGTGTACGAACTCCTGCCATAACAGGTGTAGGTAAACTTATTTGAAATGTGCTAATTGCATCATAATAATCTTTAACATATTTCATTCTCGTTTCTATAGGATATTTACTAAACAATGTAGCCGCAATTAAAAGATATGCAACTTGAGGAGTTTCAAACATCTGTTTTGTTACTCTATTTTGTACTAAATATTTTCCACGCCATTGTTCCATTGCCGCATATGTCATACCTTCATCACGTTCATGATTAACTAATGTATCAAATTGTGCAAACTCTTCTTCTGTGTAAAGGTTTAAAATTTCTGGATCATAAAATCCAAGTTTAATGTTGTTTTTTACAACGTCTAAAATTTTCCATGGCTCAAATGTGTTATAAACTTGTTTTCTTAAATGGTAATTAATTAGCCTACCTGCTACCCACTGATAATTTGGAGTATCTTCGCTAATAAGATCTGCCGCACTTTTAATAAGTGTCTCTTGTATTTCTATTGATGTTATTCCGCTATAAAACGAAAGGTGGGATTTTATTTCGACTTCACTAGCACTTACGCCAGTTATATTTTCACAAGCATAAAAGACGACCTTGTGCATTTTTTCTAAATCTAAATCTTCTTTACTGCCATCTCTTTTTGTTACTTGAATCTGTGTCATTTGATGCCTTGCTATTATTATAGATACTTCTGTGCATTTAAGTCCTTTACTGTAAAGACCGATTGCGTTGATAAATCTTTTGGTATCGATGTAGTATTTAATACTTCTCGATAGTTTATATTAAGAGCATATTTTGTTATATGCACTGCATTAACGAAATTTGCTTCATGTTTATATATTACTATCTTTAGGGTACTATTGTCAAGTATTTCCGATAAAAAAATAGTATAAAATATACCTAATGCAACTGCTACGTCGCAATAGTGATTATTGTCTAGTAATGTCCAGGGATCAGGCCAATCTTTACAATCTGCATAATCCAAGTAACCGTTGGTTGTAGGACATTTTCCCCATAAGTCAACAATTTCTTGTAGGGCTTTTTCTGGTTCCATATCTTTTAGTCCGACACGGAAGTTTCTCCAGAAATGAATTCTGTCTTCTGGTTTTAAGTCAAACATTTAATTATGCAAATTTAGTTATGCGATATTTTAATGTTGCGTTATTNCCTGTGGATGTAGTTGTGTACTGAACTGTACCATCTGTGGATAAAATAGTAAACCCAACACCTGCGTCAGAGTTTTCAGTGTAATCCTGCTCTAATGAATATCCAGAAGTATTATTACCTGCAACTGTTAAAGTTCCAACTCTTCTAGACGTTCCTCTTTCAATAACAAAATCAACTGTTGCATTAATTAATGTAGAGGAATCAAAATCAATTGGCGTATTTGTTGTTGCACTTGTATTATCAGTTAACGTGAATGTTTTACCCGGTTCTGTATCAAAGAATCCATAACGCATACTGTTAATTGCTTCTAAACTGAATACTGCTTTACCGTTGTTTTCGATATTTGGATATGTTGCTTGTTGTGATGTCGTTCTATCAAAACTATCACCAATACTATAATTATTGTCCGCATTAAAATTAATAATTGGACAAGTCGGTGTTCCTGCTGATGCAACGTTTCCTACTCCGCAAGTTACGAAAGTATTATATGCACTAACAAATTCTTGTACTGTTACAGTTTTAATTGCTTCTTTAAATATAATTTCAAACAAACAATTTGAAACTTTAACTCCACGTGGTCCTGTAACACTTGGTGCTGAACCTGTAATGTTTTCACCAACTAAAATTCCTGCAAAGTTATCGTGTATGTAACAATTATTAAAAACTATGTTCTTTGCATCATGGTCACAATCGAATGCAACGTCTAATCTTGCAAAATCACAATTTTCAAATTTAATATTTTTACAATCTGTTGCAGTTGTTTCTGTAATACGAACTCCTGCTTTTCTATTTCCAATAGTAATTGGATTTGTAGTGTGTCTTCCTTTAAATCTAACATTTGTAAATGTTACTAGATTTGCTTGGTCAACTACGAATACATCATCATCTTGTGAATTAAAGAATTCAATTCCTGAAATTTCAATATTTTTTGGTTTTAAGGCACCACCTACTCCAACATTAGAACCTGTTTGTTGTTTACTGTCGGAAGTTTCTCCAACATAACCTGCACTAGTAGTTCTTTTAATAATTGTTGAACCTGCTCCAGCACCAACTATTTTTGCTCCTCTAGGAAACTTAATAGAGTCAGTTACAATATATGTACCTGCTGGAAAATAAACTGTTTTTAAAGATTCTGTGTTTGTTGCTTCACGTGAGTATACTTGGTTTAACATGAAGTTAATTTTAGCAGTATAATCTGTAACTCCATCACCGTCAACACCAAAGTCTTTAGCACTAACAAAATCATCTAACTTATTCTGTAAAGAACGTTGTACATCAGCACCTGTACTTGTTGTTTGTGCCGTGTATCCAACTTCTGCACCTTTGTAAGTATAACTGTTTATACTTCCCAATATATCACTATATTGTGTTAAAATTTCTGTGTTACCAATTGCTGGTGCACCTTCTGAAGTGGTACCGTTTCCAATGTATAATTTACGTTGGTCAATTACCCAACCTAGCTCTGCACTAGATAATTGCGGTAAATCGGAATTTAAACCTCTTCTGTGTTGAATTTTTGATATTTGAATTACTGCCATTTGTATACTCCTATAACGTATTTATGCTCTAGTTGTGATTTGTATAAAACTGTTCTACCCTGTTCCACCACGTTTTTACGTTATTTTTCCACTCATCGCCTTCTAGTACCCAAGATTGGTACTCATAGTCTTTACTACACATTAAAATTACACCTTTTTTAATATTAGTACCATGTACTTCGTTATGTGCTTCAGCATATGCCGTTAATTGTAAAAAATAATCTTGTACCCATTCTGTCTTTTTAGGTTTATTAGTTTGTTTAAAATCTATAATAGCGGGTTCATTATTGTATATTCCTACACAATCTGTAGTACCTGCATATATTTTTGGAAAATATAAAGGAACTTCTGTTCCCCAAATCTCTGAAACATTAGACATACCTTTTTCAATAACAATATTAGCCATTTTATGACTTTGTTGGCTAAATGGGTTACTGCCAGGTGATTTAATTTCGTCTGCAATACAATAGTCTTCTAACCATTTATGCATACGAGTTCCACGTCCGGCGGCTTCTGTTACAATTTCTTGTGCTTTAGCCTCACCAACACGTTTCTTCCAATTACGGAGTGCCTGCTTCTTTTCTTCTGATTTAGTTTTGTCTAAGATTGTTGTAACACTTGGGACGGCTTCACCTGTTGGTGTTGTGTATAATCTTTTGCCATCTACTTGTTTACGTTTTATAGGTGTATAGTCGTACCGTTCGGTAATCATTGATTGTTCTCTGAATTGATTGTGTGTAACTTATAATTATACAGGTTTTGACGTGTGATGTCAAGTAAATTATGAACGTTTTTTAAGAGCACGTTTAGCCATTTTATCAACATTTGTTGTTGGCTTTATATCTGCATCATCTGGAGTTGAGATTGTTTGATCGTCTTCACCATCTGTGTTTTTAAAAATAACTACGTCTTTATTAAAGTCTGTTACTAAATTTTGTATTCCTGGATTTGATTGATGTATTGCTGAAAAACTATCGTAAGTAAGAGGTATACCTAAACCACTTGCCATTTGAGATAACGCCTTCATAGAGATTTGAGTCTTTGCTCCTAACTGTTCTGCACGGTTACGAAGAAAGATTAACAAACTCATTAGTTTGTCTGCTCCATCTGGTACGGATTCTGTGATAAAATCACTTGCTTTCATTACGGACGTTCTTGTCTATCTAATTCGTCAACGCCTTCTTGGCCTTCTTCACCTGCATCTAAGTCTACATCAACTGTATCATCTTCTGCTGGTGCTTCTGCGTCAACATCAACTTCTGCTTCTGGCTCTTCTGCAGGTTCTTCTACAGTTAAGTCTGCGCCTGATTCATCAGCAGTACCTGTTAAAATACGTGATGCATTATCCATGTCGCCTCTTGCAGTTGTAATAGCATCTAATAATGCTTCTAGTGAACCTTTTGCCGCTGTCATAAATGCTTCTGCTTTATCATTACCCATTTCGTCACGGATTTGATCAGTTAACGGAAGTAAATCTTCTGCCTGCATTTCACTTACATCTTCTAACATAGATTGAATTCTGTCAACCATATCTTTTGATGCTAACACTAATTCAGCATTTTCCATTTCGCCTTCTTTAAGAACACTTTCTGAAATGCCTAATTGTTTTTTTGCTCTTTTGTCTACCATTTGCAAGAAACGTACATTTGCAAGATTGCTTGACATAATTTCATCAATCATATCTATAATTGGCATTAGACCTTGCATTAAGGCTGGGGGAACTGTTTGACCTTTTTTGTACATATCTAAAGCACGTTTGGCTTTCATATAATTTGATGGACCAACTAACAATCTTAGTGCGTTTGCACGAGTTGATTGTGCTCTTGGTGAATTTTGTTGTGGGTTAATTTCCCCATCTCCTGGCTCTAACTCTTTATTGTTACTGTCACTCTTTGGTGCTTCAGCGATGTTATTTTCTATTTGCCATGCTTCAACTGTTTCTTTAACAAGTTTTGACATCAAGTATTCTTTGTTAACTTGAAAGTCGCCTTCTTTACTTGCTACTTCATTCATTTTGTTGTCAGCAGTTGCAACCATTTGTGTTGCTATTGTTTCATTCATTTTCGATAAATCTAGATCGAATTCAAAACGTGTGTTTAACAGTTTGTTTAAACTGCCACTACGTGATGTTTTATTTAAATCATTTAGTTCCATGTTGAGTTCCCTAATTGTACGTTATTTGTATTTAGTTGATTTTAATCTTTTTTATTGATTCTTCCAGTTGGTTTCTAATGTGATTTTTATGATATTCGCTCTCTTCATACCTAATATACATTAAATCTCTCCGAAAATCGTCTGTTGCAGTACGATATCTCTGGTGAAATATAATAGAATCATTGTGGTGCCTACTAAAATGCAAATCATGTGACTCTATTTGTTGTGCATCTACTGTTTGCCCTTGTAATGACGCTACTGCCCAAGCAATGGCACTATTTCGCAGTGTAAACGACTTTACAAGCATTTCTTTATTGTAAATTTCCCAAACACCATTACGTTCTAGGCAAAAATATTTACCTATTTTAATATGAGCACCGGATATAGAAATTACAGGAAGTTCATCAGATTTTTCTTCCAGGAAGTTCTTTATCTTTGTTATTGCTACTTTACTTTTTACTTTCCTTGACATAGTAGAGATCACCATTTTTCTTTTTCCTATTGAGTACACTTTTATTGACTAACATAAAAGCCAACTTTAATTGGCTTTCATTTAAATCAGTCAACTTAATTGACTGTTTAAATTCTTTCAAAAATACGTCTTCTTCTTTTGTTAATGACACTCTTGCGCCATTAGAAAATTCAAAGTGTGACATTATGTAGTAGTCCTCTGTTTAATCCAATTTTTTGCCATTGGACTATGCGGAGGTATGCTAGTGAACTCTTTCATTCTCTTATACATATTCATAGTAACACCTTGTGTATCTGAACTTTCTGAATTGTCAACGACAAACATAAATTTACCAAAAAAGTTATGGAATCTTCCAATATTTCTTTGTACTTCTTTCCATAATTTAGTAACCATGTCGTCTGGTAATCTTCTATCTCTCTGATTGTTTCTACCTATAGCAGTTTCTAGGTCGGTGTTAACAAATATCATTGCTACATCGTAACCTAATAATCTTAAGGTATCTGCTTGTGATGTGATCTTACTGTAATCTTTGCCTGTTCCATCTATAACTAAACCTAAACGTTCATTTAGATGCATGGCAAGTTTATTGTCTGTAACTCGTTTTGCTTTCGCTCGAACTTCTTGTCCTTGTGGACTTAAGATGCTTTCTGGATCTGATCCCATTCCTGCATCTTTTAAATATTTTTCAAATGCGGCATCGTTATTAATTAAACGATAACCCATGCTAACTAAAGCCGTTTGTTTTACCATAAAACTTTTTCCACTACCAGGGCCACCTGCTAGGAATACTGCTTTAAAAATTGCTGGATCGTTTATGCCTTCTTCAAGGTCAGTCAGTCTTTTTTTTTGACCTCGGTAGCAACGGAAATTTTTTGACCTGGTCTAATCTTTGACCCTTGTCCTTGTGGTTTTGCAGTTTTAGGTTTTAACGTAGGTTCATTTGGGTTTGTGCTATCAATATCCATTTTCTTCAGGTCTATTTTTGTAGTAATACCCGGTTTCTTTGGATCGCTAATTTCAACATTATCACCGGCAACTTTAGTTACTTTGCCTGTCATTGGTTGTTCAAATAATTCTGAAAATCTCATTACTTTCTACGTCCTGCTTTGTTTAATGCTTGAACACGTTTACTTGCTGGATTAATACGTTTTGTACGTTTTGCTTTCAACTTCATTCTAGCACCTAATTTTGCTTTAGCCATTTTAAGTCTAATTCGTTTTTTAATGTCTGGTGCCTTAAAACAAGCACCTGGACTGCTTACAATTTTACCTTTTAAACGTCCTATAGAACATCTGTACTTACGCACAACTTTATTTCCAGAACGGCCCCAAGCCATTTTGGTCTCTGTAAGTTCTGTATTTTCGTCGCTAAAAAGTTCTAATATAAGCATAACACTACTATTTAGTATAGATTAATCGGTTTTAATTTTTTGTGAATTGTATTAAATGAATAAATTGTAGGATAATACACCTACTGCTGTCGCTAATGAGCCAATGATAGCCATACCCCAAGTAATAAGTTGGGTTTGACGTCTTTCACGGTCTTTTATTACCGTATCTCTAATTTCGCCAAGAACTGTTTCTATGCCGATAACTCGGCCCTCTAGATTGTCTAGTTTTTCTTCCAAACGTGAATACCTCGCCGCACATAATTCTACATGGGCTTCTAGGCTTTCTTTTTCTATTTCTCGAGTTGTACTCATTGCTTCCTCATTTACGTCTACCTTGGACGGATTGATTTTGTCGGATGCCTAATGTGAGCCTTGAAATGCCTGTTTTGTTTGCCTATAATGCCATAATAATTGTTGTTTACAAATAAGAACATTAATGTTCTTACTAAAGTATTTATACTGCGTTACCACTGTATAAACTACCATAATATTTATACTAACTTTTAACTATGGTCTTTTTATGCTTTTTTAATCTTGTAATTTTTGTGAACGTTTGCTATATTTTTATTTCTTATTGCTTTGTAACCTATAACTGCACCAGCCGCCACTGCCGCCCAAGTTAATGCAGAATTGTAAGGACTTTTGGCTTTAGGAGCCGCAATACCTCTTACACTTTTATTGTAAGGTCCGGCTAAATCACTTCCTTTAGCATAATGATTAAGCATAAAGCCTAAACGTGTTGCACCTGCTTTTTGTTCGTTAGGTAAAGCACGAGGCCAATCTGAAATAATACGTCTCATTGAAGTTAGTTTACTATCTCTAATTGATAGTCCACGTTCAACTGCCATCATTGTTCGTCTATCTAGTGCAGTATCTACTACACCGTTTTGAACATTTTTTAAATATCTTTTAATTTGTGCAGTAGGAATATTGTATCCACCTTTGCGTTCTAACCCTGCAATTAAATTATGTAAATCTGTACCGCCTGCTCTAACACCATCAAAGCCACTAAACTTTAATGTATTTCTTGCGTATGTACTTGCTTGACCAGGATCAGTATAACGCATAGCCTGTACACCTAATAAGTGTGCGTATACATTAGCCGCTATATCAGAACCGTTAGTAGTAACGAACTGTTTAGGACTTCTGAATAAACGTGCTTCTGCAAGTTCATCATTAATAAATTCCATAGCCATTTACTTACTCCAAGTCTTAGTTGCCGCGAAATTTAAAGCATTAAATTCCATTCTATCGTTAAGTTTAACTGCTCCACCGTCTACTCCAAATGCTACAAAACCTTCATGATTTGTAACTTTGTATCCTGTATCAGTTTTAACGAATGTACCAATTTTATCTACGTTACTTAACTTTTTAATTAACATTAATTTAGCACTTATTATACGACGATATACTGCTAGTGTCAAGAGCAACGTATTACTATTGTCTGCCAAAAATTTCTTTTGTTGTTCAATTTTTTCTATACGTTTTTGTGCCGCAGGACTTTCTGCACCGCCTTTTAATTTTTCAATTTCTTTATTCATTTTGTCAGTGTAGTAATTCATAAAGTTTTCTAAAAACTTCATAGGTTCACCAACTTGTTCACCAGCTCTTACATTGTTGTTAATAAAAGGTTTAATAAACTTTGCAAATTCTGCCTGTAATACTGCATCCATTTGAGTACCTACTTTTTTAAGTGTAGTACGTCCTGTTGCAATAGTGTCGTCTATACCCTTTTCTTCACTTGCAGTTAGTGTTGCAATTCCTGAAACGTCTTTATAATTAGCGTCATCATACCATACATCTGAGGTTTCTTTCAAACCTCTAACACTGTACCCAAAACTTGCAGTCATCTCACCCAATGTAGCACCTGTATATTCTGTATGAAATACTATACCAATCTTTGCTTTCGCGACACGTTTACCTATAGCACTATTCACTGGAACTGCATATGTAATAGTGTTAGGAGTAAACGTATAACATTCGTCGTCACCAACTGTATCTGTTTCGACATCTCCTTGTCCAAACAAAAAATCACCTTGTACTACTGTACCTATTCCTAATTTAGGTAATAGTTGTAAGGCTAAAATTAATTTATTTGCTAACGTAGGTTGTTCAGCATACCATTCTTTAATTTGTGCAACTGATTTAGCCGCTTTAGGTGTTGTTGTATTAAACACCGATTTAGTACCTACAAAAAATTTACTATCTTCTGGATCAACTCCGCAAACTATAGCAGGAGCACCGTCCCACTTAACAGTTACTTTACCTTCCGGATCTCCGCCTTCTAGTAATCCTTTAACTGCATCTAAATAATCAAATGCTCTAATGGCTCCTTTATAACCTTCGTTAAAAATTAAATCTTCAATATGCTCAAGGTGTGTGTTTTTACCTTCAGCCGCTTCAAGTAATTTCCAACTATGTGTTTTAGGAATAAAAATTTCGTTTATTAACATTATGCCGCCTTCATACTTTTAGCAAGTATAACTTTTACTTCGTCATCTAAGTCATTTGCTCTAATAATTTTTGCTAGTGCTTCAACATCGACAAAGTTTTTCATATCCATTCCTGTTTTATCATCTTTGCCATCTTTATTTTTATCAGTTTGTGCGTCATCGGTTGCTTTTGGATCTGCTTTTGCATCTGCTTTTGGATCTGCTTTAGCAGTTAAGTCTATATCAACTTCTTTATTAAGTAAACCAATTTGTTGGTCATCCATACCTGCTTGTTGTAATACTTGTACTACGCCTGCAATTTGTGTAGGTTTGCCTGCTTTTGTCCAAGCAGTTTGTAATTTTTTAACAGTAACTTTGTTACCTACTTCGTGTGCTACTGCTTTACCAGTTTGAATTGCCTTTGTTGCCGCTTTTAATCCAACGGCTGTAACACCACCAACGGCTTTGTCTGCCACAGTACCAACACCTTTAACAGTTGCCATAGCCGCTTTTTTCATAGCATCTAAGGCTGGACCTTCTTCAAGGTATTTTTCCATTAATACGTTTTCTACGTTTTGAATTCTGCTTTCATTTTTATCTTGTTCTGCTTTTTTCGCCGCCGCGGCAGAAAGAGCAAATACTGATATTGCTCCACCTATACCTTGTGCTACATTTTGATTAAATGCGTCAGCAATTTCTTCAACACTACCTGTATTAGAATATCCTGAACCAGTATACTGATCCATAAATTTCATAAATTGATCTTGGTCTGCTTCTGATAATTTGTCAATAGCAGAAAAATCCATTAAGTTTTTTGGAGACATTGTAGTCCGTACTGTTTGGTAAACTTCGTTTCCATCAGCATCAACACTAACAAGTCTAAATGTACTATCAACTCTCAATGGTCCTTCAATACCGTCAAATCCAGATTCAATTTCGTTTGTAAAAGTTTCACCTACTTTAAGTCCAGGTGGAATATCTATTTCTTTTGGTACTTCAATGCCATCTGGGAGTCCGCCTGAGAATACTCCAGAAGTCGTTTCTCCGCCAACATTAATACCCATAAATGATTGGTCATCATATGCTTTATCAAATCCAACCTGTGCTTGTACTTCGTCTACATTTAAACCTTTGTCTTCTAAAAATTCTCTAAACTCGTCACTTATTGGAGGTTGTGTAGCATAATCTAAACCAGCCGCTTGTACTTGTTCTATCGGTATCTCTTTTACGACTTCACTATCCGTGATATCCATTCCATCACCATCAGGATCAACATCAGTTCCAGTTTTTACTGTTTGTGTTTCTAAATCTATACCATCACCTACAACACCGTTTGCATTGGCTAAATTAATAGCGGCTTGGTCGGCTGTTGATCCGTCTGGCGATAGTTCAAATATTTTATCGTTAATTTCTCTAACTTGGTCTAAAATGGCTGTTTGGGCTTCAGCATCTTGTCCGGCTAAATCTCTTGCTAGTCCAATAAATGCATTTCTAGTCTGTAATAATTCTTTTACTGCTTCAGGTGTTATCGTCTCCGGTGTCATATTCATGGCATCAACATTATCTAAACTAATTGTTTGCCCATCTGCACTTGTAAATAAATCTGTAACTTCTGCTGGAAATAAATCTGCCGCCGCATCGGCAATTACTTTTCCAAGTCCACCTGCAATAGCACCAATGGCTATTTGTTTTCCAGTTTTTGCAACTGCACTACTTAATTTGTCACCTGTTAAAATATTGTTTGCTAATTTAAGAAAGAAACCAATTGCCATACCCGAAACAATACCACCACTTGCGAATGCTAATGATGATGTCATTGCCGCAATTACAAATGCACCTTTGGCTGGATTTTCTTTTACATAGTTTTTCCATTTATCAACTATTGATAAAATACTCTGTCCGCCTGGGCCTTTGCCAATTGATTGTGCAATTTGTGTTCTTAGTCCATCAAATGCATTATCAACATTTTGTATTGGTTTTGAATCTTGTGCTTGTTTGGCTAATTTTTCAATTTCTACTTTTAATTTACTAGCAATTTGTCCACTAATTTTTCCTGCTTTACCTAAAACAGTTTGATTAGTTCCGCTTTGTGTAGCAGTTTGTTCTGCTTTTTTAAATAAACCATTAATTTGGTCTGGTGTAAGTTCTGCTTCAAATAGTTTGCTATAGTTTTCAACTAGAGGCCAAACTTTCTTTTCCCAAGAGCCAACATATACTTGTTGTGCTTCAGTTAGATAACTCCAACTTTCTGCCAAATATTGCTTTGACTTATATTCATGTTTTACTTCATTTAATTTCATTATGCTTTTCCACCGGCTTTACTTATTAAATCGTTTAATTGTTTCTTTTGTTCCGGAGTTAAATTCTGTATTACTGCTTTCATATCATTAGGTACTGGTGTTGGGTTTTTTGCTTCTTCACCTCTTACAAATCTTCCTAATACCTGATCCGCCATTGTTAGTAAATTTGAATCAACGGCTTTACAAATCTTTAAAAATGTATCTGCTCCTGCAAAAGGAGTCTTAGGCTTTAAAAAATAGTTTTGACTTGCATATGCAATAATTAATTTACCTAACTTTTTAATATTGTTGTCTTGAATTTGTAGGTTAGGTATAGCAAATAGTTTAGAAACGTCTGCCTTAAACATATGAGTGAACCAGCCATTAAATGAATTAAATGGATCTGTGTCAAATTTCTCTGCATTCTTGCTTTCTACCTCTTCGTAGTTTGCAAGTGCTTTAGTATACATTTGTTTAGTTTTGTTAGCAAGTACTTTTAATTCTTGCTCTTTGGCTTTAACATCTGCTAATTTTTTTTGTATATCAGGTTTTTCAAACCCTGCGATTTCATCTATTCTCATTTTTTTATCTTCTTTAAACCGTTGTTAAACTTCGTAGGATCTTGACGTTTAATTGCTAATAGTAGTTTTCGCTCTAATTCCTCAGCCATACCATCATCGTAGGTCTCTTTAATTAAGTTAATTAGATTCGTTGCACCAGCGATAATATGCTGAGCTCTAGACTCTATTAAATGTACTCGATCTCTTGGTAAAGAAATGCTGTCTAATTCTTCTAATAATCTACGATGTTTATTATGCATGAGTATTTTTCTCCGTACTATATGTTATTTATTTAAAAAATTTGGTTAAATACATATTACAATACTAACTATTAATAGGGGATTAAAATATGAACTACGATTCACATCATGCCATGCTTTCAGCACTTGCATATAAGAATCTGACTCCAATTCTAGAAGCATCTTTTAAAAAAATAGGGTACAAAAACGTTGATTTTTTGAATATTGATGGAGCTCAAGCATATTTGCTCGCCAATAAGGACCTTATTACGATTGTTTTTAGGGGAACAGAACCAAGTCAACCCAGTGATATAATTGCTGATCTTAAAACATGGAAAAATAAGAGCGATGTTGCTGGAAGAGTACATAGCGGATTTTACGACGAAATTGAAAAACTTTGGCCCAAAATACAAGAATTTGTAGCCAAACATGAAGGAAAAGAATGTACTATATCTGGTCATAGTTTAGGTGCCGCAATGGCAACTATCTGTGCCGCAAGACTACAAGACAAGTTTGAAAATATGTGTTTATATACATATGGTTCTCCACGTGTTGGTAATAAAAAGTTCATATCAAGCCTTAAATTTAAACATTGTCGTTGGGTTAATAATAACGATACTGTAACGAGAGTACCACCTGCTTTATTTGGTTTTAGACACTACGGTAAAATGCATTATTTAAATCATTACGGAAACGTTCGTAACGGATTAAGTACATGGCAACGTATAAAAGACAGATTTAGAGGAAGATGGTCTGCTTGGAAAAAATTACAATTCTTTGATGGTGTGTTTGACCACAGTGTTAGTGACTACCATTCAAAATTAGATAAAAGTTTTAAGATATCTAATAAAGTACACCCTAAAATTAAGTTTTTAAGTTCTTAAGCATATCATTTAGTTTATGCGACTGAACGTCAGCACGGACTACCTTTTCAGGTTGTTCGTCTGCTGGCTTAAATTCTGAAGATGCTTTAATCTTATTCATTACATCATTACTTCTATTTTCAGTCTTCTTGTATTCAGTTTCTGCTTCATCACCTAGGTCTCTAATACGCAGACTGTTATTATCAAACTCTAAGTCTACTTTCATACCTACACCACTACTACTTCTTGTTTTCATAAATTGTATTTGATATCTACCACGTTCACGCATAGCTCTACTAGTAAAAATACCAATAACATTGTCAGCAGTATTAATTTTACTAATACCACCTGCAATATGAGAATGGTCAAATTCAATTTCTTCAACTGCCGCTCTGTTTAACTGCGAAGCAGTTACCATAATAAAGTCCATCTCTTTTGCAAGATTACGCAGTTCTTCACTAACATACTTGTCTTTAATAAATTGATCATTAGGACTAACTTTTGCACTAACTGGCATTAACAAGTCTAGATAATCAACACAGATATAGTCTAATCTTTTACCAATTTTTATTTGTAGTTCTTTTATGTATGCTCTAATGTCGTTAATATTACTTTGTGCTGGCATATATTTAATTCGCAAACTTCCTGCTTTTTTACCAGTCATTCCAATTTTCATTTCTAAAGTATCTAAATCTTTAAAGATATCTTTACTTGGAATATCAGTAACCATACTATCTAGTCGCATAGCACATAACCCTTCACTTAATTCAAGTGTTAGATATACGCCATTAAGTCCTGCCATAGTCCAGTTAACTGCTAGATTCTGCATAAACAAACTCTTACCAGACCCACTACCACCTGCAAAGATATTAAGTTCGCCTCTGTTGAATCCACCAAATAACTTTCTATCTAATGCGGGCCAACCTGTGCTTACTTGTCCATTGTTATCTTTAAGAGCCATAAGTCTTGCTCTAGGATCTTCCCAATACTCTATACCTAAGTCTTTTGTTAAACTTATTTGTACTGCGTCTTTAATCAATTTCTCTACAGGATCATATGTACCTTTTTCTAATAAGTCTGCACTTTTTAAAATTGCACGTTCTAGTTCTTGTCTCCTAGTAAACGATTCAAATTCAGCCATAAACCATTCATAATGACCATCGTTAATTTCTTTAACTGGTTTAAGTTTACTGCCTGTAGACGCATTTACCTGATCTATTGTAGGCATTGTACTATATTCGGCTGTATGTTTTTCAATAAACTTCGCCGACTCTTTAAGACTCTTATCAAAATTTTCACTATTAAAGATGTTTTGCACACGGACATAAGATTCCGCATCATTAAGCATCATTTCTAAGAATAATCTTTGTAGGTCTATTGTATATTCAGTTGCCAAGTTTCTTCCTCATAAGTTCGATTTTTATTTTACTACTTTGTGCAGTGTTTATAATACTCCATAATGCATATAACTTTCCATATTTGTCAACTGCATCACTAACATCTTTAACATTATTTTCCCAATCCGGAAATGCAACACTCCACCCATATTCTAATGCAGTATCAATTACTTTACTTCCTGCATTGTCTTGGTCTGGTATTACTATAACATCTTTTCCTAAAGAGTCAAGTAAATCCGCTTGAGTATCGTTAATCATATTACTGTTTATTCCAACACCGCCAATTTTTAAAGCATCAATTGGACCTTCTGTAACTATTGTTATCTTTCTGTCCTTGTTTTGTTCATCAATATTATACACATAACCCGGTTGCATATGGTTCATATATTTAGGTTGTATGTTATTATTAATTGCTCTTGCAGTATAACCAACAAATTTCTTTTTATAAAAAAACGGAATAATCAATCGTTGATTTAAATTTCCAGCTCTACTCGGTGACCATCTTAATTCATGTAAATTATTTTCTAGTCCTCTTGCAATGGCATACTCTGCCACTGCCGCAATTTGTACTTCATGTTTACCTGGATTATGAATCCAATGTATTAGTGTCTCTGAATCTGTAGGAAAAGTTTCTTCTTTAAATTCTACTTCTTCGTATTCTTCGACTTCACCTTGTTCTTGTGCATACTCTTTTAATCGTAATGCTTCAATCTGCAAACCTTTAATAGTACGTTCGTCAGCACCTAACCATTCTAAAAGTTTTCTTACTTTGTATGTAAGATGCCATCCAGGTTTCCAATGTGTTTTAAATCCACAATTAAAACAGTGATAACTTACAACACCATCTCCGGCGCCTGTTATTCCTGCTCTGCCTCTTTTATCTTGAGACTCACCATTGTGTACACAACACGGGCCACTAAAACTTACCCAGCCACTAGGACTAGTTTTCTTTCTAGAAGGTAGTAAACCTGTAATTGTTTCGTAAATTATATTTTGCATAGTGCTTATTATAGCACAAAACTACGAACGATACAAGACTTTTGTTAAGGTTCCGAAGGTTTTTTTGTCTTTTATTCTAATTGCAGTAAAGACACCGCTAAAAGTCGCGTATTCATTGCCTGTTTTAGACGTATATGTATTAGAAGTAACATCGAAAAAGTTAGCATTTAGTATATCTGTTACTGGATCCATGGTTCCTTCAACTGTAATTGTTCCTGTATAACCGTCTAGATAGTATTGAGCCGTATGAAGTGCTTTATTTTGATTTAATTCTGGATATGCGTTAGCGGCACTAGTATACCTTGTTGTTTCTGTACCTGTTCCAACTACATCTGATAAAATTTTTAATTCTGCAGATTTTCTGAACTCATTATAAACGCCATCAATTATTTCAATAGTACCACCAGCGTCGTAATTGTCTCCACCAAATACTATAGTTCTTGTACTATCTGCATTTAATTCGTGTACACTGTAAGTATACATATTTGCATCAGTGTTTCTTAAATCAGAATCAGATAATTCAAAATTGACCTTACCTAGATTCGCATTTGATATGGTGCCGGTTTTAGAAAGGATAACTACATATGTAGAAGGATTTAAAATATTAAAAACAAAAGTTTTGCCAGTAATGACAACGGGTTTTTGATCTGAATCTTTCAGTTGTAGTTGTAGAGTGTTTTTAATTCCTCTATATGCTTTTAAGGGACGTGAGTACACTTTTTTATTCCTATTTTCCACAGTTGCATCTGGGGAGTATACAACTGATAAGTTCTGATTTGTTAAATATCCAAATAATTTTTGCATAGTATTTTTGTTTCCACATACATTGTATTTATATAAAAAGAGACCTATGGACGAGCTATTAGAAAAACTACTTAAAGAATACCCCTTTTTAAGCCATATAAACTATGGTCAGAAGGAATATATCGGTATCATACAAAACCGTGATTCCCATTGTACCAGTTTCTATGATTATGAAAAAATTCAAGACATAGAACTTAAAAAACAGTTTTTAACTTCTGCAGAAAGTTGGTGGTGGGAATCAAATAGAATGATTCCAATTAACATATTTCTTAAAGAAGAATGGTTTATGTTCAGACCATATCTAACAACTTTTGTTAGTAAAGACTGTAATGTTTTAGCCGGTCCTCAAGTAAGTTTAAACGAACTATCTAAAAAAAGAACAAAACGTAGAAGTATACAATTGGTTAAAAGAGTAGATTAATCTACTTCACCAGGTTCTAAACTTAATTCTTCTCTCTTATCACCAACATCTGGATTTTCTTTTGGATTAAACTTATCAGCATCTTCTAGTTGATCAATTTTTTCTGTTATGTTGGGCCACTTTTCAGACATATCTGTATTAATTTTCATCCAGTATGCTAGTTCAGTATCNTCAAAGTCACTATCTGCTCTAATGGCACCTGCTGGACACTCTGGTTCACATACTCCACAGTCAATACATTCGTCTGGGTTAATTGCTATAGAATTTTCTCCAAGGTAAAAACAGTCCACAGGACAAACTTCTACACAGTCAGTAAATCTACATTTGATACATTTGTCATCTACGAGATATGTCATAAATTTATTTATAATCCTCGCATAGTAAATTTATGTGTATAGATACTAAATGAGCATATGCAACTGCATGGGCTTTTTTAAAGTAATATGCATCTCCTTCTGGCTTTTTCCAAACATCTTCCGATACTTCTTTCCAGGACTTACCTTGTAGTTTTGCTTTACCTGGTCTTATGATACTTAATAGCATTGCCATTCTAGGTATACTATCAGGTTTCATCTTTTTAATTAGTTCGTGATAGTTACCAACATGGATAACTTGTTCACAAAATTCTTTACTTTTCCAAAGCAGTTCCCATAACGGTTCTTGCTTAATTAATCTATTTAAATGTTCTTCGTCTTTTACTTTTTGATACACTGCTACATTAAGTAAATCTAATTTAAAGTAACCTCTATCTTCTGCTATTTTATAATCTAACGTACTCATACCAGTAACTGGATCAACAGGAATCTTTGTATAGTATACTCCTGTATTATGCTTTTTAGTGACCCCGTGTTCGCTTATAGACGCCGTTACACCGGGCATCACACTTAATGCACGTTCTCTGTCTCCAAAATCTATATCGATGTCTGGTAATCTGTGACTCATAATTTTGCCTCTTTTAGTGCGTCTTTTACTATTGCCGTTTCTTGATGAAACTTTACAAAATATCTTCTCCAAAAGTCTGGATCAATGTAACTGTAAATAATTTGTAATTGTTCTGGATTAAGTTTACTTAAAAAGTTAACACCTGTATCACAATTAAATATAACCCAACTACTAACTCTGCCATTAACAATATGGCTACAAATTTTGTTTGGGTTACAAGCAAAGAAGTAAGTGTGTAAATGTACACCATTCTCATCTGCCCAACTTTCCATAGTTTTTAAACTTCTTGCAATAGCATCTTGCCATGTTTCAGTTCTAAGATGATGTTCTAAATATGCTTGGTAATGTTTATCTTGACACCATTGATCTAACTTAACATTATTATTAATAACATAGTTTATAAAAGCCGATGTATTAATACAACTTATACTAACCATATGTTTACCAAATTTAACAAAGGCATTATAATATTGGCTATTTACAAAATCGCCATATGTCTTTTTTGCTTTATCACCGCCTTGTGTAACTTCATAAAAACGTAAATATGCTTGAAGTCCTAATTGTACTCCTTTATCTTTTTCTTGTTGCCATCTGCGTTTTTGTTCACAAACATGGTGTAGTAATGTTTTTTCTCTACTAAAACCTCTTTCACAATACTTGCACACAAAAGGTTTATTACCCGGCTTGTAATTTTCTCTAGTTTGCTTTGCTATAGCCATAATTACGTCCATAACATTAAATTCTTTTTATGGTATTGTTCAATACTCTTACTCCATTTTGGAAATATAGTTTTATTTACGAATATCTCATTATAATCTATTATCTGCAAATTGTCAATTAAATTTGCAACTTTATTCATATTAGATGTATATCTATTTAATTGTGATTTAGTTCCTCTATTAGTTGGCTGTCCATAACGTTTAAAGTCTTTAAGATTGCATACATATTTCCAAGTTTTCAAATCGTTAATTGTTATTGCCCATGCTTCTTTACATTTAAACTCATAATTAGTTAGATAAAAATCATCTGGATTATGAGTACTAATTAAAGTTGAACTTTCTACACTGTGAATATCATTTAAGTTATCAATCTGTGCTACACTTTTAAAAGGTGAAGCATCAAATAAGTTTATGTTATTATCGATAGGAATATCTTCTATACTTCCCCAAGTCCATAAAGATTGTAAAAAGTTGCCTCCTGCTCCTGCGGGCCACATTAAAAATAATTCACAATCGATAGTTTTCATTATATTAATTCTTTTATCTGTTTATCATCATACCCTAAAGCAATTAAGTATTTCTTAACATCTGCTTTAGTATTCATAGTTGCCATAAGTTCAAGTTCGTCTTCTTTTGCAAATGGATACAATGTTTTCAGTGTTTTTAGTATTTTGTTATTTACTGCATTTTTCTTTTTTCCACCCGGTATCCATTCATGAAATGCAGTACCCATTCCAGGACTAGCAGTTGTTAATAATAACCACTGTAGTTTTGGGTGTTTAGTTAAATCAAAAAAGTTTGTATTAACTCTTTTGTTTGTTGCAATTAGCCACCATTCTTGTAATGATGAATTACCTTTAACACTACTCGCATAACGATTCATAAGAAAGGCACTAAAAGCCTTCTTCTCCTCATCAGTTAATGTATCGTAAAAGTCTTTTTGTTTACGATCCATTGCACCAAGTATTCTATTAAGCGGTAATTTACTAGCCATAGTTTATTATAACACCTTTATAAGTATTCTGCAAATGTAATTTCAAATAAGTTTGCGTCATCAATGCTTTCAAATTGTATATGATACCATCTGTTATTATCTGGATCCCAGTCAATTTTAACAGTTACACCTTTATTAACTAGTTGTCTATCATTAAAAAATCCTACTACATTTTCAATTAACGGTCTCTGTGTTTCAAGCCAATGTTCTTCGTCTTGGGCATTCAGTTTAAGACTGTATTCGTATGCGTTCTTTTTAACAATTAATTTACCAGACTTTTGAGACATCAACTACTTCCGAAGTTCTACTTATATCTTCTACAAAATAAACACAAGGTGGGTTTTCACCTTCACATAAAGGTACTGCTAATAGATGCCCAGGTTTAAGTTTTGGAAAATACCATTTAACTTCTTGGTAAACGTCTACAATTTCTACAGGATAAAACTCAGGACGGAAGTCGCCACGTGGATTAAACGTAAATGCATTAAAGCCTCTATCATTTAAACTTGTTAACGGAACAACTTCTAAATCTCCTACTTCTGCTTCACCGATTAGTAATTGCCAATCTCTTGGCATTCTAATTGTATGCTCTCCTATCTTTAATACAAGTGCTGGAGCATTGAAACTTTGAAGAAAAATAAGAGGAATAAAAAAGTAATCAGGTTCTTTAGGATTGCTATTATCTAAAACTGCAAATCTTAAATCATCTACTTCCTCCGGAAGGTCGTTCATTACAAAAGTTTTATTTTCTAATGTAAGTATCTGCATTAATATACCTCTTTAATTTTATCTGCAATACCATATTTGACTGCTTCTTTGGCAGAAAGCCAAACATCTTTTGCTGGTAATAATACCTCTCTAATTTTCTTCTCTGTCATACCTGTACATTTTTTATAGTGTTCAACCATACGTTCGCTTGATAATTCAAACTCTCTAACACGAGCAAAAAGTTCGTGTTCTTTTCCGCCTGATCCCCAACTATATTGATGTGATAAAATACTTGTATTTGGTGTTAGGATACGTTTTCCTTTTGTCCCTGCCATAAATGTAAGTATACCACAACTTGCAATAATTCCTAATCCTACTGTTTTAATAGGAATACCACTTGCTTTCATTGTATCAATAAGAGCAAATGCGGCATGAACATCGCCACCTGGACTATTAATAATTAATGTTAACTCTTTAGGTCTTTCACTATCGGGTGCTAAATTCTTTTCAATAATCCATTGTACGACTGGTTTTGTCGATTCCATTGTAAAAGGATCAGCGAAGTAATGCACTCCTGTTTCCCACATCAACATACCTGGTTGTTTAGGTGGTGTTGGTGGTGTTGGTTTTGCGTTCTTCATGTCTGCCATTGTTCTCTCCATTATTAATCCCATTGTGTTTTTTCTATAACAAAGGGATAATTTGCTTCTTTATAGAAGTGTTTTCTTTTAGTTAAATGTCTTTTAGCATATTTACAAGTACTTGTAATATCCCATATTTTAACAAAATCTTTGTCTTGTGCTTTTCTAATACCTCTGCCGATACTTTGTATAACTCTTACAAAACTCTTTCCAGGTTCTACTAGTACAAGATTAAAAATTCTTGGTATATTCAATCCTACTGCGGCAACTCCGTATGTTGCTACAATAATCTTATTATCTACGTCTGCAATTTCATCATAGTGTTCTTTTCTATCATTTACTTTAGTTGCTCCACTAATAAAAACTGCTTTGTCTCCTAAACGTTTTACTAACTCTTTGCCGGACTCAACTCTGTCAACTAATACTAACGAGTTACCATCTTCACCAATTTTACCAATTAGTGTAGACAAATAGTCTAAACGTTTTTCGTTTGTAAGTAAATATTTCAATTCACTTTGGTAGTTGCCATAATCTCCATGGTCAACTAATTGTACTACATTAACTTCGCAATTTGCAAGTACACCTTGTTCTTGTAACTCACTTGCACTCTTACGACCAACTACTTCTCCTAAACTTACTAGAAGACTCATAAATTCAAAATCTTCTTTTGGTATAGTTCCAGTTAGTCCCCACCTAATAGGTATAGTGGACATTGGTCCAGTTAATAATGTTTTTAATGCATCTGCTTTTGCCATATGCACTTCGTCTACCATAACACATACTACATCTTCAATAAACTCTCCAATAGTTATAGGTGCTACTGCGTTCTTTGTATTCTTTAAAAGAATATTTAAACTTTGCCATGTACAAATTGTATGCTTATGTCCAAATTCTTTTCTGTCTCCGTAAAATACCCCAACATCTAAACCCATATTAACATAATCTTCTTCTGTTTGTGTTACTAGGCTTTTGTTAGGAACAATTACAATACTTCTTCCATACTGTTCTACTTTACTACTTAATGCCGCCGTTATTAATGTTTTACCTGCACCAGTGGCAATCTCTTGCATACTTTGTGGATTAACTAAAAAGTTATTAATAATATCTACTTGGTAATCTCTTAATACAATAGGTGTTCCTCCAACTGGATGATTCTCGGGCCACATTATGTCTGAGAAAGCATCTTCTTCTACTTTATCAAATTCAAATGCAGTTCTATAATCTCTTTGATCATCTAAATCTATTTGATACTTCATCTCTTCTAATACCGGAAGTATCTGTGGTAAAAGATTAATGTAAGTACTGCCACCTAATTGAAAATAACTTACTTTACCATCCCATCTTCCTAAACGTACTGCTGGGAGATATCGTGCATAAGGTACTTCGTATTTGAACATATTAAGTAAACGCCTACGGGCGTCTAACTCTAGTCCTTTTATAGATACGTTAACTTCGTCTTTAATTAATAATTTCGCCGTCGGCACTATCTTTTCCTAATTCTGTTCCAAACGTATAATGACAAATCCAAGCCTCAGTATTAAATGAAACTCCAGTCTGTCCTCCAATTACATTGAATCCATAACGTCTATATTTTGTTACTGTATTTGTACTGATAACGAAATCAGGTTTCCAATCATGTTTAACACGAGGATTGGTATACCTTTGTACACTATCTATTATAGCAAATTTAGTATCCAAAGTCAATGTCTTATTGGACTTAAAGTGGTGCTTGTTATGTTTCAACTGCACTGTACAGACGTCTTTGCCCAGTTTAGACACCATATTTAGAAGGTTTTGTGTCAATTCCTCCGTCATTGTTCTACCGTCTATTATAAAAGCAATCTTTTTAAACCCAAATTCGTTAACTGCTGAATTATAGATATCAATAGGTTTTGTTTTTAACCAATCAAATCTACCACCACGAGTTTGTAATATTTTTATTCCTAGTGAACTTAAATTTATCTTACTACTGTTATTAACAATATCAATATTTTGATCAGCCGCTGAAACAATTTGTTTAATTGGACTTTCGGACTTCATAGTATTTACCCAATATTCGTTTAGACTATCTGGAGCATTACGAAGAAAACACTTGTCATCATTAACTACTAATTGTATTGCATATTCTTTTCTATTATTAATGATGTTTTGACAATCATTATAAAGTTTTTTAACAGTATCCGAATAACCAAAGTTATATTTTGCCGCCCAATTATACAACGATAAAAAGTTGTACTCGTTATAGTCTGTATAGTATTTCTTTTCTTCTTTATTAAACATACTCTTGGAAGCTCGTAGTTTCTTTGCTATTGCATTAAACTCTCTAATCATATCTTTATTATAGGGAAACTTAATACTAATCTTTTCTTCTTCAATATCAAAGTACCTTAGTCTATCAACTTGTCTTAATGTACTTTCAAACGATGGTCTAATTACAATTTCACTAATGTCTATACCAAGTCGTTTATATTGTCTTGCATATTTTTTAACTAACTTAACAGATAGTTCTCTCTGCCTGTCACTTAACCCTTCGCCTTTGTTTATGCTACGAACGGCATTGTTGACAAAGCCAACATCATAGTTTGCCAAACTAATAGGCTTACTAATATGTCTAGGGGGAATTGGACTGGTTATAATACCTGTTGCTATTTTTAAGCAATACTCGATATTCTCAGGTTTGTATAAATGCATATCATTTCCTTAAGGTATATAAAAGAGCCCGAAGGCTCTTTTTTAATTTGTGTTATGCTCTTCGCATACAAGTTGACGCCGCCAAGTTCTTCCAATTTGTTGGACTTAACTTCTTAAGGTCGGCAATCTTTAGTGCCATCCTTAATGACATCTCCCTAAGGAACTTTCTTTTTTCGAACATAAATTGAAGTACTTCTTTTTCTTCACTTTCGTCCATTTTGTATCCTTGAAACAAATCGCCTTTTCTAGCAATCTGCATAATTCTAAGATACTTGTCTCTTTCGGTATCAAGAGTTAAATCAATGTAATGACATCTTGACATCAAAGCATCTAGGTGATCTTTAAGTTTTTTACTTCTAACATTGTCAAATTTAATGTTAGTAATAAAACAAACACTTCCTTGGAAATCAAAACTATTAGGAATACCTTCTGCTCTCAATTTTGAGGAATCAGCATTCCAATAAATTTTACGTCTAGCACCACTATCAAGTGCCGCCTTTAAAATGTTTAATGCAAGGTCATCTAGTAATACACTATCACAGTCATCAAACACTACAACGTTACCACGAGCTGAATACTCATAAAGTTTAGCATATAAACCTAGTGCCGTCATAGCACCTTTTACAAACTCAAACTTCCTATTACCAGCAAGGTCATCAAAACCACTTTGTTCTTCAAGTGTAGTTTCAACACCATATGATTTACCAACCCCTGGAGGTCCTGTAACAATCATTGCTCTAACGTCATTATTCTTAAGAGCACCTGTCATCTCATTTAGGATTTCAAACCTATCTTGGATTTCAACGATTCTCTTCTCATCTTGTTTAGTAAGTTTCGAACTTTCTTTAGGTGTCGATGCTTCAACCTGTGTAGCATATTCTGACCTATCAACGAAAGTAATTGCAGTAGGGGATTTAATTTTTACCCTAATTTTATCGGATCCAAAGCCTTCTGTACCATCGACAGTAACAAACATTCCTGTTTTACTTTCCTGTACATTTTTAAGTAATGGAAAGACTTTGTTTTTTATTTGTTGGTTTCTATAAGAACCACTTTTAACTAAAACGTAACTATTCATGTATTTCTCCTATTCGTCGTTTTATGTTTATATTTTAATAATAACACCATTTGCTATAGTGTCAACCTTTTTTTT
>JGI24004J15324_10000032_pt1 | contig 44637 bp, 52 predicted proteins | sample LinPmetageLP32_FD_15324 | JGI IMG/M metagenome (IMG submission 15324)
ACCGTATGTACCGTCTAAGAAAGCGTTAGCGTCTTCTTGCGCTATGCCGGTGGCCCCGTTAGTAGATCCCTCGTCGCTATTATTTGAGGCTGAAGTATTATTAGTTAACTCTAAAACAACAGACTCAGTTTTTTCATCGAACTCTTTATTTGAAAGATCATAATATTGTTTCTTTTCCTCTTCCGTCATATTTGAAGTTTTCGAATTAATATGTTCTGGTTCGGTCAAAGCGCTACTAAGCTTTACAATGCGACTTCCGTTTTCATCTTCTCTGTAGGCGTAATGTGCATCCTCTGATAGCTTTGTATCAAGCGCAAGATTTCTCGACTGCATTTCACTTATGTCGTAGGTGACTGTTTCTCCTTTGGCATTTTTGTATGTAAAGGAATTAGTCTTTGCGATATATTTCGCCATCTCCGCCGGTGTTGACCAATTTTCTGGGTCGGCTTTCACCTTTTCCGCAGCGGTTTTGACGTCGGCCGTGTCCGCACTGGCTATGACGTTTTTCACATTACTGAGTTTAATACCTCTGGCGTAATTGGTCGCCTGAAGTGCGCCGAAAGCTAACGGGTTGGTTAGAAGCAACGAGGCATTCATAATCGTAGTCATCAGCGTATCATTGTCACCGTCTATGCCGCCCTCAAGCCCTTTAAGGCCAGCTTTACTTATTTCCTCTTGGGATATGTGATTGTCGCCAGCGCCTTTGCCGTCATCACCACCCGTATCTAAATGTAGGAAATTTCCTTGCCCCCAAGAATCTCCACTCGCCCCCATGCCGCCACCATCCCAAGTATCGGTCAAGTCGTCGTAGCCAGTGATGCGGGTAAACGTAGACAAGGCATCAAGCTTTTCTTTTTCATCCTTCTTATCGCTGTCTAAAGCCCTGCTGTCATTTTTCCCTACAGTTTCCCTGTATTCTTTGTGCGTACCAGAGAAATATTCTGACCCAGAGCCGCCCTTACCCCCGCCGTCAATCGCGTCTGTGAAGCTGTCAAATCCAAAGAAGAATTCGCGCAGCCCTGTCTGTGGGTTGATCGTACCAGAGCCGCCCATTTTCTTGAGCATTTCTACTTCTTGAGGATTTACGTGAACGACTTCAGTATCGCCGTATCTTCCCATTTCAGAAAGGTCTTGCGCGGTTTCTTTAATATCTGATCTTGCACTCATAAACTCTCTGTTGTCGTAGGTTGGTTTTGGAGGTGGTAGGAAGTTTCCGTCAGCATCGTAGAAATTACCCTCGCCATCCCTCATCATGTTCGTCATGGAACCAGCAGATTGCAAAGGATACATGTGGTCTATTTCGATTTGCTCGCGTGACATTGGCCTAGCCCTTGGGCGTAATTTGCTACTTATTTCCCTCGCAAAGCCACCTTGTTTCACTTCTGGATTATTGGGGCCATCGTTCCATCGGAGCATACTTAAAAAACCTTGCCACTGTTCTTCCGTGTAGTCAGCTTGATCGAAGGTTGGATTAACCACCTTTCGACCTTTCGGCACTACTGGCCCTCTGTAGTATTTATTAAAATCAGACATTCGTAATTACCGCCGCTAGTGCTATTTCGATATCGGTTACGCTCGATGCGGAAGACACGGTGAACTCTATTTTCTTTGAGAGCGTCGTCGCGTCTACCGTAATAGACGATGACAAGTTTTGTTCTGTGAGAGTTGAGCTTGCCGCTATCGTGTCTCCTGCTGCTATGCCACCTAGCTTAAGGCGCACGTTGCATGTACCGCTTGTTGTTTTTACAGCGATAGCGTCAATGCGCACGGTCTGCTTGAAGGCTCGCGTGACAGTGTAATCACCGTCTGGAATCGACCCATCCTTGGAAAAGTAGAATGAGCGAGTAGCAAATATTGTAGGCAACTGAGCAACGGGAAGTAACCCTTGAGCATCTAGGGCAGCTACACCCGATGCCGCGCCAATAAAAGTTTGTGGAATAAGTGCGGATACGTCCACTGCTGCGAACTCTAGCCCACCACCCGTAGAGTTTACGCGCAGTTGTTGTAACGCGTTAGCGGAAGTAAACGCTGGGATGCCTGTGTCTGGGCTTGTCAGAAGCCAACCTGTCCCGTTGTAGAATTTAAGTACATTCGGTGACGCAGATGTATCAACCCAGAAGTCACCAGCATTTGCGCTTGCAGGCGTTGACGCGCTTACATAAACTCTGCCCCTGTTGGCGAGTGTCGTAGCCAAGTCTGCAATCTTTGCTTGTGGTATTCCTGCGTCCGCGATTGCTAGTTTGGAGAATGGTATGAAGCCGTTAGCGTCAGTAAACGCGTCTTCGGTCATCAACCCCGAAACTTTGACAGAGTTAACGTCTTCAACGCGAAGTAATGAAATTATATCTCCTGCGCTTAACGCAGATGTAAACGTAACTGTCGATGAGGCAGGATTTGTTGTGTAGTCGTTTGTAGAACCTTCGCGCTGCATGACACCATTCCGGTAAATCATAATGGTCTGACTTGCCGTATGCACATAAGGGAAAACAGCTTGGTTCGCATTGGACGTAATGTCCGTTCTGCTAAAGCCAGAAGTGTTCGCGCTCTGAACCTTGAATATGGAAATAACATCTCCTGCGGATGCAGCAGACCCTAACGTTATTGTGTCAGCACTTGTGCTTGCAGTAATAGTCGCCGCAGCTTGAAGCGCCCCGTTCTTGTAAACAAGAATAGCATCCGTAGAGATGTGAGAGTAACTAAATACAGTTTGCCCAGCCGTAGCGGTGAAGTCTTGCCGACCAGAGAATATTGGCGCACCAATCGTTCCTACGTCAACGCCACTTGCCCCACGTAATTCAGCAGTTGTAGCAAGGTTTATCCAACCAGAATTCGCGTCAGTATATGTACCCACACGATACTGCAATCCGTTCGTATTATCGTTCCGAAGCTCGACAACTCCTGTCACCGTACCCTCAGTGTTAAACAGCTTTTTCATAAGCTCGGATAACGTATTGTCACCAAGCTCGGCAGAGTTGACGTATCGAACAATGTTCTCAATGTCAGCGCCGATGTTACCACTGCTTGTGTGGTTGTTCGGGTAAAGAATTTTCAAACGTGCCATATCTATTTTTCCTTGTGCGTTAGAAAGGCGAAAGAGATAATTGTCATCTCGCTCTTTGTGTCGGTTTCTTCCGTTCGGAAGCGTAGTCGAACGCCTCGGAATACGTGGTTAAAAGGGAAGCTAAAGTCGTGGGACAGCGGCATGTCACCCCACCGTGGATCACCTTCAAGCCTTTCGAGGCTCACCTCTATAGACGCCATGTCTCGGTCTTCTTCATCAATCGCGTCCACAAAGAACCGGCCCTTGCCGAAAGCTTGTACTATTAAAGTGTGACATCGTTTGCTCGAAAGAAAGTCGCCCAACCATAGAACAGGCGTTTCAGCTACAAACTTAGACCTTCGTAATTCGGACAAGCCAGTATCTACATCAGAGGTAGCGGTAAGGCTCTCATACAAGCCATCACTCGTTCCAAACATTAAACGACCACCTAAAAACGTACCGCATCTAGGGAGCAAGCTACTACCAGTCTGAAAGTTTACTTTTTCGTAACCGTTTCGGAAGTTCATAGAAAGACGCTCGGACTTGCCGCCGCGTAGCTTGAAGAAGACATGGTAAGTTTGAGTATCGCTGTCGTAAACGGCAGAGATATCATTGAAGTTTTCAACTTGCTTCAAGAGGTCTTGGTAATAACGCTCCATGTCGTCACTAAGGGAAGCCTCAGATATTGTTATGCCGTTTTGCTCGCTGCGCATGATAGAGTGGATACCGCGACGTGAGCAAAAGATAAGGTCGGAACCAGCGTTTACGATTGTGTTGTGCGATATGCAGCCGATGCGTAAGTTAGCCCGACTGTCTAGCGACCACTGCTTGAAGTCAGGGTCAAGAATATAGACAAGCGTTTGATCGTTCGTAAATATAGCTAGTCTGTTAGCCTCAAAAGTGCCAAGCCCCGTAATTTCATCAGCCGTTCCGATTAGATTAGATATGTCAATGAAGCCAGCTTGCGATGCTTCGTCTGAAGATGGTTCTTCATTAAGAAAAATATCAGGACTATCTACCCTACTGAGTTCAACCACACGCGGCCTGTCTTTGAAACCTGCTACGACCAAGCGCCGTTGCACAGCCACACCGAACGCCGGTTGCACAGATGCCGTGGAAGTTGAAAACTCAAAACCATCGTACCTATAACTTTTTGCTCCTTGTGAGAAGATTTGCACCTTACCCTCAAAATTTGTCATGGAGACAACAGCGTTTTTCTCATATGCTGAAGTGATCTTGTGTCCACGGTCAGATGTTAAATGAGTAGCGCTTGCATCTTCTTCCGCCCAGACAAGACCATTGCGGTTGTAAAAGCGTGCTGTTTTTATTGTCGATCTGGTAGAACCATTGTGTAAAAAAAACGATGGATCACGAGATAATTGACCTCTGTAATCAACCTGACCGTTTTCAACTAGCCAGAAGTGTTGCTCTTCTTCGCCTTCCATAGACGTAATATCACGCGAACGATCCATGCCGCGAAAACTGTAGTAAGATTTCGCGTTAGATTTTATAGCAATGGGAGCGTAAGAAAGTCTGCCCATGTCAGTCCTTGTACGTGTACGATGTTGTTACTGTTGTGCCAGTGGATGACTTGACTGTTGTACGTGACATGTCGCTCTCTGGCGTTACGTCCGTAATAATCATTTGGTAGCCTTTGTTACCGTTGGCCCGTTCGTGAAGAATGTCTGTGATGCCAGCTTGGTAGAGCTTGAGCATAACCATAGCTTTCTCACTGCCCTGTTGAAGCAAGTAGTGCGCAGTCAAACCGTCGATCATAATAAGGTCTGGAACTGCGCGGTTTTCCGTAACATCGTTATAATAGTCGAGGTCGCCGCCCGTCCAATAAGGATGGCGGCGTACGTCTTCGATGACACGGTTAGCGAGTTCGATGAACATCATCATCACTTCGCCGTCTACGCGAGCAGGGCTAAAGTTACCTGAACGAACCAGTGCGCTGCGAACCAAGTTCTCTAGGGGAGTATGACTACCTTGCCCAGCCGCAAATGGTTTAGCTACACTGACCTCCGCCATTAGTCTTTATCCTCTACGATACGACCAGTCCAAGTGAAGTGATGAAGGGCCATCGCATCTTTCATATCAGTAGGTATTTTCCAGCGCACATACTGACGAGCAGCGTCCCAAGTACCGCTAAAGCGGTCGTCGTTGATCTGCACATCAAAGACTGAAGTTTCTTTGTCAGACGAAATATACCAAGTGAACGCAGGGGCAGGCGGGGCCTTTGCCTTTGCTTTTTTAGGCTTTTCATCTTCTACCCAAGCTTCGTTTTCGGGCGTGGCTGGGTCGTCTTTTACAAAGTGACCGTCTTCTGTTCTTGCGCGCTTACGTGCCATGTTAGCTCCATGAGATTTAATATAATTATTTATGGATGTTTTTGATGGCCTAGTCGTCCCTGCTTACCGCAGCTTAGTTTCAGAAGCCTTGCTGAATACCACGTAATATCTCGTGGATACTTGGCTTCTTAGCCTTGCGTGAGTACGGGCATTGAAAAGTCTTGACGCACTCGCGGAAACTGTTGGTCGGAAAGTGCGTATAGAATGTTTTGTTCGGGCCGCGATAAATGCAATGTTTGGTTCCGTGTACGTCAAGCCGTTTCCACAGGTGACAGGTTACTGTTTCTGGGTCTAGCAAGCCTGCTAGGGTCATCGAAACGACGAGGACGGGGATCATACGACCATCGCAATGAGATACATACCGCATCCTAAAACCGCGCATATGCCTGTGGCTAACGCAAGAATAAGCGCGTTCTGCTGCATGTCCCGCTTAGCTTCCATTGCACGGTAGACTGTGCGCTCTCGCTCTTCTCTGATTTGCCTTCTGAGGTCTGTCATTTCCTTGTAAGTGTTCGGGCCGTAGCGCATGTTAAGCATGAATTTTAAGTCCTTTTCATGCTCCAAAAGGGCTTTGCGATGTGTAATAATTTGGAGTGCTTCTTGTTCAATACTCTCTGAGCCTTTGCCCATCTTTTCGTGCAGCTTGGGCTTCTTTCTTTGGCTCTCAGCTTTGGCTACGTCTGAGCATGCTTCGTAGAATGAACCCAACGACTTTGAGACATCGTGCAATTCGCGGCCAGCGCCGATCAATTTTTTTGTAAGCGTAAAGGCGCTCTGAGCGGCAGCAAATGCGCTGATGGGATCAATCATTGTCGCCTCCTTTTCTCCTGTGCTTCCAAGGTAAGAGGGTCAGGGCGAAACACATGAAAAAAAGGGGCGCAGTATAGAACGCGCCCCTCTCAACATCTTGAAACTGAGGGTTAGCCGAGTGTAGTCCAGTTTTTGATGTATGTGTGTGTTTTGCTCTGGGTCATTTCCAAACCGCACTCAGTCAAGTATTCGTGTTTGATTTGGTCGGCATCTGGCGCCTGACGATCCCGTAGGAGCTGGGTGTCTCGACCATCAAGGTAACGATACTTCAAGTGTGGGAAGTCAATGATGATCATTGCATCGTCCATGCCAGGAATTTGGCGGAACTGAGGATGCAAATGCACCATCAAATCACCTGCGAACGTGTGGTACTGAGAGATTGAAATACCATAGGTATTGTCAATCACTGTTGGTTGCCACCGGTTCTTACCGATCTTCTGTAAGTGACCTGCTGTCTTTGCACCCACAAACGCAATCTTCTGGTTCGAACCGAACGCAAAGATGCTTTCAATCAGAAAACGGTCGAACTGATCTTCTGTCATCGTTGAGGATGCAGAAGCACGGTCGATTACGTTGGTGATGTTGTTTACCAAACCGCCTGTGAAGCGAGTTGGCTGCGAAGACGAGCCGTTTGCTTCGTGACGCTTGCCAAAAAACATCGCCCTCTCGATATCCTGCATGTGAAGTTTAAGAGCTTTAGTAGCTAGTTCATCTTCCTTGTCACCAGTACGCAAGTTTGTTGCAGACAAAGTATTTGAGAGGCCATAGGAAGTCCGAAAAATTTGCGTGTAGTTGTAGTCAACGCTTGCATCGAACGAGATGGCTGTGGGGCTAGTTGCCCCTTCCTCAAAAGCCGAACCAGAGATGAACAAGTTGGCGTCATCTGCGATTTGGTGTGATGTACCACCGATGTTACGCTCGACTGTAAGGCCAGTAGCCGTACTGTCTGCGGTACACCGCATGACTTCACCCGTTGCTGCGTTCACAAGCATAGTGCCTTTGACCGCAAACAAGTTGTCGTTTCCAGCATCAACAGTAATAGCTGTTGTTGATGTAGAAGAAATCGCACCATTGACCGTAAGTTTACGGTCGGGGAGTTCGTCTTTGAACAGGCGATATTCGGGATCGTCTGTCGCCTCAGATGATGTCATTGATAACAAAGCATTTAAGGGTGCCGAGCCGTTTGGCTCAAGAAGAGTGTATAATTCTCTGTAGTTTTTAGGGCGGAAGTCACTGTCAAATTGACCGGTTCCGCGCAGTCCTTGAATAGCAGCCATGATGGCCTCCTATATTAGATTACAAAACTAGGCGGCACAAATAAGTCTAAACGGAATTCACGTATTAACTTTTCGTCCCAACAAAACGTCATTCGGCTTGCGCGGAATTGTGTCTTACTGGCAGTCTGAAATATAAGTGTCAGGGCTGTCGTCCCTCTTTTAAAAAAAAGGGACGATTTTTTTAGGTGACGCGACGGTCTTGTGCGCGTTGGGTCAAACGATTTAGCATATCGTCACCGCCAGCTTGCCCGCCAGATGATGTCGGAGCCGTCGTATTTGTCTCCGTAAACGCCGCACGTTTCTCTGAGAAAGATTTTAACCGTTCAAATTCACCAGAGTTCTTTTCGTTCTGAAACGCCTTCATAACTTTACGAGTTAGGTTAAGGTTAGCAAAGTCTTCGCCCGTATAACCCATCTGCATAGCGTAGTCTGAAAACTCAGGCGCCATTTCGTCAGGAAGCTTTAGCTCCTGCTGAACTCTGTCTAAGTTCGTAGCTACTCTTTCTTTGTAGCTCTGGTTGGACTGGTCGTTTGCTTGTCTCTGGACTTGCTGGCTAACTTGCGCCTGCTGCTTTCCAGCCTGCATAACTCTGTTCATCAGCTTAGTTTGCATAGCCATCTGCTTCTTTAGGCCCTCGATCTCCGCGTAACTCTCACGAAGTTTCGGTGGAAGAGATATAGCGTTTGAATCTTCGTATTTACGAAACTCTTCTTCTAGCTCCGCAGCTACGTTTCCGCCCTGTTGCGCGTTAGGGTTTGCTTGGCCCTGACCAGCAGGAGGTTGTGCGCCCTTGCCGAATTGGGCGTTCTTTGTGAACGCTCGCTTTAACGAACCGTCAATAAGAGCTTTGGCTTGCGATGGGTTCATATTGCCCTTCGCCATTATCTCATCGACGTAGCCGTACACCTCTGCGTTTTGGGAATGCTTGTTGTTTAAAGCCGCGTAACGATCTCGCGTACCCTTGATTTGGGCGGCAGTCATAGTCTGGTCGCCTACTTTAAAAAACTCAACGGATTGATCGCGCTCACGATCACCCTCGGTAATCGGTGAAGCAACCTCTTGAGCTTTCTCCATGTTCGTCGTTGGGGCCTCCTCAGGCTTAGGAGCTTTCGCTTGCGGTGCCTGTGGTTGCGGTGCTTGGCCTTGCTGTGGGCCAAGTTTCTTTTCTGTAATTCGCTGTAGAGGATCAGCCATCGTATTCTCCATTTTCATGTAAGCGGCTTTCGCGGCTATTTGCATTTTCAAGATGCAGCTCGTTCTCCATTCGGAGCATGAGCCGTTGAGGTAAGTCGAGCAACTGTCTAGCTGCCCAGATCGCGCCCCGATTATAATCCATCTGTTGCTGGCTCATCTGAGGGCTGTCGGCCATAGTGAGAGCTAGTGATACTATCTCTTCCTCCATGACCTTGTGTAACTGTGCCCAGCCCTTGCTTTTGCTAAGAGCGGTTAAATCTTTGAGTTGACTTAATGTAGTAATTTTGCAGTCCCTTTCTTGCCAGTACCAATGTTGGCAGGACCAAACTTCTGCATGTTAGATACGGGGGTGGATTTTTTAGATCCCTTTTTCTTAGCCATAGTCGGCCTCCTTACTTTTGAGTGCATGGACAGTTCGCATGCTTCATGTTCCCGCTTTTCGTTTTCTTACCGATAGCTTTTACATTCTTAGAAACTTGCGCCACTTTGCTATCCTTTTTTCTTAGCTCTTTTAGCTTTGTTCTTTTTACTGTTAGGAAAACCTGCTTTCATATTCTCGTAGGCTTTATTCGTAATGGTTGACTTAGACTTAGAACGTGAGGTTCCTGCCTTTTTTCGCTTGTTTATGTTTTCCCAAAGGCTCATTTAATAACCTTTTTTTTTCTTCATAGTCTTGCCAGTTTTCTTAGCATAAGCCGCAGCTTTTTTCTTGCCTGCTGGGGTGTACGCAAATTTCTTTTTTCCTACGGATGGCATATCTTTCTCCTAACAATTCCACGCTCTGCGTGACCAATAGTTTGCACTTAGTTTATTAGCTTTTCCCTTGATGCCGCCACTGCGAGCGCAGTAGCTTTTCTTTCGGGCAGGCTGGTCTTTCTTGATCGTCATGTTTGCATCGCCAAAGCGAATAATTTTTTCCTTGCCGTTAGCGCATGCCTTGACGACAAACTTCTTGCCGCCCGAAACCTGACGCTTCGGCTTGTTGCAGGGCATAGAAGCCTTCTTTGTTTTTGGCTTAGCCTTCGCCATTAGACAGGCTCAGTGGGCCAAGTTACTTTTTCGTAATCAGGCCATTCCGCATCTGCTGTAGGCAAGTTGCGGAGATCCGATCTATAGGAAGCCCAAGCCTTTTTAGTTACGCTTGTAAGAGGACTGTCAGCCGCTTGCGTCCAATCAGAAGAGGCCAATAACGCATCTCGCATTGAACGAGAAGTTTTGGCTTGGGTGGCTGCCTTCCCATCGGAAATTTGCTTTTGGACCTCAGTTTCTTGCGCTTCTTCCGCGAGTGTCATTTCTCGGTACACACCGCCTTTATAAATCTTAGACATCTTATTAACCCTCTTCCATCTGTACTTCGACTACGAGCTTGCCGTGATTAAAATTTCCACTTGTTGCGTAAAAACGAAAGCCACCTTCCATCGCAGTAGTCGAATTGTTAGTTGAGTAATTATTCCAACCACCATATTCTTGACTGGGCCAAGTGTTTGAACTGTTCTGGTACATAATTTGATACCAGCAGCCGCCACCCTTGTCCTTTTGGTTGCTCCCTGCAGACCCTTCGCGCCACGGTATAAAATTAATCTGCCCAGTTACCCCAGAACCGTAAGTGTAGTCGGTCTGCTTAATATCATTCCCGTATGCCGGAAATCTCATCCAGCCTTGGTTGCTGTTGTGTTGTTCGCCATGACTGCCAGAGGTGCTTTCTTTGTAGTAATAGCTACATCCAAGGTATCCTGAACTTATAACGCTCCCACCGGAATTAAGCCCATAAAGATATATGTAGGTATCACCGCTACTGGCAATTTCGTACATTGTGAGGCGAACACCAGCGATTTTTGCGTAGGTGATGCCTGAGTTAATACTCGCCCACGTTAAGTCATACGTGTTGGTTGCAGATAACGTGTTAAAGTCGTAGGTCTTTTTGTAGGCTACGCTTGACGGCGGTGCGGCATATTCAAGAGCCGTTGCACCAGAGTTGACCGCAAGCGTTTGACCAGCCGTGCCTATTGCGGCTGGTAAAGCCGCAGGATTAAATTGTAGCTGCCCAGAGCCATCTGTCGTTATAGGCTTGTTTGCCGTCCCATCGGCTGCTGGCAGTTTAAGTGGCGAGTACGCCAATGTGCCAGTTCCGTTAGTTACGAGTGGGGCGTTTGCGCCGCCATCGGTCGAGGGCAAGGTAAATGTAGTACCCCCGTTTTTGGCGATCTGATCGACTATGATCTTACTCATCTGTTTATCCTTTCAGTTGAGTGGGGGTTATGCCGCTGCCGCGCGGCGTTTTGTTCCGTAGATAGAAAAAAGGCTGTCCATGCCTTCTCCCTGCTCAAAAGTCCCGCTATTGGGACGAAAATAAAAACCATCTTGAGCCGCATTAGGGGTTGCAACAAAATGACTGTATCCCGTTTGGCTAGGCATCCCATAATTAGCCAACCCCTTGTAGAAATTACCTTGAAACGTTTTAGAAGAAGTGCTGTCTTGATCAGGATGTGGGAAGTAAATGTTCCACTCGATTGTGCCGTAGCTACTGCTGTCGTCTAGGTCAGTCATCATGTTGTTGCCATCTGATGTACGCATTTCACTGGTCCTGTTACTGGTAAACTCTTGGCTTCCGTATACGCCCTGCGTTGTCCAAGACTGTGCGGTCGTTCGTGTGTCGCCCACCATTCCGCCAAACCACATATAATCATTGTTGGCTGATAGCTTCACACGCGCGCCAAGAATTTTGAAATGCCCGTAAGTTTTGGTGTCCAGATTTTTAAACTCAATGGCGCTTTTACCCGCACCGGAAACAACTGATATTGTCTCAATGTGTCTCTGAAGGCTAAAAGCCGCCTCTACATCTTCTAAAGAAAGACTTGCGGTTGATACCGCGCCGCCACTTAATGAGTTCAATCTTACTACGCGAGCCATTCTAAACCTCCACGAACGTGACAGTTGTGTGGACAGTTGCAGCGGCGTCTTGGTTTTCAGCGTAAAGACAATCCCCCGATCCTAAGACCAGACCGTTTCTCTCGTAAACACCAATCGCAGAACCGTTCTCCAAAAGACCAGTCTGAGGAATGCTTGAAAAACCAGTTGTTTTTGCGAACAACGTGTCCTGTTGAGTGGACTGCAAAAACAATATTCTTTCACTACTGCCAGAGTTATCTACCGCCAGAAGCGTTGCGGATGGATACCCCATCTCAGAAGCAGTCTTCCAGTTGATAAGGTCTGTGGAATACAGAACGTCCCCTTGAACGGCGCTCTTGTAAGCAACCCAAAGCGATGCACCAATTCTCTCCGGTTGCGACGTCTTAACCGTTAAGGGGTGTGTAGCCGGCTCCTTGGTGCATACGGTATCAAAGTCCTTAACCGTGTAACCAGATACAAACATGTCTGGGTGGTCAAAAGACCATACGCCATTATTACTAGAGCTTGATTGAACGTTTAAATAATATTTGTCGGTTGTCGGATTGTACTTAATCCAGCTCAATGAGTGACCGCCAGCCGATGACAGATTAAACTCAAGACGAGCATGCCAAACTTCACCTGTTGAAATTAAACTATTTTCGTTTTGAGATGTCGTAGTGTCTTTCGCATTTTTAATTGATGATGCACCGGCGGTGTAATTGCCGTTATTTCTCCATTGTCGCGCAGATATAAGACCGACCCTGTAACTATTATTTGAAGTTTTGCTGGTGCCAGTAGCAAGAACATAAACACCTCCGTCAGATTGGAGGTCTAAGGTTAAACCGTCGTTAACTTTGAAACTGTCTGGATTTGAGCTGCTACCCAAAGCGTATTGTAAACTGCCGCTTGATTGCGTGGCTTCATCAAAAGAAGGCGTGGTAATGCTACCATGAAACTGCCCGGCACCCATATATGCGCTTGTGCTAATACCGATTACAGTATCAGTCCAAATATCAGTAACAAAAAAACTATTGTAATAATTGAAATTGTGGGAGCTTACGTAAGTTGAACCGCTAGTTGGACTAGAACCTTGAAGCCAATTAGGGAAATAAGACTTGTCAGCAGCTATATCACTGTAAAAATGGGGTTGGCTAGTTGCAATCAAGGCGCCATACGCGCTTGCTTTGTTGTAAGATTGAGGATTGGTTAAAAAATAAGGGTCGTACTGGGTGTATTTATAATAATCGGCAGAATAGCTCGTTCCATTTACCCCAAGTCGGTGCTTGCTGGTGCCAACAACATTTTGCAGTCTGGTGACGCCGTTATCCCCAGAAGATTTTAAATCAAAGTCGCCAGTGTTTTCTGTGACAGTCTCCACCAAAGTTTTTGCGGCAGAAATGAAATTAAGAGGTCTAGTATTTGAGCTATCAATTAACAAAGATAGTTTCGGATTAACGGTATTGTCACTACTTATCGCATTAATCGAAACAACGACGGGGCCACTCGTTGTGTTTTCAAAAATATTTTGCGCTGTTTCCGGTGTGATGCTCGAACTTGTTCTACCAGCCATCTCGTATTCTCCTATATGTCGCCAAAGTAGGTCACGCGACCTGTTGACTGATATCTATTGCCGCCGCCTGCTGGCGCGTCTGCGAAGCCGTGAAGCGTCATGCCACTTGGAACCGTTACGGTTGCAGCGTCACCAACGTAAATAAATTGATACGCAGCATGGTTGCTTAGTACGGTATCGCTCTCAAAATAGTTGTAGTGGCTGTCGATGGTGTCGCTCTCGCCAACGTAGAGCGTGGCGTCCGTAGACATGCCTTGATATGTGCCGCTTATCGCCGTGTTGTTCGGTATTATCTCAATCGTTTTCCAAATATAATTTACGGCACTAGCATCTGGCACAACGTAAGCCGAAGCCGTACCGCCCGTAGCACCGCCACTGCCCAAAGCACCGGCGTAGCCGATAAAGCCCATGCCCGAATGGGCTTGGCAGTATGCGTACAACATAGGTGCGTCTTGCTCTAACTTGACCTCTGTGTATGCGCCAGCTTGCCCAGCCGTTCCGACGACCGTTATGCCTGTGGTGTACGATGTCCCTGCTGGGGTGGCGTGTGTGCCATCGATCGTTTCGGAAAATCTGATTTGATGCCCAGCGTTTGATGCGTCTGATTGATCAAACCGGTAGAAGATACTCGGTAGTATGTTCGCTTTGCTTTCGACTGATCCGTCGATAGCGTACTTGTTCCCGCTTGATGTGCTTTGGACTGTGACCGCGATAGAGAAGTCTTCGCGTAGGACTGCTCCACTTGTGTCAAAGACTGCGTTTACCCATGCTGTGCCGTTGTAGAGCTTGAGTGCGCCAGAGCTTGTGTTGAAATAGACCGCACCAGTTTGGACGCCACTTGTACTTGGATCAGAGCTGTGTGGGCCTGCGAATACTGCCTGAATTTCACTAACGCGTGTGGAGGCTGTAGCGACATGGCCCAGAGCCGTTGTTGCGTGAGTAGACGCTGTGTTAGCGTGCCCTAGTGCCGTTGTCGCGTGGCCCAATGCCGTCGCAACTTGAGTGTTCATGCCAGCAACTAGCGTCGAGATGCCAGCTATGTCCTGCCAAGGACCACCCGTCACACGGAACTGTAAGCTTTCCTGCCCAGCCGTAGATACGAATTGAAATTCGAACGCCTCAATGTTTCCACTGGCGTTGAATATTTTAGCCATCAACTGATCTAGGCGTAAGCCACCGCGCTCTGCGTCTTCTAAGTACGTGTCAAGTAAATGCTCGCCAGTGGCGGCACTTCTAAAAGTAAGCTGCTCGGATGGAACTCTAGTCTGAGCCATTATTATTCATCCCCAAGTTTCTCAGCAATCTGTTCTACACGACTGCGAGAGAGCTTTATTATTGACTGTATCTTGACTACGTGAGCATTGATTGTGTCGCGGCCCTGTTGATCCGCATCTCTTAGCTCTGATATTGCAATCTTTACCGCTAGTAAGTCGTCCCTGATTGGAGATAATTCCTCTTTGATCTTTGCGTCGATGTAATCTCTGACCTTCGGATCAATCGCAGAGGCTAATGCCTTGCTGTCAGCTAACGTCATTTTTCGCCTTTCATCGGAACAAGGTTCCCTTTTTGGACTTCATTCTGGATGTTCTCTTGAGGCTGAACAGATGCGCCGCGCATCTTCTCCATCATTTGCATCTGCTGTGCTGGCGTTGGGCCTTGCGCAGCCTGCTCCTTGGAAATCTTGAATTGCTCTAAGTCGGATATGCCCATAGCGCGGATAGCCTCTTCGACTATCTTTCCGCTATTGTACTCCATGCTTAGTCCCGTTTGGTTCAGCATGCCCAGCATATTCATCCACGTTTCGGCATTCTTCGTAGGTTCGAGAGGAAGCGTACCGTCGATTACGAGGTAGTCGATCTCGCCCTGCAAGTCGGAGAGATTGAAGTCGAGGTAGTTGTCCTTGACCATATCAGTGAGTGAGCCTGTCGCATCACCGTCATTCATGCGTATTGATCCTTCGGTGGCGAAGAAATCTTGTATGTTCGAAGTCATCATTCGTACCATCGGGCGTACCGACGTTGACGATATGATGCGACTGAGTACGCCGAGGCGTTGACTGCCCAGTTGGGTTAGCCGCTGGATTTCTGTAGCTGTACGTACACCGCCTTCGGCTGTCGGCATTCCTTGCTGGGCATCTGATGCGGCCGATAAGCGCTGTTTTAATCCGCCCATAGCCTCTATGTCGCGCCAATGACCTGCGGTTACGTCAGGTATTTGCGAAATATACACGCCCTCATTGGGCTTAGAGCCAGGCAAAGTGCGTACAAGACCGTGCGGGTTGCGGTCAATTAAGTCTCCAATGGCAACCTGCGTCGGGTCTACGAATATAAGGTTCGATAATGCAGCCTGCACGTTGTCGATCCGACTGCGTAGCAACCATGTGGCTATGTCGTGAAGCGGAAGAAGCAAATCGTAAAGAGACTGGCCGAAGGTCTTGTGGCTGTCGTGGTACAGACCACCAATTACTACAGGAAATTGCTTGCCGTAAGGATTTAACTGGCATCTGATTACAACACTCTCGTCTAGGATCGTAACAACCATCCATAGCTGGTCGATCTGAGGAAGATTAACTTCGTATCCCGCAAGCCGTACCCAGCACTCGTCAACTACTCGGCTGTCACCAAGCGTAAATAAGGAACCACCGCTTTCCCTGCGGTTTCTGTCGGCTGGGTCGATAGATAATCCACGGCCAGCCTCTTTGTGCCAAGTGTGCCCGTCCCACCCGTTATTCGGCGCAGAAATTCTATTGCGCAACGCTGGGAACTCTCGCAACTTGGGGTACAGCCCAGATTGGAGGAGCGCGTCGTACGAGGAATAGTCTGCAAATATGATATACTGCATCCGTTCCCAGTCGCCCCACTGTACGCGGGGATCGTGGAAAACCCTTCGGGGATCGACGTTGGTGATGACGTTTGTTCTGTTCTTTTGTGACCATGTAACCTTCGTAGGGGCGTACCCGTAGCGGATACAGTCAAGAAGATGTTGCGCAATTCGGGCCTCCCCTGCGGTTCGCCGCATTTGTTGATGAAGAAGGCGCTCAAGAATTGCTCCCGACTTGCGAGACTTCCTGTTCAAACCTTCTAACTGAAACATCGGATTGCGGCCCGTAAGCGCAGCCATAAGGTAGGTGAGTACGGTGTCGCTGATAGCGCGCGTGTCAGCTATTACGGCTTTCTCGCGGAACTTTGTGGCATCTGGCTTAACGTACACATCGTGAGCGCGGTCAGCTTGCTTCCAATGACTGTAGCGTTGCGATACCCTGTCGTATGACATCTGCATCGCTGACTTCGCGTAGCTCACAAGACGTTGCTCTTGCTCGTCCGTTAAGTCGATTGAGATGTCGTCGTATGACATCAACTTTTCGGCATGATCAGACAGATCGACAACGATACCGTCATCGACTGGTGTGAATTCTGCGCGATAATTTACATTATTAATAGCCATAGTTATTTGTTACCCCCTTTGCGGTTAGCAAGTCGTCCCTACTCACCCCAGTTTCTCCATTCTGTTTTTGATGCGCCCGTCAGCCAAGCGTTAGCGTCCATTTGGGTAATGGGTGATGGCGTGAAGTAGTCGCCAGAGCTAGGCGTTCTGGCTAAGACATCCAGCCCAATAGAAAGAGCGTCTACTTGGTCGTCGTAGGTGCCCGATGGGAAGGTTTGGCACTCGTCGTAGAATGTATCGATCCAAGGCGCGTTCTCTGGCAGGAATACGCGACCACCCTCTATAAGTGGGAGGACTGCGTTGAGCCGTGATACTTTATCGCCCGATACTTTGTAGGGAATTACGGATACACCGCTTTCGCGCTTGAGTTCTTGGATAAGGGACTGACCGCTGGCCTTGTCTTCTATGTAAAGGCCGCGCAATCCTTTGCCGCGCCACTTATTGTTCAGCATTATAATGCGCCTCTTGAGTTCTGGGAACTCAAAGCGATCTCGGATGACGTCAACTAAGTAAATATCGCCCGTTGTGTCCATTCCGAGTACGCACATCACCGAATAATCGGACGTAGTTTTGGCTTTAAAGGCCGTATCCGCAGATATTACGAGGGTTGAGAAGGTTTCTGGCTTTAAATCGGACGGAAATGTACGCCACCAATGCGCTTTTATAATGTTCCCGCCCACAATATAGGGCGTTTGCTGGTATAATGAGGCAAATTCTCGTGGGTTTAGGCGCTCTCTGCGCTCTAAATCCTCCAAAGAGAAGCGTTCAGGCCACAATGCTTGCTTCTTTGTGCTATGAATATAGCGTTTTGAGGGGTTAACTTTCTGTAAATCCGTGCCTGACATGTAGTCTGGGTCGTCTTTTGGTAGGGATGCACGGCTCCTTTTGTCTGCCGTGCGCTTAGTTTCTATGGCAGGGAAGTTAATATGATGCCACCGACCCTCATTCCAGTCGTCACTTTGCATAAGTCTGCCAGCCAAATCGTCTGGGTGCCAACGAGTTAGGATAACGATCTGAGCTGGCGGCACTCCATCTATGTCAGGCTGTAGTCGGGTGGATAGTGCGGAGACGTAATAGTTCCAAACCTTGTTGCGCTGGGTGGCGGATTCCGCGTCCTCGCGCGACTTGAACGGGTCATCGAATAAGAGCAGATTTGCGGCCCGTCCAGAGGTGGTGCCGCCAATACCTATGAAGTATGCGGCTCCGCCGCTTGTCGTGCGCCACTGGTCAACTGCGCGGCTGTCAGCAGACATCTCAAAGTCTGCGTAGGCTTGATCGGTTAAGGGGTCGTTTACGAGTTCTCGGACTTGGCGCCCGAAGTCTGTGGCGAGTTGAGAATTGTAGGATGTGGACATCAAAAAGCGACTAGGCTTCCGTGCCATGAAGTAGGACGGGAACAGGACTGAGCCGTAGGTGGACTTGCCGTGTCGCGGCGGCATGGTGATGAGAAGATTTCGGACAGGCATCTTCTTTGTCTTGCGCTTTTCAGTGTCCGACATGTTGAACTGGTTTGTAAGCGTGTTCCTCTCTAAAGCGTCTAAGGCTCTTATCATCGTCTTATGGAACGGAGGTATGAACCAGTTAGGATTGTGTAGCTTAACAAAGCCATCGAAGCTCTCTTCTGCCTTACGCAAGGCTAAGAGATGACGAGCAGCAGCTTGCGGGGTGAGGCTCATACTGTCGGTTCTCCGTCGCTGGTCACGTCGGATCGGGTTTCGAGCTTGTCATTGCTAATATGCTCGCGTGACAATTCCTTCACTAGACGTGTTTGACATTCGATCTCTAAACCTTGCGCTTCAATTTCTTCAAACTGCTTGTTTAGTAGATCAAGTTGCTTTTGTTCTTCCGTCTTTTGAGGAAATTCAATTATGTGCTGGTTTGCGTATATCTGCTTTTTCATGCGTCTGCGTCCAAAGTGTCAGCGTCTATGATCTGATTTACGCCCGAAGCAATGCGCTCAAGCTCCTCACGCGACATCTTATCGGGGCTGTCTTGTAACGTGTGCTCGTGCTGCACGAACTGTGCAGTTAGGTCAGGCATTACCTTGTTTAGAAGGGCAGAAAAGACGCGGGCTTGGGTAGGCGACCACTCTTTATCGCCCATAACTACGGCGTGAGCCTCGTCTATTTGGTGCTCCACACGTTTGTATAGCCCAGAGCGCATGTTAGCGACCTGCATTGGTGTAAGTTTCTTGCCGTTGTGAGGGCTGATGCGGCCTTTTGGGTTATTTGGCATTTAAAATTAACTCCTAAATTTTCAATTTTGCTCAGATTGGTCGCGGGGTCGGAAATGGCGATTGGCGAAAACCGGCTTTGGGGGTCGAGGGTAGCCCCCCCCATGTGCGGATTTCGTATTTTCGTAGATATAAGCCATTGATTTCGTTGAATAGTTGGTTTTCATACAGGAAACAGATCGCATGTAAGGGCTGGAAAACGTTTTCAAACTTGCTTCAAGCGCGTTGGAACATGGGTGCGTAATAATCATTTCAGGATCTTACACGAGCGTGAATGCGTGGTCGTCCACGACCGACGAACTTCGTTCTGGGAATTAACAGTTGTCCAGCCAAGGAAGGCTGGGCCTATGTTCACAAATGGAGGCCAGCATGGCACGTACACAAACACAAGCGACTACACCTGCACCAACTTCACGCGACTGGGCGCATTCATATGCGACCGCGAAGTCCCCTGCGATTGCGGCGGCTCTCGCGGATGTGATCGCGCAGAAGGCCGAAACGTCCACGCGCAAATCGTGGGCGAACTTGAGCGCGTACATCAGCGCGGGAAAGACCGCGCATGTGAAGGCTTTCGCCATCAAGGACGCTGACAAGCGCAAGGCTGCGTTCGCGGCTCTCGCGCCCAAGGCTGCGCCCAAGGCCAAGCCCATGACGCAAGCCGAACTTCTCGCGGGCCTGAGTTCAGGCGCGATAACGCAAGCGCCTGCGAAAGCTCCTGCGGCTCCTGCTCCTGCTCCTGCGGAGGCGGCTGCACCTGCGCAAGAAGACTTCGCAACCGGTCTTGCAAGTGTGATCGCGGCTTTCATGCAGTCACGCAACGCATAATCGCGCAAACAGCGTCCCTTCGGGGGCGCCTTTTTTTGGTTTTCGTTTCGTGCGCTCACCGAGCGTATCAGCCGACAACCAGCCCAGCAAAATAGGAGACTAAATGCGTACAGCATCAACGCGGCAGCTTGCCGTGCCCAATACCCGTTTGCGTGTAACAAACGCAATTCTATGGGTTCTAACCCTCACCGTAACAGCACCTTTCGTTTCATGGATGTTCATCAATTTCATCCTCGGCTGCGGTGAAATCCAGTATTTGCCCAACGGCCAATGGCAGACCGGCGAGTGCTTCTACTTCCCACACACACAAAAAACAGGAGAATGGTAATGGGAGAATTACTTACAGCGCGCACGACTGCGTTTTTGAAGACCGAAGATATTTTCGTCACTGACGAGCGCGTCCAAAACGTCATTAACAAACTAGACGATGCGTACATTGCGATGGGCTACTCTGGCAGGCCAGAAGAAGACCACGAAAGAGAGCATTTCCTATTGCATCGCCGTGTCTTGTCAGATTGCCCAGACAGCAAGATCAAGCTCAACGTAGAAATCTACCGATTGGTTCGCAGTGTGGTTGACAGGGTTCGCATCCAACATGGGCTGAATGTTATGTACGGTCATTATTCAGAACTTTACGAAGACATACTTTCAATCTGCATACTGCACGACCTTCGGCCATCAACAGTAAATCCGTTGCAACTATCGTACATACCAGACGTCATGTCCGAGAGCCGTGATCGTCGTGTTCGTGGCAAGCCTGCTAAGATCATTCGCAAATTGTTTTCGTTGACTGACGAGCAAGTTGAGGAGTTCTTTCGTCTGTACGATGCGCAATACAACCCAATAGCGTTCACGTTGCGCCACGGTTGCACCGCAGCAGACTTCAAGTTCGCTTACGCTACGGACGACGACTTCGTGGGAGAGACAGACATATCTCACACGAGATTGCCAAGTGGTAACAGCTCGAAAGCTTTGTCGAACAGTTGCATGCGATACTGGAACAACTACATTGGAACTACGTGGCGAGACGAGGGCATGCACCCAGCAGAAATATTCGCAACAAAGAGCGAGTACATGCACATCGCGTACGCCGTAGATGGCAACAACAAAGTTGCCTCTCGCGCTTGTTACTCACCTACCGACAATGTGTGCAGTTCGATTTACGGCACAAGTATGAAGTCCGTTTACATCATAGACGATTTCTTCAAAGAGCAGGGCTACAATCCAAGTTTGTGCAGACGTGACTGGCCCAACTTCCAAGTTCGGCGCGTAGAATACGATTGCGACAGCAACACATTACACATGCCGTATCTCGATATGGACATCAGGCATTTCGATGAGCGAGGTGGTTTGCTTGTCATAGGTCACGATTTTGANGGCGGTGGCAGTACGCGAGGCACAATGGAACTACNAGAGACATACGAATGTTACTCGTGCGAAGAAAGTGTGAGTTATGATGACATTATACATAGTGATTGCGGTGACGGATATTGCGAGGATTGTTACAGCAATCAATACACAAGATGCGAGATAGATGGCGATGAATTACTTTGCGAAGATGCTATCGTATTAACACATTGCAGAAGATTTTCTATCTCGGGAAACGGCCCGACTAATCTTACAGCAAGGTCTGAATACTACCGCGAGGTCAACGCTGACGAACACGGATACCGAGTTGACGGTGACTGGTACAGTCGGTTGTTCCCAATCATGCACGTACACATTCGGCACGAAAAAGTCTTTGTTGAGCCTGTCTTGCTGGGCAACTGCCTACGTAGAGAGCGTGAAGGCATGTTGCGAGCGCTTTTACCTGACGAGCAACTTAGAATGATGGATGTCTTGTATGACGAATGCGACCCAAAAGTAGACTTCGAAAGTTACGATCACGAAGACAGCACGATCCAAGTGCCTTGTCTTGTGAGAAACGGTAATTCTCAACGTACCCACGCCAACGCACTCATTATGATCGATGCAAGCGCAAACCTAGACGACTTACTCAAATCACTATCAGAACAAATCAAGAACGAACTGGAAGGTTAATAACATGACACTGCAAAAAACAACAACAGTAAACACTCTCGTGGACATGCTTGAATACAAGCGCAGCCACGGCACAAAATCTCACATCAAATTCCTAGAACGGTACTTGTTGCCCGTATTCGGACAGCCTGATGAAGATGGTAACTTTGTCAAGATCATCGGTGATAAGCCCAGAGTAGCGTGGATGTCGCATCACGACAGTGTGCATCGCAGCGATGGCATGCAGAAGATCATGGTCATGCGAGGCTATGCCGAAGATAAGTTCGTAAAGTCTAAAAGCGCAGCGAAAAAGCTGACTTACGGTAGCACGTTTTGGCGAGGCATAAGCGCAGGGTTTACGGATAGCGTCTACAAGACAGTCAAAGTTCAGAGCGCCTACTTGCATGCTCAACTGCATAGATCCAATCGCAAAGAATGTCTCGGTGCCGATTGTGCGACAGGCATGTGGCTCATGCTGTGCATGATCGAAGCCGGTGTCGAGGGTGTGTACGTCATACATGCAGAAGAAGAGACAGGCTGCAACGGTTCACGCAAGTTAGTTGCCCGCAAACCTGACTGGCTTCAACACATCGACGCTGCCATCTCGTTCGACCGCAAGGGTTACGAGAGCATCATCACCCACCAGACAGGTCAACGTACATGCAGCGATGCGTTTGCGAACAGCCTTTCAGATGCAATCGGCCTCGAAATGTCGTGCGACAGCGGCGGTTCGTACACGGACAGCAACGAGTACAAGTACGTTGTCCCAGAGTGTACCAACGTCAGCGTCGGTTATTTCAACCAACATACGAGCATGGAGCGCCAAGACTTAGACTTCGCAGAAATGCTGCGACAGAATTTGTGTAGCGGTAGCTTCGACGCGCTCACGATAGAGCGTGACCCCGAAGCATTCGATGTGTGGCCTTCGTACACAGGAGGAGGCCGCTACGGGCCTTACAACGCCACCATGTCTGACCTTGTTTACGACTACCACAATGAGATCGCTGAATTCTTAGAGCAGTGCGGTTACACCGTCGATGAAATGCAGCGGGAGATAATGAAACTTAACCCAAGGGCGGGAGAGGAGGATGAAGAGGAAGACGGCCAACGTCATCCGCACGGATACTACGGATACGATTACGAGCAAGCGTATTACGACGAGTACAAGGACGCTTGGGAACCCACAGGGAGTAAGAAATGATACGAGCAACTACAAGCGACAAGCAAAAGCTACTGGATAAGCAGAAGCCTTGGCTTGAAAGAACATTCTCACAAATTCCAGAGCCAATGTTAGACGAAGATTATGCTAACTGGCGTGACATAGATAGCATCGTCAAAGATGCTTTCACAAAGGTTATGAAGCAAACATAACCGAACCCTTACGCAACTTTAGATGTATGTTAGCCGCCTTCAGGGCGGTTTTTTTGTATGTTTTATTTGACATAACGTCTTTAGTTGCGTATTGACCAACTAAAACCAAAGAGGAAACAACTATGCTTACAACTAAGATGATAATCGACCAACTATCGCCAGTTAACAGGGCGAAGTTCTTAACCAAGTGTTTGAACGCTAACGGTTACGATCCACTATCCGTGGAAACCATGATCAATGCGTTTCGCACAAGCGAACTCACAACCAACAGTGATTGCCCAAAGTACAAGAAGACTACTTCGTTCAGTCACTCAGGGTTCTTGCGCAACCTACGCCCAGAACTATTGGCTGTAATCTTGCCAGTGGTAAACAACCCATCCGCGCTGCGAATGATACACGGTTCAATGGAGGAAGGCTTTCGAACCAAAAGCGATTTCGACCAGATCAACCCATACTACTGGCCCATGAGTGAGCAAATGGTGGCAGCAGCAACCGGAACCTTCGAAGACATCATGGGTATGGACATAAGCGAACTTGTTCCAGACGGGTTGCTTCGTGAGTTCGATATTTCGCCCAAGATTGTACTCTCTGGATTTAAAGAGCCGACAGAGTTTATCATCGGCAAGGAGCCGACCTCCGAAGTAGTACAAGAAACAGTACAAGAAACAGTACAAGAAACAGTACAAGAGCCAAAGATAGAGGCGATTGCTCTCAACAAAGACTTGCTGCCCATTGCGAATAGTGCGTTGAGCCAAGCGACATACGGTAAACACGCCAGCCTAGAGGACTTGCTCAAATCGCATGAAGGCCAAGCCGACAGTATCAAGCAGTTGCAGGGTCGCGTCGAAGAGCTTGGCAAAGCAGCCAACGTAATCGCACCTTCGAATGACATGCCCAAAGGCGACCTAGTCAAGCGTCGGACAAGCGAAGTGTTTCCGAACAACAAGAGCAAGTTCCTACCCGAATACGTTACTTGTTGGGAGTGGGATGGCCCAAACACACACGTACCAGTCGTTGATCCACACTACGTATTCGTAGACAGCGACCTCGCTACTTATCTGCAAGCCAGAGAGGACAATCTTAACTGTTGGATACACGGCGACACAGGTTGCGGTAAGTCTACGTTCGCACAACAAGTAGATGCTCGTACCGGTACGATGAACCATCGTGTCAACTTCGATACGGACATCACTCGTACCGAGTTCGTAGGTACGCATGCTGTCGTGATCGAAGGGGGCCAGCAAGTTACCAAGTTTGTTGACGGGATATTGCCCAGAGCAATGCAGCAGCCATCGACTTTGTTGTTGGACGAAGCAGATGCGATACGACCAGACATTGCGTATGTATTGCAGCCCGTACTCGAACACGGATGCTTGCGACTTCTTGAGGATGGTGGCCGTACCATCGTACCGCATCCGAACTTTCGTATCGTATCGACTGCGAACAGCGCAGGTTCGGGCGACATGTCGGGGCTGTACGCAAGTGCAGTACAAGCGCAGTCGGCGGCAACACGCAACAGGTACGATGTCTTCATCAGGATGGATTACTTGTCTGCGCATGCAGAAGTTAAGCTGATCTGTAAGACACACGAACTTTCGAAGCCTGCTGCTGACAGGCTCAAGGATTTCATCAGCAAGTATAGGGCAGCTTTCAAGACAGGCGAAATACAAGAGCCTCTTAGCCCAAGGAACACGTTCGTATTGGCGAACCTGATCCACAAGTGGCAGCCGCAGGTTGGCTTGGACTTAGCGTTCGAACGAGCAGTCACATTCAACTTAACCAATCGCGTCGATGAACAGCAACGGGCAGTGATCGTTGGTCTTGGCGACCGTGTAACAACGTAAGGAAACAACAATGTTTAGTAATGAAAATCCATTGGCGTTGCGCGAGGAGCTGCGCCGCATCAGTCGTATCATGGGTAACAGCGACATCCACACAGAATTTAAGGGCAGTGGCGGTGCTACGGATGGGAAGAATATCTTCTTACCCGCGCTGCCGCTGGACGTGAAGTTATCCAACGTCGAGCAGTCAGTCTACCGTGGCTATCACATCCATGAGGTAGCCCACATCAGGCACACGGACATGGAACTTTGGCAGTCTACAAATTGCAGCGAGCGGTTACGAAGCATTTGGAACTGCTTCGAAGATGCAGTGATCGAACGCAAAAGTATTCCAGAATACCCATCTCTTCTGCGCCACATATCTAACGTCATGGATGTGGTGATTGGACGTAACAACGCAGAGATTGCCGAGCATGGACGCAGCCCGAAGTGGTGGACGGAAGTTCATTACGCAGCGTTGCAGATACAGCGTCGGATGATGGGCAACAGATCGCCAGAGTTGCAGAAATATCTGGATGGTTTGCCCAACGAACTAGCGAAAGAAGCGAAAAACTGGGCCGACGCCATCAACGGTTGCGACAGTACGAATAGCACGTTGGAAGCTGCTCGGCGGCTTTGCGAGTGGATGGACAGAAAGGACGACGAGAGCAAGCAAAACAAACAAGATGATCAGGCATTGGAGGCAGACACAGATGGTAAGCAAGGCGCAGACGGAGAGAGTGGAAGAACAGAAGATGATGGAAGCTGTGGAGAATTGTCGGGAGACAGTGAGATCGGTAATGGGAAAGATGCTAATAACGATTGCGGAGATCCAAGCGCTCAACGAGACGACAAAGTATTTGGAGGCGGAGGGGCCAGTGACAATGTTGGAGGCGATGGCGGACATGTTTCACCCAAGCGAGCTGAAGATGATGTCCTGTCTGACAACGGATCTGACGACGGAAGCGGAGCTTCTGAACAAGACGATCCTATCGACGATCAGGGTCAAACCCCAAGTGGACAAGGAGAAGCGAGCGAAGATGCACTAGCATGGACGCCGACCTCGGACGAAATTCTACAAGCAGCCCAGCGCATATCATCCGCATACAACCCATCGGGACGCGATGATGGGAGGCTTTCGATTTCTAAGCAATCGGAGAGCTTGGAAGAGTGGCTAGACAAGGGTGAGTTCTACGCAGGCACGCCCAAAAGAAACGGTGGCGTGCCTTACCAAATGCACGGTNAAAAGTACCGAGATTACGCTGCTAATCGAACCAAGCTGAACAGATTGCGCAAGAAGATCGCAAAAGAAACTGTCATTGGCGCCAGCCAGATCTCACAGATCATGCGAATGTCACGATTGTTTCTCGCAAGAGAGGAACGCCGCAAGCTGTCGGGTCTGACCGAAGGTCGGGTGGACAGCAAGCGTCTAAGCTCATTGATCGCAGGACGGACAGACATCTTCCGCAAGACGCAAGTGCTGCGAACTAAGCGAACACTCGTGAGTGTGGTGATGGACGCTTCGTCTAGCATGATCGCAGAAGATACTTGCAAACTAGCCATGATGCTCAACGAATTGTTGCAGCGTAGCGGTATCGATTATGAGTTCAGTGCGTGGTCGAGAGAAGGCAACGTCATACTCAAGCAGGTGCATGACCGTAAGGATGTAGCCCGCGAGAAGATTGCTGGCTACAAGATTTTTCATGGCACGGACACGCCAATGGCAGCAGCACTCAATGCGGCAGCGTATCGTATCTCAAAGCAACAATACGCACGGCGCATCATGCTGTTCGTATCCGACATGGAGACGAGGGACGTACCGCACGAACACGTTCGAAGGGTTTCTCGCGCGTTGGAAGCTGAAGGCGTCGAGGTCATCGGCATCGGGTTTGGCAGTCAGGCTAATTATGCCAAAGACATGTTCACCCACAAGCTGATGTATCTCACCGCTAAAGACGCGCAGGATCGAATGATAAAGCATCTTGGCGATATGCTTATGAGCATGGAGCTAGACCATGCCGCTGCCTAAGTTTCACTACAACATACAGCCCACAACAAAGAAAGAGTGGCTGCGCCTATGGGATCGTAGGCCGCTCTCTTTCTGGTGGCACGTTGCATACGTCATCAAGGATCGGCGGGTGCGGCACAACAATCACGAAAAAATAAAGGAAATTTGTGCGGAGATAGATGCCGCCTTTCCCAACATGAAGGAACGAGTAAATGTTAAGCCTATCTCTATCTATCCCGATGACCTGCCTCGCATTGAATGTGTATCACGAAGCACGTTCGGAAGGCGTGAGAGGACAGCTCGCCGTAGCAGAAGTCACGTTAAACAGAGTGAAGTCTACGAGCTACCCGAACACGATATGCGGAGTGGTGAAGCAGACAAGCAAGAACGGCTGTCAGTTCAGTTGGTTTTGCGATGGCAAAAGTGACGACCCCACGGATGTTATAGCTTGGGGTCGAGCAATGCACGTTGCGCGTCACGCGCTCACGGATGGAGTAACGCTGCGCTCCACACAAGGCAGCACCCACTATCACGCTGATTACGTTCGTCCGTACTGGGCGGCAAGCTACCGCAAGGTTGCCCAGATTGGTCGGCACATTTTTTATAGGAGCAAGACATGAGTAAGAAAGAAAACCAGTTCGATATAGTAGACAAATTCGTTACAGACAAACAGTGCGATTGCCCACAGGAGCAGGCATTCATTTCCTTTGGCGAAGACTTAACCAAAGATGAAATAATCAACGCATGTCAAACAGTAATGAGCTTTGAAAACCTTAATGATGTGGACAGGTTCGTGTTCGACATGAACGTGCGCTTTTCGAAACGAAACAACATGGGCGGCAGAGAAATCGTCATCACCGTGGGAGATGATACAAACTATTTAGAAATTCCCGAAGGGTGGACGCCTTCGCAAAGCAAGGAGGACGCGTGATGGAGATTTTGGGAGAACTGGAGATAGTTTGGGATGCGCTCCACGCATATCGTGAAGACCTCATACCCGAAGGTGACGAGATGCACGACGAGATATGGGACGACATATGCACGGCGATGGCGTGGATAGAGGAGAGATTAAAATGAAATTAACAAAAGATGAAACGGAAACAGTCATTATGGCTTTAAAAGAATTTCAAGGTGTTTTTTGCCATGAGGAAACCCAAGATGTATTCGATGACATAGGAAAATTGTTGAAGCGGTTTGAAAGGTCTTTGAAAAGAAAGGCGCAAGAAGGAGACGTAGCATGGTAGAGTGGAAAATTCGCTACAACGAACAACAATTAGGAGAGTTGATGCTAAAGAAAGAAAGAATTTGGGCAAGTACGCCAAAGAAGGATGGAACGGGGATGCTTCGGCCTCCCCTTCCATGTGATCAAGAGAAGGCAAGGACGAAGAACGAAGTTAGATACGAAGAACGTGCGCATGCGCGTCATAACATTTTTTGCGATATCCATTCCAATTTTGATGAAGGGATAGCGTTTGATTCACTGGACGTGATTAAAGCGTTGCCGCATCTGAACAAGATGGCAGCGTCTAACTATCTAAAAAGGATGGTGACTGAAGGGTATCTCGACAGGATAGTTTTTTCCAGCGGCAACAAGCCCAACGTATACATAAAGACGGGCAAGAAGATGGCTACTTACGACTTGATTAGTAATGAAAAGGCTTGGACAAAACATGGACGTAATTAATTATGTGAGGCGTGACCTTTGTGTTGCGTCTGATGTTCCCTGCATAGCCGTAGAGGAGGATGGTTATGTTAGGGCCGCAATGAGCGCGAAGCTGAGTGACGCAGACCTATTGATTTGCGGCATGCTTCTTGCGCTTCGTAACAAAGAGTGGAAGGAAAAAGTAATTGAACGCGCTCGTGGTCACTTCGATGGTATTGAAGATAACATTGAGCGCGTTCGTAAGATTATGGAACTTTCACAGCGTGAGAAGACTTGATCTTCTCGCGCCTACGCTTGGATATGGAGCGCATTTTTTTAGCGTTCTGTCTTTTTTGATTAGGATTTATCGGCTTAACTTTTAAGCAGAATTCTTTTTCATAGTCCAAAGGTTGTCTCGTCATACCAGCCGACTATCGGAGAGTTGCGCCTAAGAGTTGTTGGGGCGAGTAGCCGTATACAATCTTAGTGTAGGGTGCCCCTGAGATGTCTCCTTTGATAAAAGACGCCGCAACTAACTTATCCGAGAACATGTCCACAAGTGCGTCTTCTACCTTACACCAGAACTCCGCGTCCTCTCTGTCGCTGACCATATGAAGCCCAGTTATATCCGAGAAACACATCGAAACAGTGGCAGGGTTGTTCTCAAGTATAGCGAGAAGGACTAAACGTAGGCCGTGTCCATCCAAAGACTTGTAGTCTATGGCTTCGGAGTGCTGCATTGGATTATCAATTAACTCTTTTAGTTGCTCGACTGACGAATCACTGGTTGTCTTTTCGTTGTTCTGTTCGCTGTTGTTATCGCGTGTGTTTTCCATTTTTCTCACCTTAGTTGTTTGGCAATCAGGTGGGTGACAGACAGTATTCATACATCTATCACCTACCCATCGACTATTTAAAAAACGACTTAAGACTAATATTTTTGCTAAAAGCAGCTTTTTTGTTTCTGCGCAGGAAACCAGTGGGCTACTATGAGCGTTATAAGTCCTTGTTTTTACTGCAAAACAAAAGACGTATAAAGATACTTTGTCTAAAGTTTGCCAATCGCCAGTTGGTGATCAGCTAGTTGAGTTGACACGTATCTCATTGTCATGTCAAGCGATGCGTGACCCATGAGATCCTTGATAACGACGACAGGTACGCCCTCTCTACCAAGTTTTGTGCCGAACCTGTGTCGTATTGAGTACAGGGTATTCTTGTGTGAACCTTCGATAGCATTGGCCTGTTGACGGGCAACCTTCCACGCAGATTGCAATCCTGCTAAACTTACATTGTCGAAGATACGATCAGTCTTCTTGGCTAAACCCTCTTGCTTTAGGTAAGGCCAAACCTTGTCGTGAAGTGGCAGCGTTCTTGGTCGAATGCCCCCAGTTCCTTTGATACTTACCAGCTTCACAAGTTTAGCTCTGTAGTTGACTTGCCCATAGGTTAGATTGAAGGCTTCGATGGGGCGACACCCCGTAAACTTGATGAATGTCAGAACTGGTATGTATTTTACTTGCATCAGGCCCATGATAGTTTCGAGTACGCTGTCCTCAATAGCGTTGGATTGGCTCTCACTTTCACTTGGCCTTCTGATCTTTATTTTTTCACATAAATTTGCGTCAACTGCGTAATTTATGACAGCAGTGATACGATTAAGGTATGTCCGCACACTGTTGTTTGATCTAGTCTGACAACGCTCGTTTATGTAGGCTTCCACAGTGGCCTCAGTAATCTGGTTCACCGGCATGTCACCGAAGTAATCAATTAGATCGTTCACTACGGTTCTATGACTTCTGCTTTTGCCAGTTCGACGCGAAGCAAGATACTCTTTTGCCACGTCACCAAAAGACTTTGTTTTCTTACCAGCCGACCATTCGTATGTGCCGTTGATTATGGCAAGTTCGACTTCGGCTTTCTTTAGATTAGCAAGTTGCCTGTCGGATGTGTGGGTACTCTCACGTATCCTGCGACCTGCCATTGTTCCTTCCAGTTGGAAGTTCTTTCCTTTCTTAGTTAACGTAAGCATATCCTTTTCTCTCTGTTTGAGTTGAAGTTGAAGTTAAATATGGATGGGGCGGGGCGACTGGGGATTGATCTACATAGTAGTCCGCTCCAACCCAATCGCTGACATTCTTTATGGATTTCACAGAAAACCTGTGCTTATTCTGGTTGGCTGTATGTGTTCTTCCATCGGGACTACTAACGTACCCCCACGTATACACACCGCCAGCCGATATTTTTGTGATTTGGTAACTCATTTGAATAAGTCCTTGGCTTGCTTTGCCGGTTAAATTCTAGTTGGCTTGTATAGCTGGTAGTAAGGATCGTCCGCGCCTTCAGCGGATAACAAAGATGCTCCCCAGTCGGGGGGGAACCCACCAGAGTAACGAGTGTAGTCTTCTTTCGGCATCATGTTTATGATCTCTTGCCCAAGCATCGCTGCTTGTCCTCTTGTCTTTACTCCGAAGCGGTCACAGACTTTTTTAACGTGCATCTTAACTGTGCTTTCTGTGACGCCCATTAATTCTGACATCTGATTGTTTTGCCAACCTTGGATCAAAAGCTGTAGTGCCGCGTGTTGTCGTGGCGACATGTCCCTCATTACACCGACTTGGCTGGCATTAAGTTGGAGTGGTTGTTCCAATGTCTGTGTCGGGGCTTGCTTGCTGTTACTGGCAAGGTTCGATACTAAATTTATTAGTACGTCTACCTTTGCCTCAAGCCTCGCTATTTCTAGAGCCAGGTTCAAATTGCTCATAGTTGTCTCCTCGTTATTTAAGTTTCTACCTACCGGTTGGTGAGCACTACTTAAGTTGCCTATCCGCAATCTATTTGTCAAGATATTTCTCCTAGTTTTTTTTTAGTTGCTCAACAATTAAACCTTTTGTAGTCTTATTAATAACCTAACGGTTTGATACTGATTGGTTCTATAGTGGGTAAGTACAGTAATGGGAGTCGAGAATTGGTCAACATAGAAAATAATAGCGTAGAGAAAAACTTTTCCTCTGTATGTGAAGAGACAGACAAGTACATAGATGTAGTAGAAGCTGCACTAAAAAGAGGCAAAAGAATAGATATGATACTTACAGCCCAGATGGTGAAGCCAATTCTAATGGCAGTCGTCCAGTTGAGGAACGATAATGTAAAGTTGTTTGAAGTCGGCTTAGAGTTGGCACAAGTAATAGAGAATTTGGAAGAAGAAAAAAGAAAAGCTGGCCTTACGTCAATGAGTTTCGTCTAAGCGCTCTTTTGTCCGTCAACCTCTGTGCAGGTGGAGAAGACTACAGCGTTAGGATTTGGCTTTATACGCTCCAAGTCGTTATGAGTTTGTATCCGTGCGTCGTTGCACAGACCCCAGCTAGAGTAAATTTTTTGTTCACTAGCTACTTTGAACTGCCCGAAGCCGTCGAACATTAGAAAAACGGTAAGCCACATTGTCAACCACCACAAATCCTTTCGTGTGTTTCGTTGTGAACCATGACGTCGATGAGAAGTTGCTTGTCTTCGCGCATCAACATGTCGATGCCCTCAGGACCGTTGAAGTAGATTGGTGAAGCGACATCGCAGTAGGTGTCGCCATTAATCGTCGCGCCGCATCCACCTATCAGCGCGATGAGCGAGGTAAGTATCGTTAAGCTCAGATATTTCATCGTCTACTTCCTTTGCTGTGCGCATGTTGTCGATCAGCTTCTTGTCTAGTTTACGTTTAATTTTATCTTGGCCGCGAGCGATACCGGATGAATAAATTCCAAGAACGCCGAGTACGAAGGCCGCGCAGATAAGCGCGTAAAGTTGTATTTTTGCCATGCGCTATCTCCAACCCTCGGCCCAAGACTTAAGGCGCTCACGCATTATGTAGATGCCAAGCAAGATAGTCAGGCCGCAGAAGCCGAGGATCATGTACTGCGCGTATTGATCCATACCGCCGAGTGCGGATGCGGCTGATCCAGCCGATGCAGCTACGGATACGGCAGATGCCTTCACGGTTTTGGATTGCACAGGGCTTTTACGGACGGGTTTATTGGCGTTGGTTTCGGTGATTGTTTGCCCAGCCACCCATCGTGCTACGTTGAATGAGGGGCAGGCTTTATTGGAAAACTCGTTATGTCCGTGGACGGTTATGCTTCTTCCGTAATCTTTTTTGAGTTCGCCTATCAGGCGCCAGAGCGATGCAAGTTGGTCAGCAGTATAATGTTCGAGTGCGCGGTCGGCTGCATCGCCACCGAACCCACCGAGCAGGCAGACACCAATGCTATCAGCGTTATTTCCTTTGGAGTGGGCGCCAGAAATTTCGACAGGACGACCATCTGCAACCATACCAGATTGGGAGATGATAAAGTGATATCCGATGTCGTTAAAATTTCTTTCTTCGGTGTGCCACCGTTTAATTTCTTTGACGCGATCATCTATCGTATCGTCTTCCATCCAGTCAGGGCGGGTGGCCGAGCAGTGAATGATAATGCGGTTAATCTTTCTCATAGTCCGAATGCCTCGCGGATTGTTTGATCTTGAGCTTGCTTCGTAAAGTCACTTGGCTTCATTTTAAGCGTCTTGGTAGATACGGTCGTCCCTAGTCGCGCTAAAATCATTTTGATGTCGAGGGCTACGAAGATGAATATGCCAGTGAAGTCTTGCATCGTGTGCAATGCAAAGTTGTACCTCTTAATTTTGTGATGCGAACTTTGTAATAGCGGATAAGAAGAAGACTTAACTTGTACGGAAAAGAATTTGTTCGAAGGTGTCTTAACCCACAGGTCATCTCGCGTAATGTCCACATGACACGTCCGTATGTCATAGCTTTCGAGGATGCTTGCGGCTAATAGCTCGCCCTGTCGGCCTATGTAAATATTGCGGTTCACTTGCGCAGAGATTGTTCTATGCTGTCGAGCTTCATAAATATTGCGCGAACAGTTTCTCGCATCTCCTTTATCTCCCTGTCGTTCGACAAGCGGTACGAAGATAGCTCGCTCTTAATTACAGCGATGTCCGTATTGTTTCTTTGCTGGCGCATGTAAATGAACCAGACGAATGCGGCGATTGGAGCCACTATCCAGCGCATGATCTCATTAATATGGTCTAGCATGGTTAGATCTCCCATAAGGTTAGGTAGTTATGAGAGTGATTTTAATAGTGTGTTTTAAAGTCTAATCATCGATCATTCGTTAGTCGTCCCTCGCGGTCATCCCCCCCAAAGGGGATGATCCGTTACTCCTTAGCCATGCCCGATAGAATTCTATGAAGTCTTTAAGTCTAAGGACGCACAGACTATTCTCCATAGTCTCACGATTACGCCGCGTGATTACGATGGGAGTTTCTTTGAGCTTTCTCTTGCTCATATTACGCTCCGACTGCGCGACTGCATCACGGAAGTTAAGGCGCTCGACGCGCTTAGCTTCTACGAATAAGCCTTCGGTGTTTATTAAATCTGCACCGCCGCTTTGCCCAATAGTGCCGCCGCCCGACAAAGGCGCTCTCGCACAGACATCTTGCCCATAAACGGTTTCGTTAAGATATTTTGCGAGTTCGCGTTCGTAATTGTCGCCTTTGTTTTTTTGAGGAGTAGTCATACTATACCTTCTAAAGTTGGGAGTGAGATTGGCTTCGGCTCGTCGGTACGAATTCGACACAGGCTGTCACGCGTAGTGCATTGAATACACTTGTACTGAAATTTAGGACGAGGCTTTTCGCAGCCGCACTTTATACATGCGCGACCCCAAGTTTCCTCTGGTATTTTAAACTGGTACTTTGCGCCCTCGAAATATCGTAACTCGTATCTCATAAGGAGGCGCTTGATTGTGTCTACGCAGCAGCTAAACTCACTTGCTAACGCTCGTAAAGAAAGTCTTTCATGGTTGTCTGTAAGCCAGTTGATGTCGTCTTGCGACAAACTTAGCCGTCTACCCATACAGCCCCCTAAATGTTGTGTGTTATGGGCGATGATATACAACTAACATAATAAATAAGCAAACTAATACTAATCTTTGGGGTTTACTTTTCTGACAGAGAAGCCTAGAATCGCGGTGCGATTAAGCGAATTCAGAGCTTAATGGCGAAACCCTTTAGGGGTTTAGCCAAAGAGGATCGTTTAACGATCAGCGTAAGCCGCGATTTCGTCCAGTTGTTTTCTCTCCATGTCACAAATTATTGTGGCAACTGGCCGACTGCTAAGGTTTGTTTCCTCCCGCCTATTAGCAGTCGGCTTTTTTTATTTCGAAGCTAGTAATCCTTGGACGTGCTTGAGCGAACGTATCGGCATCGTCCACTTTTTGATTACGCTGAGAGGTTTGACCCCACCAATTCTATCTTGGATCTCTGCATCCGTAAGCGCTGGGCGCATTTTTCCGTGCGCGTCTTCCCAATCATCGGCCCATCCCGTTACCCGTTGCTTCGTTGACTTCTGGGCTACTACTCGCATGTCCTCGGCATCGTTCGATGCAAATCCAATCTGATGCACAGGCTCATGCACATCAGTCCACTCTCTTGTCTTGCCGTAGCGAGCTTCGATTACCATTTGCAATCTCTCGCCTGTCTCAAGACCCCTACCTAGATGTTCCCATATGTCAGGGCTGTGGATAGCGGCACGGACTTGCGCTGTCTCCTCGTCTGCGAATACTTGCGTAATTTTTATCTGGGTTTCGAGTGCAGATAACTGGTTGGACGATCCAGCTTCACGCCCAGAGACAGTACCTTCTTGCGGCTTGTTGCTATGATGCAACATGACCACGCTGATCCGACTGTTCCGTAGCTGCATAGCCATAGAGTTAATGAGCGACCACTCTTCCGAATTGTTCTCNGACAGTCCAAGATAGGCCGACCGTATCGTGTCGATCACGACTACATCTGGATTACATGCGTTGATCCAATCCTGCATCTTGCTCACGCCAGCCTTCGTCTTTAAATTCATATCTTCGGTGTCATCGAAGGGACACCAAAGCATAAAGTTCTCCCCCGCATCGCCGTACATTTTCTTCGCTTGGGATAGAAAAGAGATCACGTTGCTACGAGAGTTCTCGTGGTCGAGATAAAGAACCCTTGGACGAGCGTTAATATCCCAAGGGCCAAACTTGCGCTGACCTGCGGCGGCGGCGTAGAGTGCGTGTCGCGTGATCATAGATTTACCATGCCCGCTGAAGCCGTGGACTTGTACGATTGTTCCTGACTTAACCAGCCAAGGCTCGATGAAGAATTCTTTCTGCCCGTCCTCTGCCGAAAGTCTGTCAATGTCACCTGTCGTGATAGGCTTTATGCTCTTATTAGTCGGCACATCATCCTTCTGTACTGGCGGCTCAACATCTGGGTGGTTGCGATCATCCGTTGCGCTGACACGCTCGCACATCTGCCATACTTTTTGATGGTCAATGTTGTTCTGGAAGAACGTATCCATAAACAGACAGGCGTTGTTGAATAGTTCGTCACCTCTAAGACCTTTAACACCTTCTTTCTGTGCGGCAGCTTCGGAGATGCACAGCCAGAGGCGTTGATCCCTACCGTTCTCGCCACCATCCGGTAGCTTGTGTCCTAGCTCGTCTATCTTTTCTTGTGTATCTTCCCAGATAGTTTTGGCCTTATACATCGAGAGGTCAGTTCCCTCGAAGATAAATTGTTTGTTCGGGTCAATGCTCACTACATTCGATTGCGTAAACTTTTGCGGCAACCACTGTGGCATGTCGTCTACGTCTGCGCCCACGCCGATCTTCCACTCGTAATTATTCGAAGGCGGTGCGATAACGTAGCCTTTACTCCCACGGAAATCTAATCCGTCAACCTTGGGCCAGTCTATCCCGTTGGCGCTACTGCCCACTGCATTTTTGTGCCAGTCAAAATCTCCGTGTTCGAAATAGAAGTGGTGGCCTCGCTTGGTCTTCACCACTATCGGCGTATGAGTGATGCCCAGATCGGCGGCTTTTTTCATTGCCTCTGGGCTATCACAGTCCACGACTACTAAATTGGTTAAACGTGACGTAACCAGTGCTATCTTGGCATCGGGCCACTGCGTCCACCAATTAATAATTTCATCCTCAGTCGGAAGCACAGAGTTATCGACGTAGTGGCCCCACTTAACTGACGGTGCTTTCTCCCCCTCTCTTATAGGTATCGGTAGCCAGCCTCGGTCGAGATACTCAAGTGCTGCGTTTAGTAGAATATCCTTTTTGTCCATGTTTCAGTATCTCCTCTTTCTTTGTAAAGTAGGCATCGATTTTTATTGATGGGTACGCCTTCTTGATGAGGCTTAAATAATCCGAACTTAGGAAGTCTCGTCGGAGCCACCCATAAGGTATTGATTTCTCAATGCTTAATTTTTTGCTGATCTCTCGGCATCCACCCAAATCCTCGACCAGTTGTTCGATATCTAGCTTCATTTAACTTTCTTTCATTTTGTTCTTGACTGTCTATCGGTTGCGTATTAACAACTAAAGATGCTTTAAACAAGGCTTAAAATACAACTTTTATACTGCGAATGGAGGAGAAATTGAATATCAATACAAGCTTGACTAAAGAAACGCGCCTTGCTGACAACGCTGAGAAGTTAGCGGAGCTGATGAAGAGGTTTGATGTTATCAAGGAAGAGATTGTAGACCTGAAAGAGATTGTACTCTCTGATTTGCCAGAGGATTTTGAGGAGCATAAAGTCAGCATCGCAATCGATACTGATTTGGTAATCAAGACAAGCCAGAAGTATGACTGGGATAAAGAGAGGCTGGCAGAAATCGTCGGAGCTTCTGAAATAGATGAATACGAAGACGTTGTTACCAACTCTTTGACAGTTTCAAAGCGCGACTTCGACAAAGCAGAGCCAGAGGTTCGTGCAATCCTGTCAGAGGCTCTAACAATCAAACGCGGCATAACAACTTTTAAGGTGACAAATAATGGTTAAATTACCAGCGCCCTTCTCAACTAAGGACACGATGGCGAGCATGAGAGCACTGCTTGTCGGTCATAGCGGTGTGGGTAAATCTACTAATCTCGCCAACATGGAAAAAGCATACGGCAAGGGTCTAATACTATCAGGCGAGAAAGGGTTAAGCTCCATCGCTGATATGGACATTGATGCGTATGAGTTCACCGCCTACGAAACAGAAACGTATGATGTGGTTGATGACGAAGGCAATAAGTCTCGTCGCCGCCACATCCGCTTCCGTGATCTAATGCAGTACTGCACCTCGGCTGACTTCAAGTCTAAGTACAAGTGGGTCGGTATCGACAGCATGACTGCTCTTTCCTCTTTGATCATGGAGGAGTGTAAGTCTCAGTTCACTGGATGGGACGTATTCTCTCAGTACCAATCACGGCTACACAATTACGAAGATTGGATACGCAGCTTAGACGTCCCGTCACTTACGATCTGCCTCGCGGCAGAGGAGACTAATGACAACGGGGCAACCGAATACTGGCCCATGCTCGATCAGAAAAAGGTGCAGAAAAATTTCGGCGCCAACTTTGATTTTGTATTCTGCTTAGTTCGCAAAACTTCCGAGCAGGACAACAAGATGGTAGTGAGCCGCTATTTGATTACCGACAACGTCAAGGGATGGCACGGCAAAGTCCGTGACCCCAAGCGCGTACTTCGCAGCGTCGAGAACGAGAGCGATGTAACGATACTAATGAAAAGGGTTGCAGACATGAAAGGTCAAATGAACAATGAGTGAATTTAGATTCGACGGGCAAGCGTTGCCAGAAATAGAAGCGAGTGGAATGGCGCCTATCTTCAACGCAGGTAGGCATGACGTAACAATCACCGAGAGCAAGGTGGATGTAAAGTCTAACACGGACGTACAGATCGAATTGAAGTACGCAAACGCTGATGGTCAAATCCGTCAGTGGATAACGTGGGTATCTGAGACTGAAGAACATCAGAAGTGGGGCAGAGAGCGCTTCGCTAAAATTTTACACTCGCTGGGCATGGATAGTACAGTTACGCCGCCCATCGAAACAATCCGTGGAATTCCTTTGACGATCAATGTCGTAAACAAAATCTCGAAGAAAGACGGAAAGGCTAGGGACGAGGTAAATTACACGATACCGATAAAATCTACGGAGTTGAAGGCGTCGGACAGTCAAGCGCCAGCAGCAGGTGAGCCACAGAATGACGAAATCCCTTTCTGATCTGGCTGCAAAAATTGTCAGTGATATAGACGAAGGCTTCGCCGCAGAGGATCGCGGCGAACCGAGATCCTACATCGGCGCTTCAATGGCTGGCACGGACTGTACCGCAAAGATGCAGTTGTCCCTTCGGGGATTTCCCGAAGACCCAATAGACCCACAGCTTCTCAGAATATTTCGTGACGGACACCGCATCGAAACGATGGTGGTCAAAGACCTCAAACAAAAAGCTGATCTACTTGTCTACGAAAAGGACGAGTGGACTGGCAAGCAGTTTCGGTACGAATGGTTAGGAGGTCATGTCGTCTGTAATACGGATGGCATGGTAGACTTTGAGGATGGTTCGCCCAGAGTTATACTCGAAATCAAATCAATGAACGATGCCAACTTCAAAAAGTTCAAACGTCATGGGGTGAAAGTTTCTCACCGCCACTATTATCGTCAGATGACAATGATGATGTCGATGTCAGGCATAAAGCGTAGCTTCTTTATTTCGTACTGCAAAAACACCTCCCAATATCACGCTGAGATTGTTGAGTACGATGAAGAAGAGTGGGCGGCAATGTTCTCCTTAATTCAAGCTGCTCTCGACGGTAGGGCTGACAGGATTGCGGAAACAGAAAACGATTATCGTTGTAAGGGATGCTTCAAGAGAAGCGCATGTTGGCACGTACCGCAGGTAGACGCCAAGTGCAGATTTTGCGAGAATGCGTCACCGTCAAAGGATGGGGATTGGCTCTGTAATTTAGATGGCTCCAAGGCTGTAACGCCTTGCGATAATTATAAATTACTGAGGCCCACATGATTAAATTACTAAATCTTAGATCAGCGTTATTGCAGGAAATTGTACGCAAGGAAGGTGACATAGATAGTCTCATTACTCGCGTTGAGGAAATAAAAGAACGGATAGATAGTCAGATAGATATGCCTGAGTATTTGGAACAGTGGCACAACGATCTGCACAAAGCCAAAATGAAATTACGTTTCGAAAAAAATAGGGTGACAAGCCTTCGGTGTGAACTGATCGAAGTCGAAACGGAAATCACCAAGTTGGGTTATGAAAACAAATGAGCGCATTAGAAATGCAAGTGGACGGAGATCACTACCGCAAGTATGTGATACAGCCGACAGAGTTTATCATTCGTAACGGAATACCTTTTGCCGAGGCAAACGTAATTAAATACGTTGTGCGCTGGCGTGATAAAGGTGGGCTATCCGACTTGCGAAAAGCCCAACACTATCTTGACATGCTCATTGAGCTAGAGACTAAAGATCAAAATCAAGTCCAAATGCTTGATCCGAAGACCGGCTCTTTGTAGAGCTTTCTCCTAGCAACATATCTTTTAGATTTTCTTTTACGGCTGGCATCTGACCTACGAACGGAACTAACCCGAAAGAAGCTTCGAAGGCGTCACGCTCTTTGTAGTTTGTGCTTTCAAATCCCATTGCATCGAAGGCCGCATCCTGCACCCCACCAAGAACCCTGACTGCTCTACCGCCCAATGATACTGATGGCCCACCGATTGCCGTGGCTGTGCGCCACATGCCGTAGTAACCGTTGTCGGTTTGGTTGGCTATGTCCACTAGCATTTCTCCGACGAAGCCAAGACCACCCGACATCATCAGACCATCGTGATACATGCCGAGGTATCTGTCAGCATCTATACCCAAGTCGTCGGACACCCTGTTGACCATGCCTTCTGCACTTGCGTAGCTGTCTGTGAGCTTGCGGTCGCGTGAAGCAAACTCTCTGTTCTCCTCGCCGCCTCTGCCCTGCACTACGTCCTTGATTGATGCTGCGCCGTAGCCCATCGCTGGCATTACAGTAGCCATGTATGCGAGGGGCTTCCAGTTACCATCCTTGGCTTTGCGGATGTTGCGGCCACCAAGACGCGCCATCATCATTGGGAATGATTTTAGCTGGTACAAGATAGCGCCGATAGGTGTCTGACCCCAAAGGTGTATGTCATTCGGGTTGGGGGTGAAGATAGACTGGTTCGTAAATTTAATTACGGACGAAGCGACCTTATCGTACATATCATGCGTCTGACCCAAAGGCGATTGTTTCATTATACTTTCGACCGGAGGGGCTTTCGCATCCGCAAGATCCGCAATCCCGTACTCAGCTAAGATTTGTTTGGCTATGCGCCCCTTCTTCGTAGAAGGATACCTCTGCGCAATTTTCTGCTGCGCCTTGAAGTGTTCGAAGCCCGTAGCCGCAGAGATGTCGCGCATCGTATCTGTCCACGGCGTAAGCAATGACAGATTAAAGAAGCCTGAACTAAACTGAGTGGCTTCGACACCGAACGCAGTCGTCATACGCTGGTGTACGATATTTTCTACGGCGGCTCCTACGCCACGGATCATGTCCCTGTACTCTTCGCCGCCTGTGCCTGACTGGGTAAACTTACGTATGCCGTTAAAGGAAGCCTTGAAGTCTCCGCTGCTTACGAGTGGCAGTACCAAGTCGCCCAATGAAGTTAACGTTGTAAACGACAGTAACGTGACGCCGTTTATAGAACGCAGCCACTTTGATGTAGTCTTGCCGTTATACAGTGGACTGAACCCATCAATGGGTTGCCGCTGCACTGCGTTAAACGTTCCTTGCGCGTGACGAATGTTGTCCTCGGAGGGAAGCTCTCTAAATCCTTTCGTATCGTAAAGCGCGTTGGCTATAGCTTCGGCCCGTTTGCCGAAGTTCTTTTTCATCATCGTAGCAGGGCCAGAGCTTTCCTTCGAAACATCAAGAGACTTCATCATCTCGTTAAACATTTCTTTCGAAGATGCGCCCGACCTAGCCATGCTTACTAAAGAGTTTGCTCTCTTGTCAGCTATCATCTTACCTTCGATACCAGACTTTTGTATCGGAGCTTTGAAGTGGTCAGTCTTAAAGATACCGACCATGCCGCCCTCGTCTACATCCGCATCATCATCAAGGCGGTTGTTGAGGAATGTACGGTAGTTACGCTTGAGAACTTTGTTAGAACGCAGCAGCCTTGATATAGCATCTGGCCCACCAGAGATTGTAGCTAGATAATCGTGATGCGCATGACCACCGACACCGAACTGGTCAACCAAGTCCAGACGATGCTCGACGTTATCCGCATACTTAGTCATTACGATAAGCAAGTCATTCTCTAAAAACTTAGACAAGTTGTTTGGATTACCAGCTTTCACGAAATCTGGAAACTGGTCGAGCCTGATAAGCCTTTGAAAATCTGCGTTGTCTGCTGTTTTGCGTGAGTAGAATTGCATAGGATCACCAGTCAGCACTCCATCCTCGGCAGTTAGTTTAAGGAAAACAGAGCTGGCCTTCGCTAATGCCTTCTCTCCTGCGAGATTATCGCCCTCACGGACAAGATGCTCCTCTTGGAAATAGCGAGCAAGGTTCCGCTTGAACTCACCTTCGTTGGCTTCGATCAAATCTCTTCGCCAGATTTGGGGGAAGTAATCTTCTTTGATCTCACCAATCTGAATGCCAGCTTGGGTCAGACGATTATGCGCCTGCTTAAAGTATTGCTGGATGTCCTCGTACACTTCCTTTTCTTTCGGGCGAAGCCCATCAGCACTACCTCTGTTGCGTAACGCTTGCGCTATTCTTTCGTGAGCTATCGGCTGGTTGATGCGTGTTGTTGGCGTTACGCCCACGATTGAACCGAAGCCCTTGCGCGTGGCGTCTGCCATTTGCAAGAAGCCTTGCTGGTAGTAACGCTCGACCATATTGGCAGAGCGACCATTCTTATTCGGAAGCCTATGTAGCTTACGGGTCAGAGGTACAAGGAAGCGTCCCATCTTGGCGTTGACGCGCTCAAAGTGACCGCCCGAACCGTCTTCTGGTTCTACAAAACGTGCGAGCCAATTCATTCCAGACGCACGTATAATCCCACCATTTGTTTTCATGGTGAAAATGCTACCGACTTTGTTAAGTTTCTCGACGTCTGCTTTTGTAACCTTCTGCCCCTTACCCATTTTGACGATAGTGTTGAGGGATGCGCTCGGAATACCGCCAGCCTCTAGCTGCTTGGCTGCACGTAAACGTGCCTTCCATGCGCTGTCTGGGTTGTCCATGAGAGCATCAACGTAAGACGTGGATGGTGCGCCCGAAGCCATGAATGACTTCTCGGATGGTATGTTGAGATTAGAGAAGTAAGGGTCGTTTACTTTCTTGGCTTTCGCGGGGTCAAGAATAATAGTCGAGTTGATGCCTCTCGCAATGGGCGCAGTGTACCTACTCGATGGGCTGAACAGCTTCATGTCTCGAATAGCGTCAAGATCGCTACGTTTGTACTGAGTACCGATTGTTATCTGGTCAGTGTATTGCCCACCACCCCAGTCTTCGGCGTACAGGCGTTCGTTGTCGATGAAGTTTGCCATCGTCCTTTGATAGCGTGAGATGACTTCTGGCGCGTTTAGATCGTAATACTTAGCCCAATCAGGTGAACGTACTGTAAGCGTAGAGAACCCAGCTTGGCGCAGCTTACGGAACAGTTCGCGCTCAACGTCTTGTGCCTTGTGAGGCATGGAGGCAGCTACGAATTTATACATTCCGGTCAATACATCTACGCCTCTCACCGCTCGCAAGGTGTTGTCGTAGTCATCAATTTTAGGAATGTAATCGCTCAGTCTGCCTTTAGCTTTCATTACCCCTGCAAGGCGGTCGCTTATATCCTGCAAGTATCTTGCGCCATCGCCCTCTGGTTCAACGTTTATTACCTGTGGGATAAAGAGAGGGTCATCGTCTTTCACGTATACGGGCGTAACAAAGTCTTCTCTATCGTAAACCTCTTTAGTCTCAGGCTTACCTTTCAAGTATCTGTGAGCATCTGCGATTTCTCTCTGTATGGAAATGATTTCCTCTGCGTCTGCGCCAGACAACTTAGCTTCTGCCATCCTATCGTAAGCATCCGACAGTGAGATGACGTCGTAAACTGCATCTTCCAATCCCTCTTCGTCCAAACCACTCATCTGCTTGAGAAAATCATCCATGTTGTATCGCATTCGCGTAGGGTCTGCGACAGCCGTGCGGAACCCGTTCGTGCCACCACGCATAATGTAAAGCGGTGTCGGGCTTCTACTGGCAGTCCAGTTACGAATGGCTTTCTGCTGTTGAATGGTATGCGTATCCATCAGGTCATCGGAGAAGTCTTTTGCCAGTATCGCAGGAACCTCACCGTCGAGATATTCTATGGCAGGGGAGCCACGCATTCTCTGAGCGTACTCACCGCCAATATCGTACTGGCTAAGCGGCAAGAAGCGGCGTTGTGCATCCGCATTGTTTATCATCCCAGAAGTTATGTGCGCCACGGCTCTCATTAATTCTTGAACCTGTTCGTCGGCTGCGGCTGGGTTTATCGAACGATATGTGTCCTTAATAGCCTCGACGTCCAAATCGGAAAGTTTCGCACGTTCTTTCCAAGATTTGATGTCGCCGCTTGATAGCACTGATTTTTTCATTAAATCTTCGGCGCCTGTGAAATCAAGCGCGTCCAACACCATCGGTATCAACGCTTCTTTCATTACAGAAATCTGCGGTGTCGGACTTTTGGTTTTGAACCCCGCTACCTCAGTTTCGTTCATTAGTTCGTCAAACGTATTGAGAAGTTCATCTGGCTTGTATTCCAACACATCCATATTGAACGCAAATTTGTTTGCCCCGCCGTAGCTGTTAAGAAGCATGTCCATAATCTGACCAATGCCCACACGCACGTCACCGCTGTCGTTAGAAGTAATGTTATTCGTAACCGAGCGGAGTTGCTTACGCGCAGCATTCATACTAAGCCCAGCGCTTTCGGGGTCTTCCATCACGTTTATATCTAAGCCTTCGTCGATTAGACGAGTAGTCATAGTTTTTAAAACGTAAGACTTACGTTCTGTACGGTGGCTCTTTGTTTTGAGAACTTCCGTAGTAATTAAGTCCAGTTCTGGATCAATGCCCAAGCTCTCTTCGCTTGGCAGACGGACACGCATTTCGGATTTCTTGTCTGGAAGCGCGTTAATCTTAAAGTTTTTATAGTATTTTTTGTTTGCAAGTTCAGCCAT
>JGI24004J15324_10000036_pt1 | contig 44162 bp, 59 predicted proteins | sample LinPmetageLP32_FD_15324 | JGI IMG/M metagenome (IMG submission 15324)
TTAGCAATGGATCGAGTTCCAGTTTTACTGGAAGGATCAAACACCGTAATGTGGGTCTTCTGGGGTTTACCAGATTTTTGAAATGGACTTAATGGATTACCATTCTTACTAAGTACTACTCTAAATACTTGACCATTAGCTGTTTGAAACACATAACGTGGTACAACAACATTCTTAACTGGATCCATCATGAGCTTTGTTATTGTAACTCTCTCTTGTGCATCTCCTAATTTTCTTTGATTAGCTTCACTATTCCTAACAGCAACATCTTTTATAGAATTTATTTGCTGTATTATCTTATCGCCTTGAGACAACCATTTAAAAAAGTTGACTGTGTTTGCAACTTTTACATCTCCAGAATAATTTTCACTAGTTGCTCTCTTATCATTATCATATGCCTCCATTCGAGAAATTTGATTGTTTAGAAAACTAGATCTATCTGTTTGATTATCTGGATTAAAATTAATTTCTGTAAATTCATTTGGATCTAAATCAACAATTGTACCAGAGGATGTGTCTGCACCTTCTTCAAAAATTGAAGGTATATTCTCTGGTCCTAATACCTCACCATCAACTGATCTAGCTTCTCCTGTTTCATCTGTTATGCCAAGAGTTGCAGAGCTATCAGAATCTGGACTAAATGGTGCTTTTAACTTACCACTTCTGGCATAGTTATAAGCAAGACCTGCGGATGTTGTTGGAAAATCAAAGAAGATTGAACCGACTGCCGCATCTAATGCACCTTTATAAATTTCTCTATTTGTATCAAAACTATCTCTAGCAATTTTATTAGATAAAATAACATCAGATACTTCTAAAGATGGCTGTAATATTAAAGTTTGTTGTACAGCTTGACTTGCTGCTTGTCCTAGAATTGGTTTACTTGCATTGAATGAAGTTGCCACACCAAGAGAGCTTGGCTTTAATACATTACCTGTAACCCTTAAAGGTGCTATAAGAGTGGCTACTGATGCAAAAGCACCAGACTTAAAACCATCAACCTTTGCTACATCATAAGCTAAACTGTAGGCTTCATTTGTACTTTTTCCTTGTCCCCTGTAAGAGTTATATGCTTGTGTAAAAGTACCACCAAGAGTTTGAAGACCTGCCATCCCACCAGAACCAACGGATGCACCTGTTAAAGCACCTGCTCCAGTTCCAATTACAGGTACTACTGAACCTGTACCCGCACCTATGGCTCCACCCGTAAACATACCTGTGAGTGATGGCATAGTGCCACCTGCAACATTGCCTAACCAATCAGCATCAAAGAATCTTGAAAAACTATCTTCATTATAACCAAGTCTCTTTTGTGTTGCACCTAAACTCTTTTGATACTTTTGTTCAGCAGCTAATAAATTTGTTTCTATATCTCCCGTAACAAGTGATGCACCTAAACTGACATCATCAAATCCTTGATCTTTGGCTGCCATTGTAGCATCAAAGAAACCTGCAATACCTCCTTCAGCACCTGCACTTTCTTCGTAATCCGTGGCACCAAACTCTGCCATAATATTACTTAGATCAATATCTTTTGATTTAGGTGTTGCAGTTTTACGGTTTGTGAATTGAGATATAACTCTCTTTAGTTCTTCTGTATTAGCATCTCTTTGAGAGCTTAAATTTTTAAAAGCTCGTTGGCTTTCTTTTAAAGAACTTGCACCAAAATCACTTTCACCTGTAGTAGGATTAGCAAATAATCCGTCATTCAAAGCCATATTAGTTTCCTGACATAATCATTGATATTATTCTGTTAACCAGTGCGGTTGATTTGTAGTCTTGCATTAACCTCTGACGTAGATTTTGTATGAACGCAGGTTTATCCGTACTTTCGGTGTATTTTTGTTTAAGACCTGTTATCTGATTAGTGACTGTCTCATTAAAACCAAGTGCACCACCATCTTGATTAATCGATGGTCCAAGTTGAGAAAATGTGTCGTTAATAATATTTTGAATTTGACCTAGATTATTTTTAGCACCAGAACTTATAATCCTGTCTCTAATAATATTCTTTAAGCCACCTAGTGATCCTAAGTAATCTGGCTTAATATTTCCCTCATCATCATAATAATCTTTGCCAAGAATACCTGAACCAACAATATTATCTGAGATTAATTTATCTATGTTACTAAAATCACCGAGGTCTATATTACCTTTACCACCCGCTTTAATATTAGCAGAAGTAATAGTTGCCAAATTAGATCTCAAGTTTCTAGCATCAAGACCGCTTTCTCTACTCCCTGCTATGTCATAATCTTTTTTAAGACCCAGATTAAACTGTCTGATCTGCTCATTCTTAGCTGCTATAGCTTTTTCTTTTTCTTTTTGAGCTACATCTAAGCCACCTGCTAATTGACCTATCCTAGAAACGGTTGTGAAAAAACTTGCCATTTAATTCTCCTTATGACTTGGTACTTGCCACGGCTGCTTTGAAACTATTACTGAATGGGTTAGTAATACCTGCATTCAAGGCTCCACCACGATATGCGGCTTGAGATCCAAGGTTAAGATTTGTCAATTGAGCTTTCTGGTAATCCTGTAAAGCTATCTGTGAATCCATTGGGATCTTTGCTTTTAATTCTGCAAATCTTGCATCTAGTGAGGCTTTACCCTCTGTGAATACAGTACTATCCATCATGCCTCGCTTAGACATAGTGGCTACAAAATCAGACGTTGCTTTTGAGTAAGCATCATCTAATTCTTTAGTCCTTCTGTCTGCAAAACTTTGAATGTAGTTTTGTCCAAAATCACTATTTGGATCTGTCTGTGCTCTAACTCTAGCCATTTCTGCTGCATATTGTTTTGCTGCTTCTTCGGCAGGATCATCAGCAAAAGCAGTTACTAGGGCAGAGCCAACGGCTACGGCTTGTAATGGATCCTTCATGGCTTTAGTTACAATATTGTCAAAGACATTTTCAAAACTAATATTAGCAAATGTAGTAGGGGCATTGTTACCACCACCAGTGTTTGGATAAAAACCTGGGGCAGACACAGATCCAGTTCCATAATCGGAACCTACATTCTGTCTAAGAGCATCCATAGTATTGTTTGTTTGAGTTGTTGTTTGACCAGTACTAAAACCATAACCCTGATTATTATTAGACATCTGACCACCGCCAGTTGGCAAATTGTTACTAGCCAAAGACATCTGTTGGTCTACATTCATATTATTATTATTAACTAAATTATCAGGTCTAAGCATAGGCACTGGTCTATTAGTTACATTCATCCCTGTTGGAGGTGGTCCATAATTGTTTTGAACAGTGTTACGATATAGCTGATCTGTTCTACCAGACCCCATTGTCATACCACCTGTATTTCTAAAACCCATATCATCATCTTGAATATTACTCATGATATTCATTTGTTGATCAGCGGGTAAACTCTTCATGTAAGGTGCATTCATCCTATACCCACCCTGACTAAATGAAGGTAGAGCTTCAACTTGTACTTTAGCTGCTGCATTATTTCTGGGTGGACCCATATTTGTATACATAGGTTTAGCCTGTTGGTTACCCATCAGACTGTCATAAGTATTTCCGAAAGTTCCGACTTTACCCAAGCCTTGTGCAAGACCATAACCACCAAGACCCGCTTGTAATGCACCACTTGCNCCACCNGCTCTAAGNCCNGAAGCCAGATTAAGTCCTCCTAGTAAAGACTTTGCCGTATCTCCGTACTTCATTCCATCAAAAGCTCCGAAGCCTCCGAGNGCTGAACCTAATGCCAGACCTCCTCTAACTTCATCTCTATTGAGGAAATTTCCTATTTTTTTAAATATACTTGCCATTGTTTTATCTTCCTGTTGGTGCTGATTTAAATTGTCCTGATCGTGCCGAGCCAGTGAAACTTCCCATACCAGAAGTATTTATGTCATCACTGTAATCTAAGAAGGGGTTAGAACTAGATACGCCATAGACATCTTCACCTGCTCTTCTTCGTCTACGTCTGAGTAAATCAGTTGGTGCTGTGTCTGGTTTATCTATTGGTTTAATTTCATTTGAAGGTGGTGCTACGACAGGTGGTGCACTTACATTATCATTATCCCCACCACCTAAATCGGTTGGTCTTGTTTGGGACATATAACCTTGGTTGGCACCTACACCAAATTTTGAATCTAAGTCGATTCCTAATAAACTAGCACCTCTATCAACTAAAGAAGTAAAGGGTGCGAGGGCAGGGTTAACGATACCTAACATATTACTGATAGTAGAGAATGTACCTTTTCTAGAAGCATTCATTAAACTACTTACTTTTCCACCCACGCTCATAAGGTTGCCAATAGGAGCGGGTGCCAAGAAACTAAAAACACCACCAATAGGTGAGCTAAGAAAACCTTCATTTTGTCCACTAAAACGACCTGTAACTGTGCCATCACTAGCAAAGTTATAGTCTGCTAACGTCACACCGTAAGTCGGAGATTGACCACCTAATTTTGAACTAATGTCTGAATAAGGTGCATAATTACTAAAACCAAAACCTTTACCTTTAGACATAGCCATTGTTGGTGTTACACCTGCCATGTTTGGAGTATTCATAAACTGACCAAGGTTCATGCCAAAATCTCTGCCATATCCTTTGGCAATTTCAGCAACCTGTAAACCCTTCTTATCAGTTTCAACTTCACCACCACCAAATAAAGAACGACCTATACCTGCTGATTGTGCTTCGGATGAAAAGCCTGTACCTTCTAAATCTGTAAGTGACTGTATAGATGCACCTCTGCCACCAAAAGGATCCAGTGCTTCTGGACCAAATCCACTTGGTCCAAATGTCATACCTGCGTCTTGTATCTTACTAGCATTATCATAACCAGATACACCTGTTACATCCCCACGAGTAGACATCATCCCACTAAAATCATCGTCACGGAGGCTATCAGTAACTGTACTAAAACCTGCACCAATAGTGTTGCCTCTTGCATCAGCCACAGTGTCTGTAACACTTGTTGGTGCTGACGTTGTTCTTGCGGAGCTATAAGTTGGAAATCCATCCACATCATAACCAGATATAACCTTACCCCCGCTAAATAAACTTGCGGTTGATCCAGTTGAAGCAGAACCTGCTATAGAGTTTGTACCTTGTGATGATACGATCATATCACCAATCTGTGATACGGATGCACCTTGACTTGCCATTTCCACGGCATTATCTACTACGGATGTTGGTGCACTTGCTAGAGCATCATAATTAGAACCTTCGGTACCAGAACCTTCGCTTGATGTAAAACCTATAGCAGCATCTTGTGCGGTTGAACCAGTTTTAGATACACCATTTACACCAAAAGTAGTTCCGCTACTTCCACCACTGCCTCCGCCACCGCTGTCTCCACCACCGCTGTCTCCACCACCATCGTCACCACCACCAATGTCAGAGCCACCTCCGCCACCAGTTGGATTACCTGGATTACCTACAATTCCACCGATATCCATTCCACCACCACCTGCATTGGGGTTTCCTGGGTTTGGACTTGGGTTGCTACTACCGCCACCTCCGCCACCGCCACCTCCGCCACCGCCATCACCACCGAATAGACCAAACTTTATTTGAAAAGGGTCTACATAGTCTGACACTGCGAAAGTGTGATTATCGTTCCATATTTGTATATTTAACTTCATCTGCAATCACTAAACCTATTTTTCTGACCGATCCATCTGGTTTCCGTCTTAACCAGTTGCAACGATTAGTTCCAAGTCGTTGACCGTAGGGAACCAAATGATTTCTTAACCATCTTCCTACTGACCCAATTTCCTTGTTTGGTGCGATTGCATCAATTACCCAGATATTATTCCCGCTCTTCCAATCTTCAGACTGTAGTTTTCGACTACCTGTTATGAATGCATCTGTTACCTCATCGGATAAAAATGCCCAACTTCCAAATCCAATGATCTTGCCATCTCTATAAAACAATCTAGCCAGATCATCTTCTAACGGTTTGATAAAAAGTCTTTCTATGTCTTTTACAAACCACTGTCTGTGAACCTCAGATCCCAGACATAATGTTAATATATCCTTATAATTTATCTCATTTACTACAATTATACCAGACATAGACATAAATATACACTATTTTGTGTCTACCACCAAAGCAAAATCTAGAATTTTTAACGTACCTGTTGCTGTACAACTTAATTGTACACTTATACTTTTTGATCTATGAGGTATCGGTAAGTCAATAGGTCTTGTACTATCACCACTAATACCTGTAGTTGTTGCAAATCCGTCATTTTCTGGGCGGACTGTTGTCTGTTGAAGTTGATTATTCTCACTATCAAATATAGTAACAACAAAGTCTGCCGTTCCGACAGCACGGATAATTAGACGTTTATAATGTTTATATGTATCAGGTGACCCCTGAGATAATAGTGGAGTTCTCACACTCATACTGTTGGACTGTGTCAGTGATTGACCATCACCATACCCAGACGTAGTACCCATTTGTAATGCTGATACTCCAGACGAGGTGTCTGGTCTTGCAAAGTAAGATCCACAGGTTCCATTGTGACCAATTGTATTTCCAAAAGATAGATGACCTGATCTACCTGCTGACGGGTCATAAGTAAAAGTTAATTTTGTAAAGTTTGTACCTGCTGTGTTTTGCGGAAAGAACACATGATACTGACCAATCTCACCATCCCATACAGCATGGGGTTCTGTAAAACTGCCAGTCGTTGGTACGTTATCTACTAATGATTGATAGAGATCTTGTATCTCTCTGGTAAATGTCACGGTCTCAAGTGTCAAACCTGATGATGCACGTTTCAGACTGTGTACACCAAATCTACTACAGAAAAAGACATCCGTTCCGACATTAACTGCGGTGTTCCTACCAAAGATACCAATGGGTACTCTAAAGTCTCTGGCTATTTCCCAAAGATTTATGTTTGTATCTGCTAGAAATACAAGAGTTTCGTTCTGACCGAAGATAACTAATTTATCTCCCTCTAATACAGATAATCCCTGTATTGTATCTCTTGATGTAAACTGATTTTTAACATCAATAATCACACCATCAGTTTGATTTGGTGTTGTACCACTTGATGTATTAGTTCTCCAATTTACAAAACTATCCTGTTCACTTACATGAATTTCAGTATCTCTACTTGGAATACCTGCTACCACTAAACGATTTAATATATTTACAGCAAATCCACCTTTAGGATAAGAACCTAAACTAGAAAAATTAGTAGATCCAAAACCACTTACGGTCGTAAATGCAGATCCATTAAAGTGAAAAGGGTTATGACCTGACATAAATGCAAATTGTTTTTGATCAAAGTTAACGGTTGAAATAGGAGTAATAGAAGCGGTACCTGAGTTGAAACCTGTTGATTGAGTAACTGAGTTAGATTTAATATCTATATTACTACCATTAAGAATATATCTTACTAAATCCCCTGATCCATAATGTCTTATATTATAGTGTTTTTCAGTATTGCCTGATAATTTACTTATACTTGGACCTTTAATTATCTGACCTCTAAAGTCTATATATGCATCAGATAAATCTACTAAAAACCTTTCAGACATATTTGAAGGACTAGTAACGGTATCAAGTCCTAGAAATCTATTGTATGAAAAGAGCTTTCGAGCCATTAGGTATACTCATTTATTTCAACTGTAAGAGCACCTTGAATATTAGTTATTGAGCCAATCCAATTATTAAGAGTATTGGTATAAATCCCACTCCTAAGAGTAATTAAACCTGTATTATTAGTGTCTGTATCATCTATAGAATAATAACTTTTAAGACCCTCTAACATTACTTCATCGTCTATTGCTCTATGATTAGTTATTGCAGTATATCTTTTTATCCTTGTTTTATATGGATTAGAAACAACGGCACCTGATACGGTTGTATCTGCTGCATCTGCAATACGATAAGTACCTGCGACAGTGTTCCCACCAACAACTTTAGACCCTAATACAAAACTATAAAGATCTGAATTACTCGCACCTGCACCTGCAATTTTAACTGGTGTATATGTACTGAAAGTAACAGATCCAGAAGATACAACTAATTCGTTACTACCACTTGAAATAGAACCTGTTTGATCATCATAAGTATTATCGAGAACATCTAAGAAAGAGGGATGTCTATTTATATCTGCAACAACTCGGTTAGCATAATTTAAAAATCTTTCGCTTTCTAAACTCTTTAAAACAGTAGGACTAGATTCACCCATTTCTCTCAAAGCATCATCAATTAATTCTGATAATGTAGAAAATTGACCTGACCCAGATCCACCTGAGTTAAAGCTAACCATTCTGTACCTCTAATTCTACAATCTTTCCTTGTCTAAAAAATACATGTCTTCTTAAAGATTCAGCTTCATCTTTATCTAAAGCCACTTTATTATCTTGAAATATAATTTTATGAGGTCCCGCATCAACTGTAATGCTTGGTCTAGACGGGAATGAAAAGATAGTTAAGTCTTTATTAACCTTGGCTTTAGCAGCAAGGTCTTGCATAGTAGGATCATCTAAAAGAGTTTGAACTTTTCCATTTACAACAATGGCATCTTCTTCTGAAAAAATATGTGACTTCTTATAAAGATGATGTCTTTTAACTTGCTCTGCTAATTTCAAACCTACCTCAAGTTCTCCACCATGAAATGGATAGACTTTTCCATCTATGGATATTTCCATATTAGGTCTCTTAGCAAAAAATTTAATGGTTTTAGGGGGTGTCAATCTAATCTCCTATAAGGTTAAAGAGAACCACCTGTTAAGATGGTTCTCTAAGTACATAGATTATTCTATGTTAGTGACTGCCAACTTGTGATGACAGCATGTGTCTTTTCTTGAAGAATTTCTAAACCTGCTTCTGTTAGATATTCGTCTGTGACACCGTCAACACCATTACCCTGACGATCTTTCAATAATGAAGTATCATCAATGTATCTATATCTTAAATCCTTTGTATCTAAGATAATAGCATCAAACTGAGCACCTGGGATCTGTCTGAACATAGGGTGTGTTTTAACTTGTAATGTACCTGCAAAAGTATTGTAGGTAGTAAAGTTAACACCATATGAATCACCAGTACCAGTACTGTTAATTTGATATCTGGACTTAGCTAGTGTTTGGAGGTGCTCTGCAACCTTCCATCCACATAACATTAACTTTTCAGATGAACCGAAAGCGAATGCTTTTTCTGCTAAGAAAGTATCAAACTCAGCTTCTGTTAAACGGTTAGCACTTGAGTTAGCTGAAGCATCTTCTACGTTAGTAGTTATTGAATTGAAGATACCATCAGTATATCTTTCTGGCATACCTGCGTTACCTGCTACGATGTCCTTTTTACCGAACAACATTGCTCTTTCCATTCCCACCATGTGCTCTTTTAAAGCATCACGAGACTTCTCTAAATACTGATCTCCAGTTCTGAAGTTAGTATGCATAGCAGTTCTTGTGATTGAGTAAGGTGTTCTGAAAATTTGGCAAAAGTTCTCGGTGCTTGATGCATCGTAACTTACTGATGTTGGAGTATCTCCACCTTCAGCATTACCATTTCCAACCATAAACCATGTATCTGCGTTGTTGATTGCTACACCCGTTCCACCATTACCTATACCTCTTGTAACTGTAAAAGTTGTGGTAGTAGGAGTGGCAGTAATCTTAGCAACTTCACCAGTTCTGAAGTTTCTAACTAACATTCCTATACGGAAAAATGCAGCATCAGCAGCAGCGGATGCGGTCAAGGTTGTACCAGAAGTACCAGATACTGCACCTGCGTGAGTAAAGGTAAAGCTAGGTAGATCCTTCCTAAAGTTATGGAATTCTGGATCATCTGTGCTTTCTGATGGAAGCATTGAGAGAATAGCCGTAAGCGGAGCCGAACCATTCGGCTCTAACATTAGGTATTTCTCTCTATAATTTTCGGGGCGGTGATCGGCTGCAAAAGAGCCTGTTCCCCTCATACCAAGAGTAGTCATATTAAGTACCTCATTAGGTTAGAGTTAAATTAAGTTCGTCTGTTCGACTGCTCCTTTGGTTAATCGTAAATAAACCTAGTTTCCCTATTGGTCTTGAGTTTAAATACAGCCATCTGGTAGGCATTCATAATTAGACATCTTTAAAATACATCAGACACAGACATAAATCAACACTATTGTCTATGTCTGATTAACTTTTTTATAATAAATCTAACATTTGTGTACTAAAATCCTGTTGGGGACCTTTGCCAGTAGGTACATCCGAGCCTCTTGAAGCTACAGTTTCACCACCTGCACGGGATATATTCTTTTCAACATTCATTTTCATAGCAGTTTGTTCAGCAACACTCTTATTGCCAGTAGTAATCGCATGATAATCTCTAATTGCTTTATCCATTGCAGCAGGATTGTTACCAATAGCCTGTTTGTAATTTCCAAAAGTAGAATCTTGCATCTCTACCCAAGAGATAAAATCATTGAAATCCGCTTCGGTATCGATTCCTAATTCTTTAGCAGTTGCTGCTGCTTGGGAATCAACAAGTGTCTGATTTGCTCTAGTGGCATTCATTTTTTGAGCTTCTTTAAAATTGTTTACATCTTCCATAAGTGTAGGAAGTATAGTTGCGGCTTCCTCTACAGCTTTAGAATACTTAAACATATTTTGCATAGCCATAAATGCATCATCTGTAGGTTGTAATCCGTTTTCCTCAAAGAAATTTTTAGCCATTTTAACTGCATTCTCATCAGACATTACATTCTTAGCAAGAACTCTAGGATCATTAGTCAATTCAGCAGGTGTCTCAACGGGATTACCTGTTGGATTTGCTTCTGCGTTCTCTTTATTCATGGCATTAAGCATACTTGTACCCAGCATATTAGCTAATTGATTAGGGTCTGTAACACCTGTTTGCTCACTTATTCTTCTTGAGAGTTCCATAAGTGGACCATATTTACTCTCAACAGACTTAAATTGTTGGAGCATAGTGACCGCTTTATCTTCTGGTATCTCTTCTTCTTCACCACGATATTTAATCTTAATCATTCTTGATATAGCATCTGCCTCGGCAGTTGGAATATCTTGAGCGTTAGCATCACCTACTTCTGCATCACCTCTAGGATCAGGATCATTAGTAACTTCAAAATCAAAATCAACAGGCATTCTGTCGTTAGATTTTAATCTTGATGCTGCATCAAAACCTGTTTTATCAGGGTTAGCTTCTGCATCTGTCTGTGGGGTAGGTGCATTTGCAGGTGGATTTACTGCTTGATTTGGATCTGTAATTGCCCCAGATCCTGGGTTTCTCATAGCAGTTACGTCTGCTTCACTTGGGTTAATCGCCATCTTTATTGAGCCTTTCTAGTTCCTCTTCCGCTTGAGCATCTCCTACCATCTTAGTAGGTAAATCAAGCACAGTGCGGAATGCCGACATTAAAGCCGCACAAACTCGTAAATGATCTGCATCAGCAGTTGCATTACTTATCAATGCGGTTTCCACCCTATTAAATTCTGTCAGAATTCTTTCTTGGTATATTTGCCAAAAATAATTATCTTTGAGTTTATCTAGACCATTAGATAGTTCGGTACTCTTCAGTTTTTTAGCCATAGTTCCTCAATCTATTTTAAATACTTTATGTACTTCATCTAAATCATTGGGAGGGGATTTGACCCGCCATTGCCGCCATTTGTTCTGGACCCATTTGAGGGGATCCTCCAACTTCCTGTGCCGCTTGTGACATAGGCAAGATGTTTCCTGCCTGTAACTCTTGTTGAATTTGTTCATCAGGAACAACCTCGCTCGGACTTTTCTTCCAATTTTCTACATCCTCAAAACCAAAACTTTCAATTAATCTTTCTACGAATTTATCCATATCCCAAGTCTGACCAAGACCTGTTTCAGCTAAAGTTCTTATAGCTTTAGTTATATTCTCGGAGTTTTCTTGAGGCGAGGTGGGTAGTGTGCCATCAACTACAACGTAATCAAAATCACCCATGATTTCGGATCTATTGTATCTGACATCCCCATTAGGATTCTCTGCTGAAACTTCTTCGGATAAACTGACCATACCGCCATCTACCTCAAAGAATTGTAAGTTGGCTATCATCTGTCTAACGAGAGGTCGTATGGTAGTAGATGAAAGTAATCTAGCTTGTGTTCCCAATCTCTGTTGACCCAATGATGTAAGTCTAGCTATCTCTGTAGCTGTTCTTTGTGTCTCAGATTGTATTCCTTGAGCAGTATCACTAGCTGCTGCAAGTCTTTGCATTAATTGTCCTGTAGTATCGAGATCACTAAAGTAATTTCTAGTAGCATCTGGAACTGTTAAGGGAAGAATGGCATCAGATGGATTAGCACCTGGAAGAGTTCTAATAAGTCTAGCTGCATTTGGATCTAATATATCTCTAATGTTAACTCTGTTCGGATCTACAACTAATCTATTTTGTACAATGCTCTGCACGTTTTCTACCCTAGTACGAAGTAACCAATCTTGGTACCTTTGAAGTGGCATCATTAAGTCATAGAGTGAAGATGAAAAAGTTTTATGTGCATCATACTGACCCTCTCCGTGGATAAGAGGAATATCTTGATGCGGATATGGTGAAGGATCAAACTGTATAACGACACTTTCATCTGCTACCACAATACGATATAAACCAAATGGTGCGGCTATGCCCAAACGATTTGGATCCATAAAAACATAAAGTGTATTGAGTACATGAGCATAACCGAGACCGAAATGATTTTTATAGTCACTACTATAACTCCCTGTGAGAGTCTGGTCTACGCTCTGATCACGAATAGTGTCTTTCAAAAATTGATTGGCGTTCCAAGAAACATGAGGTCTTTTTTTCTCTAATCTATCTAAGTTCTGATAATGCCCACGTCTATATAAAGCTGTTAAACTTGCCCAAGTTCGATAACCTACAAAGTCTGCCTCGTGTCTATTTTGAGAAGTAACTCTTGGATCTGGGAAATATGCCCACGGATCTATGTTAACAGGACTGTTACCATCTTTACCATAGAAGTTAGCTATAGGTGCCATACCATATCTGTTATTATCTAAAAAGAGTTGATACAATCTTTGCTCGTATCCAACCTTTCTCATATTGTGATGTAGTCTTCTTTCTAAAAGTTTAGCGGCTCTTCTATCAGAGTCCATGTTAGTCCTTTCAATTCTGAAAGGGGGTGCACCACCAAATATTGCTAAGTTATAAGTACAAATAGTATCAGATATAGAACGACTATAAGGTGTTTTAATCTGATCTATTAATCTATATTTTTTAGAGTTACGAGAGTTAGTACTAGTATTACTACCTGCGGAAGCAGTTCGAGCAGATCTAACATCATCTACAACTCTACTTGGAACATATATATCATGGGTAACCTCGGCATCAGACCAATAATCATATCTCTTTGATATACGGTCATAACTTAAATCAAAGTGTGAATGTAGAAAGTCTACTAATTTTTTCTCAGTTTCTTGATCCAAATTTTGAGCAGCGTTTTCAGAGTTGTCCAATGCACGAGCAACTTGATCCAACCCAGTCTGCACTTCTGCACGAACAATTTCCATACGATCTCTAACTGATCCCATATTAGGTTTATCATCTTCTGGGTCATCTGCATCAGATAATCTGCTATATTCTTGAACCACTTGAGCATCATTAATAATATCTCTCTTAACGTCATCTCTAGCATTTTTGATAGCCTCCATAGGGTTAACTTGTGGACCCATCTGATCAGGGTCTACAACTTCTTTCATTCTTTCCCCCGCAGCATTGTCAGATATTGTGTCTGTGTTGAAGACTATGGAATCTAAACCTGATTGATCGCCTCTTTTATCTGCCATGTTAATCCTTATGTTTTCTTTCTACGGGGTGCGAAATGTATGGCATCACTTTTTTCTAATATCTGTATGCCAGTTTTCTTTTGCCCATTAGTTTTAACTCGTGGTCTCTTAGCTTTTTTAATATTAATTTGTTTAGGTGTCATAATTGTTACCCATTCCATCACTATACCCCAAGACATAGACATAAATCTACACTATATTCTAATAAAAAGCTAGTAAGAGTTTTCTAATTCTCCTACTCCTCTGACATTATCTAAGTCAATATTACTCATTGTAGCGTTCATCATCAGGGGCATAGATGAAGCTGCAAGAAACAATGCAGTAACACAGTCATCATGAAATCCTCTTGGAGCTTCATACCGTATTCTTCCTGTAGCAGTGATATTATAGGAATATGCTTCTAATTCTCTCCACAAGTGTGTGGTGTCATGACTTGGATCAGCTATTGTTCCTGGTTGAGGTATCTTTAAAACACCTTCTTCAATAAGGAGCATTAAATTCTGCACCATCTGTGCTTTCTTCTCATTAGTAAACTTGATTGGTTCTATAGCTAAACCTTTACGGGATAAATTTTCAAAGATAGGATCACCAACTCCCGTAGCATCCATAATAACTTTTCCCCGAAAGCGGGAACAAAAGTATTCTATTCTTTGACTAATGATAGACCAATCTAATTGATTAAATCTATCAAAGCCAATCACATTTGAATTAGAATCTAGTGCAACTAAGCAGGTAAAGTCTGTATGTTTAGCTAAATCAACTCCAACACGGCATCCATCTGCTTGAGGTACTAACGATGTATTGGCACTTCGTTCCATCATCTGATCTAACCCACGGAATACAGCACCTCCAGAATCCATAAACTCTGCCATGAATTCTTGTTTGTACATATCAGAAGGCAACTCATCTCTTAATCTATCTAACTCTTCATCACTAATAAAAGGATTAGTTTTGGTAGGAAATCTAAATGTCTTCCATTGATTAGGTTTGCCATTCTCTAATTCTTTATCTAATCCCCTTAAATAAAATTTATGAAAGGCATTTTTACCTTTAGGTGTGCCCATTATCCATGCCCAACCAGTTCTATCTAATAACATAGCAGCAATTGGACCTGCCCAAAGTTCATCTAGATCAGAAATAAACCCTGCTTCATTTAAAATAACACCATCATACTGACCTCCACGAAGGTTATCTGGTTGATCAGCGGAGAAAAAAGTAATTCTATCACCATTAATTAGCCTTACTTCCATTGGAGGTGTCTCAATACACTTTTCAACCAAGCCACCACTCTCAGCAAAAGCTCTAAAAACTCTAAAACTTTCTTTTCCTTGAGGATTATAAACGGGATTCAGCCATGCATATAGTTTTTTACCTCTGGGACTCTTATGAGTTAAGCTATGAGATAAAATTTTAATCGCAGCCATGTGATCTTTGCCCCATCTTCTACCACAAACTAAAGTAATAAACCTATGCGGATCTTCTAACACTAGCTGTTGAGCGTGATGTGCTTCAAATGTTACGTCAGTCATCTTTTGATGGTCTCTTAAATGATAAGGTATTTACTTTTTCGGCTCTTCCTTGAACAACTCCATCAATAGGNGCGGATAAAGTATCAAAATCAACGCTTGGTCCTGTCTGATTNATAGTNATATTCACCTTACCTGAGTCCATAGGGTTCTGTTTACCTTGGATACTTATGGGAGCTTGATTAGGTAGACCCTTTTGTANAACCATTTTAAATAATTGAAGCTGACCATCGGTCAAAGCACGTTCTTCTGGTACCATTAATTGTACAGTACCGTTNTTTCCATAAACTCGCTCTGGTTTTGCGGTCATATAAGACACTAATTTATCTGCCATATCAGGTAAATACTGATATATACGGTCAATAAACTGTCTTTGGTTACCTAAGAAAGAGGGATGTTGCAGCAACATGTCTTCTTGTTCTACTTTTGCTAGTTGTTGTTCCAGTTCAACCGCATTTTGCAGTCTTTTGGGAACCTTACTTATTCTTCTTGCCAATGCTAGACACTCCAGACACCTATCAATTTTATAATATAATAAAAAAAAATAAAAAATTTGTAAAGTTAATACTCAAAAACTAAGGCAGTAGGTTCCCCCCGCACACGCATTTTTTATGGAACCAAATCGGGGGTCGCTTTTTCTATAGGGTAGGGTGTCAATTTTTTTATTTGTAAACATTGGCGGGAATAGTGGCAAATAGGTCTAACAGTCCTGTAAGTGGTGGGCGGTATCCCATAGTCAGCAACAGTTACAGGGGATTAAATATTAGTTGTGTCAAGATTTGTGTCATTTTTTATGTCTGACTGTGTCTGAATGTCTGAATGTCTGACATTTTTTAATTTTTTTGCATTTTTCCTGAACTCAGCCTGAAATTTTTTTAATGCTCAGACTTTGGCTATAACATTAGGTCTATAATGATGATTTGTGCAGATTTAGATTATAAAGTTAATTAATTGCACAATTCTTCATTATATTCTCTTGACAGAATACGATTTTTCGATAACACTCTACGAGTGATTGACAGACAGAGGAGAAATTAAGGTTTTTAAGGACTGACCACCCGCCCCGCAGAATGAGGTAACTGCTTTGATAACCGCCAATTTAGGTTTACGTACGATCCAAAAATTCTGACTATTAGCATGGGTAAATAGCTAACCACTTAGATTGAAAAGCCTAGACTGATTTGGTGCAACACACGATCCACTCTCAAGGTCTAGGAATGTTTTTAATCACTCCAAACAAATTAATTACAGGGCAGTTTTTTATTGCCCTGTAAAAAATTATACTGATAATCGAATGTGTTATTCGATCTGATGATTACGAAAGTATGAAATCAGTAACTGACAGACATGGAGTAAGTAAATGCTTAAATTTACAAATGAGCAAAGGCAACAAGTCCTTAGCGAGATTAGGTCTGAATTAATCAGACAACCACACTTAAAGCCGTCAAAAGGTGTTCACAATTTGACCAAGGCTGAATGGATACAATTAGCTAAAGACCTTGGAATTAATCTTGATAATATTGGAACAGTTGTTTCAAATACTGCACCGCAGATAAGAAAAGCAACACCGCCCAAGGTCGTAGCTGATCCAATTGGACAGGCTGATCTGAATGTTTCAGATGTAGACAAACAGTTAAATAATATCATGGGTATGCCTTTGATGGATTTGAGAAATGAAATTAATGATCTTTTAGTTTTCAAAAATAACCCTCCAATAACTGAAAAGATTGTCAAAGTATCTGATGGATCAGTTGCAGACACAGACTTTCCACAAACAGACATTGTTCCAATCAATAAGGTTAGGTCTGAGACAGGTTCTAAACTTTTTGGTTTTAGATCATTCGCAGATAAAAGTTTTGATATCTACAATGATCCAAGGTCTCCTGTAATTGATGAAAATTACACACCTCAAAAAGATGTTTTAGAAATGTTTTTATCTTGTGCCTGTCCTAAGAATGACAGAACTCCCGAAAATATTTTTCTTTATGGAAAGGCGGGAACAGGAAAAACATCACTACCGAGGTGGTTTTCAGCTAAGACAGGAAGACAGTTCATAGCTATTACAGGAAATGATGATCTGACTGTAGATCAGTTTTTTGGCAGTTTTGGTGCTAAGAATGGGTCAACATATTGGCAAGATGGACTTTTGCTAAAAGCAGTTCAGCAACCTTATACGGTTTTATTGATTGATGAGATCACTAGAATTAGAGCAGACATTTTGTCTGCATTAAATGGTTGTCTGCAAGATCGAGAATATACAATCCCTGAGACAGGCAAAAGAATACCTTTTGCGGAGGGAGTTGTAATTGTAGCCTGTGATAATACTAATGGACAGGGCGATCTTACAGGTCAATTTGCGGGTGCTAAACAAATGGATAGTTCTTTACTTAATCGATTTGCAGTAACTCTTGAGGTCTCTTATCCTAAACCATCTGTCGAAAGTAAAATTCTTCAGAATAAGACAGGTACAGGATCAAGACTTTGCGATAAAATTGTAGAGTTCGTTAACCTTTGTAGGGATGCCAACGATCGAGGAGATGCCCCAACACTTGCCCCAAGTTTTAGAAATACGGTTTCATGGATTAACAGATTGGTTGATGGAATTGATCCTAAAATTTCTCTAATGGCTTGTATGGGTAATTCTCTTGATCCCGCAGACAGGGAGTATTTATCTCAATTATTTAATACTCACATTGATCCCAAAATTATGAAAATTTTGGTAGTTGATGGAGAATTACCTACTGAAGACATACCTGTAGATGAGAATAATCAATCTCAAGATGTTGATGCAGACAATGACAAGGATGCAGACGATGAGATGCCCTATTAATTTTCAAAATTGCTCCAATATTTTTTTTATTGGGGCAATTCCTTCCATCTGACGATGATCCTTTAGCAAGATCGAAACATATTTTTTTATGTCATGGTAGCTTATCAAATTGACAGACTGAGACCATACAACACAAAACTAAAAAGGAGCATGTATATGCATAATATTATTGCACAGGAATTAGTATCAGCAGTTGAACGTAATACACATTCAGCTTTGAGATATATTCCTAATCTAAAAGTAAAATCTTTAAAAATAAATTGGGAGGGTTATACCGCATCCACATGGTGGAAATACACAGAGGATAACGAATTAAAATCTGAAATAAACTTTCCACCTATAAAAGCTAATGCAAAAATTACAAACTACATGACTGAGGTCTACACAGGATTTGCATTACATGAAATAGGTCATAACATTTGTACTGACAAAGGTGTTTGGGATGATGCTATTTCTATGGAGTATAAAGGTCATACAGGTATTACGAAGATGCTTAATGCTTTGGAAGACCCTAGACAGGAAAAAGAACTATTGTCCAAATGTCATTTTGAGGGGGCAAGAAATGTCCTTGAAAAATTAACATCATGGGCAGTTGATGAAAGTGTAAAAAATGGTTTTGATCCAAGTAATCCAAATCAATTTTTATTTTCCTTAAACACCTTGGCTTATATTGATTGGTGCGGATATAATGTGCCGTCAATAGGGTCTGCGGAAGATTTGCTAATATCTAGCGGTAAACTTAGAAATGATCTTGAACAGGCTTTAATCAAGTTAAAAGCCTGTAACGATACTAGAGATGTTTTAAACTTATGTATTGAGTTGATGGATCAATATTCTAATCAGCAACAACCACAAAATGGAAAAGGTGTTGCCCAACAATCTAATGATCAATCTGATGATCAATCTGATGATGCTGACAATTCAGACAGTTCAGACAATTCAGACAGTTCAGATAATTCAGACAGTTCAGACAATTCAGATGATAAGTCTGATGATGCTGACAGTTCAGACAATTCAGATGATAAGTCTGATGATGCTGATAGTTCTGAAAATTCTGATGATGCTGATAGTTCTGAAAATTCTAAACCATCTCAAAATACTGTTGATATGGATAGACAGGGATCAGATGATGCAGAAAGTTCTATGTCTATAGATTTGAGTAATCAAGAATTTAAGAATAAAGAAGATTTTTTAAGGGATGATGTTGATAATGATCCTAATAAAAAAATTGATTATGATTATAAAAATCTAAAGGCTAAAAGCTATGAGACTGAGCAAATGGTTGATAGTTCTGATGAAGACCTAGATCAAAAGGTTCAAACTAAAGCTAAGAGAGTTAGTAACATTGTATCCAAATTGAATGTTTCTGACTGTTCTCAAACTTTGGCTAGAATTCTAAAAAATCCCGATCGTTATGGCTCTAAAAGAAATAGAGACAGGGGCAAACTTGATGCTAGAAAATTAGGTAAGTTATGCACTAATACACCTAATATATTTCATCAGCCTTGGAAACAATCGGGAACTAAAACTGCGGTGTCTTTATTGATTGATACATCATCGTCTATGAAACCTCGCAGAATTGGTAGACATCTAATCAATAATGCTCAAGAGAGTATTAACTTAGCTTTAGTTCTAGGTAATGCCTTGCATAAAGTTCAAGTTAAATATTCTGTTGGTTGTTTTCCAAGTGCAGAATTTTGTTATACATCTAAACTTTGTGCCACAGGTAAAAGTAATTATGATAAAGATTATTACATCCTAAAAGATCATGATCAACATTGGATGAAATCTAAACACTTTGTATCCTATCAATATGGTAAGTCTGACGGTGGTACTCCCACCCATGATGCCATGATGAGTGAGGGTCTAAGGTTAGCTAAGAGATCAGAAGATCGAAAGGTTATGATCATAGTGACTGATGGAACTCCTAATTCTGTAGAGAAATGCAGACAAGCAAGAGAGATTGTTTCTAAATGGGGAATTGAGGTCATTGGCATGGTCTTAACACATTTAAAACTTTATAGTGATGTCGATCCAAGATGGAAAAAAGCGGAAGATGTTTTCATCAAATCTTTTGATGGATGCTTTGATCACTACATTGTTGAAAGTTCAGCTAAAGCCATGATCACTAATGGTCTTAAAGAACTTAACAAAATTCTAAAATAAATACTTAGGGGGCAGTCTTAGGATTGCCCCTGTAAGCCACTTGATAAGACCTTTAGCATGGTCGAAACATATTTTTATATGTCGTGGTAGCTAATTAATATCACTTAGTTGACAGACTAAAACACAATCAAACTAAAGGAGGTCTTTCATGAGTAATGAAGATCAGCATAAAAATGTGTACCTTAATTTATGTGAGGTCACTACTAACAGACTGCAAAGAATAAAAAGACAAGGTCTCGTCTTTGGAGTTTGGAGAGGTAAAACTGCATATCAAGATGATGTTGTTAAATGTTATCATATGCATCAAGAAGATGATGGAAATTGGTTATTTGAAAATCTTAAACCACTTTGGATTGAAAAGAAAAATCTTAAAAATTTAAGATCATTAGCTAATAGAGAAATAAATCTATTGGATACAAATAATCTTCTTAACAATACAGGCTCTACAATTTTAATTTATGGAAAGTTTTTAAAAGAAAGTGAAAAAGCTATCTTTCTAAAATTTGCTAATGAAATTGATATATGGATAGCTAAGTCTCAAATCCATAATAAAAGAGCCTACAATCTTAAAGGTAGAGATGATATCTGCTTTGAAATTCCTACATGGATTGCAACAGAAAAGTTAGGGCAAGAAGTAACTAATAAGTTTGCTGATGCTAAAACTATTATAAGCCAAAACTTAGATAACCTTTCAACTCAATTTAATATGGGAGGTATAAATGTCTAAGATAAAAAAGTTTTTAATCTTTATGTCTGTGATCTATTTCTTTTTTGGATTTGCAATTCTGGATCTGGTTGAGACAAATATTGCTTTATCTCAGCCTACTGATTGGATCATGTGGGCAATCTCATCCATTTTTATATTGGTTGGCATCTTTGTGCCTATCATCGTAATTGAAAGTGAGTACTCATTTAAAAGGTGGAGTAATGGAAACAGAAAATAAAATTCCATCTGTTCCCGATGAACTTTTAAGAAAAAGATTTTCTAAAAAATCTACCCACGCAGGTAATACAAAAGCATTTCCAATCGAGGATATTAGACAGACACAGACAACGATCACGTCTGATCAATTGCGTGTCTGTCTGTTAGCCTTGGATATGTCTACCAAAGAACTTTGTGGGTTGTTCAAAGTTAATGACCAAGTTGTTAGAAATTGGTTAAACAGTAGAACAAATATTCCGAAAGGTATTTCAGATTATCTTAGATTAAAAGTCTCAATGAGGATCAGAGCCTTATCTATATCGACAGGTACACCTGTTAGTTTAGATGAGGATTTGCCGTCTAGAATTCCAAGTGTTCGCAGTCTATCTGCGATCGAAACAATTCTACAAAACTTAAAATCATATTTACTTTATGAAAGGAAAGACAATGAATAATTCAAACTATTCAAAAATAGAAACCAATGTGGTTCAGTCTCTTGATCCACAATTTCCACATTTAAAACTAACTNNTACCATGTGGNATAAAAATAATATTGATGCGGGTGTATTTGAAAGGTTCGCATCTTTATATGGTGTTGACTTTAAGGCTATGACAAATGGAGATAAGCAGACTTTGTCAGCAGTCTTTAGGTTTAATGGAGTTGATACTCCAACCAAGGTTAACTTTTATAAGACTAAGGCTAGAGGGGATAAAAGATTTAGTATCCAATCCATCAAGCAAAAGTCTAAGGCGGGAGATATTATTGCTCTTACTTATGAGCATGATCCTAAAACAAATAAAAATATTATTATCTTAAACTTATCTGCACAGGCAGAGAACAGGGAGAAAATTTATGGATAGAATAAAAGAACTTGAGACAGAGAGAGAAAATCTCATGTCTGCAATGGGTAAGAAAGATGCCCTAATTGTTAAGATACAAAATTGGTTGATATCTGAGGTTAATTCTTACACAGAACTTCAAGCAGAAATTTCAAATGGTAAAAATGCTGAAGACATTTGTGATCAACCCGAAATATTTCTTGGCAGAAATGAATGTGCCGAGGGTTTACTCAATCAAATAGAAGAATGGGAAAATAAATAATGGCTGAACATTTATTAGAAAATGATATGTCTTTCCTTGCCCTAGAACTTGAAACTCTTGGGCAATGGTCAAGAGATGTAGATTTACAAAAATGTATTTCTCGTATTGCAAAAAGACCAACTCGTGTGAACTTACTTTATGCTCATAAGTCTACATACATAAATGAAACAGGAGGGTTGAGTTATCAATTAGATAACAAACCAATTAATCTAGGGTTGTATCAGATCAAAGGTGGTAAAGGATCATTTACCCTCAAAGGGTTTGATCAGAAGATGTTTCAAAAATTAGCTGAACCTTTCAAAAGCAATAAAGAATATATTGATGATTGGAATAAATCTAATGGATGAGGTTCTTCAAATTGCTTATGACCTCAAGCATCAGCTAGATAATAATACAGACAAGGCAGACACATATGTGGATGGTGTAGAAACCCACATGTCTGCCTATGAACGTGTTGAATTTATCGTTCACCATCTTGAGAAAAATAATAAATCGTAAATGTTGAAACATCCAAGTTTACTTGGGTGTCTGCATCCTGTGATTAGGATGTACTGACGAGGCAGTCCCTCGGTTTATTAGTTGACAGACTATGGAGAAACACAATGGCAAAAGCTATTAAACCTAAAGAAGATTTTTGGTTAGCATTTGACTACAAGACTTCCGCTGATTGGGTGCTTGAAGAAACTGTTAAGCAAATCAATAGACTTCTTAAACATCACAAAACCAAAATTCAAATTAATTTTGATGAACTAACTGATCCTTTACATTGGGGATTACTATGTAAGAAACACACAACCATAAAGAACAAATATGAACGTGATCTAAATAATGACAAGCTATCTCTTCATGAAGAACAGACTGCGGAAAAGTGGGAGCAGATAGAAGAAGAGGTCATGGAGTGTGATGATTGTGTAGTTGGTACAGATGATAATCCTATTACTCATTTCTCTTTAAGAAAGGGGAATGATTAATGGCTAATCTTAAAATGGAAATGTATTACAATTCCACTCCACAATTTAGAACTATGATCAAAACATTTGTTCAAGACATCATAGATAAAGATGAAAACTTTCAAGATACTTGTGAGTTCTTTGAGTATGATGGAAAGTTTTTTGATGTTCATATATGTAAAGAACAATCAAATATTAAGGCTCGTGTCTATTGGACTAAGTTTAGATTTTATGATCAGCAAGACCTGTTCATTACTCTAGAGAATGATGTCATGCCCCTTGGTTACTTCCAGGGAAATAATAAGGGGGCAGACTATGTACAAGCACAAGCCTAAAGAAAAGTCTTGGTCTACTGCTAAACTATTTAAAGTTTACTTTAATGAAATGCGATTGCCTGTCTGTGGTTTAAGATATGCTTTCGCAGTAGTAGGGCATAAGTGGGTACGAGTTTGTATTCCAATTCATAACATCAAATTTAAAATCAATCGATCCATGTGGAACAACATGGATATCCAACAAGTGAAAGGAAAAAATAGTGTTAAAACTATCACATAATCAAGTAGATGAAATTCGTGAGGCTATTGAAGAAGATAACAAGCGAATAGAGTACGAACGTACCTACGGTAATATAACTGCGAAACGTGTGAAAAACCTAACACCAATCGTTTTAGCTAGTCGGTACAAAGTATCAGTAGGTCAAATAAAATATATAACAAAAGATTTATAGTCATCAACAAACATAAAGGAAAAAGCTAATGATACTATTTTGTGTAACAACTCGTAGTGGCGAGAATGAATATGAAAGTTATGGTTATTATGAAAACTTTACCGCAAAGGATTTTCGTAACGACAAACTTTCCGACCTAACAATATTATCAGAATACTATGACCAAGGTTTTACCGAGGAAGATGCCGAGGGCAATGATGGTTATTGGTATGATGATGAAAAAATTGTTCGGGTAAAGGGTGTATGGGACATAACCCGTGAAGAGTTAAAGACCTTACATAAATTTGGAATAATTTATTACTTGGGAGAAAGCTGATGGTTGATGAAGACGTAAAAATACCCTGTGAGGTATGTAAAAATACATTCGATCATACTGAAGTGTTTGGTGGATATGAATGGATGAGCGAAGAAGAAATAGAAGACTTAGGCTTAACAAATTTATTAAAAAACTTCCCACAACTTTTAAAAGATTGGGGATGTATTTGTGAGGATTGTTTAAGCAATGACGATAACCATAAGGAGAAAGCTGATGAGTAGATTTCAAAGTGATGCCATAGACGAGGCATGTGAAGAAAACTTAGGTCATACCAATTGGGGATATGCAGACACTCAAGACCTTGAGAATATTATTGCTGAAAGAAAAGGCGATATACCAAAAGGAAAAGAGATAGATCATATTGTAATTTTTTATAAGGCATCAGACATATGTCCAAAATGTGATGTACACGAAATCGATTGTGAATGTGAAGAGGAGAATGAAGATGGATAAAATTTTAGAAAAGAAACGTCAGACATATCTGACTATGTTCGAGGATGGTGTAAAAGATGCTCTAAAAATGATGGTGGATGTTAAGAAAAACTCATCTGCATATTACAATCGTGGCTACAAATTTGGACTGTCTTTAAATTTTGAAGAAGTTTATGTGGGCGATGAGAAAGAAAATCAAACCTACTATTTAAGAACAAGGGAGAATGAAAGTGAGTAAAATATTTAAAGTAACGTGTACTTCTACAACTTACACACATTATTGGGTCAAAGCAGACAATCAAGAACAAGCTGAAGAAAACTATTTTGATTTTGTAACATGTGAAGATGATCCTACATATGGCGATAACGATGAAGAGATCATGGAGACTGTGGAAGTTAAAGAAGTTCCTAATAAACATAAACAATATCAAGATTGGTTAAAAGATTGTCCCGTAAATTATAATCAAGATAGTACTGATGATGATGGGGATGATGAAATTCATGTTGTTGGTTTTGTAGTTCCAAAACTAAAGGGAGAATGAAAATGAGTAAAGTTTTTATAAATTTCAATGGAGAAGAACAAGACCCACGATGGAACTATTTAAATGGTTCTTATCCAACTACTAAAGAAAGAGCAAGGGAGCAATGGAAAGAAATAGCTATTGCTCTTTCGCCCGAATGTATTGCTGAAGACGGAGAGTTAAATACCCATCAGCAATTCATTAAAGAGAGGGGCATTCATAAAGATGCTCGTCTTTTATATCAAGAGTTCAAATGTCCAAGAGACATCAAGTCTGATGGAGACATTGAACAATATTGGGAGACTGAAAAAGTGACTACAAAAGAAGACTATATTTATAATAGAAAAAATGGTGGTACAACTTTGTGTTATGGCACTCTAGAAGAGGATAGTAATTTTATTCTCGCATGTGACAATGAAAATCTAGATGGTGTTTGGGCAGAAAGAGACCACGAAAAACAGAAAACTTGGAAAGATGTTTGTGAGCATCTAGAAAAGGTTTATGACGATAACATCGAACAAATAGAGACTTGCTGAAAAAACAAGCCTTTTTAAGAGCCATACAGGGGGGTTAAATATATCTCCCTGTATGATTAGACCTGTTAATTACTAGGTTTTCCCCTCATTTCAATACTATACCCACATTCCAAACATTCGATCGCAACACATTCAAAATCCAACTCATCATGATTTGGAGACTTTTCGAGAATGGCTTGTCCTATTTCGGGGTCTAATTGAATAGTCCAATTAATAGAGTTGCATTCATTACAGGCAAGATGATATTTCTTTTGTCTAGAAAAATTAGGTCGAATAACTTTCCCCATTAAAATACCCCATCAATAACACATTGCAATATACTAATAGCATCAGCCTCGTCTTCTGTCTGAGGATCAAGGTCGGGATACATCTCAACAACTGCCTGTCTGACTATATCTTTTGAAGCAATTCCGCTTCCCGTCATATGTTTTTTAATTGTAGTAACACCTACAGACCTGTATGGGACAGACAACTCTTCACAGACAGACATCAAGACACCTCGAAGTTCTCCATAAATCTGACCCGCATAAGTACCGCTATGTCTCTGTACTAATTCAAAAGCTAACTCTTCAATGGGTTCAATCTCATTAAATAGTTCTAATAAATGTCGCCTCAACATCAGAGGTCTCATCCCGCCCCCGCTGATCCTAGCTTTAGATGTGTCAAATTGTACATGTCTGATGACAGAATCTTTTTTCCAAGCAACCCCGCAAAGGGTTCCAATATCTACACCAACTAATGTCCCCATTTATATCTACAATTCCAAGTGTTTTTTATTCCGCAGCGAACCAGCGTAATAATTCTCTTGTTAATACTGTAGACACCAACATAGTCTGTTCTTGTGTCTGTGTCTACCACAATAATCCGACAACCCTTCACCAGCTAAAAAAAATACTGGAACAGAACCCATACGTTTAGATAGTTCTGGTAATGTAGGTATCGGTACTACTAGTCCATACGAAACAGGAACTTGGACACCAAAACATAAAACTTTTTACATTGCAGACATGTCAGACTTTGTAATCCATGACAGTAATGACAGTAAAGTACAGTAAAACCGTAAACATATACCTATTATTATTATTATATATTACTACTTAATAGAAGATTTACTGTACTTTACTGTCATACTGTCAGTAAAACTCTAATTATCCCGTAAAAACAAACACTTATTTTCCCGCTTTTACTGACAGTAAAACTTTTTAATGACAGTAAAAACCCGTTTACTGTCATTAATCTAGTATTCCAAGTGCAAAACCTCAACCAAAGACCACCCAAAGTCTGATTTACTGACAGTAAAACCAAAATTAATGACAGTAAAACAGGTAAAAATTTTTTACTGTCATTAAAAACTTTGATAATTAAAATTAATTATCTTGATACTTAATATTAAATTGATACTCTTTTTCTATGGACATTTTATAAAGGGGAGATTATAATGTGGATCAACTGACAGACTTAAATTAAAGGAAGAGATATATGAATGACTTAAAATTACATTACAAAAGGGATGAGACAAATAATCTAGTACCTAACCAAGACGGTTTATATAACGTTCATGAATTAAAAACTATAATTAAATCTTTAAAGCAAAAAGAGACTGAAGATTATTGTTTTAAAGAAGTAAAAAAAGAGAACAGTGTATATGAAATCTCTGACCATTTACAAAGAGAATACACTCTAGCAACCTTGACCACAGAAATGAGGATGCATAAGGCTAGACAANAACGTATGGATAATNAGGTGCAAAGATACTTCAATTCAACACCATTACGGAATGCCTTTGCAAGATGGATGGTCTATGGGTACCTCGTTAATAAGCCTTATAATATAACGACCCTCGTAGATGAAATGGTAGCTGATCGAAAGACAATAAGTACCATGATAAAAGAATGTGAGGATGCGGGTTGGGTACAGACTATCAAATCTAATGGTCAGCTATTTTGTTTGGCATCGCCTATACTTGTTGACAAGGTCTATGATTACATACTTTGGAGAAGAAAATTAACTAAGAATACAATTGGCAAGGCTTTTCTTGCCCTTAAAACTTTTGAAGATTTAATGCGAATTGATACCACAAAGTCGGACACCTACTCGACCGATCTATAAGGAATTAAACACTATAGTATTCCATGTCGCTCCTTATATAATTAATCTTGACAGATTGAAAATATAGGGAGTTTTTTTATGGAAAAACCACAAGCAGAATATCCTACGTTTACTGACATACAATGTGAGACCTGTGATGGTCTTGGCTTTGTGTTCAAAGGCGAGTTATGGAAACCCGAACCTTGTATATGTATGGAAGATGCACCAAAAGTAGTAGAGCCTTTTAAAAAAGATTAGGCTTTGCAATCTTTTTGTTTGATAACACCATCTAATGTGGGATCGCACCTCACAAAGATTGGGGTCTTATCCCCCATCCATGCACCACAAACATTGTATTCCATCCATTCGATAGCTTCTTCATATTCCATGTGCTGATCTCTAACTAATATATCTACACATTTATCATAGTCGTAACAGACAATGTCTTCCATGTTGATACGAGACCCGATGCCAATGATTGCCTCATCAAACCCGTCAGCTATTAAATACTGTGGATCAGACATTGTCTGTCAACCACTTGTCTATAGCATCTCTTATAATACTTGCGGCTGAGATGTGAGTTTTACCATCCTTACGTTCTTGATGGGCAATGTATTGTAATTTTTCTAACTGAGTTCTCTTTAATAATGCATTGTAAATTACTGTCGGTTCTCCAATCGTATTAGGGCGGGGCATCTACTTAACTCCTGTATTTATATTAGCTTCTTTAAGTTTCTTTTGATCTGGTTTGTAAAATGAATCCTCCAGACCCCATCCCGCAGACAACCATGCTTTTCCTTTGTCTGAAAAATGTAAACCAAATCTGGCTCTCACCGTTCCCTGATCAACTCTGCCCACAGTTGAGTTTGGAAAAGCCTCGGATATTCTTCTAGACAACCAGACTGCTGAGACTTTTGAGTTCTTAGCCTGATCACTTCCGAATTGTTTTAATAGATAACCACGATATGCAGACACGATGTCTCCATTTTTGATGGCACATAAATTATTAGTTGATGCTATTGCTTCATCAAGAAAGCCACGAAGTGGGTCTTGCTCTAGCTTTATTTCTTCCTGCTTAGAAATCAGACACGTTGGAATCTGATATTGTCCACGTTTTCTTATGTCTGCAAGTCTGTCTACCATCTTATTCAAGATCGCAGGTAGCTCCGCCTCAAGCTCATCTTTTAATTTTTGATTTTCTGCTGATGCTACAATCACAGTATCCATCGGGACAAAGATCATCCTGTCATATACTGCATCTGATGTATCATCAATCTTGGGTAGTGAGTTTCCCGCAAGACCGACTGTCAAATTAAGTCTGCCCTCAAAAGGTTTTTCAAATTTAATTTTTATGGAAAGCGGTTCGTTTGTAATGACACGTTTAATAACACTATCATTCATGACTGTTCCTACCTTAATTTCATCGGAAAGCCATACCGCTTTATTCATTAATGCTTCTGCACCAAACCCACTTAGTTCTTGTAAGTCTATGGCAGTTGCTAATTTTTCTCCAAAGATTTGACGGGGTACATCCAGAATTGTAGATTTGCCCGTGCGTCTTTCTCCATAAAGGAACAGACATTTAGACAAGGCTCTAGGTCTATTGTGTCTATATAATGTAGTTCCCATCCACTCTTCCACTAGTTGAATAACCTGAGATCGCTCAACAGGATCAGTAAAATGTGCAAATAGTTTTTGTAGTGATGTGTCCCAGACAGGACATTTACCACCACTAACCCAATCAACATTCAACAGGTTGTCTTCTCTGAGATACCATTCCTTTTTGACTGTCACAGTCTGACCTTTATCCAAGTCGTAAGCTATCAAGTTCTTACATATGATAATGTTTCTGACGTTGCCCCACGGAACATTGGCAATATGAACCCTCATCATCAAGCCTTCCAGAACTTCGGACCTAAATTGTTTGGTTGGTACTAAGTTAATTGCAGAGCGAAACCATTCATCTATGTCTGTCTTTATGTCTACAACGTCTGCTACTTTCCAGATACCTTCCTTCGCTGCGAAGAGAAAAAACGTATCGTTGTTGTGTAAAATATCTGACCCGTTCTGTCTGAACCTTATGATTAAAGCATCTATACAATGTCCGAGAATGTCTCGTATGTTTGGTCTGCCACCACGAGCCTGTGCAGTTTGTACCTGTTGTATAATATGAGTAGTTGGATCAGCGGGATTTGGTGCTAATGTCATTGATCATGTTTCTCCCATGCCCAATTAATAATATTTCTGCACTCATATTCATTTAAGGTGCAACCATATTGGACTAATGTTTTAAGTTGTACTTCTGGATTGACAGACTGACGTGTCCAATAACCCGCTAATTTTGTTACACAGTTATGTCTGCCACCAAACTCATTGTCTGATCCTGAGATGGCTAAGTTGTCTATGATCCTCTGCCAGTCAGACGCAGACTTAGAAATTCCCATGCCCTCAGTAATGTTATCAATCAGTTGTTCGTAAGGATCCATATTCTTTTGGATAAACTCTTCAAAGTCTGTCAGGGTGTAATCTTTCATTTGATCACACTTAATTGCACTTACTTTTTCTGTCTGAACAGGTGGGTTATATTTAAAGTTTATACTNCCTGGAATTCTAAGTGTTGAAGCCGAGTGAGTAGGAGCGGGATCGCCACCTAATATATCGCATAGTTTCCTCATCATCTTTTCACATTGTGAAATACCAATGAGATTATCTACAGGTTTAGCAAGTCTCCAATATAAATGGATGCCTTTGCCAGAGTTAATACAAAAGGTTGGTCTTAAATTTTTTTCTTCAAGTAATATTTTAGGGACAACACCTGTGTCTATGTCTATCCATAAATGATTAATTGCTACAACGTCTGCTCTGGTGCAAGTTTTACTATCACCATCCATACTTGACTGTCTCAGATGAACACCCCTTTGACTTTGTTCCATCTTGTCTATCCATATAAGAAGATCATTAAGGTTATCTGACCTAAACATCTCTCTACCTTTGTCTTGTGTCTCAAAACTCAAAACACCAGACGTTTTATTTTTGTAAATTATCTTCAAGAATTCTGCGATAAGCTCTCGGTTCATGAGGTTCCTCTCTAGACGTGTGTCTATAATATATTATTGTCTGTCGTCTGACCAATAATATTTTTTAATATACTTGTCAACTATGCCATAGTAAAAAAATTTTGTTTGTGAGAGAAAGAATGCAGAGTGTCTCTCTTCCTCCCTTGGCACTCCTGTCAGTCTAAAGATCCTCAGTAATTATTTACTGGGGATTTTTATTTTTTATTATGTTGTTGACATCAGACAGGATATAATATTATAAAGGTTGTATTGACAGATTAAAAAAACACACAAATGAACAAAGGGAGCGATATGCAAAAGATACAATTATCACTTGAACCCAATATGCGACTGCATATATCTGGTTCTAAAGACCCCAAGATAACAACTCTATTTAGTAAAATTCCATTTTGTAATTTCCTGCTGCAAGAAAAAAAGTGGTTAGTTAAAATGGAACGTATGAGTAATGAACAGTGTCTGACTGTTTATACTTATATAACTAATGTGTTCTTTAAAGACCTTATAAAAGTTGGTCTTGGGATGAATGTTAATCAAACCATGCTAGATCATATGAGTAAATGCTCAATGTATTATAAGCAAAGAAGTCAAGAACTTCAAAAGCGAGTGACCAATGATTGGTCAGAAAGTTTAGATAAGTTTGGTGTTACACCATATGACCATCAGATAGATGCCGTTTGTCATTGGATAGATAACAATGGTCGATCGATCCTTGGTCATGAGATGGGTACAGGTAAAACCATATCAGCAATTCTTTCTATTAATTCTATTAAGGCTAAGAGAGTTGTGATCTTCACACCCGCTAGTGTGATGATGCAATGGGAAAAAGAAATCAAAAGATTACTACCTGATTACAAACTTTACATATACCCTAACATTACAGGAGTTGGAAATGACGGAAGAGAGATATTACTCGTTTCATATGCGAGAGCCGAGGCTTACAAAAAGTCGGAAAGCAAAGCCACTTGGAAAACAGAGTACATTATTTGTGACGAATGCCATTACATTAAGAACCCCAAGGCAAAGCGGACTAAAGCGATTTTACAATTGGCTAAAACTTGTGATTACTTCATAGGTTTATCTGGCACCCCAATAATAAACAGACCTGTAGATTTATTCCCACCATTAAACATAGTAGCACCAAGTGAATTTAATAATTGGTATCAGTTTACTAAGACTTATTGCAATGGACATATGGGTAAGTTTGGTTATGTAGCAGACGGGTTATCTAGAAAAGTTGAATTACATTCTAAATTATCCCGCCATATGCACCGAGTTACAAAGGATGACTGCCTCGATCTGCCCCCTAAAATGAGGTCGGTCATCCCTTGTAAAGTCAACTTTAATATGGATGATCATGACACTTTTCAACAGGCTTTTACTGAACTAGGCGAACTTAAATCAGATTTTGCAATTGATTGGATAAAAGATTTCTTACAATCTAATGATGAAAAGTTAGTCGTATTTACTTATCATGTCAAAGTAGCTGAACTTATATATTATCTTTTAGCATGTGTTGATAACAACAAGTTGCATAAGCAGATTGATTTATTAACAGGCTCTACCACTAAACAAGATAGAGATGCTTATATATCTCGATTTCAAAATCCAAAGTCTGACAAGCGGATACTAATACTTACGTTAGGTGTTGGGTCTACAGGCTTAAACTTACAGAAAGCTAACAATGTCTTGATGGTTGAGACATCATTTTCGCCAATGGAAATGTTACAAGCTGAAGACAGGGTTCATAGAAATGGTCAGACTAAATCATGTTCTATTAATTACTTAGTTGCTCAAAACACTTTTGATGAAAAACTATTCAGTTTACTTGAGAAGAAAATGGGTATGAGTAATGCCGTTGTCGATGGCGATTTCAAAAATGACCTCAATGTTTTTGAGGAACTTAAAAAGGAGATCGCTAATGGGTAAGGCTCTTATTCAGTATGAACCAGAAGTAATGATCTTTGACAGTCTTACAATTGACAATACGTCACCCACTCAAAGAGTTATTGTTAAAGGACATGATATACATGACAGACATTTAGAAAATGATTTGATGGCTTGGGTCTTCGATAGCAAGACTGTGCCTATCCTTAATTTACAAACACTGAAATCGGGTGATCTTTTATTTTGGCATAGTGGAGACTTAGTACCTGTGCCATTTGATAAAGAAGATAAGAATGTAAAAGTTTTTAGAAAGGTTGCCAAGTGAAACAGAATAGTAAAGACCTACTCCTTTCCGAGCCGTGTATTGGGTCTTCGGTCTCAGATGCCTATGATGCTAGTTTTTTTTATAGTATTTTGTCTAGTCAAATATCTTTGGTCTTTACTCCACTCAGCTTAATGTTGTTGAGCATATACGGATTCAATCATAGGAATACCCAATGATTTTAAATACAAACAATTTAATAATAAATAATATAAGCAAGAACTCAGACAACAAAACTTGGGGTGGACACGACAGAAAGAAAACTGTTGGTGCTTCTGCCGTAGGTGGTTGTCTAAGATCCATTGTCTACGACAAACATAATGCACCTGTAGATAAAGACTTTGTTCAAGACTTAGGAGCCGCTGAACGTGGAAACATGGTTGAGGATTGGGCAGTACCATCCATGCAACAAAGTCTGAAAGATAGTGGAATAGAATTAATTTGGGCAACCGATGATGGACAAGAAACATTAGTTGACATTACTCATTATCAAAGTGCCACACCTGATGGTCTATTTATATCCAGGGAAGTGTTTGAAGTAGAAGAAGAGGGTGGGTCAAAAAGATTTACTAAATGCTTATACAATGAATTGAAGTCAATTGATCCAAGAGCATTTGATAATTTAAGAGAACCTAAGTTTCAACATAGAATGCAAGTGCAACAGGGTATGGATTTAGTTAGAAGAACTACAGACCATTTTCCAACTCATGCCGTGATCACATATATTAATGCAAGTTTTGTAAATCAAATTAAGTCTTGGGTTATTCCATTCGATGAGATGGTGGCTCATGGTTTAAGAGCAAGATCATCATCTGTATTCACAAAATTTTCTTTGGAAAAATTACCAGAACCAGAAGGAAAATTAGAAGGTGGTAAGGAGTGTACCTACTGTGCATACAAGACATTATGTCTAGACACAGAGGTCTCTAGTATTCCAAGTGCGGAAGGTTCAAACTTTTCTGCCGCCATCAAAGAAAGATTAAAAGAAAAAATAATAGCCAGACATAACTTAAATGATGAGGCTAAAGCAAAGACAAGAGAAGTTAAACAATTAGAACAGGATATTAAAGAAATTCTTAAAGAGGCAGAAAGTAAAAAGATTTCTGCTGATTGGGGATCGGTGTCTATGTATTCACAAAAGGCACCAATGAGGTACGATGTAAATAAATTTAAAGAAGCGGGGTTGGATCACCGTGATTTCCAAACTCAAGGAGATTATTCACCACGACTTTCGATTACTTACCGTACTTAGTTGACAGACTGAAGAAACACACAAACAAACGAAAGGAACATTCTAATGAATGAAATCACAACCCCTACCTTTGATGTATCAAATATTGATAACATTGTAAACCAATTGTCTGAGGTAGCAGACGAACTTAATGTTGGTGGTATCCAATATATCAAATTTAAAAAGGGGGAGTGGGTCATAGGCAAAGCCGAAGATACTTTTCCAGACAATAAATTTGAGGCATTGGTTAACCTAGCTATGGTACAAAATGGTTGGGTCTGTTGGAAAGATGGACAACTTGTAGATGAGCAGTGGAGTAATCTTGGGGATGCCAAGACTGACAAAGCTGATCTTCCTGATCATGGTCCATACACACAACAGAATGATGGATGGTCTTACAATGTAAGATTTGAAATGCAAATTCAACCAACTCTTGGAACTGAGAACCATATCCTCGCACAATTTACAGGCTCTTCAAAAGGAGCAATGAAAGCCGTGGGAGAAATGGTTAGAGAAGTTGTTCAACAAAAGAAGACAGGACAATTTGAAGGTCAGGTTCCAATAGTAATGTTTCATTCTGACAGTTATAAGCATAGTCAGTATGGCAAAGTCTACATTCCAAAGTTGTCAGTCTCAAGATGGATGGATCAGAAAGATACTGTTCCTGTTCAAGGTTCTAAACAAGAGCCTGAGACAAAGCCAAATCCAAGCACAGACATTCCTTTAGAGTAATGGATGATTTGAAATCGGTATTGGGTGGGGGTAAATCTCCCACTCCATTCCATGATTTTATGTCTGGAGTGAAACTGAATTATATAACTGATGATGCAGGTGTAAAAAAACTTACCAAGTATTATGCAAAGTTTATATCTCTAAATCATAGTTGGGAAAACCCACTTCTTCTTTCAGTAGATGTTGAAACAACTGCTGATCAAAGTCTAATTAAAATATATGAAGACAAACAAAAGGAGTTTGTAAATGTCTCTGAAAAATTTCACTCGTTCCCGATCCTCTCTAAATGCACAGAAGATCAAAAGAAAGATCGCAAGGAAACCCAACAAGATATGGCAAACTGTAGGTCAGACCTCAATGCCCAAGCAAAGCACGTCAAACGAGCAGGTCTCAACGTCTACACAGGACAAGTTAGATTACTCCAAATCTATAGCGGAGAAGAAGTTCACGTCATAGACAGATGGCATGTGTCTATGCCTGTCTTACAAGAGTTAGGAGACAAAGTTTTAAACTCTGACAAAGTTATATGGTTAGCACACAATGCACAGTTTGATGTCAAGATGTTAACTCAACATGGAATTACACCCGCAAGACATCCACATTGTACTTTATTACAGGCACAAGCACTTTTAAGTCTTACACAAATAAGAAAAGGTTTAGCTTATAGGTGTGCGGATGTATTAGGAAAAGAACCAAGCAAGACACAACAAGCCTCGGATTGGTCTAAAGATCCCCTTGATGATGAGCAAATTAGATATGCGGCAGGGGATGTTGTTGCGACTTGGCAGTTACATTTTGAACAGATGGCTCTTATTAAAAAGAGTAAACGAATACCTAGTGAGCAATGTAATTGGATATATGATTTATTAAGGTCAAGTATTAGAGCAGTTAACCAAGTTATGGTTAATGGTATTGGGTTTGATAGAAGAGCACACGAAGATTTAGCAAATGATTTATCGGTTAAAGACACAGACGGTAGACAGAAAGCACTTGAGATGTTTAGACAATACTCAAGTGAAGGTGCACCTGTTGTAGATAATCCCGCTTCAACAATACAAGTAGCTAATTGGATTAGATTTCATTTAAATAAATACCCACCATACACCACAGACAATTGGGTTAAGACAGATACAGGACAGTTAAAGTGTGGAAAGATTGATGTACTTGAAAATATATCTCAACTTCCAACGGAATATCACCCACCTCTTTTAGCAATTGCTGAATGGGCAGATGCTAAGAAGAATAATTCTACGTTAGGTACAGACTTTAATCGCTTTATTAATCCAATGTCTGACAGGATCCATGCAAACTTTAGGATTGGTGGAACTGAGACAGGCAGGTTTAGTGTTACAGAACCTGCATTACAAACTATCAATGCAACCGAAGAGTTCAGACATCTATTTAAAAGTAAAGACCGCCATAGTCTGGTCGTCTGTGACTATGGTCAAATAGAAGTTCGTGTTCCCGCTGCTTTATCGAACGATAAGGTTTTGTTGGGAGCCATTGAAGACGGTCTAGACATTCACACACTAACCGCAAGACATTGTTTCAAGGGAGATTATCCCGCTGATTGTAGTGATGATCACTTTAAAACAGGGTCTGGTAAGTGGATGAGACAAGCGGCAAAGGCTTGTATTTTTGGACTTTTATTTGGTCAGGGACCTAGAGGATTGTCACAAGTGCTGACAACTAATGGGCACCCAACCACGTTACATGAGGCTAGTAGAATTCAGCATGAAGTTCTGGATCTTTACGTTGGACTAAAGGAGTGGATTACACAGACAAGAAAACTATCAGACAACACAGGTTATTTATGGACACCACAGGGAAGAGTTTATTCACCATTGCGATCAAATCAATTGTTCACAAAGTCAATCAACACACCCTGTCAAGGTGGAGCCGCAGAAATCATGTTGTTGTGCCTGAGTAGATTTCCCAAAATTTGGGGCGATGTTCCTGCAAAATTAGTTCATGTGGTTCACGATGAATTAATTGCAGAAGTTCCAGATGAGTTTGCCACCCAAGCGAAAGACATAATGATTAAGACGATGATGTGGTCGGCTACTAAATTATTTGAAAACATACCTCAAACGGGACTTGTCGAGGGCGGAATTGGCAAGACTTGGGGAGAGGCAAAATAGATTGGAATTAGACTAATGAATGAGATGAAGAAAATGTATACCGATAACCAGAACATTTTTCGTAATAGTTTTGCTGAGAGTATATTTAATTTAAAATATAAACACGAGGGTGCAGAGACATGGGAAGAATTGTCTAGCACATTAGTAGACGATGTCTGTGGTGGATTGTTACCAAAGTCTGACATCGATCAATTAAAATTTATGATCAGTACTATGAGATTTATCCCTGGGGGTAGATACTTATATTATGCAGGAAGAAAAGCTAAGTTCTTTAACAATTGTTATTTGTTAAGAGGCGAAGAAGATACACGAGAAGAGTGGGGACATTTAGCAAATAGAGCAATGTCTTGTCTTTCAAGTGGTGGTGGTATTGGAATAGATTATTCTAAGTTTCGTGGCAAAGGCTCTCTATTATCGAGAACAGGTGGAGAAGCTAGTGGTCCAATTAGTCTTATGTTAGCCGTCAATGAGATTGGTAGACAAGTCATGCAAGGTGGTAGCAGACGTTCAGCTATTTATGCCTCACTCAATTGGCAACATTCTGATGCTGAAGCATTCTTACATGCCAAAGATTGGAAGAACATGCATGTTCCTGGGACTGACAAGACAATGGCAGACCTTAAAGAAGCAGACTTTAACTTTGCATGTCCGCTAGACATGACAAACATCTCACTTAATTGGGATACAAAGTTTATAGAAGACTACTGGAAGACAGGCGAGTTACCAGAGCTATGGTATAAAAATACCAGACAGGCATTGTCTTCAGCAGAACCTGGATTTTCATTTAACTTCTTTGAGAACGAGAACGAAACACTCAGGAATGCTTGTACAGAAGTTACATCTGAAGATGATAGTGATGTCTGTAACCTAGGCTCACTTAACATGTCTAGGATTGAAGACATAAAAGACTTTGCACAATGTACAGAACTAGCAACTAAGTTCTTAATCTGTGGCACAATGAAAGCTGAGTTACCGTTTGATAAAGTATATAAAGTTCGTGAGAAAAACAGAAGACTTGGACTAGGTCTAATGGGTATGCATGAATGGTTACTTCAAAGGAAACAACCATATGAAGTTACAGAAGAGATGCATCGTTGGTTGTACATCTATAAGTCTGTATCAGACAAAGTAGCTAAACAAAGTGCTGATGCCTTAGGTGTAAGTAGACCTGTTAAGATTAGAGCCATTGCTCCAACAGGTTCTATCGGAATCTTAGCCGCAACTACTACAGGTGTTGAGCCATTATTTGCCGTTGCCTACAAGAGAAGATATCTCAAAGACGGTAAGAAATGGATGTATCAGATGGTCGTTGATAGTGCAGCCCAAGAAGTGATTGATCGTTATGGCACAGACCCAGACACAATTGAGAGTGCTCTTGATCTGTCTAGTGCATATGAAAGACGAATGGAATTTCAAGCTGATGTGCAAGACTACGTTGATATGTCTATATCTAGTACTATCAATCTACCTGCTTGGGGATCTGAGTTAAATAATGAAGACACAGTCAGACCTTTTGCCCAGACATTAGCAAAGTATGCTCATCGTCTGCGAGGTTTCACCTGTTACCCTGATGGAAGTCGTGGTGGACAACCACTTGTTTCAGTCCCTTACAAAGATGCTCGTAAAAATTTAGGAGAAGAATTTGAAGAGGCACTAGAGACACACGACATATGTGATATCTCTGGTCATGGAGGATCTTGTGGTGTCTGATGAACAAGAAGTACAATTAGAGTTTCCTTTTGAAAGTCACCATCAATACATGTCAAGACGTTTCAAAGAACAAGCTAATGCACAGTCTGACAATGTAGAAATGTCTAGCCTAGTTAATCATCCCCCTCACTATAAAGAGGGGGAGATTGAATGCATAGATTATCTAGAAGATAGTTTAGGCAAAGATGGATTTGCTTTTTATGTAGAGGGAAACATTAAGAAGTATGTGCATAGGTGGAGACATAAGGGCGGAGTTCAAGATTTAAAAAAGGCTAAGTGGTACTTAGATAGATTAATTAGCAGAGAAGAAATGTAATGATTTACTTTTTTCCTCTGCTTACTCTTATATCATATCTTAACATGAAGTCTTCGAGTTCTCTTAATGTGGATACTCGTGGGTTCCATTTAGGTGTGTACATATCTGCAAAGGTTCCTGGTCCAAAACTAGCGGCTTTAGCTAATCCGTGTGGTGTGAAGCCTCTTGAGGTAACCCATCCACGGATCTTATGTAAGTATATATCTACTCCGTACACCTGTTCGTTTTCTTCTGCCATCTTTTCTCTCCCCATAATATATTTAAATCTTGCATTAACCACATATAAGAGATTATAATCATGTCGTCAAGTTTTTATACTGTTAAAAATGTAGCTAACAAATTGAACCTTGCAATCCCTACAGTTTACCTGTGGATTAATCAAGGAAAATTTGATGGGTGTGTTTACCGATTTAATAAATCTTGGCGATTTAAGACTGACAAACTTAATCAATGGATAAAGAGAGGAGAACAAGAATGGGAAGTATCTATAGAGGAGGAAGATGGTATGCTGACTTTACCATCCAAGGTAAAAGATATAGACCACCAATTAATGCAAGCTCTAAAAGGCAAGCTAATCAGAAGTCAATTATAGAGCATAGAAAAAAGATTGTTGAACTAGCTAAAACACAGTCTGACATTCCCTTTTCTGAGGCAATGTTAAAGTTCCTTAATAACTACTGTGGTTTGAAGTACACATCTAATGGTGAACTTAAATTTCAAAGAAGAGCAATGAAAGAAAGTTCGGCTAAAAGATACCTTCAAAGCATTAAGATGGTTACTCCACATTTCCAAGGCAAAATGTTAAAAGACATAACCAGACAGGACATTGCAGCTTATGTGGAATGTAGAAGAGAAGGTACAAAAGATATCAAGCCTTGTAATGATCCTACTATTATAAGAGACCTAAGTATGTTTGGTAAAATGTATCAATATATAATTAAGAATAGTACATGGGATGGTCATAATGTAGTTGCATCTTTTGATAAAAAGTTATTACAAGAGAGTAAAGACAGGATAAGAAGTCTGGATGTTTATGAGAAAAAATCTTTGTTAGATAATGCAAAGAAAAGTAAGAACCGAGATCTATCTTATCAAATTCAAATTGCCTTACTTACAGGTATGAGATGGAACGAGCAGTTCTCTTTATTAAGAACAGACTTTGAACGTACAAACTATGGACCTCAATTTGTATTGAGGGATACTGTAACCAAGAATGGTAAGGTTAGGGTAGTGCCTTTGTGTGATGAAGCACTAAACATAGTAGAAATATTATTAAAAAAACCTGCTAGTTTGCATGGATACTTGTTCTATAACCCAGACACAGGACATAGAATAAACTCTAACCGCTCGTCTTGGGAAACATGTCTAAAAAATAGTGGTATTAAAGACTTTAATTGGCATGATTTAAGACACACTTATGCCACAGATGAGATAAGAAAAGGTATGCCTATTTATACTTTATCAAAGTTGTTGGGACACTCAAATGTGACCATCACAGAGAAGTATGCTCATCTATTTACAGAAGATTTACACGAGGCAAAAAGAAAAGTTGCCACAAATCTTGACACACACAGTGGTGTTTCGGGTTTAAGTGCCTGATATGTATAGAGTTTCTTATATGTATCAGTGGTTTTTAAGTCCAGTGCGTCTACCATTCCGCCACGCTCGCAAAACCATATGTTTGTTGTGTACCGTAGGTTTGGGGCTTAGGCAAGTTATTTCTAAAGTTTTTTTTTTAGGGATAATTTTCTATATTTTATATATTTTATATATCTTATATGAAAAAGTTGACACAAATCTTGACACAACATTTAACAAAGAAATTATAATAAGGGAGAAAAACTAAAATGACTTATATGGAATTAATGGATCAGACTTTTGATTGGTGTGTGTGGTTCTTAATAGAACTAGCCAAGCCTCTTGGTATGACTTACAACGAAATAAACATCTGGATATTTGTCATCATTGAACCGTTGATCTTTGTCTGGATGTTAGGTTATATAATTTACCTAAAGCGAAGGTCTTCTTAAAGATCCAAAGCCAATTTGGTTGTCATCATAACTAGCAAGATTAGTGGTTTCCATCATAGGTTTTGCCATTGGAAGAGGTGGCATATCTGGTCTGTTAGATGGNAAATTTAATTTAATGGGGATAGCATTGGGTGAACCCTCTGGTATTCTCATACCNCCATACATTCTAGCCGCACCATATAAACTAGTACCCAGACCTTTATCNATAATATTAGACGGAGACAACCTAGACATTACATCGCCAAATGTAGGTTGTTTATTCATTGGGTTTCCATATTCATCTTGTAAATTAAAATCATAAGTATCATTGACAGTAAAAGATCCATCGGGTGCAACATCAACATTGAATTGACCTAAGATAGTTTTTAATGCTCCAACGTCTGAAAATTTGCTACCAGATCCAGAGACAACATTTCCTTCTTTGAAATATTTATTTAAATCATCATATGTAACTGAGTAATTCCCAGGTTCTTTATTAGCATAATTAGCCTGTAAGAATTCTAAAAGTTTAGCTTTGACACCCTCATTGAAGTCCTCATTTGTATACTGATCAGTTTGCATACCTTCTGGTAAAAAAGAATTACCGACTGACTTTAAATAAGTAGATAGTTGTCCAAAGTTTGCCATAGCTATTTCTTTCTTTTTAACTTTTTAAAATCAGCACCTGTGATTTTGTTTCTTGGAGGTGCAACTCTTGCAATCTTCTTTTGTTTTGCAGATAATCTTTTTGTCATTTTTTCTTCTTTCTTTTAGCAAATGTTTTTACGTTTGTAGGCTTACCACCTACGCCCTGTTTCTTAGATCTTTTTCTTGTAACCGCACTTTTTCTTTGTGCTTTAGACATTCTCATGGCTTTGGCTAGTGGAACACATTTTGGATAGGCTCTACCATCTCCTTTTTTTCTACCACAAGGTTGAAACTTACCATTCTTTTTAGGTGCACCAATGTCCACCCATTTTTCTTTGACCCACTTACGAAGACCGCTCATCTTTTCTTAGCTTTCTTTTTTTTCTTACCTCCGACTTTGATTTTGCCAGAGCAAACTGCCGAAGCATACATATTTGCATACGCTGATGGATAAACCTTGAACTTTCTTTTTGCCGCAGCCTTACCTCTTGGACATAACTTTGCCATTATTTTTTCCTAAACATTTGAGTTAATTTATTGACACCAAAAGAAGCTGCGAAGACAACACCAACAGCAGTCTTATAAAAATCTGGCATTTGTTCCAAGGCTTTGAAACCTCTCATGACTATGTCTTCATGTCCTGTAAAGGCTAATAACAATGGAATACTTACGAGAATAGTTAACCATTCATCTTTGAGACTATCTTTAGATGCTTCAGCCATAGTCTGATTCCATTCCATTTCACCACTTGCAACTTTCTCAGCTATCTTGCTTTTACTTTTGGCAATAGAAATCTTGGCTTCTGTCTCTGCCTTTGCCTTCTCCATCTTTCCGCCAATGTAAGTGCCAAGAAGATTAGCAACGGGTCCAATTATCGCTTGGAGCATGTGCATTCCTTTCTTTTAAACTTGTTGTCTATCCATACTTTTCCGTAGTAAAGAACAAACAACCAGACTGTGAAGAGAGTGCCCTCTAAATAACTAAGTTCATGCCATGCATCTAGTACTGTGCTATCCATTATCTACCTACTTTCTTCATTGCTAACTTGTGAGCTTGAGTGAAGGTCTTACCTTGCAGCATTAACTTTTTCATCTCAGACATATGTCTGGGTGTGTGATGTCTGGAATGTCTTTGCATAGTCTGTTCTTGTCTAGCTGTTAATGTTTTCTTCATAATAATTTTCCTTCTGCTACACGACTACATTTCCATTTTGTCGCTCTATAATTTTTAAAATATATTGGAACTTCAGAAGCTATTTCTAATGCTCTTGCTTTACATGCACTAAAGGTCTCATACACAACTGGATATTCCGTGTTCTCAAGCACTTGACAATAACTTGGATTACTAATTAGACAGGCAACGACAAGACATTTAAACATACTATTTCGCTATGCTCCTTAAACTATCCATGACCTGATCAATACTTGGTTCTTTATCGTTTAATTTTTTGTACTCACATCGAAATTGTTTAGGGCATCCCACTCGTATGTCTGCAAAATCTAACTCAAACCTTTTGTTTGCACCCTCATAGATACAAGCAATTTTATCTTTATAAACTTTCTGTTTTTTTAATCTGCATGTTGTAAGGAGAGGGGGTAATATACTGCCATTATTTAATTTTTGTTGGCGTGTTAGTTGTTTACTCTTGTATGTGTATCCATCTGCACTTGCTTTCTTAACCCATACAGTTGCAAGTAATGCAATGAAACCACCACCAACAGCCACTAAGAAAACCCAAGCAATAATTTCTGCTATTTGTTGTCTCATCTTTTGTTGTTTATAAATTGTTTGTTGTCTTTGTTTTCTAATCTCACCTTCCATTTGAAGGAGATCTGCATACGCAGTTGGTCCAAAGGTTAAATTTAAAAATGTCTTTAACTCTTGTCTTTGTTCTTCTAATTTCTTTTTGGCACTATAGGCTTGTAGGGCAGCTTCTTCTACGGATCCTGCTTTAAATAACTTGCCGAACAGGGGAGGGTTCTTAGCCATTTTCTCTGCATTGTCTATATCAGACACCGCAGACATCCACCGCCCTACATCTTTACTCATTCCTTCAAGATCTCGACCAACTGAAAATCCTGCCTTGATTGCTTTGAATGCAGTATTAGCGGCTCCGAGAGCAACAGAAATAGTTACTGGATCCATCTTCGCCTATCCTCCGATTGTTTCTTACGGACACAATCGACATG
>JGI24004J15324_10000040_pt1 | contig 43137 bp, 51 predicted proteins | sample LinPmetageLP32_FD_15324 | JGI IMG/M metagenome (IMG submission 15324)
CGATTGCGAGTGGAGTAACACTTACAATCAACGGTGAACTTTCGGTGGTATAAGATATGAGTAAAATTACAGTCACAACAATCGCTGGTGCAACCTCTGGTTCAGATGCAAACAAAGTCAAGATTGAGTCTGGTGACGATTTAGTTGTAAGTACAGATAAATTATTTGTAGATGCAAGTACAGATTATATTGGTATGGGAACTACAAGTCCTGCTACTGCAACTGGTGGTGGTATTGACATTCACAGAAATGGTGGTTCATCTGTAAGAATTGATGATACAACAAATAGTGTTACTGGTGAATTACAAGTTTATTCTGCTGGTTTAAATCTCGCAACGGTAACAAATCATAATTTAATTTTATCCACTAATAATAGTGCAAAAATGACTATTGATGGTAGTGGTCGTGTTACCATGCCAAGTCAACCAGTATTTTTTGCTACTGCTGAGGCCAATATACCATTGTCAAATAGTTATTCTGAACTTACTGCATTTTCTAATGGTCAAGTAAATGTTGGCACACACTATAATACCAGTAATGGTAGATTTACTGCTCCAGTTGCTGGCACTTATCAGTTTGCAGTCGCATCCATAGGTAATTCAAATGCTGATGTTTATAGATTCAGACCTTATAAAAATGGAAGTAGTCTTAACAATTACGAACTTAGAATACATACAGAAGGTGGTGCATATGGCACAAATGGTGAATTCTGTTTTATTGTTACGTTAGCCGTAAATGATTATATTTCTATTTTTGGGTATTCTGATGGTAGTAATAATGCATATGGTAACACTAGTTTTAGATATAGTTACTTTCGTGGACACTTAATGAGTTAATAAATAGTTTAAATTAAATAGGAGAATAAAATGGCAGAGATTAAAGTAACAGTATCAGACACAGAAGTAAAGTGTCTTGAGTATGCTGCTTATTCAGTTCAAGATTGGTGTGATAACGCAATCCATAATCGTGCTCGTATTGCACAAGAAGAAATTATCGCAGCTCTAGTCGCACATTGTAATGCAAATTCTATTGCACTTGCAGTTGGTACTGATGCACAAGTCACTCAAGCATATACTTTGAAAGTTGTTGATACTGCAAAGAATGTGTCTGATAACGCTAAAGACCCAGAGTAAGGAAAAGTTAAATGGCATCAAAGATTAAAGTAGACACTATTGAAAATGTTGCTGGTTCTGGAAATGTAAGTTTAGGTTCTGGACATAATCTTGTGGTGCCTGGCAATATTACTGGACAAGGTACAGCTGCAATTACATCAAACGCAACTGTTGGTGGTACGCTTGGTGTTACTGGTGCAACTTCATTAACAGCACAAACAGATACTGGGGTTGTTAAATTTAGAACTGCAACAGCACCTACATTTGACCAAAACTCTTACATATATGGTGAATCTGGTTTTGGGATGAATATAGAATCGTCTGCTGTAAAATTTAATGTTGGTAGCTCTCGTGTTGAGACTATGAGAATTGATGCCAATGGTCGTATAACCAAGCCAAAGCAACCATCATTTTCTGTTAGAAGTAATGCTGGAAATAATGGTAATACTTGGGAACAAGGACAAGATATAAAATTTCAATTAGTAGACCGTAATAATGGTAGTCATTATGCAGCTGGTACTGGACGATTTACAGCTCCAGTAGCTGGATTTTATCATTTTAATTATATTGGTTTTGGGTATTCAGCTGGAAGAATTCCAGCTGCCAGTACTACTTCAGTCCAAATTCGCAAAAATGGTACAGCTGTGATTGCTGGTGCTTATGTTGAAGTTAATACTTCAACTGGTTATCCAAATTGTGGTTTTTCTTTTTCACTATTATTAGCTGTGAATGATTATGTTACAATAAGAGCACAATCCCAAGGACAATATGCAGATGCTTCTGGTCTATATACATCATTTTCTGGATTTTTGGTAGGATAAAAAAATATGTCAACAATTAAAGTAGATACAATCGCAACAAGAACTGGTTCTGGTAATATTACTGTAAGTAATGCACTCTCTGGTAATAATATTATTTCTACTGCAAATATTACGGATGCAAATATTACGACTGCAAAAATTGCTGACAATGCAATAACAACTGCAAAAATTACAGATGCAAATATTACTCAACCTAAAATTGCAAAGTCCATGCAAGGTTGGGAACTTATTGAAAACAAAGTTTCTGCGACTGCTGGTGACCTTAATCAGTCAACTGGTAATATAGAGTTCAGAAATTGTTTTTCTGCAAATTATCTATATTATAAATTGGTTATTGGATATTTTTCTCCAGCTGCTACCAATAACAATACAATTAACTTTCAGTGGTTGCATGGTTCAAATCAGCACGTTACTGCAGCTGGTTATCATTGGGTAGTGGATAGATTACGTTCTGATTCCACCAGTTTAGATAGAACTACATCTAGTGGAAATACTCATGTAAGATTATGGAGTCAAATATATTCTCACCTTGCAGGCGGTATACATGGTGAAATAAACCTCTGGAATCATCATGCACCAGTATTGGGGGGAACTAGCACAGATAGAGGTTCTAATTACAGACCTTGGGTACAATCAGATTTAGTTGGATATGAACCATCTGATGATTGTTTCACAAGAACATTTGTTCATGGAAGATATGATGTGTCAAATCCAGATGATTTTATGACAGGCTTTGTAATCAGTACTGCATCTGGAAATTGTATGGCTGGAACACATATGAGTTTGTTTGGATATAGAAATCCAGTTTAAGGAAATAAAAATGGTAAGTGAAACAACTAAACTAGAAAACGCAAAATACTACACAGAACCCAATACAAAAATTAAATATATTGTTGTGGATGTTGATGGTGAAACTCGTCATGTTCCATGTGATGGTACAACAGTGGGTGACAAACTAATAGACGAAATCAATAAAAGAATAAAAGCGAAATCATTAACAGTTAAATCTGAATAAATATATCTGTTATGACAGATATTAATCATTACCTTGGTAACCCACTTCTAAAGAAATCAAATGTTCAAGTAGAGTGGACAAAAGAGAATATTCTTGAATACCAAAAGTGTATGCAAGACCCTCTATACTTTTGTCAGAAATACATTAAGATTGTATCTCTGGATGAGGGTCTTGTTCCTTTTGACGTTTATCCATTCCAAAAAGAAATACTAGGAACGATACACAATAATCGTTTTACTATCTGTAAACTTCCCAGACAATCTGGTAAGACAACCACAATCATATCTTATATCTTACATTATGTTTTATTCAACGAACAAATGAGAGTAGCAATACTTGCAAACAAAGCTGCAACTGCAAGAGATATTCTTTCACGATTACAACTTGCATATGAAAATTTACCTAAATGGATGCAACAAGGAGTTATGTCTTGGAATAAGGGTTCTCTAGATTTAGAGAACGGTTCTCGTATTGTTGCATCTTCTACATCATCTAGTGCTGTTCGTGGTGGTTCATACAACATGATATTCTTGGATGAGTTTGCTTTCGTACCACACAATGTCGCAGAAGATTTTTTTAGTTCTGTGTATCCAACAATTTCATCTGGTAAAAGTACAAAGGTGATTATCGTATCAACACCCAATGGTATGAATCTTTTCTATAAATTATGGTCAGATGCAGAGAGTGGTAAAAACTCTTATAATCCAATTGAAGTTCACTGGAGTGAAATCCCAGGCAGAGATGAAAAGTGGAAAGACGAAACTATTGCAAATACATCACAAGAACAATTTAATCGTGAATTTGAGTGCGAATTCTTAGGGTCTATCAATACCCTTATTCACCCAACAAAGATTAAATCTATGGTGTTTGATGACCCTATACAACGCAATGCTGGGTTAGAGTTGTATCATAAACCAGAGAAGGAAGGTTTGTATTCAATTGTGTGTGATGTTGCAAGAGGAACGGAACAAGATTATTCTGCATTTTTAGTATTTGACGTATCGCAACTTCCATATAGAATTGTTGCAAAATATCGAAATAATCAAATAAAACCCTTACTGTTTCCAAACGTAATTCATGACGTTGCAAAAGCATACAACAATGCATATGTAATGATTGAGGTAAATGATATTGGAGAACAAGTTGCAACTGCAATGCAGTATGACTTAGAGTACGATAACCTTATCATGGCATCTATGAGAGGAAGAGCTGGTCAAATACTTGGTTCTGGTTTCTCTGGGGGTAAAGTACAATTGGGTGTAAGAACAACCAAAGCAGTAAAGATGTTGGGGTGTTCTAATCTTAAACAATTGATAGAAACAGATAAGTTAATCATTAATGATTATGACCTTATAACAGAGTTTTCTACATTTGTCAAGCATGGACAATCATATCAAGCAGAAGAAGGACATACAGATGACCTTGCAATGTGTTGTGTATTGTTTGCATGGATGACAAATCAAACATATTTTAAAGAATTAACAAACGTAGATATTAGGGAGAGAATGTTCTTAGAACAACAAGACCAATTAGAACAAGATATGGCTCCATTCGGATTTATGGATAACGGTGTAGATGACCCATTGGGTGAGAACATTGTTGATGAATACGGTCAAAGATGGAGTCCAGTAGTAAGAGATTATAGTAATAACTGGTAAGGAGATAGTTATGCCGCCTCGTAATCATAAGAATTGGACTAAAACGCCTAACGTAGAATATATCTCAAGTGAATGTTATAACAACGCAGAGATTTTCGCACAAGAACAAAAACAAATATTTTCAAAGGTATGGGTGCCTATGTGTCATATCAGTGAGATGTATAATGAAGGTAACTTCAGAACATCACAGATTGCTGGTGTAAATATTATTGCAGTCAATACCAAAGATGGTATTAAAGCATATCGCAATTACGGATTTAATTCCCCTTCTGGTACAGTAGCTGCACCAATTGTAACGGTTGAACCACAGTTATATTGTGAAGTAAAACATGGTGGTATGGTATGGGTAACACTTGACCCTAATCCAACAATGTCGGTTGATGAATGGACTGCTGGTGCGTTTGATTGTATTGCAGATGCAATTGATACAGAAGAGATGGAAGTATTTCATTATCATAAAGCAGTTATAGATACAAACTACAAACTATGGCATGATACTAATAGTGAATTCTATCACGATTTTATGCACTATTTTAATCGTGTATCTGGTTTTAATGATGAATACTTTGCAAGAAAAAATATTCCCTTTGATAACGGTCATGTTAATGTAAGTTCGTTTACAGTAAACTATGAAGAGTATGATGGGTTTGAAGATAGGGGGGAACTAAGTTTTCCCAACCTACCACCAAATCAATGGTACATGGTAGACTTATTCCCAGGCTACAATTTTAATTTGCGTGGTAGTGCGTATCGTTCTGATTCTGTAACACCTCTTGGGCCTAACAAAGTTCTCATTGAATTTCGTGGGTATGGTTTAAAGAAAGATACAGAGGAAGAAAGACTCACTCGTATTAAACATCACAATTCAATATGGGGGCCTTTTGGTCGTAACCTACATGAAGACTTGATTGGTGTTGCTGGTCAAGGTACTACAATGCGTGAGGGTACAGAGAGAAGAAATATTCTACACGGTAGACATGAGAATGGTACGATTCATGATGAAGTAGGTATGAGACACTATTACGGTGCATGGGGAGATATGTTGGGTGTTAATCCAGAAAGACCACTTGCGGCTTAGTATAAAACATTAAATCCCTACATAATATCAATAATGTCATGTTCGTATTTAATGTAACAATTAGAACAGACTACTTTTGATTTTTCTATGAGATTAATTACTTCTTTTCTAGATTCTTCATTAAGTCCTAATCGTTTAGATTTATAACGAATTTCTCTATCATGGGGGTAAAATTTAAGACACGCTGTTTCTGGTTCACCACAATGGTGACAAGCATGGGGTGCAAGAAATTCATTTAACCAGATAATTCTTCGGTTATAGTTTTTCTTTGCAACCTCTTTAATGGTTTTTTGATATCGTTTATAGTATGACATGGTATTATTTATAGATTCTAGTACATATAAAAACGAGTTTTTAGAAACTCAATTTTACTAAATATACACAAGAATGAATTATTTGACATAGAATAAGGAGAAAAAATATGCCTTTCCAAGTATCGCCTGGGGTTCTTGTCAAAGAGGTTGACTTAACTAATGTAGTTCCTGCCGTATCCACATCAATTGGTGCGATTGCTGGTGCCTTTGAAAAAGGCCCAGTAGGAGAAATTACAGCAGTATCTTCGGAAGAAGATTTAGTCAGACTGTTTGGTAAACCCAATGGAAGTAACTTTGAGACATTCTTTACTGCATCTAACTTTTTGCAGTATGGTAATGCTTTAAGAGTTGTAAGAGCACAAAGTGCAATTACAAACGCAATGAGTGGTGGTTCTGGTCTTTTGATTAAGTCCGACACTCATTATGAAGACAATTATTCAGCTGGTCAAGCATCCTCTGGAGAATGGGGAGCAAGAACTGCTGGAACACACGGAAACAGTTTAGGTGTATCCATGTGTTTAGGTAAACTTGCCTATGAAGAAAACTTAGGTACATCTAACCAAACGGTTACTGAAGATGTTGCTGGTGCAACAGTAATTAAAGTGGACGCTGGAACAGCATTTAATGTTGGAGATTTAATATCTTTCTCATCTGCTGATGCATCTTCTGATGCAACTGCATTTACTCATATTGCTGGTGATGAAGGTAATGAATATGAAATTACTGCAATCGCTACTCATGACCTAACAATTAGATTAAAAGACAATCCAAATGGTGGTGGTATAAAAGCTACTCTTCCAGATAATACGTTTATTCGTAGACGTTGGGCATTTTATGATTTATTTGATAGTGCGCCTGGAACATCCCCTTATGCAACTGGTAAAAACCTTGCTGATGATGAAATGCATATTGTTGTATTTGATACAACTGGTAACATTTCTGGTTTCAGAAAAGATACTGCTGGTGAAAGAACAAATGCTGTTTTGGAAACATACTCATTTGTATCAAAAGCATTTGGTGCTAAAACTGCACAAGGTGGAACTAACTACTACCCAGATGTAATCTTTAAACAATCTGGATTTGTATACTGGTTAGACCATAGTTCAATCCTTGGTGCTGGTGGTGGTAAGATTGCTGCTGGAACTGCTGGAACATCTGGTGATTCTTTCGCAGTTGGAACTGGTACTACTGGTGAAATTCCTTTCGCACTTTCTGGTGGAACGGATGACTATGCATTATCAGTTGGTGAATTGGACAGTGCATATGAAGAGTTTGCTGATGCTGAAACAGTTGATGTAAACTTAATTATGGGTGGTTCAACTCCTGCTGGTACTGGTGGAACAACTCATGCAACTAATCTAATCGACCTTGCAGAAAAAAGAAAAGACGTTGTTGTCTTTATCTCTCCAAGAAGAGAAGATGTTGTTAATATTGCAAACTCAACTACACAAGCTGCGAATGTTGTAAATTTCTTTAATGGACTTTCAAGTTCATCTTATGCAGTATTTGATAGTGGATACAAATATCAATTCGATAAATTTAATGACGTATTTAGATTTATTCCTTTGAATGGTGATATTGCTGGTTTATGTGCAAACGTAGACACAGTTGCAGACCCATTCTTCTCGCCTGGTGGTTTTAACAGAGGACAAATTCGTGGTGCAGTTAAACTTGCGTTTAACCCAACCAAAGCACAAAGAGATATTCTCTATCCTGCTCGAATTAATCCAGTTGTTTCCTTCCCAGGCAATGGTACGGTATTGTTCGGTGATAAAACTGCTCTTGCAAAACCAAGTGCATTTGACCGAATTAATGTTCGTAGATTGTTCATCTTACTAGAGAAAGCGATTGCAACTGCTGCTAAATTCCAGTTGTTTGAGTTCAATGATGCATTTACTCAAGCACAATTTAGAAATCTAGTTGAACCTTTCTTGAGAGATATTCAAGGTAGAAGGGGTATAACAGACTTTAGTGTTGTTGCAGATGGAACTAACAATACTGGAGAAGTAATTGACCGAAACGAGTTTGTTGCAGATATCTTCATCAAACCAGCTAGGTCTATTAACTTCATTCAGTTGAACTTCATTGCAGTGAGAACTGGTGTCGCATTTTCAGAGATAGGGGGATAATAGCATGGCTACTTTAGATGAATTTAAAGCAAACCTTATTGGTGGTGGTGCGAGAGCTAACCAGTTTAGAGTAACTTTCAACACGCCTGGTGCAATTGCAACTGGACTTGACGTTAGAAAAGCATCTTTTCTAATCAAAGCAGCTGCCTTGCCTGGACAGACAATCGGAGAAATTGCAATTCCATTTAGAGGTAGAAACCTCTATATTGCTGGAGACAGAGAATTTGAAACTTGGGAAACCACAGTTATCAATGATACTGATTTCAACATTAGAAATGCAATGGAAAGATGGTTGAACGCAATCAATGATACAGTGACTAATACTGGTCTATCAAATGTTGCAGATTATACTGCTGATTTGACTGTAGAACAGTTAGATAGAGATGATACCGTTCTTAAATCTTACATTTTAAGAAACTGTATGCCTCAAGGTACTGGTGCGATTGAGTTAAGTTATGAAACTGCAAATGCTATTGAAGAGTTTTCAGTAACTTGGAGATATTCACACTTTGAAGCCTCGTCAGTTAACTTCTAATAGTTCTACTAAATAGTAGTATGAAAAGGAGTTATTATGGCTGAATTATTTGGTTTCACAATCACTCGTAAAAAAGATAGTGAGGGAGCGACATTTACGCTCCCCACTTCTGAAGATGGTGCAGAAGATATTGCACACGGTGGTTTCTATTCCTCAACTGTTGATATTGAGGGAAAGGATAGAACCCAGTACGATTTGATTAAGAGATATCGCAGTATTGCACAACAACCAGAGTGTGATAGTGCAATTGAAGATATTATTAGTGAAGCGGTTGCATCTAACGAATTTGATGCACCGATTTCGTTAGCCTTGGATGGGTTGAAACAATCCGATAAGGTAAAAAGAAGAATTAGAGAAGAGTTCAATAGAGTTCTTGAACTAATGTCTTTTCAAGAAAAAGGACATGACATATTCAGAAGATGGTATGTTGATGGTCGTTTATTCTATCATAAAGTTATTGATACAAAAGACACAAGAAAAGGTATTACAGAATTAAGATATCTTGACCCTCAAAAAGTAAAGAAGGTTAGAGAAAAAATATCTGGTAAACCCAATCCCATTACACAAGTAGAAGAACGACAAAAAGCGATTGAGTTTTATATCTACAACGAATATGGTATAACTACTGGTGGTTCTATGACTAATGGTCTTAAAATCACAAAAGATTCTATTGCATATTGTCCTTCTGGTATTATTGACCAAAATAGAGGTTCAGTATTATCGTATCTACATAAAGCAATCAAACCAGTAAACCAACTGCGAATGATTGAAGATAGTCTGGTAATATACAGAATATCAAGAGCTCCAGAAAGACGTATCTTTTATATTGATGTTGGTAATCTACCAAAGATTAAAGCAGAACAATACTTAAAAGATGTTATGAATCGTTACCGTAACAAACTGGTATATGATGCATCTACTGGTGAGATTAAAGATGACAGAAATCATATGTCAATGTTGGAAGATTTCTGGTTACCAAGAAGAGAAGGTGGTAGAGGAACAGAAATTACTACACTGCCTGGGGGTTCAAACCTTGGAGAGATTGATGATATCATTTATTTCCAAAGAAAACTTTATAGGTCACTGAATGTTCCAATCTCAAGAATGGAAGCTGAACAAAACTTCTCATTGGGTAGGTCTACAGAAATTACAAGAGATGAACTTAAATTTACTAAGTTTGTCCAAAGATTAAGAAAGAACTTTTCAAAAGTATTCCATGACTTATTGCGTACACAGTTAATACTTACTGGTGTTATCGCAGAAGAAGAATGGGATTCAATGAAAGAACATATCGCATACGATTGGATGCAAGACGGACACTTTGCAGAACTTCGTGATGCAGAAATACTAAGAGAACGTATTGATATGTTAGGAACACTAGAACCATATGTTGGAAACTTCTTTTCTAAGAGATGGGTTCAGAAAAATGTTCTTCGTCAATCTGATGAAGAGATTGAACTTATGTCAAAAGAGATTGAAGATGAAGGTGGTGGGGAAGATGATGACGATATGATGATGAGTCATACACCAAAAGGTGATAAACAAATAAGTGAAATAAAGGTGGTTAAAAAATGAGTAAAGAAATAATTGACGCTATTGCATCTGGTGATAACCTTGGTGCAGAATCACAATTTAAAAATGCAATCCAAGCTAAAGTAGGAAGTGCATTAGAAAAAAGAAGAGAAGAAGTTGCAAACACAATTGTAACGCAACATATCCCAGAAGTAGAGGAAGATGAAGAAGAAGTTCCAGCAACTTGACTTGCCTGAAAAGGATGAGCATAAAAAAACCAAAGAGTATAGAAAACTGTCGCCTGCAATGCGTAAGGCGGTAGACTATATATTTGGTGTTATGGATGCGAAACCTTCAGATTTCCTAAATAGTTTTGAAAAGACGATAAAACAAGGTGCATCAAAGTTCAAGGTTAGTGAACCAGAACTTTTAAAGTATTTTGAAAGAGAAATGTTAGGAGAATATCAATGGCAGTAAGTGCAATTGTTCTAAAGGACACAGATTTTGAGACAGTTATTAAAGTGACAACAACTGGAACAAACAGTGAGGCCAGTATATTAGATGCATCCGAATTAGATGGTGCTTCTACAAACCCAAAATTAAGTATTGTTGCTTGTCAATGGACTACTGGTTCACAAACAGATATTTTATTTGATGCAACTAGTAATGTGGTTGCATTATCATTAAACGGAAATGGTGCATATAATGCTGGCGCTCAGTCTATGCCTTCTATCGCAAACAATGGTGGTGGTGGTGTAACTGGTGATGTATTATTAACAAACGGTAGTGCATCTGTAGGAACTATCTGGTTAAAATTCAGAAAAACTTCTGGTTACGACAATCTAAAGTAGGGGGATAATAACATGAAATTAATATCAGAACACTTTAGTAATGACGTAGAATACATTACAGAAGCACTGGAAGATGGTAAGAAGAACTACAAACTAAAAGGTGTATTCTTACAAGCAGAAATTAAAAACCGTAATGGTCGTGTATACCCTATGGAAATTTTAGAAAAAGAAGTTGCAAGATACAATGAAGAGTTTATCAAAGAAAATCGTGCATACGGTGAGTTAGGTCATCCAGACGGCCCAACTGTAAACTTAGATAAAGTATCACATATGGTAACAAGTTTAGAAGTAGACGGAAAGAACTTTATTGGTGAAGCAAAAGTAATGTCTACACCAATGGGAAATATAGTAAAGAATATAATGGATGATGGTGGTAAACTCGCAGTATCCTCAAGGGGTATGGGTAGTTTGTCCAAAAGAAATGGTGCAAACTATGTCAATGACGATTTCTACCTTGCGACTGCAGCCGACATTGTTGCAGACCCTTCCGCCCCTAATGCTTTCGTAGAAGGTATTATGGAAGGAAAAGAATGGGTTTGGAATAATGGACTGTTACAAGAACAAGAAGTTGCAGAACTCAAGGACGAAATGGAACGGAATATCCGCTCCAGAAAAGCGAATTACCAAGCACTCGCTTTCGCAAAATTCCTCAAGAATTTATAATGACTAAATATAGTGAATAAGAGGATTATTAATATATTAATAAGGAGACTCAAATGTCAGAAATAGACAAGACAATAGAAGAACTTGAACAAGAAGTTCTGTCTGACTTGAATGAGGCCGAAATGAAGAAAGATTCTTCCCCTGCTGGAAAAGGTGCTGTCGCATCTGAACCTATGAAAAAGGTAGATGCAGAAGAAGATGAAATCGAGGATTTAGGTGCTCCAGTAGTTAAGGGTGACGAAAAGAAAGCCGATGCTGCTAAGAAAGTCAAACAAGATAGTTCTGTAAAAAGTTCGCAGAAGGGTGACCAGAAAGCTGGTTCAGTTAAAGAGGAATCTGAAACTGACGAGGAAGAGGTTGTCGCAGAAGCAAAACTAAAAGAGATGGACAGTAAGTCAGAAATGGCTATGCCTAAGTCTAAAAAAGAAGCGATGGAAATGATGCAAAAAGAGATGCAGAAAATGTCTGCTGAAGGTGCAAAACAACTCGCCGCTTCATATATGAGTAAAGAAGCAATGACAGACGAACAAGTAGAATTAGAAGGACTCGCAAAAGCAAAAGAAGCTATTGAGAAGAGACTTGCATCTATTAATGTTCAAGAAGACGTTGATGCGCTTATGGAAGGTGAAGATTTATCTGAAGATTTCCAAAAGAAAGCCGCAACCATCTTTGAAGCTGCTGTAAAATCAAAAATTAGACCAGAAGTTGAAAGAATTGAATCTGAAAAGACTCAAGAGATTGCAGAAGACATGGAAGCATTCAAAACTGAACTCGCAGAAAAGGTAGATGGTTACCTTGACTACGTTGTTAAAGAGTGGATGACCGAAAATGAACTTGCAGTCGAAAGAGGACTTAAAGGTGAGATTGCTGAAGACTTTATCTCTGGTTTGAAAGCATTGTTTGAAGAACATTATATTGATGTTCCAGACGAAAAATATGATATCTTAGAATCACAAGCACAAAAGATTGAAGAATTAGAAGGAAAGTTGAACGAGACAATCGGTAAACTTACTGAAAAGAAACAATCTGAAGATTCACTTGTGCGTGAGTCCGTTATCAAAGAAGTTTCTTCTGACCTTGCAGAGACTCAATCTGAGAAATTTGCTGGTTTGGTTGAAGATGTTGAGTTCACAGATAAAGATTCCTTTATTGAAAAACTTAACACGCTTAAGGAAAATTATTTCCCTAAGTCAAGTCCAACACAATCTCTAACTGAAGAGAATGAGTCGGATGCTCAAGAGATTGACATAAGTGACGCTATGGCTGCGTATACTAGTGCAATTAAAAGGTCTGCACCTTTCATAGATGCAAAACCTTTCAATAATGTCAAGAAATAAATTATGATAAATAATACTATAATAGTTAAAAGGGGATAATACAAATGTATAATTCAGAAAACTTACAAGAGAAGTGGCAGCCAGTCCTCAATCATCCAGACTTGCCTGAGATTAAGGATAATTATAAAAAAGCCGTTACTTCAATCATCTTGGAAAATCAAGAAAAAGCAATGAAAGAAGATGCATCTTTCCTATCGGAAGCTGCACCTACTAACAGTACCGCTGGTACTGTAAGCAACTACGACCCAATTCTAATTTCGCTAGTTAGACGAGCTATGCCTAATTTGATTGCATATGATGTATGTTCAGTGCAACCAATGACCGGCCCAACTGGTCTAATCTTCGCAATGAAATCAAGATTTGGTACTTCTGGTGGAACAGAAGCATTATTCAACGAACCTAATACTGGTTTCTCAAATGATGATGCTGCTGGTGACCTTAATTCAACTGCAATGACTGGAACTAATCCTGCTGTTCTTAATGATGCATCTGCTGGTACTTATATTACTGGTGGTGCTGATTACGGTTCAACAACTGGTGGTGGTATGACTACTGCTGAAGGTGAAGCATTAGGTGATGCAGCTGCAAACTCATTTGCAGAAATGGCGTTCTCAATCGAAAAGTCAACTGTGACTGCAAAGTCCAGAGCACTTAAAGCTGAGTACACTATGGAACTTGCACAAGACTTAAAAGCAATTCACGGTCTTGATGCAGAAACAGAATTGTCAAATATTCTGTCTTCAGAAATCCTTGCTGAAATTAACAGAGAAGTAATTAGAACAATCTATGTCTCTGCTAAAAAAGGTGCTTCTGTCAACACAACTACTGCTGGTATCTTTGACTTAGATACAGACTCAAACGGTAGATGGTCAGTTGAGAAGTTCAAAGGACTAATGTTCCAAATTGAGAGAGATGCTAACGTAATTGCACAAGAAACTCGTAGAGGAAAAGGTAACATGATTATCACTTCTTCAGATGTTGCTTCTGCACTACAAATGGCTGGTGTATTAGATTACGCTCCTGCTCTTAATAACAATCTACAAGTTGACGATACTGGTAATACTTTTGCTGGTGTACTTAACGGTAGATACAAAGTGTACATTGACCCATATGCTGCTAACAATGCTGCTTCACAGTACTATGTTGTAGGATATAAAGGTACTTCACCATATGACGCTGGTATTTTCTATTGCCCATACGTTCCATTACAAATGGTTCGTGCAGTTGGGGAACAGACTTTCCAACCGAAAATCGGTTTCAAAACTCGTTATGGTATTGCTCAGAACCCATTTGCTACTGCAACTGGAACTGATGTTATCGCTGGTGCGAATGACAACGCTTACTACAGACGAGTTCAAGTCGCAAACATTATGTAATCATAATAAGAAACGACTAAACGTCAAACTTAAAAGGGGGGGTTTTACTCCCCCTTTTTTTATGTGCATTATAAATACTAGTAGGAGAATAACATGGCAACTACTATAAATGCACTCGCAAGACAACCAACTGTAACAGATTATGCAGACCCTACTAAGTTTAAGTTCAGTATAAACAAGTTACCAAAAGTTGAGTTCTTTACAACACAAGCAAACATCCCAGGCATAAACCTTGGAGAAGCAATCTTTCCTACACCTTTTAAAGCTATTCCAGTACAAGGTGATGATTTAACATTTGAAAATTTAGAAATTTCATTTATTGTTGACGAACAATTAGAAAACTATAGAGAACTTCACCAGTGGTTAGTAGGTATCGGATTTCCAAAAGCACGAACACAATTTAGTTCATTTAGAAAAGATGAATCACAAACCTTTCCAACTCCAAATGCAACGAATAATAACCCAGTTGGTGTACAAGCAATGTATGGTGATGCAACACTTACAGTAATGTCTGCAAAGAATAATCCAGTTATGGAAGTAAGATTTTCAGATATGTATCCAGTTGCACTTAGTGGACTTGCATTTGACCAACAACTTGGGGATACAACTTATTTAACAGCAACAGCAACATTTACATATAAACTGTATGAAATGTTTACTATATAATAGTACGGTGGGGTATATATCTTGAACAACAGTTTTTTATATTGAAACAAGTTTTCATTAAATATAGGAAAAGCTAGACAATACCCCACCACTTTGAATTGAGGATTATAATATGGATTTAGAACAACTGCAAAAAGAAGCAGAAAAAGACCTTAAAATAGATAAAGACCAACTGGATATTGAGTCACTTAAAACTCCAGAACTCTATGGTAAGTATCTACAAATATTCACTCGTTGGAACTTGTTATCAAAACAATCAGAGTCAGAATATAAAAAACTCCTAAGACACAAATGGGAATACTATTCTGGTAAATCAGACCCTAAAGTGTATCATGAAAAACCCTTTGAACTAAAGATACTCAAACAAGATATTCCTACTTATCTTGAAAGTGATGACGATTTAATACAAGCAAAACATAAAGTAGACTATCATAATGCAATGTGTGACTATGCAGAAAGTGTTTGCAAGATGATGAACAATCGTGGATTTCAAATTAAAAATGCGATTGATTGGAAAAGGTTTATGGAAGGTTCGCTTTGATAATATCAAAGATAAATGATGTTTATGTAAAGGTTGATGTAGAACCTAATATTGCAAGAGAGTTGGTAGACTTTTTTACATTTGAAGTTCCAGGCGCTAAATTTATGCCTACTTATAAAAGTCGTGTATGGGATGGAAAGATTCGTTTATACAATCAAATGAACGGAGAAATATATTTTGGTCTTGTACCTTATGTTGAAGAATTTGCAAAACGTAATGATATTAAAATAGAATACAAAGATGGAGTTAAAAATGAATCAACAACAGAACATGAAGTATTGGATGGATTTATCAGAACTGTCAAACCTAAATCTAAGGGAAAAACTTTACAACTTCGTGATTACCAGAGGAACGCCTTTCTTCATGCAGTCGGAAACAATAGGAGCCTTCTTCTTAGTCCTACTGCTTCTGGCAAGTCATTAATAATTTATTTACTGAGTAGATGGTATGAGTCTAACAGAGTTCTTATACTTGTTCCTACAACATCTCTTGTGGAACAGATGTACTCCGATTTTCTTGATTATGGATATATTGAAGCAAAGATGCAAAAAATATATCAAGGTCATTCTAGAGAGATTACAAAAGAAGTAACTATATCCACATGGCAGTCTTTGTATAAGATGCCTAGAAAATACTTTGAACAATTTGGTTGTATTCTTGGGGATGAAGTACACCAATTCAAAGCGAAATCACTTACAAATATTATGAACAAAATGCACCAGACCCAGTATCGTCATGGGTTTACTGGAACATTAGATGGTATGCAAACACATAGATTAGTATTAGAGGGTTTGTTTGGGTCTGTCAATAAGGTAACATCAACAAAAGAGTTAATGGAAAAGAAAACACTTGCAAAATTAAATATTAAGTGTATAGTATTACAATACCCAGATGCAGATAAAAAGTTTATGAAGGGTAAAGACTATCAAGAAGAGGTGGATTTAATAGTTCGTGATGAAAGAAGGAATAAGTTCATTGTCAACTTGACAAAACATTTAAAAGGTAATACACTGGTACTATTCCAATTCGTAGAAAAACATGGTTCAGTCTTACACGATATGTTCATAAATAGTGTAGATGCTGAAAGAAAAGTGTTCTACATATGGGGTGGAACAGATACATTAACAAGAGAACATATTCGTGAAATTACAGAGACACAAGATAATGCAATTATTGTCGCATCTTACGGTACGTTCTCTACTGGTATTAATATTCGTAATCTCCACAATGTCGTGTTCTCTTCCCCATCCAAAAGTAGGATTAGAGTCTTGCAATCTATTGGAAGGGGATTGCGAACAAATAAGAATAAAGATGGAGCTACCCTTCTAGATATTGCAGATGATTTTACTTGGAAAACAAAACAAAACTTTACATTAAGACACTTTATGGAACGAATAAATATATACAATGAAGAAGAGTTTGATTATGAAATCAAGAATTTACCGATAGAAAGTTAAAATATGGATATTAAAATTTTAAAACTTACAAACGGAGATGAGATTATTACTACTTTGAGTGCAGTAAAAGATAATAGTGTTGTCACTGCCCATCACCCTCTAAAAATACACACATACCCTAGAGTGTCTAAACAAGGTATTGAAGAGTCTATGGCTCTATCTCGTTGGAGTGCCTTCAGTGAAAATGGTAATTGTGAAATAATTAAAAGTAACATTGTTGCAGTATCAACTGCATCTATTGGTATTGGGAAGTTTTATGACTACTGTATTCTACGAATGAAGGAAGGCAAATCTGCTCACCTTGCATCCAAAGAACCCACAGATGAACAATTACAAATGATTGAAGATGAATTACAAGAAGAACTATTTGATGAATATGATGATGAATACCTATCTAAGACTATACATTAAAGCATTATCTTCAAACCCTACATAGAAGAATATACCCTATTGTCAAGTCAAAGTCAAGTCTTTTTTGAAAAATAATTAAATTAATTTATGACTTGACTTTAACTACAACATCTGGTATATTATGTATAAATCTAACAAGGATATGGAGTCGTGACGAAAAAAACAAAACCACATTATGTAAACAACAAAGAGTTTCTAGCAGCGATGATAGAATGGAATGAGCGTTGTGTAATTGCAAAAGACAAAGGTGAATCAAATCCACCGATTACCAATTATATTGGTGAGTGTTTTTTAAAGATTGCAAACCATTTATCCTATCGTCCTAATTTTATCAATTATACTTATCGTGAAGAAATGATTAGTGATGGTATTGAGAACTGTCTACAATATGTACACAATTTTAATCCAGAGAAATCTAATAATCCATTTGCATATTTTACACAAATAATATACTATGCATTTCTTAGACGAATACAGAAAGAGAAAAAACAATCCCATGTAAAAAATAAGATTATTGAAAATATGAATGTTGATATGTTTCTCACTCAAGAAGCTAATGGAGAAGTATCTAACAATCCATATACAGAGTATCTTCAAAAGAACTATTTACCAGATGAAGATGTTTATAAACCCAAGAAGAAAAAAGATAAACCAAAAGGACTAGAATTATTTTATGATGAAGATACTAATGAAGAAGGTGATATAAATGAAAATAGCACTGATAACTGATACTCACTTCGGTGCGAGAAATGATAGTCTACCTTTCAATGAATTCTTTTATAAGTTTTGGGAAGATATATTTTTTCCATACATTGATAAAAGAGGTATTGACACTATCATTCATTTGGGTGATACTATGGACAGACGTAAGTTTGTTTCATATAAGATTGCAAATGATTTTCGCAGACGATTCCTCCAACCAATTATAGATAGAAATATTGATACACATATTCTTATAGGAAATCACGACACATATTATAAGAATACAAATGAAGTTAATTCTCTTGCAGAATTGATTGGGGATAAACATAAGAATATTAAATTCTATGAAGAAAACTGTACAGTAAATTTTGGTAACACACCAATATTCTTTTGTCCTTGGATTAATGCAGAAAACTATGCATCAACTATGAAGGGTATTCAAGCTACTAATGCAGATACTTGTATGGGTCACTTAGAGATAAATGGTTTTGAAATGCACAAAGGTCACTTCTCTGAGAACGGATATCCAAAAGAAATCTTCAAAAAGTTTGATACTGTATTCTCTGGACACTTTCATAAAAAGTCTGATGATGGACATATCTATTATCTTGGTAATACATACCAAATGACTTGGAGTGATGATAACTGTCCTAAAGGATTTCATATCTATGATACTGTAACAAAAGACCTTGAAAGGATTGTTAACCCATATACAATCTTTGAGAAGATATACTATGATGATACAAATACTGATTATACCAAAGTTGATGTATCCCAATATAAAGATAAGTTTGTTAAACTTGTAGTAGTAAATAAGAAAGACTTATATCAGTTTGATAGATTTACTGATAGGTTGTTACAAGAACAAACTCATGAAGTGAAGATTGTTGAGGACTTTTCAGATTTAGATGCATCTAATGTGTCTGATGATATTGCAGAAAATACTCAAGATACAACCACACTCTTGGATAAGTACATTGATGAACTTGATGTAGACTTAGATAAGAAACGATTGAAAAATACTATGAAGGCTTTATACTTAGAAGCCTGTGACTTGGAGTTATAAGTTTGGTTATATTTAATACTGTGAGGTGGAAGAATTTCCTATCAACTGGAAATACCTTTACCGAAATTCAACTAGACCAGAATCCATCCACACTTGTTGTGGGTGAGAATGGTGCTGGAAAATCTACAATACTAGATGCGTTGTGTTTTGTATTGTTTAATAAACCCTTCAGACAAATTAGTAAAACACAACTACTGAACTCTATCAATCAGAGAGAGGCAGAAGTAGAAGTAGAGTTTACTACACAGAATAAAAAGGTTAAAATTATTCGTGGTATCAAACCTAACAAGTTTGAAATATATGTTGATGAGGTAATGATTAATCAAAATGCAAATGCAAAAGATTATCAGAAACACCTAGAACAACAAATTCTTAAATTTAATTATCGTTCATTTACACAAGTGGTTATACTTGGTAGTTCTACATTTGTACCATTTATGCAATTAAATTCCAAAGCAAGAAGAGAAGTTGTTGAAGATATTCTAGACATTAAGATATTTTCTCTAATGAACCTTGTTCTCAAAACAAAGGTAAGGGAAATAAATACGAATATCACAGATAGTAATTATGCTACTGAACTTACTAAAAGTAAGATAGAGATACAAGAGAAGTACATTGAAGATTCTAAAAACAATAGGGATAATATTCTTTCTGAAAAGACAAATCTTATATCAAATAATGAAGAAGAAATCCATGAGAACAAGAAGAAAGAAGACGAGCTTCAACAATCCACCGATACCTTTCTGGAAGCGATGAGTGGTGAAGACAAGGTTACTGATAAAAGAGATAAACTAAAAGACATTCAGTTTTCTCTAAAAGATAAACATAATCGCAATACTTCACTGATTAAGTTCTTTGAAGAAAATGATGATTGTCCTACTTGTGAACAACATATTGATGAAGAGTTTAAATGCAAATCTATAGATGAAAAACTTCTAGAGGTTAGAGAACTTGAAACTGGACTAAACAAGTTATCAGATGAAATGAATAAAGTCAACAAAAAAGTAAAAGACTTTAAAGACCTTGCAACTGCAATTCAAAAGAATCAAGTAGAAATTGGTAAGTATCGTAGTACAATCACTCAACTAGAGAAGTTCAACGCAACTCTAGAGGCTGAGATTAAAGGAATTAAAGATAAAGAAATTGCAGAAGAAGATGTAAAAAAACTTGACAAACTGCAAGAAAAGTTGTATAGTTATGAATCAAGTGCAAAAAAGTTAAAAGAAGAATTGTTCTATTATGATATTGCACGAAACTTATTACAAGATACTGGTATCAAAACTAAGATTGTGAAACAATATTTACCTATTATGAATAAGTTGATTAATACATATCTATCATCTATGGATTTCTTTGTCAACTTTAATATTGATGAAAACTTTAATGAGACAATCAAGTCACGATTCCGTGATGACTTTGTATATGCAAATTTCTCTGAAGGTGAGAAGATGCGTATTGACCTTGCACTACTCTTTACTTGGAGAGCTATTGCAAAAATGAAGAACTCTACAAATACTAATCTATTAATTCTAGATGAAATATTTGATAGTTCTTTGGATGCAGATGGTACGGATGCATTTCTAAAAATCTTGAATACTTTTGATTCAGAGAATGTATTTGTCATTTCGCATAAACAAGATATGTTGTTTGATAAATTCAGACACACAGTTAAATTTGAAAAAACTAGAAACTTTAGTAAGGTGGTATAATGAAACAGAGTGAACGATTCTATGAACTATTAGAAGAAATGAAAAGAACTCATGATGCAAAACGTCATGACTATGCAAGTACAGAAGATGTATTCGCAAACTTCAGACATTGTGAAATTGCTGGCATTCCAGCCTGGAAAGGTGTTTGTGTTCGCATTAGTGATAAGTTTAGTCGTATTATGGGGTTTGCAAGAAAAGAACGTCTAGAGGTAAAAGACGAAAGTATTAAAGATACTCTAGTCGATATGGCTAACTATGCTCTTATCGCATTAATTCTTTACGAGGAAGATAATGGGAAAAAGAAGTGAGTTTGAAAGAAAAGACAGAGACTTTTACCCAACTCCATATAAAGCAGTAGAACCTTTACTACCCCATTTACCAGAGAGTTTTACGTTTGCAGAACCTTGTGCTGGGGATGGTAGATTAATTAGTCACTTGACAAAACATGGTGGTGAGGTAAGATATGCACTTGATATTGAACCTATGCATGAATGGGTAAAGTATGGTGATGCATTAACTCAAGGGTACACACAATGTGATTACATTATCACGAATCCACCTTGGGATAGGAAAGTTCTACATCCTATGATAGAACACTTCGTTGACTTTAAACCGACATGGTTATTATTTGATGCTGATTGGATGCACACAAAACAATCAATTCCCTATACAAAATACCTTAGTAAAATCGTGAGTATTGGTAGAGTTAAGTGGATTGAGGGTAGCTCTGGGGTTGGTAAAGATAATTGTTGTTGGTATCTCTTTGAAAATAATGCAAAAAAAGTTGAATTTTTTGGAAGAAAAGACTTGACTTTGTTCTCATAACATGGTATGATTAATCATAATCAAAAAGAAAGGATTGTTTATGATTAAAACGAATAAAATACCAGAACTTTGTGGGTGGATAGGAATGATTCTTATTCATGGTGCGACAGCTCCAACATCCATTTCGGTATTGATGGGGTGGTCAACTAATTTACCCCCATTGAATTTTATACTACTAATATGGTTAGGACTATTTCTGTTTCTAGTGAGAGCGATTTATGCTAAAGATACATTATACATTGTATCTAATGCTATAGGATTTGCACTAAACAGTTTATTGTTAAGTTTAATTGCATTTAATTAAAAAAAAGACTTGACTTTGTTCTAAGAACATGGTATAGTATATACATAATCAAGAGAGAAAGTGAGTCGGAAAATGATAGAACAGTATGAAAATGAAATCAAAAAGTTAGAAAAGTTACTAACTAAATTTTACGGTAACACTTCATCAGTAAAAATGAAGAAGTATGCGATTGAGAAAAAAATTGCAACATTTAAAGATATTGTTAAAGAAATGAAGTTAATACTTGCAATATAATTGCAGAAAAGACTTGACTTTGTTGTCAGAACATGGTATAGTATATACATAATCAAAATTAAATAGTCATAAAGGAGAGAAAAATGGCACATATGGTAGAAACAATGGCATACGCTGGGGAACTTCCTTGGCACGGATTGGGTGTAAAAGTTATTGATGACTTGTCACCAGAACAAATGATGGAAAAAGCAGGAGTTAATTGGTCTGTTGAAAAACAAGACTTGGTAACCTCTGGTGGTTCAACCGTTAAAACTAAACAAGCACTTGTACGGTCTTCAGACGGTCTTGTTCTTGACGTAGTTGGTAAAGGTTGGAATCCAGTTCAGAACGCTGATGCCTTCAATTTCTTTGAAGAGTATGTTCGTGCTGGTGATATGCAGATGCATACTGCTGGTTCGTTAAATGATGGTAAGATGGTTTGGGCACTTGCAAAGACCAACGAATCATTTGAACTTTTCAACGGTGATGTTACAGAGAATTACTTTCTGTTTTCAAATCCACATGAGTTTGGAAAAGCAATTGATATTCGTATGACACCAATTCGTGTTGTTTGCAATAACACTTTAACACTTTCACTATCACAAGATAGTGATGCAATGGTTAAGGTCAATCACAGAAAAGAGTTTGACGTTGCAGAAGTTAAAGAACAGATGGGTATTGCTCGTGAAAAAATGGAACAGTACAAAACAATGGCTGAGTTCCTTGGTTCAAAACGATACACTTCTGAGAATATCGTTCAGTACTTCAATGAAGTATTCGGTTCGGTTGCAAAAGAAAAGGTAGACGGTGTAACACCATTCACTTCCAACAATGCGAAAAACGCTATGGAATACTTGGATACACAGCCTGGTGCAAACTTTGCTCAAGGTTCATTCTGGAACGCCTTCAATACTGTCACTTACATGACAGACCATATTCAAGGACGTTCAAATGATGGACGTATGACAAGTTCATGGTATGGACGAAATCGTAGAGTGAAACTAAAAGCACTCGACAAAGCTTTGGAATATGCTGAAGCTGCGTAAAAAAAGTTTTGTGTGGGGGTTGATTTTTGAAAATTAATCCCCATATAAATAATAGTGATAGTTCAGTACTAAGCCTTCGTAGCCTTTATTGGACAGCATTGGTAAGACAATGTAGAATTTATCTAGAGTGGCTTCTAGACTATCATTATCGCATATGCCTAATGGGTATGCAATTTAATCTTGCTTTATATAAGGAGAAATAAAATGGTAAGAAACAATCTAAGTCTATTCGACAACTTTAATCAATTAACACCTTTCGCAGTTGGGTTTGAACGTCACTTCAACCGTCTTAATGACTACGTTGAACATAACGCTACATCCACTGGTTTTCCACCTTACAATATACAAAAGGTAGAAGATTTCAAATATGAAATCGAAATGGCGCTTGCTGGATTTTCTAAAGATGATTTAGAAATCGAGAAAGCAGACGGTGTGTTGTCGATTCGTTCTACAAAAGAAACAAGTGATAAAAGTGATGATGAATTTACTTTACATAGAGGAATCTCGTATAGGAAGTTCAACAGAAAGTTTACACTTGCTGAAGATGTAGAAGTAATTGGTGCATCTCTAAAGGATGGTCTATTGACTGTTACTCTAGAACAAATCGTTCCAGAAGAGAAAAAACCAAAACTTATTACTATCAAGTAATTGGTAGAAATACTGAAAGGTAAGACTTGACATTGCCTTTCTTTTATGTTATAGTCAATTATTAAATCATGATAAAAGGAGAATATATTATGAGTAGACCTAAAATGTCTAAAAGACAGAAGGTAATTAACCTTCTACAAAAGGGTGACAATGTATTATGGAAGACTTTGAGAACAAAGTTTGACTTAACATCACCAAGAGCTATGATTGATACCCTAAGAAATGAAGGTTATTGTATCTATACGAATAACACCCCAAAAGGTAAAGCGTATAGAATCGGTGAACCATCTAAAGGTATTATCGCTGCTGGTTTGAAATCTGTTCTAGGAACAGACTATTCTTACTCTGCACGAGCTTAAGTAAAATCGGAGAGGGGTTCATCCCCTCTCCACCCTATATTATATTATGGAGAAGAAGTGAAAATATTTCAAAAAGAAAAAGAGCCTGTCGCTGTAGAAAATGTAATTGAATACAAATACGCAGAAGATAGGATTCTCAAAGAACTCGCTGAATATATTAATGCAACATATAATCAGCATTACTCTCTAAGTAAATTCCAAGCAACTGAATTCATCCTTGACTCTGGTCATGGTAAAGGATTTTGTATTGGTAATTGCATGAAGTATCTTCAACGCTACGGTAAAAAAGGTAGTAGAGAAGATGCAAGAAAAGACTTGCTTAAAGTAATCCACTATGGTATAATAGCATTACATAATCACGATAAGGAGAAAAGTTAATATGAAACTTAGTAATGATACTAGAGAAGTGTTGAAGAACTATTCGACAATCAACGCTAATCTATTGGTAACGTCTGGTAATCAGATTGCAACAATGTCTCAAATGAAGAACATTGTATCGAAAGCAACTCTACCAGATACTTTTGAAAAGGAATTCGCAATCTATGATTTGAATGAATTCCTATCTGCAATGTCGTTGTTTGATGACCCAGACCTAGAGTTTGGTGATAATAGTGTAAGGATATCCCAAGGTGGACAATCTTTGAACTATTTCTATAGTGACCCAACTGTAGTAACTACCCCAAAGTCTGATATNACAATGCCTGATGCATCTGCTGTATTCACACTTAAACAGAGTGTATTCAATCAAGTATTGAAAGCATCATCTGTACTAGGTGTTCCAGATATGGTTGTAGATGTTGATAGTGAAGGTAATATGAGTATAAGGGTTTCCGATAGGAAAAACGATACCTCAAATAGTTTTAGTGTTGCTCTTGAAGGAAAGAGTGAAGTACAAGACCAGAAGTTCTATTTTAAAGTTGAAAACTTGAAATTACTTTCTGGTGATTATGAAGTACAAGTATCTCACAAAGGTATTTCTAACTTCAAGAATCTTAATAAGAATGTAGAATACTTTATCGCACTTGAAGCTGCTTGAGGGAAAACTTTATGAATGAAATATTATGGGTAGAGAAGTATCGTCCAGAGACTATTGAGGATGCAATACTTCCATTTGAGTTGAAACAAACATTTCAACAATTTGTAGACAACCGAAATTGTCCTAACTTACTACTGTCTGGTTCTGCTGGATGTGGTAAAACTACAGTTGCAAAAGCAATGTTGGAACAACTAGGTTGTACCTACATGATGATTAACGGTTCTGAAGAATCTGGTATTGATGTACTACGAAACAAAATCAAGAACTTTGCAAGTACTGTCTCTATGGATGGTAATCGTAAATACGTTATTCTTGATGAAGCAGATTATCTAAATCCTCAATCTACACAGCCTGCATTGCGTGGGTTTATAGAAGAGTTTAGTAAAAACTGTGGGTTCATTCTTACTTGTAACTTCAAGAACCGTATCATTGAACCACTTCATAGTCGTTGTTCAAGTATTGAGTTTCGTATTCCACCAGAAGAGAAACCACAACTTGCAATGGACTTTATGCAGAGATGTGTAAATATCCTTGATACAGAGAATGTTAAATATGATAAAAAGGTAGTTGCAACACTCATTCAAAAGTTCTTCCCAGATTGGAGAAGGGTTCTTAATGAACTGCAACGATATAGTGCAAGTGGAGTAATAGATGCTGGAATACTGGTTAACTTATCTGAGAACTCAATTAAAGAACTCCTTACATTTCTTAAAGGTAAAGAGTTTACCAATGTTCGTAGATGGATTGTCAACAATCTTGATAACGACCCAAGCCGTATTTATCGTAGGTTGTATGATTCCCTTTATGATTCTTTGGTGCCTTCTACTATCCCCCATGCTGTTGTTATACTTGCTGACTATAGTTACAAATCCGCCTTTGTCGCAGACCAAGAAATCAATCTATTAGCCTGTATGACAGAGTTAATGTCTCAAGTAAAGTTCAAGTAATGGCATATGAACTTAAAGTATACTTAAAGTCAATTAATAATACCAAAGAAAATTTGATGGATGGTGATGACCCTCTGTACGAAAAGAAGTACTCATCATTCATTATGAACAAATGTCTAGCACCATTCAATGATACTATCATGTTGGTCAATGAAATGAATTTCCACCATCATTTGGACTCAAAACTTCAATATGATTTTTTACTAAATAGTCTAAGGAAGCAGAATAGATATGCTCCTTGGATGAAGGCGAGTAAGACTAAAAACTTAGAGTATGTAAAAGAATTCTTTGGTTATAATAATGAAAAAGCAAAGTCTGCATTGAACATACTAAATGATGAACAAATCGCCTATATAAAAACAAAATTGAACAAAGGTGGAAAAAATGAATGATACTTTATGGAAACCAGACAAAATGCTTGAGGTGGGTCTAAAAGAACCAGATGACTTTCTCAAAGTTCGTGAAACGCTCTCTCGCATTGGTGTTGCATCAAGAAAAAACAAAACTCTGTTTCAATCCTGCCATATTTTACATAAACAAGGTAAATATTTTATAGTGCATTTTAAAGAACTATTTGCACTAGACGGTAAGGATACAAACATTTCAGAAAACGATATCGCAAGACGGAATACAATCGCTAATCTATTAACAGATTGGGGATTGGTAAAGGTGATAAAAGAGTGTGACGTAGAAGCTGCACCCTTATCACAAATCAAAGTAATTAGTTTCAAAGAGAAAAATGAGTGGACACTTGAGACTAAGTACAATATTGGAAAAAAGAAAGAAGGATAGAATGAAACCAGGCGATTATATTATTGAAGCTGCAAGAAAACAAGCAGAAGGTGCAGTTGCAGTACACCTTGCAAATATTAAAGTTTACCAAACAATGCCTGCTGGTATCGGTGAACATTCAGACGTAACAGAAGCAGTAATTGCAGAGTTGGATAAACTTGCATCTGCTGATGATAGGTTAGAAATGCTTAATAAGTATTTTCCAGAAACTTTTAAGGACTAATAATAATGTTGAGTTCTGCATCAATGGTTGAACCACAAGGTATCGTTTCTCTGAGTCAATATATTCAAGAACAAGCTCCAGAGAAACCATATCGGTTCGTTGTAATTTATAATGACCCAGAAAATATGACAGATGACTCGAAAGCGGAAGCTGAAGAGATGGCTGTTAATATGTTAAAATATGGAAAGAAACTTGGACTAGAAGGGTTTAAGTGCAGAATTGAAGATTCATATCTATCTCGTAAAGATGATAAACTTTATATCAATGATATTGATGACAAATCCTTTTTGATAGATGAAAATACTATAGTCTTTAATAGGTCTAAATCTAATGACTTTGCAAACTGGCAAGGTATGATGTATGATTTAGAAAAATCAAATGTGGTTGTGATTAACTCACTAGATGTACATTTACTTTGTGCAGATAAATGGAAAACATATGTTTCTCTTGAACTAGTAGGTGCTAAACAACCTAAAACACTTCTGGTAAATAGTCCAGAAAAGTGTCAAGGTGTTTTTGAAAGACTTGATACAAAGTTTCCAGTTGTTCTCAAAACACAATTAGGAACTGGTGGTGTTGGTGTTGTTAAGATTGAAAATGAAACACAATTACTCGCAACTACACAATTAATTCATAGATTAAATCAAGAAAGAGGAATGATACTTCAAGAGTTTATTCCTTTAGAATATGATATCAGAGTTATAGTTCTTGCTGGTGAAATCCACGGTGCAATGAAAAGACCAGTTCCAGCTGGTGATTTTAGAAGTAATGTACACCAAGGTTCTAAACCAGAAAAAATTATTCTAACTGAGATGGAAAAAATGGAAATAGATATTACTATGAAAGCTATGCAACCAAGAGGTAGTTGGATTGGTATAGATTTAATTCCGTCTAAAGATAGAGAAAAAGAAAGACCATATGTTCTGGAAGTAAACACACAGCCTGGAACTGTTGGTTATAATAGTATTATCAAAGGTGACATATTAGAAGATGTTCTAAAAAAATTTATGAATCGTGATAATTGGACTTGACATTTAACCACAAAGGTGGTATAACTATATTATGAATTTCTATACAAACGTAGCCCCTTGGGGGAATCAAATACTAGTTCGTGAATACAAGAACGGTGAGAGGGTTAATCGTAAGGTTAAGTACTCCCCAACTTTGTATGTGCCTGTTCAGAAAGAAACTGAATACAAAACACTTCAAGGTAAGTTTGTAACACCTTACAAGTTCGACACAATCAAAGAAGCGAAAGCGTTCATTGAACAATATAAACAACAACCTCATCTGGTCTTTGGTCTGGATAGGTTTGCATACACATATCTTTCAGACACTTACCCCAAAACTGTTGATTGGGATAGTGACAAAATCCTAACAGTTACAATTGATATTGAGACAAGAGCTGACAATGGTTTCCCAGAACCAGAGAAAGCAGAAGAAGAAATGCTTGCAATCACTATCAAAAACCAAACTACCAAAGAGATTATTCTCTGGGGTTTGGGTGAGTTCAAGAATGACAGAGATGACGTAACTTACATCAACTGTTCTAATGAAAATGAACTACTTGCAAAATTTATGAATTGGTGGTCTAAACACTACCCAGACGTTGTTACTGGTTGGAACACAGAATTCTTTGATATTCCCTACCTTGTCAATCGTGTTACCAAGATTCTTGGTGAGGACAGAGCGAAAGAGTTTTCTCCTTGGGGTATCATCAATGCAAGAAAAGTTTGGAATCATGGTCGTGACCAACAAGTTTATGATATCATTGGTGTTGCAAATCTTGATTACTTACAATTATATCGCAAGTTTACATATTCTAATCAAGAGAGTTATGCACTTAATCATATTGCATTTGTCGAACTTGGTCAGAAGAAGAACGAAAACCCATATGAGACATTTCAAGATTGGTACACAAAAGATTATCAGTCTTTCCTAGAATACAATATTGTTGACGTTGAACTTGTTGACCGTCTGGAAGACAAGATGAAATTACTTGAACTTTGTTTGACTATGGCCTATGAAGCGAAAGTTAACTATGAAGATGTATTCGGTCAAGTTAAGTATTGGGATGTTCTTATTCACAATTATCTCAAAGAGAAAAAGGTTGTTATTCCCCAAAAGTCTCATCAATCAAAGTCTGACAAGTATGAAGGTGCATATGTAAAAGACCCACAAGTTGGTCAACACAAATGGGTTATGTCTTTTGACTTGAACTCATTGTATCCACATTTGATTATGCAATACAATATGTCACCAGAGACTCTTGTTACTGGTAANTACCTAAAGTTGCCTGAAGACAAAACGTATGTCAATGAGATGTTGGGTGAAATCAAACTTGATATTCCAGACCACACAACTATTACACCAAACGGTGCATTATATCGTAAAGACAAACTTGGTTTTCTTCCACAGATGATGCAAGACATTTATAATGACCGTACTATTTACAAGAAGAAGATGTTGAAAGCGAAACAAGACTATGAAGATACAAAAGACCCACAGTATCTAAAGTATATCAGTCGTTACAACAACATTCAGATGGCACGAAAGATATCACTTAACTCAGCTTATGGTGCGATTGGTAATCAATACTTTCGATATTATGACCTTGCGATTGCAGAAGGGATTACAACTGCTGGTCAGTTATCTATTCGTTGGATTGAAAAGAAGATAAACCAATACCTAAACAAGTTACTTAAAACTAACAAAGACTATGTGATTGCATCTGACACGGATTCAATCTATGTCACATTCGACAAGTTGGTCGAACAAGTAAATCCAAAGAATCCTATTGACTTTCTTGACACGATTGCAAAAGAAAAGATTGAACCGTTTATTGACAAGTCTTACAAACAACTTGCAGACTATACTCATGCATATGACCAAAAGATGCAGATGAAACGAGAAGTGATTGCAGACAAAGGTATTTGGACTGCAAAGAAAAGATACATCCTCAACGCATGGGATGTTGAAGGTGTTCGATATCAAGAACCCCAACTCAAGATTATGGGTATTGAAGCAGTCAAGTCTTCTACGCCTGCACCTTGCAGACAGAAGATTAAAGAAGCACTAAAGATTATCATGTCTGGTTCAGAGAAAGAACTAAATGATTTCTTGATTGCGTTTCGTAAAGAGTTTGAGAGTCTTCCACCAGAAGAGATTGCATATCCTCGTTCTGTCAACGGTGTTCGTAAGTTTTACTCTGATAGTTCAATTTACAAGAAAGGCACGCCTATGCATATCAAAGGAAGCCTTGTTTACAATCATATGATTAAAGAACGTAAACTTACAAGGAAGTATGGACTTATTCAGAATGGAGACAAAATCAAGTATCTTGAATTACGTCAACCCAATCCACTTGGTTGTAATGTGATATCTTTTCCATCACAATTACCGAAAGAACTTGACATTCTGAAGTATGTAGACTATGATGTATCTTATATGAAAAGTTTCATTGACCCACTTTCGTTTATTACCAACAACATTGGTTGGAAGATTGATAGGTCATTTGGAACACAAACCACACTAGAGGACTTTTTTAATTGAACCAAGACTTATACGATTTACTAAAACGAAATGTTGACCACACTGGTCTACCAGTAATGCATAAAGAATTATTTCTTGACACTACGGAGAAGTATGGTAAAGAAGATTTTCGTAAAACACTTGCAGAGTTTATTACAAAAGAAAAACCACCATATCCACTCAAAGAGTTTAATATGGAAAAAGTGGTTGACAACTTTCGTAAGTTGCAGAAAGCTGACTTTACAAAATATCTAAGTCAACCAGATAATGTTATGGAAAAATATGATGATTACAAGTATTCATATGATGAATATGGATTGGGTGTAATTGATGGGCCTTCTACCTTTAGTTATTGTGCAGACTCTTTTATGAATGACCTACGAATGTCTTGTGGTTCTTATGGTTTTAAATCACCAGTGCAAAGATGGAATGATGGTGATAATATCTGGGGTGCATTTGGGCCTATCTGGAGAGGTGTAAATGATAGTCAATCATTACAACCCAAAACTTATACAATGTCATTTAGACTTGGTACTTATATTGCAACACAGTTCAAACCTATTGTTGCGAAAACAATTTATAATATGACAGATGCAAAAACTGTATTAGATACATCTATGGGTTGGGGTGATAGATTGACTGCGTTCTATGCTTCTAACGCAACACATTATATTGGTTGTGACCCAAATCCTAATACCTTTGCAAGATACCAGAAGATGATTGACTTTTATGATAAACTCACTGGTGGTAAGAAAACTGTGCAGATGTATAATTGTGGTGCAGAGGATATGCCATGGGATGAAATTAATAATGTAGATTGTGCATTTACTTCACCACCATATTTCTCTACAGAAAGATATAATGAAGGTGGTGAGAAAGAAGAACTACAGTCATGGTTTAAGTTTAATGAATATGAATCTTGGAGAGATAACTTTTATCTTCCAGTATCACAAAATACTTTTGATTCACTAAGTGACACTGGTGTTATGATGATTAATATTCTAGACCCAAAGATAAAAGGCAAACGGTATCGTTCTGGTGATGAACTTGTCGATATGTTAAAAGATAATTTTATGGGTCAAGTTGGTATGAGAATTATGCAACGTCCACAAGGTGCATCTGTATTCAAAGACGAAGATGGTAACTTTGATAAAGCTGCAATGGATGAGTTTATGGACAGAACTTACATAGAGAATATTTGGTATTTCAGTAAAGATAAAAACAAAGATATTTTTAGACATATTAAAAGAAATACATTAGAAAGTTTCTTTGCATGATACACTTAGAAAGTTGTATTGATACTTTAAAAAAAGATGTTAAGTATGATTATGTACTTACATCTCCACCAGATTATGCAGAACTAGGTATACCAGCACATACAAACGAATGGGAAGACTTTTTACATAGTTGGGTATCATTATTAAAACCTACAAATAACCTAGTTACTATTTGTACCACTGATAGAAAAGGTGATGGTAGGATATATCCAAAACATATAAAAGTAATTAATGTATTTGAAAAGAATGGTTGGTTTCTTAGAAAAACTAATATATGGGTTAAGTCGTATAAAGTAAATATGTTTCGTATGAACTATATGCACATACTTACTTTTGCAAAGAAACCATTTAAATTAAAAAATCCACATATGGTGGATGTAATACTAGATGAAAAGTCAACTATAGTAAACGGTTTTAAGTTTGGTATGAGTCCATTAGTTTGTCGTATGATGATAGAGAATCATACAAATGAAAATGATGTAGTATATGACCCATTTATGGGAAGTGGTACTACTGCGATTGCAGCCCTAGAGGTTGATAGAAATTATCTTGGAAGCGAGATAAATGAAGAGTATTACAATTTATGTAAAAAAAGAATCGAAAGTGATTTGACTTTACGGTAATTTTGTAGTATTATATAATAATATAACAGAGTGTAATGACCACATAATCCCTAATAGGTATTAGACGTTACCCTCATAACATAGGAGAAGCAAAATGCTTTCATTAAAAGAAGCGTATATGGAAGACGCTATATTAAAACTATTTCCAAAACCAGATTATTCACACATATCTCCAAATATTAAAGTAAGTGATGCAATATGGATTGATTTTGATGATATCTATATTGATGACGAAATTGGTAATATTGCTAGGTCTGATGGACAAGACCCATCACATATTGAAGACTTAAAAAGTTCATTTAGTGCTGGTGTCATTGTAAATGAAGAACTTGGTGCAGTTAAACGACAACCAGAAGGCTCACCTAAACCTTGGGTATTGAAATATGGTTTCGGAAGAACTCTTTCACAAATAGAGTTGGGTGTTAAGGGCTGGGCATTCAATCCAATAGATGGAACAGATACAGAAATTGAAGATGTTCAGTCTTATGAGAATGAACCAAAAGCACCTAAGAATAACAACAAAGAACCAGATATCATAAGGATTAAATCTCTTCAAGTAAAAGAGGGTAGATTATCAAATAATGAAGATGATATATATGCAAATTTAAAGAAGACTTATCCAAGAAGAAAGAAAGAGTCTATTGCTAGAATTGCATCTGGTGTTATGGAAGAAAACAATACGCCTGTCAAGTATGCATATTACACAGATGCAAAGATTAAGTTGTGGAGAAAGAACCACTACTCTGGTTATTTTGCAATCGGAGGTGATTGGGATATGGATGAACAAGCACATGGATTCACCTCAAAGATTGGTGGTCTTTATAGAACATTTCATAGAGCAAGGTCTAACTATTCACAAACTGGATTTGTATCTTATGTAAATACATTTGCTGGTCAAGTAGTAAAAGGTTCAACTTTAGAACAACAAAGAGAATCAATTATTAAAGAATATATTGGTTTAAGAGTTATAGACGCTATGACCTATGGTGTTGATGTAAAGTTCTTAACCTTGAATGGTTTTTTCCCACAGTCATATGGAATTGATAAGTGGAGTGAATTTATAGAGTTAGACCAAGATGACCTTGAAAACAGAGTCAGAGAAACAATTAGAAAAGCGAAAGCTTTGAAGATAGCAAGGTCTGCTGCTTAAAAGACTTGACTCTCAAACATAAATAGTGTATATTATACAAAATAGGAGATTATTATTATGGACACAGACTTATTAAAAGATTATTTAGAGTTTGTAGATGAAGTTTCTAGTGACCAAACTAAAAACACAGATGACTTTATCGACTCTATGGAAATCATAGATGAACAAGGTGTAGACCCATCAAGACTAATGACTGCAAGTATCGGTTTGTCTGGTGAGGTTGGAGAATTTAACGATATCGTTAAGAAGTGCGCCTTTCAAGGTAAAGAGATGGATGAAGATGTTGTAAGACATTTAAAATCTGAACTCGGCGATGTGATGTGGTATATTGCACAAGGGTGTATGGCACTTGGAACAGACATTGAAGAACTAATAGATATTAATACTGCGAAACTTAAAGATAGATATCCAGGCGGATTTGATGAGTTTCGTTCTGATAACAGAGATGAGGATGATATATAATGGATTTTTTAAAAGATATTGCTAAACAAGCTGGTAATGAATATGCTGGTTTGGTTGCAGACGGAGTAGAAGCAGGAGATGTAAGTTCATTTATTGATACTGGTTCTTATATATTCAATGCACTATTAAGTGGTTCTATTTACGGTGGTCTACCATCAAATAAAATTACTGCAATCGCTGGTGAAAGTGCAACTGGTAAAACATATTTTGTAATGGGTATGGTTAAAAACTTTCTGGATGCAAATCCAGATGCTGGTGTTATTTACTTTGAATCAGAAAGTGCAATTACTAAACAGATGGTAGTTGATAGAGGAATTGACCCAAATAGAATGGTGATGTTTCCAGTGACTACTGTTCAAGAGTTTAGAACACAATCACTTAAAGTGTTGGATAAGTATCTAGAACAAAATGAAGCAGATAGAAAACCTATTCTATTGTGTCTCGATTCACTTGGTATGTTATCTACTACTAAAGAAGTAGAGGATACTGCTGACGGTAAAGAGACTAGGGATATGACTCGTGCTCAAGTACTCAAAGCTGCATTTCGTGTATTGACTTTAAAACTTGGTCGTGCAAAAGTTCCTATGGTTGTTACTAATCACACTTATGATGTTGTTGGTTCAATGTTCCCCCAAAAAGAAATGGGTGGTGGTTCTGGTCTGAAGTATGCTGCTTCTTCTATTATCTATCTTTCCAAGAAGAAAGAAAAAGATGGTACTGAGGTTGTTGGTAATATTGTTCACTGTAAGAATCATAAGTCTAGAATTACTGTAGAAAATAAAATGGTAGATGTTCGTTTGACCTATGATAAAGGTTTAGATAAATACTATGGATTACTTGACTTAGCATTAAAGTATGATATATTTAAAAATGTATCGACTCGTATTGAGTTACCAGACGGTTCTAAAACTTTTGGTAAGACAATCAATAATAATCCAGAGAAATTCTTTACTGAAGATATTATGGAACAATTAGATAAATGTGCAGAGAAAGAGTACAAGTATGGAAATAGAGAAGAAGTACAAGTTAGTTCAGAATAAAGATGCTAAGTGGCAAGGTATAGGACTAACTAAAGAAGCTGGTTTCTATCAAGGTGTAGTTTACAAGTATGGAAAAGTTACACCGATTGAGGATAAAGAAAACGATAGATTAAGATTAGACTTTGAATGGTCAATCTTAGATTCCAATGGGTTAGGAAAAGAACATTTCAATGATGACTTTTTTAACTTGATTGGTGACGTACTTTATGATATAATGGATAAACAATTGAAGGATGGAACGCTACAATATGTCAACACAGATACAGACAATTGAGAGAACAACTCTCACAAATTTAATATATAATGAGGATTATACTAGAAAAGTACTCCCTTTCATCAAACCAGAATATTTTGCTAATAGAGATGAAAGAGTTGTATTTGAAGAGATTGAAAAGTTTCTAGATAAGTATAATTCTTTACCTACAAAAGAAACTCTAACTATTGGTATTGATAATCGTAAAGATATCAATGATGAAGAGTATAAAAAGATAGTGGACATTATTAGTACACTTGATAAGACAGATGTTGACCTTCAGTGGTTACATGACGAAACGGAAAAGTTCTGTAAAGATAAAGCAATCTATAATGCAGTTCTTGACGGAATTAAGATTATTGATGGGAAAGACAAGAATAGAACTCCAGAAGCGATTCCTTCTATTCTTTCAGATGCACTTGCTGTATCGTTTGACCTATCAGTAGGACACGACTATGTTGATGATGGTATGGAAAGATTTGATTTCTATCATAAGAAAGAGATTAAGATACCATTTGACCTAGATTATTTTAATAAGATAACAAAGGGTGGTTTACCACAAAAGACACTAAATATCGCACTTGCTGGAACTGGAGTTGGTAAGTCGTTGTTCATGTGTCATATGGCTGCATCTACACTTATGCAAGGTAAGAATGTTCTGTATATCACACTAGAGATGGCAGAAGAACGTATTGCAGAAAGAATAGATGCAAACTTAATGAATGTAACTATAGATGATTTACATACACTTCCTAAGAAGATGTTTGAAAGTTATCTAACACGAATAAACAAAAAGACAAATGGAAAATTGATTGTCAAAGAATACCCAACTGCATCAGCTCATGTTGGAAACTTTAGAAGTTTGATAAAGGAACTTGCACTAAAACGTAGTTTCAAACCAGACATTATCTTTATTGACTATCTCAATATTTGTGCATCATCAAGGTTTAAAGGAAATGCAAATGTCGGTTCATACTTTTATATCAAAGCGATTGCAGAAGAACTTAGAGGCCTTGCCGTTGAGACTAATGTTCCTATTATGTCAGCGACACAAACAACTAGAGGGGGGTTTGTCTCAAGCGACATTGGGTTGGAAGATACGTCAGAAAGTTTTGGTTTGCCTGCTACAGCAGACCTTATGTTTGCACTCATATCTACAGAAGAACTTGAAGATTTAAATCAGATATGTGTTAAACAGTTAAAGAATCGTTATAATGACCCTACTATGAATAANAGATTNATATTAGGTATTGACAGAGCGAAAATGAAACTGTATGATGTAGAACAACAAGCACAAAATGACTTGGTAGATTCTGGACAAGAGAAACATGAACAACAGCCTGTATTCGACAACACTCCATTTGCTGGAAAGACTAGCAAGTATGAGAAATTTTCAGATATTAAAGTCTAGTAAGTATAAAGTAAAATACTATCACGACATTAATGTAGAATCAAAAAAGTGGGAAGTTATTGAACTTCCCTCTAGGCGTATCGTTTGTAAACATCATTTTGAGGAAGATGCAGAAAAAGTATCAAATGTTCTTAATACAAACAAACCATTCGGTGACTACGGATTTCCAAATTTCTTAACCCATAAATAAGAGTAATATTAAATGGAGTACTTGGATGTTAGGATTTAAAGGGTATCTTTCAGAAGCTTCAATGGACAAAGCGCAACTTCTGAAAAGAGATAACGTAAATATACTGAAATCTGCAATCGCAGATGGTACACCTTTGGATACATCTAAAGGTAAAACTAAACTTACATTCATTAACGATATAGATAGAATTGCTTTTGAAAGTGGTGATTTAGATACTGCATTTTATGATAATAAAAGATTCAAAAAAGTGTTTCGTACAGAAGAGGGTGAGGAGATTACTCTCAAAGATGTTACGAAAACATCTATGTTCGGTGGTGGTCGTGGTTCTGGTGGTGGTGCAGAAAATACTGATATCACAGAATGTTTACAATGCATATACTCATCCGAAATTCAAAGTGGTGTAAAACCAGAAGATGTAGATTTCAAAGCCTTAAAATCTAAAGACTTTGAGATTGACACACAACTACCTAAAATAGAAGAGACATTAGATGATTCATGGATTGAGTCATCTGTACTCATTGCACAAAAAATGAAATCAAATATGAAAGGTAGTTTTACTTTTCACAAAGGTTCTCCTTTAGTTAAAGATATTGAAGGTAGATTTAAAGAATTAAATCGTACAGAAAAGGCATTTTCAAATATTAATAAATGGAGTCCAGCAGATATTTGGGTTGTAAAGAAAGGGTTTAATCCCAACTTTGCACAATTTGAAACGCTTGGTGAGTTTAATAATTATTTTAAAGAAATGTATGATTCACAGAATATCATGGGTATCTCATTAAAAAAGGCATCTGGTTCTGTTACTGTTGTGGAGAATAATATTTCTGGATTTATTCGTAGACCAGTTACTTTTGGTGATTATGTTTTATATACAAGAGATTTTTTTAATTCAAAAGATATGTATTTTCAAATGAAAGGTGCTGGTAATATCCAACTTAGAACATTTGGTAATTTTCAATTTCAAGGTGAAATAAAAGGCAAAAGTGCTGCTGCTGGTAAAATAGGTGGTGGGATTGTTCTTGCAATATTAGAAAAAGTTACTGGTATTTCAAACAAGTTAACTGCAAGGAAAGTAAAACAACTTGCAACCAAACCAACTCCACAATTTTTACAAGAGTTCTATGAACTATATCTTTCTTTAGAAAAGGGTAAAAAAATAGAACAAGAAGAATTTAATAAATTACTTGACAAAGAGAAACCAGATTTTCTATACTCTAAGTATTGGGCAATGTTTGTCGTTGCAAGTATGATTAACAGTAGGAAGGCAAATGAGGTAACAGATGCAATCGCTGGATATGCATCATCACAATCAGATTTATCTGGGCCTCATGCAGTATACAAATGATTAATTTACTAGAAGGTAAAGAAGGTAAGAACCTACACTTAGAACATATCGAAGATGAGATATTAAACTTTGGTGTGCCTGGGGGTAGAGCTGCAATCAACTTTGTTCGTTCACTAAGAGATATGTTAGCAGGAGAGTCAAGGTCTTCAGTTAACATGACTGTGAAGTGGGATGGTGCGCCTGCAATATTTGCTGGAGAAGACCCAAGTGACGGTAAGTTTTTTGTTGCAAAGAAATCAGTATTCAACGCAACTCCAAAACTATACAAAACAGCCGCAGAGATTGATGAAGATGGACTATCTGGTGCATTGAACACAAAGTTCAAAGTTGCACTAGAAGAGTTTTCCAAGTTAGGTATCAAAGGTGTTCTTCAAGGTGACTTGATGTTTACATCTGAAGATAAATCTTCTGAAAAGATTGACGGTAAGTCTTTCATCACATTCCAACCAAATACAATTGTATATGCAGTTGACCCTACATCTGATATTGGTAAAAGTATTAATAGTGCAAAGATTGGTATTGTATGGCACACAACATATACTGGTTCTACATTACAAGATATGAAAGCATCTTTCGGTGCAGATATAAAAGGACTAAGTAAATCAAAATCAGTGTGGATGGATGATGCAACATATAAAGATGCATCTGGTACTGCAACAATGACTGCAAAAGAAACAGCAGAAGTTACTGCACACTTATCAAATGCTGGTAAAACATTTCAAAGAATTAATGCACCACTACTCAAGAAGTTCTTGAGGTTACAAGATTCACTTACTGGTAAGTTAGTGGGTGCAAGTTTGAAGACATATAATAACACAAAGGTTCGTGTAGGTCAAGCAATAAAAGACCCTAAAGGCCATGCAAATGGTTACATTACTCATGTAGAGAATCATTTCCAAAAAGAGATTGAAAAACTCAAGACCCAGAAATCTAAAGATGTTCTGGAAACAAAGAAGACTGAATACCTAAGAGAATTTAAAAAGATGTTACCCAATCTTCAACAAGTGATTGCATTACAGATGCACCTTGTAAATGCGAAGATGGGGATTGTGAAAAAACTAAATAGTGTTAAAGGTTTAACAGATACTTTTATCAAAACCAAAAATGGTTTTAAAGTTGTAAATCCAGAAGGATATGTTGCAATTGATAGAATATCTGGTGACGCTGTAAAGTTAGTTGATAGAATGGAATTTAGTTTTAATAACTTTACTGCAATTAAGGCATGGGATAAATGAAAACTTTAAAAGAAATGTTGTGCGAAAAAGCACCAGTGAAACCTACCAAATCTCCAATGCAAAGACGGAGAGAAATGGGTAGACGGATGAAACTTCTTGCAAAGAAATCATCTGTAAAACTGAAGAAGAAAAGAGCATTACTCAAAAAGAGAGATGTTGCTTCTCTTCAAAAGTCAGCTGCAAAACAAGCAAAGATGAAGGTCATCAAGAAATCATTGGGGCCAGATATCAATTATAACGAACTTCCCATAAACAAAAGAATTCAGATTGACCAAAAGGTTACTGCAAAGAAAGCTAAAGTTATTCAAAAAATGACTAAAAAGATTTTGCGTGGATTAAAAGCAAAAGAGGGTGAGAGAGTCAAAAATGCAAGACTCGCTCAGAAAGAGGGTTAGTATGAAAACATTTCTAGAAGCAAAAGGTGATACAGCAGTATTTACATTTGGTAGATTTAATCCACCAACAACTGGTCACGAAAAACTAATAGATGCACTTGCAAAACAACAGTCAAAGAATGGTGGTTCTTTGATGTATGTCTACCCATCTCATTCACAAGATGCAAAAAAGAATCCACTTCCTCATGCAAGGAAGATTGCATATATGAAAAAGATGTTTCGTAAATATGCAAGAAACATTATTACAAGTAAATCAAGAAACGTATTTGACATTGCAGTAGAACTGCACAATAAAGGACATAGAGCAATCGTTATGGTTGTAGGTTCTGACAGAGTACAAGAATTTGATAGATTATTAAATCAGTATAATGGTGTTGAAGGTAAACACGGTTACTATGGTTTTGATGATATCAGAGTTGTGTCTGCTGGAGAGCGTGACCCAGATGCAGAAGGTGTAGAGGGAATGTCTGCATCTAAGATGAGAGCTGCAGCTGCACAAGGAGACTTTGATTCTTTTCAAATGGGATTACCTAGAAACTTTGGTGATGCAAAGAAACTGTTTGATGATATTCGTAAGAATATGGGTGTACGAGAACAGAATTGGACAGACGAAGAAATATTAAGAGATGCATATATTCGTGGTGAAGTTTGGAACGTAGGAGATGTTGTCGAAACAAAACTAGGTGAAGAAGGTACAATTGTCCGAAAAGGTACAAACTATGTCGTATTTGAGAATATGCAAAGAGTTTGGTTACATGACTTAGTTGAAGAACCAAAGAAGATTACAAAGACAAAACAAGCAAAAGGTGATGTTGCAGACGTTAAAGGTACACAACCAGCGAAGTATTATTCTAAAGATGCAGATGGTGACGAAATGTCAAAGTCTACTAAGGTTGCTCGTGCAAGACATTTTGCAAAGGGTGGTTCTAGAAGTGATGCGCCTGGGGATAAGGGTGCAGATACTAAACCATCACAGTATACTAAAAAATTCAAACAAATGTATGGTGAAAGAGCAAAACAAGCAGTTTCTCAAGGTAAAGTTCAGAAACTTGTTACTGCACATGGTTTAAAATTTAAAGGTAAAGTGTATAAAGAAATAGATATGGAACTAAAGGGTATCGACAACAATACTCAAATGGTTACATTTAATATTATTCATCCAAAAGAAATATTTGGTAAGGAAGTAAAAATAGCATTTAAAGCTTTGAGAAGAGGCCCATTCATGGCAACCGATACTTCAAAGATAAATGAACAAGATGATAAAGAAAAACCAAAGTCTGACCAAGCAAAGAAAAGAGATGAATTAGAAAAAGTACAAAAAGCAAAAAGAGTTGCAGCTCTTCAGTATCGTATTGCAAAAGACCAAGAGACAGTTGCAAAGATGAGTCAGACAGAAGAAGATGACCCATGTTGGGATACACATAAACAAGTTGGCACCAAAAAGAAGAATGGTAAAACAGTACCTAATTGTGTTCCTAAAAATGAAAAAACAACTTATATGAGAAGGGATAAAAAGTTACCCAATCTCAAAGTTAAAGTTAAAAGACGTTCTGATAACAATACACTTGCAAAAAGAATTAGAGGTGATAAAGTTAAACAGTATGGAATGAAAGAGGATATTCAACTTGACGAAAAGATTGAAGGTCTTGTAAACAAGTCAGAGAAAACTGGTGTTCCATATGGTATTCTCAAGAAGAGTTATGATAGAGGAATGGCTGCGTGGAAGGGTGGACACAGACCAGGCGCTTCCCAACAACAATGGGCATTTGCAAGAGTTAACTCAATGTTAACTGGTGGTAAAGCAGACCCAGACCTACAGAAACAAATTAAAGCTGGTGGGTATAAAAAGAAAAAGAAAGCATCTAAAGAATCAGTAGAAGAATGGTACTCTTCTGATGAGACTATTACATTATATCAAGAGAGGTATGGTGATGAATGGTTAAAAAAACTAAATAGTACATACGAAACTATGTTATCAAAACTAACTGAAGAAGATTGTTCTTGTTATGACCATGTTATTGAAGAATCAGAATATCAAGGTAAAAAAGTAAAATTGAATAACCCAATTCGTACAAGTGAAAACCCTAAAAAGAAATTTAAGGTTTATGTAAAAAACGAAAAGGGTAAAGTCGTGGTAGTTCGCTTTGGTGACCCAAACATGGGAATTAATCGTGATGACCCAAAAGCAAGAAAGAATTTTCGTGCAAGACACAGTTGTGATGACAATCCTGGCCCCAAGTGGAAGGCAAGATACTGGAGTTGTTATCAGTGGCGTGCTGGTGCAAAAGTAGATAACTAAAGGAAAAAACAATGATTAAACATGGACAACCAATGAGTCAAGTACTTGCACAAATGCAAGTAAATGAATTAAAAATGAATGACCCTAAGTTGAATAAGATTTTTGATAAACTCAAAAAGGGTGATAAAGTCAAACTTAAAACTAGTTCTACAATTAGTAAAGGTAATGACTTTGTTGAATATCTTGTCAAATCAAAGAATGTAGTAAACAAAGGTAGAGTTGAAAAGATTACACTTGTAACTGTAGGTAATGAAAAAGCAGTTAAGAAGTTTCTGTATAAAAGAGATGGTGCAGTAACATTTGCAATCGGAGACATGGGTGCATCTATTGATGATATTAAAGAAAAGTATTCTTTAATCAATCATGAGATTATTGAAGAGATTGAAGTAGAAGAGATTGACGAAGGTGCAGCTTCTGATGCAAGAAGAGGTATGAGTAAGGATAGAGATTTAGTCAGAAGAGGTAAAGACAGTGCAGACGTAGATGATACTGCATCTGACGCTGATAAAAAAGCTGCAATGAAAAATATGGTTATGCAGATGAGACAAGCATTAGATGTTAAAGGTAATAAACCTATTGA
>JGI24004J15324_10000043_pt1 | contig 39994 bp, 47 predicted proteins | sample LinPmetageLP32_FD_15324 | JGI IMG/M metagenome (IMG submission 15324)
TGCCACTGCATGTAATTGTCACCACGGGCTAGGTGGAATCTTACCTTGTATCGCTTCATCTTGTAGTTTTAATTTCATTTTAGCTTCCCAGTCTCTGATCATGCAGTCGAGGAACATCTTGTCTTGATACGATGCGGTCTCGTTGAACCGCCGCATGCGGGCCTCGATCTTGGCCCACTGCTCGTCCATGTATTCGTCAGTCATTCTTCTTTTCTTCTTGGTCATCAATTCCGTGGATGCGGCACTCAAACTCCTTGTCTGCACACAGGGTGCCAAGCCTATCAATGACGCTCTCTTCGGAGTAGTCGCCACACTTGCCACGCATCCAATCAAGGTCAAGCTCGTCGTCGAGGTCAATCTCTTTGGTGAAGCTCACCTCGAAGTGCCCGCAGTATTCGTTTTCGTTAACATAAATGCGCTTTCCCTCAAGCTCTGTGCATGCCGCCTCTACACCATGTGCCACACCCTCACGGAAGATGGCGATGGCTACTGCCTTGGGGATGACGGGCATGGTAGGTACACCAGACTTCAGGTCACGAATCTTGTCGCGGAGCTGAACCTCCAAGGCGGTCAGTCGCTCCTTGTCCCAACGTAGCTTGGCGTTCTCTGCTTCGAGGGCTTGCTCACGTCCTGTCTGTTCTTCGTATGCAGACTCCATGTTGCTGATTTCGTCGAGCACCTGTTGTGTGTCTTGCTTGATGTCCATGACCTTGTGTAGGAGGTCGTTGATTTTTTCTTGATTCATTGTTCGTTGTCTTCGATTGCTTGGATAATCATTTCAGTCACCGCATCCTCGATGGAGTCGATGATGTCTTCCGTGGTGTGGAAGGGTATGCCGTGTGACTTGCACAGCTTGAGTAGCAGGGTGTAGGCACTCTGCGGGGATAGGGTGTCGTTGAAGCAGTCAGATACTTCAAGCTTGATGGTTTGTTCAGTTGCTATCGTCATTGTGGTTGATTAGTGTGAGTTGAATTTCGGATTCGTGATTGTTGTGTAGCGGGTCGAGGTACACTGCATCTACATAGAAGTCGTAGCAGTCCTCGTATGCTGTCGTGTCATGCACCATGATGACAACGGGGTCATCGTCTTTGCAGTCAGACAGGCTGTCGATTAGTTCTTTTTTAGTCATTTCAATTCTTTTAGTTGGTCTGCCCTAAGGAAAACTTCTGCGTCAGAGATTTGTACGAATATGTCGAGCATGGATGTCTCGACGTGAACGCTTCCGTTCTCCTCGTATGCTTGGATGTCGAAGCGGTTGAAGCACTCGATGCAATCTTCGATTAGTTGTTTCTTGGTCATTTGATGAAGGTTACGTATTTGTCCATCCACTCTCCGAGGGCATCCTCCTCTGGCAGCGGGTCATAGCTGTCTGAATTCTTGGGTTTGGGGATACGGAAAGCGTGCATCACATAGTCATCAACGTCGATGAAGGCATGACTGCGGTAGTACGCAGAGGAGATGAAGTCCGTCAGTTGTTCGAGTCCGTGAACCGATTGGTCGTTGTCCATGACATCGGATGAGACACGAGCCACCAAGGACATACACAGGGGTTGGTAGTCCCACGCTTGACAGTTGTCGAGTTGGTCCCACGTAAGCCAACATGACTCGGTGGAGTCAGATCGGTTGGACATGTCGAGTGTGATGATAGTGATGATGCATTGGGTCGCAGTCTCCAAGTCCCCGTCACCTTCGGTGTCCATGTGGTAGTACCACAGGTCGTCTTTTGGGTGGTCGAACTGCATGACCATGTCGTCCTCTTCGAACGTCTTAAGTAGTTGCCAAACATGTTTGGTGGCCAACTTGTGGTCCGTGAAGAACTCGCAGTCCGTATCGGAGTAGCCCTCCCAAATACCGCATACCCCGTGGATTACAGCGTATTGTTTCATGATGAATTGAATTTTGAGTGATTAACTGACGCAAATGTAAGTCTATGTTGATGGAATGTGAAGAGTAAAGTGTGAAAGAGTGTTAAGGGGGGCTACGGCTGACGCTTCAGCTTTCACCCCCCCACTGGTCACTCAAACCAATTACCCTTCAAACGTGATGGTCATATCTCCCTTGTCTGAGTACGAGAGAGTCACGTTGCGTACACCCCGACCAAGATTGATTGTCTTGATGCCTGTGTGAGTGATAGGAGTACGCTCCTCCTTTGGTTTCTTGTTTAGATCGAATGTCTTTGGCGGCTTGGATGATGAGGGGATGATGGTCCCGAATAGCGTCCTTACCACCCCTGACTTGGAAATGATATTATCGTATGTTTTGCCTTCGCGCTTGAAGCATCGGATGCCCAACCAATTAGCCTGCTGACGGATTGAGGACAACGTCCGACCAAGTAGGCAAGCAAGCAGCGACTGACGCTGACAGAAACTGACGCCAAGGTCTTGATACAATAGGTTCACAATCGCCTCGTTCTCAAGCTTGGTGAACGGCTTGCCGTGACGCTTGGGCATGTACTTGTATCGCGTCATGGTGCGATTATAATCCTGAATGTCAGGGATGATAGAATTGAAGCGCGAGTCAATGTCGAACTTCTTGTATGTGCAGATGTAGGCCTGCACCGCCTGTTGGTAATTGATACACATGGTTTGAGTGTTTTATGTGTTTGAAAAAAATTAACTATTGATTACAACTATAACTAGTAGACCTGCCATCCAAGCAAGAAATGCAAGGAAAGCAAGGTTAAAGCGTTTGTTTACTTTACGGCTCATAACTTATTGATTTTTAAGTAGTTCAACCTTCTTTACAGTCCACCCTTCAGGGCACCAATCCACAGCGTGGTCGAGTGCAATCTCCAAGGTGTGTGAGAGGAATTTCTCTTCTCTCCAATCGTCGCGGTCTTTGCCACGATAGTATGTCATTAGGTATTCGTTCATGACCAAAATAGTATTTCTTCGTCGTGAATACGGAAGCTGTAGGCATCCCCTAATTCGTCGTTCCATACGCTGTCCAACCACACTCCGTGGTCGTCGGGAGCACCCATTACATGGGAGGCAGTGAAGCCTTTGTTTTGCAGTTCTTTGACTGCACGTTCGCATTGTTCTTGTGTCATGCCATGTAGTGTGCGTTGTTCATGTTGATGCCGTGGGTGTCCTCCACCCAAAGCTCGATGTCCTCCGTACCATCAGGGTATGTGAATACGTGAGTCAGTTGCGTGGTGTAGTCGAGGACCACCACTTGATTGGGCCCTAGTGTCATAGTCATAGGTCAATGATTACGCCCTTCTTTTTGAGGGCTTTGATGATGAAGTCAGGGAGTTCGAAACACCCATCGTACCCAACAAGGCGGACACTGCCGTCCTCATCGTGTGCGGTTTCGAGTACACCCCCTGCATAGAATCGGTCGCCTCCTGATTCAAGGTCGTAGGTTTCATACCACCCACCATATTGGTGGTCAGGGTCAATGGCGATTGTGCTTTCCATTACCACGTTTACATCTCGATCGGTGTCGGTGTCGTATGCCGTGGTCATTGCTACGTTCTTTAGCTTGGTCTTGAAGTCTTGTTCGAATTTCATTAGTTCTAAAGTTTGAAAATGAGGTTGTTTTCTGCGTCGTGAGCAAAGTCATCGAGCAGGTCCACGATGTCTTGCACCGCGTCAGCGTCAACAGCAGGGGTATTGGCAATCAGAGAAGCAAAGCCCTTGACATCCTTGGGGACAATTGTGGCCGCTCGGTTGAGCTTGGACAGGTTCGCACCGAAGTGGAAGCCGTTGAGGAACAGGACTGCACGTCCTACGGGTTGAGAAAAGAAATTGTCTTTGACCATAATTACAGGTTGTTTGTGCGGAAATCGCGCACGATTTGTACAATGATGAGAGTGAAAATGATGACACTGGCCGTGCCGAAAATTGTGTAAAGCATAGAATTGAATTGAGTGAATGAATGAGAAAGACGGGGGGGAATCGAACACCCCATACGCCACCACTTTACGGCGTACCTCCAAGCGTCTTTGAAAGCGAATTACTTCGTGAGTTCCGCCACTGCATCGGAGGCAATGATGTCCTCCAAGCTGTTGATAACGTCGTCGATGTCCACGACTTCGGGCGACTCAAGCAAGAACTCCACGATAGCTTTGACGCGCACCGCAAAGGCGCGTTTGGCTTTGGCGTTGTGCCCGACCTTCAAGCGCGATTGCAGGGCCTCGTCGATAGTGCCAAGGTCGATTGTGGACTTCCCCACATTGAACCGCATAAGCAACGGATGCGAAAGGTTTGCAAATCGCGCACCCGTCGCCTGCTGCAAGGCAAGGTAACGGAACAAACGATTGACGAAGGTACCCACAACTTTGCCGCGTTGGGCTTTGTTGTTGGTGTCAAGGTCCACGCTAAAGGTGAAGCTTTGGTCGATGTCCACAATTGCGTTGCCGCGTGTGGTGGTGAAGCCTTGGTAGGCTACGGCTGAAAATACTGACATAACAAATGGTTTGAGTGATAACGCAAAAGCGCGTTGAGAGATGCGGACGGCACGAACGTCCTGACGTGGCAAACCACGATGCATCCCTGATATAGATTCACGAGAGGGGCGCGGACATCCGCCCAATCCTGAGATGGCTCATATCCCTCGTGTAGTTGTTTTCTTTGTTGCACCTATTTCTTCCTCCATCCCGTCGCGCTGTGTCGGCTACGTCGGTAGGCAGTTTCAAGAAGTCAAAGAACGTGCAACGAAAGGTTGAACGATAACCCCACAACGGACCGCATCCCGTCGTGTGCTTGTGCCTTGTCGGTGGCACGGGCTATGTCAAGTGGTCCAAACGATGGCACCCCCGTTGGAATGCGTTCGCAATATGGGGCAACATTTTCGGCCACGCAAGCTCTTTAACATCCGTTAACAAAATTAACTGCTTCCCCCTGTTGGTATATGGAATCCCGCGACGCGCGTGTAAGGAAGAAAGTTTGCAATGTCAACCCCTAATTGGGGGAGAGTTGTTAAAATCTGTTAAGGGTAGGGATTGTGTCGTGTCCCCTCATGCGTTAACACATTTTGGCAATGTCGATGGTGCCCGTTCGGTTGCCTTGTCGTAAGCGTATGGCAAAACACAAAAAAGGTAAAATACTTGCGCGGTTGCCTGTGATTTCGTAGGGGGTGGGGTCAGCGGATGCGTTTCGGGTTGCAGATGTCTGTGCTAGTATATATATATAATCCCCCAGGTATACATTTCTGACATTTTTTTGCGATCATTGAATTTTACGAACTCCAAGAGACCTTACTTAACTACTGCCTAATCAATATGTTAGGCTATGTTGCTTAAACTGTTGGTTTAGTCTTGACTTTTAAAAAAAAAGTTTATACCTTTGCAGTAATTGATCACAAGCACCGTTAATCTGTAATCAGTTTTTTGGGTATATGCTTGAATCTATTATTGTTTAAATCACGTTACAGCTGTATTATGCCAGACAAGAAGATAAAGGTGCGTAAAAAGGGCACTGAGGGAGTTAAGTACGATGAGGGTAAGGACAAGATGGGTAACGTCTTGCCTGAGGCTGAGGTAGTAACGTATACTGGCAGTGCGGCGGTACAAGCCATGAAGAAACGTCAAGATAAGAGGCGTAGAAGAAGGGGGAAGCTCAGTAAGAGGATCAAGGAGATCTTGGCTCAGAGAGAGGCGAAGGGTAAGGCTTGATTTCTTTATCTTTGCTTCATGCAGAGTAAAAGATTGAGAAAGAAGGGACTTCAGTCCAAAAAAAAGTACAATACAGGTGGAACGGTGGGATGTCCTAACCCCCCATGTCCTCCAGGATACGACAATAGAGTCCAGACTTTGCTTGCTAGCGGTATGTGGGAGCAGGGTCCAAACGGTGAGCTCCTTCGCAGGAGTCCTGAAGAGTTAAATCAAGAAGCTTTTGAGAAAGCTAGCAAGGAGGCTATGGGTCAACTTGCTGTAGAAGACCCTGCAACCTTTGCACCTACTACTTCAGGGTTTATGACACCTGAAAGAAAGACTTATTTGGAGACTAGAGCTGGGAAGCTTACACCAGAGGAGGCCAGAGAGTACGGTACGGTATCATTTGACCCTTTTGAGACCCCAAACATTGGTTTTGGTTTTGCAGCTGGTGCTTTCCCTGCAGATCCTATAGGGTTGATTATTGGTCAGGGCTTGGGTAGGCTAGCAAAAGGATACAAAGCACTGAAGAACCCCAGGGTTATGCCTGTTATGGAGGAAGCTCGTATGGAGGCTTCTATACAGGGGCTAAGAGATAGATTTAATATTGGCACTGGGCACGTTGTTGACGGCAAGGTTATGACTCCAGAGCTTTTGAGAAAAATGACTCTTAAAGAGCTTATTGGGGAATCAACAGATGCAGGGAGGATATCTAGAGCCAACCAACTCATCGACAAAGCTATTGAGGACGCAATGCCTCAAGCCCTCGAATCGGTTATGAGCAGATCAGAAGGCAACCTTCTTAACACACCTGTAGATACTAGAAGGCCAGAGGTAGATAGAGTCAGGATGAGATTCTTGGGTCCTAACAGTAAGCTGTGGCAGCAAGCCACCAAGGATGGACTTATTCCAGTTAGGAATCTTAATCAGTCTATAAAGGACATGTCTGAGATGGAGAGGTACGTTTTTGAGGAGGCTGTCTTTAGGACCCCTATCTACAACAAGAAAGGTGTTCTACTTACAGGAAAAGAACTAAGCGATGCTCAGAATGCAATCATGTCTGCTGTTGGCCGTCGAGGTATGGGGCCTTCTATTGAAGAATCTGCTGAAGGCATAGGCGATATATCTGGGTACAAGATAAACCTTAATATGCTGAAGGGGGCGTCTGAGGAAACAACTGCTACATTGAACCCAATAAGAACATTTGAAATTGCCGAAGGCCAAGAGGATGTGTTTGGTGGCAAAATAGATCAAGTGAATAGAAGCTTCCCTAAAAGGTTTTCTGGAACCAATTATAGCCGCTATGGGTTGGGGAGAATTGGTTACGGTAATCTCACCAGCGAAAGCTCCAAAACTTGGGCGATTGGTTCTGATGTAATAAAATCAAATACAAATCACTTTGGTAGAGGTGAGTTGGCTCATTTTAGAACTTTTGTAGATGAAGGTCGAACAACGTTGCCAGAGAATGTCCCTGGAACAGAAGTAGGATTTCTTGGTGCTTCAGCTAACTTAAGATCTGGAACCTCAATCAGCGGATCTAGCTCTGGTGCTGGAGGGGGACGGATTGAGTGGTATCCTGATATGTCAAGAGTTCCCTCAGGTATGGGGGTTACTGGAAGAGGTGGTACTCTTAATCTTTTCGACGGGGGTCCAGCAAGAGGATTAGAAGATGCTATTTCTTCAGATATAGTACGAAGTAGTCCTGTTTCTTATCTCGCTGACATTAACCGCTTTAATAATAGCATGGCTATGAGTGGTAACGAGACTCGTCGAATAATGACGGAGATAAATTCTATTCAGGTTAATGGTGCGAGAATTGCAGAAAGTGATTTTAAAATAAAAAACCTATATGACTTTGCCCTTGACCCAAATAGAAGAGCAGCAGTAGATGCCCTTGTAATTCCTGACATGATGAAGGATTTTATTAATTCTAATTTTGATGAATTAATTAAATTCGCTAAGTTGGAAGATGCCTCAATGGGCTCTCTTAAAGCCAATACGAATCTTATTGCCCCACCCGTTAAAAATTTGACTCATCAGAAGGCTTTTAAGGAATCAAGAAATCTTCTTGATGTAATGGCTTTTAACAGGCATGGTGATGGTAATTATTTCAATAAGATGAATCAAGCTAACTATGAAGATATTAGAGAAAGGGCTGAAGGAGATTTTTCATTTGGATCTTGGTCAACAGCCACAGGGGGAGAAGATATAGCATATCTTCTAAACAGAAATAATGAACATACTCTTCCTCGTCTAAGAGAGCAAGCGATGGATTTGTTTGATGATCAAAGAAAGGCTTTACAAAAAATTATTGGAGATACTCCTGGGTTGAGTGGGGCAGATGCAGTTATATCAGAAACTTTCAATAGCGTCTCCAGCCAAGGAGTCAAGAAGATATCAGATTTACGAGATACATCTGAAAATATTTTTGATGAAATAGAGAGGTATAGCTCAGAAGCTGAGGATATAGCATATGAACTATCGGAGGCGTACAACAATACTCTTGGTAGCCTCAGAGGTGAACTCGGAGAAGGTAGAGCGATGTTTGGTGGTGGTGATTCCTTCCAACAAGGTTTAAAGAATCGAGCTGTTGTCAGAGTTGAAGAACTGTTTCCAAAAAAATTAGCTAACCTAAAACAGGCGATACTTAATATGGAGAAGGCTAGAGTTCGAGGAGATCAGACAATGCAAGCCTCATATAGAGAAATGTTGGAAATTTCAGATGAACTGGTTTCTAGAATGCCAAGATTGGCTGAAGCTAGCCAGAATGCAGAAAAACAGTATGTTGATAAGCTTCTTCAAAGTCCGATGGCAAACGACTACTATGATATTCTAGAGAGTCAGCAGAAGTTGTATAGTTTTGCAAACAGTATTCTAGCAGACGAATCAGGTGCTATGAGGATCCCAGGTCTTCTGGAAAGAGTAAGTAACACTCCCAATAAAGACAAATTTTTCGTTAGTGAAATCCAATCTGACTATGTCCAAAGATCCAATATGACTAAACTCAAAGAGAAGAGTGTAATCAATGCACAAACAAAGAGCTCGCAAGCGGACGATGCGGGCAACATGTTGACTCCAAAAGGTTTTGAGCCTCAACTTGATTCTTTTACCAAGAACTGGAGAACCAAGACTATTCAGCAAGCCGTGTTGAAAGGAAGAGAAGCTGGTAAAAACGAAATTCTGTTCCCGACTTACAAGACAGCAGATAGAATACAGAACTGGGGAGGATCAAAAGATGAGGGGGTAGTTGGATCAGGAAATAGAATTACCTATCAGGGCATGGATAAGCATATTCAAAAAGCCACTGGTATCAAACCAACAAAGTATACCGACACACAAGGCAACGAGTGGTGGATGATCAAAATGGATCCAAACCAGAAATACGAGTTCCCTGATTTCAAGTATGGCGGTAAGATTCGCTTGAGGAAAAAGTGATATATTTGCGCTATGGCAACATTGACTGTAACGATAGAAGAAGAGCTTACAATTAACGGTAAGGACAGAGGTAGTAAGAATAGTATAGCTATATCCTCTGTAACAGAAACTTTTAATAGAGTTCTTACTGTAGACAACACAGAGCAGACTATTCTTCAATTCCAAGCAACTAGACCTGCTGGCGGGGCATTTACTGACGCTACCATGCAGTACCTAAGGATCACAAACCTTGCTGCATCGAATACTGTTGATCTCCGAATTCAAGACACGGCAAATACAAAAGAGTATTTTGTTCAGATCGGTGGTTCTGAGTCTTTTGTCTTGTTCAATGACAAAATTGATGCTGACGCTACGGCTGGCACTGGTATTTCTTTGACACAGATTGAATTGATTTCAGCTGAGGCTACAGGTACAGGTGGAGAGACCGCTGATATTGAAATCTTTGGCGTAGCAACATAATTATGAAGTTATCAAAAAACTTGTCACTCGCAGAAGTGACCAAAAGCATCACGGCCAAACGGCTTAACATAGATAACACACCAGATGAGTGGGTACAAGAAAATCTTAAGGCGGTTGCAAAGCATATATTTCAACCTCTTAGGGACGCTTTCAAGTGTCCTATATACGTGTCGAGCGGGTATCGTTCGGCTGATCTCAATGTTGCGATCGGCGGTTCGGTTCGTAGTCAGCATGTGGAAGGAAGAGCACTTGATCTTGACGCAGATGTATACGGAAAGTGTAAGAACTCTGAAATCTTCCAGTATATTCGTGAGAATCTGGAGTTTGATCAGCTTATTTGGGAGTTTGGTGATAAGGACAATCCTGATTGGGTTCACGTTTCTTACGTTTATGATGGCATTAATCGTGGTCGGTGCCTCAGGGCTTGTCGTGATGATAAGAACAAGACGTACTACGAAGTAATATTTGGTAAAGAACTATAACTATGGAAGACGAATTCGACGACATCAGCTTCTTGGATCAAGACAAGCTGAAAAAGCAAGAGGATAAGGTTAAGTCTGGAGAGATCTCTTGCAACCTAGACGCCCCAGAAGACTGCGAGAGCTGTAGCGGTTAATCGTTATTCACCTTTTTGTAAAAAGCCTGAACAAACATTCGGGCTTTTTGCGTTATAGCATATCGCACTCTGTAGTTGTATTTGGTTTCGTCACGAAACAAGTGGTCTTCGTAAGTGTCTGATGGGGTCAGTTTGTCAAAGTGCTTGTAAACGTATCCTTCTTTTACAAGAGGGTAGACCAAACGCTCTCCAATCTTATTGACAGAATAGCCGAAATCTTCGGCTGCATACTTAAGAGTCCAAAACTCTAGATCGTAAGCCCACAGAAGAAAGTATATTTCTGTTTGAAACAACACCCCCTTTTGTTTTTCCCTAACAAGCTCCCGTCTAAGGTGTTTGAGGTAGTTTCTGTTTACGTATCTTTGGTTAAGTCTTGAGCTCTCTCGGAAGAGCTTTCTTTTAGAAACCTCACTTTTAGGCATAACAATGAATTTAGATGACTATAAAGATACAGAGAGAGATGGATTTCTGCTAGAGATTCAACGTATAGCTCTTGAGATCGAGACCCTTATAGATAGATATGGGGTTAGAGAAGATGTGATGTCCCTTATGATTATTGGATTGATTGATGATGTTCCTGATGGACATCAATTAAAAGCCGTATATGGCTTTAATCTTAAAAGTAGAGACGAGTTAGAAGAATTGGTTAGCTTTGCACAAGAATCATACGGGCCCGATGATCCAGACATTGACGGTTTGCTAGATGGGCTCGGTATAAGTTTAAATTAATGGATGGAATAATTAGAAAAATCATCATAGGTCGAGATCCAAAGGACGCTATGGCCTATTATGTCGGGATGAAAGCTGGAAGCAGCAAAGTCAGCGCTATCGTAAATGACGAAGCTTTTCTGTATAGACACGGAAAGAACAGATATCTTGTGTATCTTGAAGAGGAGGACGGCAGCAATGTTCTTTGGAAGGGTGTAGACGATATGCCCTGTATTGTGGAATACGACTTAAACTTTTAAAATGGCTAGTAGAACTTACCCAAGTGGTGCTTTGATACCAGAATCTTTGCCAGCAGCATACGCTCCTGCATCTAATAAAAAACAATACTGCGGCAACTGTTCTTTTTACAAAAAAAGAATGTGTAGTCGATGGAATGCGCCTGTGAGGGCGGGATACGTTTGCGCCTCATGGAATGCTAGAAAGTCTTCTAGTTCTGTGTCAGTGGCTGCTCAAGGGACAACTACAACTCCTGTGACACCAACAGCTCCACCAGCTCCAAGACGTCAGCCTACGTCCCAGCCTAGACGTACTCAAAGAACAACAAGACGTTCTTATGGATACTGATAAATCAAAAGGACTAGGAGATACTGTCGAGAAGTTTACTCAAAGGACAGGTCTAAAGCGTTTGGTAGAACGCATGTCTAAAGACTGCGGCTGCAAGGCTCGTCAAGAGAAATTAAATGAAATGTTCCCATATAAGGACAAATGAAAGCTTTAAATATGTTTATCGTTGAGTTGGATAAGCCCATCAACGATACTATCTCCACAAAGAGTGGAATTGAACTGTATATTGACACCAAATATGAAGGTGGAGAATTTAAATACAGAGTCACTGACGGTCCAGTTATTGCGACCCCAGCAAAATACAAAACCAAAGTAAAGAAAGGAGATAGACTCTACTTTCATCACCTTGTCGTTATGCAGGGGGGTCAAAAACTTACTGGTATGGACAATAGCTATTTCGTTAAGTATGACCCAGATCATGCGGTAAACAATCAAGCTATTGCATACAAGACCAAAAGTGGACACATACATCCCCTGGATGGCTGGAGCCTTCTATCTCCTGTTGAAGAAGAAAAACCTCGAATCAGTAGCTTAGAGATTGTATCTCTTACAGAAAAACTTCCTACGAAGGGTCGAGTTGCATTTAACTCAAAAGACCTCAAGGCTATTGGTGTTAAAAAAGGAGACATAGTCTGTTTCAAAGAGAATAGAGACTATCGTATTAAAATTGACGGGGTGGAGTATTATCGTACCCGTGTAGAAGATTTGATGTATGTCGAAGAAGAAGTTCACAACACTTAATGCGGCTCAGCGTCTCATGACTAGCATGGAGGACGCTATCGACAATATGATCGACGAGATCAAAAAGCCCGTAGATCCTGAAATCAACGGAAGTGCACGTAAGGCAGAGTTGCAATCCATTAAACAGACTGCTACAGACTGCAAGGAGCTAATCGTTGAGAGACAGCGATTGGAGCAAATGATTAAAGATCTAAGTGACAATGGAGGAATCGAAGAAGCAAAAGATTACAGCGGAGGTTTCGCTGAAAGATTCTCTAAGTGATTGGAAGAATATTGTTTGGGAAAAAAACAAAACAGAATACAAGTTCTGGGAAGACATGTGGAACGAGGAGTGACTCCACATATGTCATACCCGCGAGTATCCCCTCAAGCTTATACCTTGTAGAAAGGGTAACTGGTCACATGTGGGTTCAAGTCCCACCTCGCGGACTTTAGTATATTTGTAACTATGGCTACAGTAAAAAAATCAGCACAGTACTATAGGGATAATCCTGAAGCAAGGGACAAGAAAGGTAAGTATGATAAAAAGCTTAACGCTACCCCTACGCAAAAAAGAAAACGTGTTGTTAGAAACGCTCTTAGAAGACTGTTTACAAGGAAGGGTGAAGTGAAAAAGGGTGATGGTCAAGATGTGCATCACACTGGAGGCACTGAGGTGGGAAAAGCTACAGTGATGTCTGCTTCTAAGAACAGAGCTATTAAGTAAGATATGCACTCGTAGCTCAACAGGATAGAGCAGCACACTTCTAATGTGCAGGTTCGGGGTTCGAGTCCCTGCGGGTGTACAATTTAATGATGAACAATTTAATAGAAATAGAAGAGTATGAGCACCCAGCGGTTGCTATTTGTCCCAACGGTACGCAAGGTGAAGCTATCGAACTTGGTGGGCTGGTCATTCTTCTTCCCGCTAAGCCGCCCAAAAAACAAATTTCAGGATATGACCTTCCAAAGCACTTGCAAGTGTGGCAAAGGAGGGCTATGCCTGAAGAGATGTCTAGGATTAAGTCTATGGATGAGTGGCTCGAAATGCCTAGGGAGTTTCGACAAAAGTTTCGTCCGTATATCGAGGAGGAATTTCGCCGTAGGCGTGAGGGCTTTTGGTTTTATAATAACGGTGTCCCTACATATATTACGGGGCGCCACTACATGATGCTACAGTGGACGAAGCTTGATATAGGACACCCGTATTATCTCGCTTTCCAACGTGACATCTTTTTGCATATGGCAGCTTGCGAAGCTGATTCAAGGTGTATAGGTCAGTTATACACAAAGTGTCGTCGATCAGGATACACAAATATTTGCTCTGCTGTACTAGTTGATGAAGGGACCCAAGTAAAAGAAAAACTTCTTGGTATTCAGTCTAAGACTGGTAAGGATGCTCAGGAAAATATTTTCATGAAGAAGGTGGTGCAGATGTTTAGGAGCTACCCTTTCTTTTTCAAACCTATTCAGGACGGTACCACCAACCCTCGTATGGAGCTGGCATTTCGTGAGCCCAGCAAGAGGATTACAAAAAACAACAAGACGTCACACAAGGGTGAGGCTCTGAACACTGTAATTAACTGGAAAAATACAACCAACAATGCGTATGATGGGGAGAAACTTCACATACTGTATTTAGATGAGGCAGGAAAATGGGAAAGACCTACAGACATAAGAGACGCTTGGAGGATTCAGAGGACTTGTTTGATCGTCGGGCGAAAAATCGTGGGCAAGGCCCTGGTGGGAAGCACCGTAAATCCGATGGACAAGGGCGGAAAGGAGTACAAAGACCTGTGGAGGGACTCGGACCCAAACGAAAGAAACGCAAATGGTCGGACGAGGACTGGTCTATATAGGCTGTTCATCCCTGCTTACGCATCTCTTGAAGGGTTCTTTGACCCATATGGGAATCCTGTCGTGCAAGACCCTGAGAACCCCGTTGCGGGGCTAGATGGAGAGCCTATTGTTCAGGGGGCTAAGACTTATCTAAAGAACGAACGTCAGGCTCTGCTGGAGGATGCATCAGAGTTGAATGAGGTTGTTCGTCAGTTCCCATTTACGACTGATGAAGCCTTTAGGGATAGTGTTGAAAGTACGCTATTTAACATCTCTAAAATATATGAGCAGATACAGTACAATGACGAGCTGTATCCAAATCCAGTGGTGGTTGGAAACTTTGTATGGAAAGACGGTAGCCAAGACACAGAGGTTTTATTTAAGCCAGATCCCAACGGGAGGTTTCATGTAGCTTGGATGCCTCCACCTGAACTTAGAAATAAGAAAAAAAGCGAAAAGGGCAAGAGAGTTGCGCCTAACTCATACCTTGGTGTAGGTGGTGTTGACTCTTATGATCTTGATGCTACTGTAGATGGAAGAGGTTCAAAGGGTGCCCTGCACCTATACAATAGATTCAACGTACATCATCCTTCAAATATGTTTGTTGTAGAGTATGCTTCGCGTCCCCCACTAGCCAAAATATTCTATGAGGACTGCCTTATGGCTGCAGTATTCTATGGTTACCCAATACTAATCGAGAACAATAAGTACGGTATTGCAAGGCACTTTGAATCAAGAGGCTACGACGGTTATCTTTTGGATAGACCCCGACACCTTGTTGCTACAAACACTCAGATCAAGACAAAAACAAAAGGTATACCTTCAAACTCTCAGGATGTTATTCAGGCGCATGCCCATGCTATTGAGGCGTATATACATGATCATGTAGGGATAAATCATGATAGTGGTGAATATGGAAATATGTACTTGAACAGAACCCTTGAGGATTGGATTGGATTTAAGATTGATAACAGAACAAAATTTGACCTTTCAATTAGTTCTGGGCTTTGTCTTTTGGCTGCTCAAAAGCAAAAGCAAAAACCAAAGTCAAACTTTGCTGAACGTAAGTTTTTCCGTCGATATGGGGTAAACAGGTAATTCATATATTTGCATTTATAAAAGGAATTCCCAAATGCAAGACAATAACGGTATCAAGAGCGGATTTCCAGATCCACTTGCTACCCCAGAAGAGAAGTCCAAAAAGGCTTATGGTATCCAATATGCTAAGGCTATTGATGCTCAATGGGGTAGAATGACGGACGTGGGTAGCTTGGTGGGTAAACGTAATAGGATATTTGAGAGGAGTAGAGATTACGCTACTGGTACTCAAGACACCAATATATACAAGCAGCTTCTTAATAGCCTTGATCCAAATGCTGGTGATGGGAGTTTGATGAATCTTGATTACACTCCTGTGCCTATCTTGCCGAAGTTTGTTCGGATTGTAGTCAATAAAATTTTGTCTAGGGGGCTTTACCCAAACCTTGAGGCAGTTGATCCCTTGTCCACTTCTGAAAAGAACATAGAGAAGAAAATCTTAGAGGAGCAGGTTAAGCACAAGGACCTTGCTATGAAGGTCAAGAACGAAACTGGGGTAGTGCTTGGTGAGGATCCAGAAAAATTGCCTGACACGTTAGAGGAAGTAGAGATTCTATACGGCACTAATATTAAAACTGCTGGAGAGATTGCAGCTCAGCTTGCTACTGAGTTGACTTTGAAGTGGAACAATTTTGAGGATGCTATTTTTAGGCGTTGCGTTAATGATCTTGTAACGCTTGGAATGGCTGTTGTCAAAAGGTCAAATGATCCTAACGAAGGCATTAAGACAAATTACGTTGATCCAGTTATGTTTATCCATAGCTATACTGAAGATCCAGGATTTGAAGAGCTAAAGTATGCTGGTCATATTAAGAAGATTAGTATTGCTGAGTTGAGAAGACTTGCTGGTGATGAACTATCTGAAGAAGAACTTCAGAAAATGGCCTCTAAGGTCAAGGGCAAGGATGGCAATGACTCTAGTAAGTACAGCAAGAAAAGGTTTGATCAGACCCTAAGCAAGATGACTTACGGTTATGATGACTACACAGTTAATATTTTGGACTTTGAGTTCTTGACGGTTGACAAGATGTTTTTTGAGGAGAAGGAGAATCGCCACGGTAACAGCAACTTTTTTTACAAAGGATCTGATTACAAGCAGAAAGCTGGATCCGTCTACGAAAGAAAGCCTCATTGCATGCACATAAAAACTGTGTACGGTGGCAGCTACATTATCGACGGAGGTGTGATGTTTGGGTATGGTAAGAAAAAGAATATTCCTAAGAATGTTCATGACTTGTCTCAGGCTAGATTGTCTTACTCCGTTGTGTCAACCAACATTAGGGACATGATTCCTAAGTCTATGGTTGATAGCTGCACTGGTTTTGCAGATATGTTGCAACTCACTCACCTCAAGATTCAACAGGCTATTGCAAAAGCTAAGCCTGATGGATTGGTGATTGACATTGAGGGGCTAGAAAATGTACAGCTAGGTAAGGGTGGGGATCTACAGCCACTTGACTTGCACGACATCTACGAACAAACAGGTGTCTTTTACTACAGAAGCAAGAACCCAGAGGGAGGATTTCAGAATCCCCCAGTGCGAGAGATTGGAAACAGCATCAGGAACATTAATGAACTTATTGGTCTGTACAATCACTACTTGAGAATGATTCGTGATGCAACAGGTATCAATGAGGTTGTAGACGCTTCTACCCCAAAGGGTGATGCTTTGGTTGGGGTTCGAGAGCAAGCTATCCAGGCTAGCAACAATGCTACCTATGACATAACTAATGCCTCAATGATTCTGTTTAAGAAGACATGTGAGGACATTGTAAAATGTTTGCAAATTATTCCTGCTGAAAGTGTATTGCACAAAGCGTATCAGAACGCTATTGGCAAAGAGAACATGAATGCTATCACTTCGTTCTCTGATCTTCCTATGTTCAACTTTGGAGTTATTATTCAAAGAGATATGGAGGATAAGGATAAGGCTTACTTGGAGCAAAACATTCAAATGGCTTTGCAGCAGAAAGAGATTGATCTTGAAGATGCTATTGCTGTTCGCCAGTTGAAAGATGTAAATCAGGCTGAGCGGCTATTGGTTGTGCGTCGCAAAAAGCGGATGCAGAAAGGTCAACAGCTTGCTCAGCAGAATATTGAGATGCAAAAACAACAGACAGCTCAAGCAGCTCAAATGGCATCTCAACTTAAGATTCAAGAATCTCAGGCAGAGACTCAAATGGAGGTTGAGAAGATGAAGATTAAAAATGAGTTTGACATGCAGCTTGAGACTATGCGTCACGAATTCAAAAAAGAGATTGAAACAATTAAGGCTAAGGCAACCCTTGGATTTAAAGAAGATGATCAAGTATTTAAAGAGAAACTTGAGGTTTTGAAAGAAGATCGAAAAGATGATAGAATAGGAAAACAAACTTCTGATCAAAGCAAACTTATCTCACAAAGACAAGGTAAAATTGATGAGGTACAAGAGGAACCCAATGACCTCGCATCTAAAATTCTAGGATAACAATGGCTCAGACAGCAAACTTCGACACGACAGAAACTCTGAATATTATTTGCAGAGAAGGAGATACGTTTTCCATGACTGTGACTCTTAAAAACTCTAGCGGTACAGCTTTGACGCTAGTCACTGATGCTTATGTCTTTTACATGCAGGTAAAAGAGATCTCCGTTGCGGGGAACAAAAGGGCTGGTCGTCAAATAGAGAAGGTTATTCTTCAAACCCCAAGCTTGAAGCCAGATGCAAAGTCAACTGTCCTGACGTTTGAGACTCCTACTCTTGACAATAGCGGCAACGTGACCATTGAGGCATCTGCTGAAACTATGAGTAAGATTAAGCCTGGGTCTTACGTTTATGACTTGAAATACGTAAAGCCTAGTTCTACTGGTCTTGATACGCACAAAGGCGTTTTGAGAGGATCCTTTGTAGTTAATTCACAGGTAACTGATGTATTTTAATGTCTGTATCAGTAAGTACATCTTCAGCCAATCAAGTATCTGTCAATATTGATGGAGTAACTCAGCTTTCATTTACAACACAGGACTCTTCGATTTCTGTTCTGTCAAGCAGTAGTGCTCAGGTATCAGTTACTGAAAAAGGACCTAAGGGTGACAAAGGTGATACAGGCGCGACAGGTGCAACGGGCGCTACTGGCGCTACTGGCGCAGCCCCTAATGCCTTTACTACACTATCTGTATCTGGTCAGGACGATGTGGTTGCTGATGGAGTAGATGACACTCTAACCCTTGCGGCTGGATCTAATGTAACGATTACGACTAACGCATCAAGCGATACCGTTACGATTGCTTCTGCTGATACAAACACTCAGCTAAGCACTGAGGCCGTTCAAGACATTGTAGGGGCTATGTTTAGCGGAAACACTGAAACTAGGATTTCTGCTACTTATCAAGATGGCGATGGAAACATTGACTTAGTTGTCGATGCTATCCCCGTAGATCTTACATCTGATGGGACTGGCACAATACACGCAAACAATGTTCCCACTCTTAACCAAAGCACTACTGGTAACGCAGCTACAGTAACAACTAATGCAAACTTAACAGGCCATATTACATCTACTGGTAATGCCGCTGTTTTAGGTTCTTTTAGTGTAGCTCAACTTAGCACCGCTCTTTCGGATGCTAGTATATCAGGAAACAATACAGGAGATCAAACAAACGTTTCAGGATCTTCGGGTACATGCACAGGCAATGCTGCGACAGCTACAGCACTAGCTACTGCAAGGGCAATCAACGGGGTTGATTTTGACGGAACTGCACCTATTACGGTTACTGCCGCTGGTTCTACACTTTCTGATGAGGTCCCAGTATCAAAAGGAGGCACAGGTGCTACATCGTTTACCTCTAATGCTGTACTTACTGGGAACTCTACTTCTGCGATACAGGCAGAGGCTGACCTTACTTATGATGCAAGCACCGATACGCTGCAGCTAACAAGTTCATCAGGAGGATTTCCTAGAATTGAACTTAAATCTGAGGCAAACGTCACTGGAGGTCAAAGATTCGTTTTCATAAAAGATAGAGGGGCGGCTCCAGCAGACGGTGATACCTTGGGTGTTGTCAGATGGGAAGGAGAAGACTCTGGTCAGAACGCAACTGCTTACGCTCAAATATTTGGAAAAATAGCAGACACAACTGACGGCTCAGAGGGAGGTCATTTGGGACTGCAGGTTGCATCTCATGATGGAGAAATGAGGGTTGCTCTTGAGCTTATAGACGGAGATGCTGAAGATGAGGTTGATGTAAACATTGGGAGTGGAGATGCTTCGGTAACAACTATCAATGGATCTGCTGTTTTGAACAGAAAGTTTTCAGTTACTGGAGACACTGACGGAACTTTTCAAGGTGACGTAGTTTACTTTGGCGGAACAACATCTATGACCACTGGTGCTTTGTATCACTACAAGTCAGACGGCACTTGGGAGCTGGCTGATGCTGATGCAGTAGCGACCTGCGACGGATTGCTTGGTATAGCCCTTGGTGCAGCATCAGATACAAACGGTGTTTTGCTTAGGGGTATGGTAACTGTAGATCATGATACGGGTGCAGTTGGTGACGTTTTGTTCGTTTCTACAACAGCGGGCGACATAACTGCTACAGCGCCCTCAGGCAATGCCGATATCGTAAGAGTCGTGGGGTATTGTTTGCATGCGTCTAATGGTCAGATCTGGTTCAACCCAGACGGAGCGTTTGTAGAAGTCACTGCATAATGCCTACAATCAACGCAAACAGAACGGGTAGCGCAATTGGCGCTGGTAGCAGTACATTTAGTACGGCTCGTCAATCTAATGCAGGCAGCGTAACGGACAACCCCTCGTCGTCTGATGCAAATGCCATTCAGCATTTTTTCTCCTCAGGAAGAGGCGGAGGTACTCACAAGTTCAGAAGAGTGTTTATTCACTTTGATACAAGCAGTGTGTCAGCAACTCCTCAAGATGCAGTTATAAATATTACTGGCAGCTCTAACACAAGCGCAGACATTATAGTCGTAAAAAGCAATGCTATGGGTGCTGACGGGAGCACTGCTCTTGCAACATCAGAGTTTTTTTCAAGCATAGATTACACTGCACCGTTATCATCAGAAATTACATCTTGGAGTACGGGATCAAACAGCATATCGCTAAATGCAACAGCACTTTCTTTAATAGGAAGCGCCGACAACCTTACAGTTGTTCTGGTAGAGCATGATTCTGATTTTCAGAATACGGCAGTTACTAGCGGCACTGTAAGTTCGGGAATAAACTTTGCTACTACAATAACACTTGTTTATACTGCTGCTGCCTCTGGGTATGGTCACAAGGTCAGCGGTGTGGCTGCTGCTAGCATATCAAAAGTCAACACTGTAGCTACGGCAAGCATCGGAAAAGTCAATACAGTCGATTGATTATATTTGCATTATGGCCACAGTAAAGAAAAGAAAAGCAAGAATGCCCAAGATGAAGATGGGTGTTCATAAATCTCGTGAAGGTGGGCTTACGGCTAAGGGCGTAGCTGCATACCGAAGAGCTAATCCAGGCAGTAAACTAAAAACTGCTGTAACAACTAAGCCATCCAAGCTTAAGAAAGGTAGTAAATCTGCTAAGCGTAGAAAGTCATTTTGCGCTAGGATGAAAGGAATGAAGAAAAGATTAACTAGTGCAAAGACTGCAAGAGATCCAAACTCACGCATCAACAAGGCACTTAGAAAATGGAACTGCTAATGAATCCTGTAAAGAAAAATAAGGGAGGTAAACTCAACGTAAGTAGTAAAAAAATGTCTGTCTCTGCACCATCTGGATACCACTGGATGGAAGATAGGGGTCGTTATTTTTTGATGAAAGGAGATTATAAACCGCATCCTGGCGCTGTTGCCAAGGCTGAATTCAAACTCGTAAACCACCCCAAATCATGAAGGCTAAAAAAGACGCATGTTACCACAAAGTCAAGGCTGGAGAAAAAGTATTCCCAAGCGCATATGCTAGTGGCAGGATCGCCAAGTGCAGAAAAATGGGCGCAGCTAATTACGGCAAGAGCAAGAAAAAATAATGCCTAGGGTCAGGAAGACACAGGCTGGGCTTAACTTGAAAAGGTGGTTCAAGGAAAAGTGGAGAACGCTGTCTGGAGACAAGGATTATTCCAAGGGGGATAGGACGTTTCGACCCACAAAAAGAATTTCAAGTAAAACTCCAGTTACGGCATCGGAACTTACTGCGGCAGAGAAAGCTAGAGCGAGAAAGGAAAAAAGAGAGAAGGGGCGAGTGTCTAGGTATCGAGTCAAAAAAAAGAAACGATAAATCCCTATATTTGCGGAAAACAAACAATAACTAAAAATGGCAACTACAACTGCATCACTTACCATTTCCAGTGGCGACCTTACTGGAGATGCTCTGTCTCTTAGCTCTACGGCTAGTTTTACAAAAGCTGGAACGACCACAGGCTTGGACCAAACTACTGGCGTTGGACGCATTCTATATGGGTCTGCTGGTGTAAACACTTTGATTGCTCATGCTGCTTATACGGCAGACAAGGCTCATAAGCTTTACATTAAGAATCCAAGCGGCACGGCTGCTGAGAACATCATTATTACCCTTGCTTCTCAAGCTATTGGTCGTCTTTACGCTGGAGACTTTGCTCTTATTCCTTGGAATGGAGACACCGACATCAAGGTCACTACTAGTGACGCTAACATGGTTGTCGAGTATCTCTTGATCTTCGAAGCATAATGGCAACGGTAAGAGTCACACTGGGACTCTCAAGTGCTGATGTCATGTCAACTGCAGTGGGCCTTAATGTGGCCACTAATCTATTGGCTGACTCTGGCAGTATTGTACGCGCCAAAGTAAAGGGCACAGCTGCTGATACTGATGACCTTGTTATCTACAAGGCCAATGATAAGCTTGAGCGAGCCTACCTCTACATCCAGAACTTGGATACGGAGAAAGAAAATTACATTACTGTAAGAAATGAGACGGAGTCCAACACAGCCATAGTAGCTAAGATTGGTGGTGGTGAATTTGCATTTATCCCTGTTGCAGTGGATAAGACATACGAGTGCATTGCCACCAAGGTCAACACCTTGATTGAGTACGGCGTATTTGGTTTGGACAACTCAGCAGTATCACTTGCATAATAATTAGAACAATGCTAGAAAGAAATCTAAAACCAATAATCATTACGGCTACCACAGTAACTGCTCCAGAAAATCAATTTTTTAGAGCTATTACTGTTATGGCTCTTAACGCGGGTACTGATACAATCAGCGTAAAAGGTGGTATTTCACAGGGTCTTGCTGCCGATGCATCTGACGGATCTACGCACCTTGATCCAGCAGACAACGAAGTCTTGGCTGGTACCCACGCTGCAGGAATTTTTGAATTCTTGCCCAGCGTAGCTGCCGCAATAAATGTTCCTATTGGCACTACTATCTATGGAAGATTTACAGAAATTACTGTAGGCGCAAGCGATACAGTAATCGCTTATATGTAATAAAAATCAATAATTTAATATAATGGAGAATACAATCCACCTTCAGAACGAGACGTTTGAAAAAGCAGAGATCTTTGACACGCCAGAGCAGCTTGCTGCCAGCATGACCGAAGAATCTGCACCACAAGTAGAAGCTCAACCAGAGCAACCATTGGACACCCCATACGTGGACCCAGAGGCTGCTCCTGTAGAGGAACCTACTACCCTAGAACAGATTACTGAATCTTCTGAGCCTCAGCTTCAACAAGAAGTTGTACAGCCTCCCGCTCAGGAGACACAAGAAGAATATGGAGATGAAGAAATCGAAGCAGCGGTCTACACATACCTTAGCGAAAAGCTGGGGCGCGAGATCAATAGCTTCGAGGAGCTGAATCAACAACCTGCTGTCGATGAGCGTGTGCAGGCTATTGCTGACTTCGTGTCCGAGACAGGACGCAAGCCAGAAGACTGGTTTACGTATCAATCTATGAATCCATCCGAAATGGATGATGTCACAGTTGTGCGTGTACAGATGTCTCAGCAATATCCTAATCTCTCTTTTGAAGAGATTAACATGCTTGTAGGCAACAAGTACAAACTGGATCCCAACATCCATGATGAACAGGATATCCAGATGTCTACGCTTCAGTTGAAGATTGATGCTATGGACGCTCGCGGAGGTATTGAAAAAATCCGTGAGTCGTACAAAGCACCACTTCCACAGGAGAAGACGATTCAAGCTGAGAGCGGTTACACCGTCGATGAAGACTGGATGCGGAATATGGCTACCGAAACGGAAGCTATGGAGGCGCTAGAGTTTGACCTCGGTGGTGAAAAGACCTTTACTTACTCTTTGGGTGACGACCATAGACGTCGTCTCGTTCAAAGAAACTCTCAGATTGATAACTTCTTTGACAGCTATGTCGGAGGAGATGGCTCATGGGATTACGACAAAATGAACTCTCACTTTGCTGTGATTGATAACATCGACACGATTGTGTCGTCAGCTTATCGTCAAGGCTTGGGTGATGGGCAGAAGGCTGTCGTGAGCAACGCTGCGAATATTTCTACGGATACTTCGCCTAGCCAATCCCAAAACCTAAATCAGGAGAACCCTCTGGCAGATCAGGTGAGAACCTTGCTGCGTGGAGGTAGATCCAAAACTACTTTTAACATCTAAGACTTTAAAAAATGGCTAATATTCTTTCAGGGCAACCAACTGTTGACGCTACTAATGCCTCCGTTGGAGGTGTAGCTAACGCAGCTGGTAACAAGCCCTCGTTTCGGATTACTCCCGATACGTACACTACTATTGACAGTCTTGTCAAAACTACTAAAGATCACGTCCTTCCAGACTTGGTCGAGACCTACGGAGATCAAGGTATCACTGGCTTCTTGAAGCTCACTGGTGCTATCAACGCTGGCGGACAATCCGATCAGTTTGACTGGTGGGAGTTGGGACGTCGTCACTCTAAGTTGACTTACGCATCTGCCGATACTACTATCGACGGCAGTGACCTCAACGTAACTATCGACGTTTCTTCTAACTCTGACGTTGCTTCTAACGTGCAGGCAAATGACGTTGTCATGGATGCTGCAAGTGGAGCTCGTTTTATCGTAAAGAGCGGTGGAAACGGCACTGGCACTGCGGCACAGGTAAAGCTCGTCAAGCTCGACGACTCTGCTGTTGCTGATGCTGACATCTCAGCTGGTGCTGGAGGTAGCTTGATCAAGCTCGGTAACATGTACGCTCAAGGCACCAACCAGCCAACGGCTTACGATGACATCGGAGTACGTAAGTACAGCAACTCTTACATGATTGTTAAGGGTCGTTACGAAGTCAACGGTTCTCAGGCGACTAACATCGGCTGGGTCAACGTCGGAGGCGGTGAGTACCGCTGGTTCATGAAGGGTGAGCAAGAAGCTCGCGCTAAGTTTGAGGATCAGAGAGAGATGATGTTGCTCTTCGGACAGAAGAGGGACGATGCTACTGGTACTAGTGAAGACCTAGACGACGCTATGGCTGGTTCTGAGGGTTACTTCTCAGCTATCGAAGAAAGAGGTATCGTTGTTCAAAATGCTAACGCTAACCCTATGGATAGCTTTGCTGAGTTTGACGACTTGATCTTGGAACTCGACAAGCAGGGGGCACCTTCTGAGTACGCTATGTACTTGAACAGAAAGCAGTCCTTGGCTATCGACGACATGCTCGCTTCAGGTATCGCTACTGGTGTCACTGCTGGTCTCCCAGGTCAGTTTGGTGCATTCCAGAACGATGCAGACATGGCTGTGAAGTTGGGCTTTAAGTCATTCACTCGTGGTGGTTACACTTTCCACAAGCATGACTGGAAGCTCTTGAACGATCCAACCTTGTTGGGTGCTGGTAACTTCTTGCAGGGCGCTATGGTGCCTTTGATGAATGTTACTGATGCTCGCACAGGTGTCAACGTTCCTGCACTGTCTATGTTCTACAAGGAGGCAAACGGATACTCTCGTGAAATGGAGCACTGGGTGACTGGTGGCGGCGTATTGGGTCACACCAACAACGGCGATGCTGGTACTGACCAGGCTGCGTTCCACTACCGTTCTGAGATCGGCCTTTGCGTTCGCGCTGCTAACCAGCACGTAATGATCAAGGGTTAATAGTCTTTTTTACTAACTATTAAAACCTAATCATTATGGCAAAATATAGACACAAAGAATCTGGCTCTCTTGTTGTATCAAGAAAAGTCAGAATTTCTGAAGCGTTTGCAAACGGCGCAACTACAAATTTTGAAATCGAACAACCTAAAGACACTGTTATTGAAAGTGTTATTGTTCGCACGGTTGGAACTGTGACCCTCGATGCTGCTGTAGACATTACATTAAGCCTTGGGACAAACTCTAACTTTGACGGCGAAGAAGTTGTTGCAGATGTTCTTTATATTGATGGTTCGGATAACCAAGTTGCTTTGGCGGGAACAGCTCTAACTGCTACTATTGTAGACGGGGTTAATACAGACGCCTTGGCTACCTTTGGTAATCCAGCTTCTATTGTAACTGATGAAAGAACTCTCTTCGGAAAGTTTGTCGTTGGCGCTGGCAATGTAAGCGCTACTGGAAATATCGTTGAAGTTCACGTTGCTTTCAGACAATTTTGATGACTAATGCGAATGGGTTGGAGAAAGTCTCCAGCCCCTTTGCTTTCTCTTTTTAACAAAACAAAAAAAAACCTATAAATATGGGACACTTTGATAAGCTACAAGCCAAAAAGGTAGTAGCAAATAGAATCGAACAAAACGCTCTGCCTGTTCGGGCTGTAGTTGGTTCAGGTTTAACAGCTGGAACGGCTATTGCCGACAGCACAGATGCAGTTACAATGGATGCAACGGCGTTTGGTCAGACTTTTACTTCTGCCCACAACGACGCTGGTTCAAAAACTATTACTCTTCCTCCTAATGTTACTGCTGATGATATTGGCAAAAGCGTTAGAATTTACCAATCAAATCTAGCTTTGATTAACACTGGGGTAATTCTTCTTAAAACTGGTGCTGGAAACTCACTGTCTGCAAACAGTGTTTTTTGCGGTGCAGCAGTAACTGTTCTTAGACCAGCCGCTGCAGCTAACAACCAAATTACAATCACTGGAGCTGACACCAACTCTGCTTTTGGCCCAGGATCTGTAGTTACTGCTACTGTTGTGGCTGCAGGAAAGTACCTTGTTGAGATTGTTATGGTTCCTCTTGGAACTGGTAGCGACGCCGTTGCTGTTGCAACAGTCTAACAAGTTAGTTACTCTACGAGAAAGGCTCCTTCGGGGGCCTTTTTCTTTTTCCTTATATTTGCGGTATCTTTAATGCAATGAAAAAGTTCTTCCTGTTTAAGCGCCGTGACGTCAGTGCGACGTCCGCTACAACCTCTGATACAGGGGAAGGTTTGGACATCCTCGCGGTGTCCGTAGACCAGTTGTCCTTTATGACAGCATCGCTTGGGAAGGTGAATATTGTGTTTAATGACGCAACGATTTACGAGGACAGCAATCTCCTCGATGGTGAATCATTCAAAAAGACTACAGTATCTGTCGCGTGTGAGCAGGGAGGTGAAGCAGCACTGATAGATTCTATCATGAACTTCATCTCCTCTGATCGCGTACAGAACAATGTCATGAGGTTTGATGCTGTAGCAGGCAAGGCCAATGTCAAGGGGGCTAAGATTGAGTCCTTTAATGATGTGATCTCAGAGGTCAAGCAGTTGCCTATTGTAACCAGCACACAGGAGATTAGCAAGAGGTCGTTTATTGGGGGCACTGCTGCCACAGCCTTTGGAACTGGAAATATAATCGCTGACATTGATTTTGGTGATGGAAACAAACCAATCATTGATTTCAATGAAGCTGGTCTTGGAGAGTCTGGGGGTAACGTAAATGCATGGACGCATAGCGGCACAGGTGGATCTAGCTACAATATTGGTGGAGGTGATATCACGGGAACTATTCCTCTTGACACAACAACAGGCAGAGGCGGTAACGGCTTGGCTACTCAGGCGGCTGACGTGGGTCCAACAGATACGTTTGAGCTTGGTGCTACATACACTCAGTCAGGGGCTTTTACAGCATACGCTGTAGTAGGACTAAGCACGGCAGACATTATTGCAAACCCTAAGATGGGTATGTTGTTTCAGGGAAGCGCTTCAACCCTTCAAGGTCAGACATATATGTTTATAGATGCATTTGACAACAACAACTTTAAATTTAAGTTTAAGCTTGAAAAAGGAGATTTTGTTAAGGCACCATCCCCAGCACCTATTCTCCAAATTAACAAGCCTACCGATACAATGCGAACAGCATATGTATTTGTAATTAGACGAGATGCTGCATCAAACATATCTGTATATGACAACAGCGGATCTCTTGTAGCTTTTGCCCCAGCTAAGACAGAGGGCTACCAAAGGACTGACCTCGATATTGTTTTTGATCATATTGGCAACGGAGGCTTTGACGAAAAGTTTCAAGGCAATGTTGCTAGACTAGGAATTATCGCAAAAGACATAGGCACTTCCGCTTGCTCTACGCTGGCTAAGGACCTATCAAAGAAGTACACACCATTATCTTAATTTAATCCAAATGGAACAAACCAAAAAGCGCCCTGGGCGGCCTAAAGCCCAACAAAAAGCTGAAGTTGTAGAAACTGTAGTTGCGCCAGCAGCTAAGAAGCCTCTACCTATCAGGCGTAAAGAGTCTATCAACCCCAATGCAGAGTTTGAGCTCTTGCGTAAATCAGGGGTAGTCTATATGTTGCCGCAGAAAGGCGTCACTGTATTTGACGAAGATAAAGACACAGTTCGTGAGCTTCGATACTGCCCCAATGAGCCATCAGTATGGCGTGATGAGCAGTCAGAGAACGCAACTCGACAGTCTGTTATCTTTCGTGATGGCAAGATCTTTATCCCTAAGTCGCAGCCAAACCTTCGTTTATTTATGGAAAAGCACCCATTTAACGAAGCTAATGGAGGAACAATCTTTAGGCTTGTAAATAAAAAACGAGATGCAGAAAAAGAACTTGAAAAAGAGTTTTTCTTGACTGATGCTGTGTCTATGGTTAGAGACAAGGACATCCAGGAGCTCTTGCCAGTGGCAATGTACTTTGGCGTGAACATCAATGCATCTGTATCTGATATTAGATACAACCTCTTGAGAATTGCAAAGACCAAGACACAAGAGTTTATTGAGTCTTTTGATTCACCACAAGTTCGTACTCGATCCGTATTGCAGCAAGCAGCTGATTATCAAATCATTAAACTGAACAACGATTCTGTAAAGTGGTTTGACACTAATAGCATGATTGTTTCAGTGCCTGTAGGACAAGAACCCCTAGACGTGATGGCTCGATTCTGTTTGACTGAAAAAGGATCTTCGGTCCTATCGACTTTAGAAGAACGACTGGAGCGACTCGCTTGATGAAAGGGCCCTTCGGGGCCCTTTTTCTTTTCGTATATTTGCCTTATGGCAAGCATTGATAAAGTATACAGAACAGTAAAGAACCTGGCCAACAAGGAGCAGAAGGGTTTTATCACTCCTGCCGTGTTTAATCGTTTCGCTGTCATTGCTCAGCAGAACATTTACAATGAGCTTTTTACAGAGCTTGTTGAGGCCAAGAAGATAAGTCGTCAGAATATTGACCCAGGCAGAGACAAGTCTGTCAGGAAAAGAACCCTTGAGGATCTGTCACCATTCGTTACGAGGTTGTCCAACATGACTCCCGCGTCTACTATCGACGCCCCAAACATCTTCTTCAAACCAACGAATCTATCTAGGATTATTTCAATCAGTATAGGTAACAGCGTTGCAGGAGGATACAGCATTAACAAGACAAACGTTGAGATTGTATATGACGTAGAGAAGATGGATAGAATCTTGGGTAGCAACTTGTCTACACCGACGGCTGCCTTCCCTGTAGCTTTGATCTCAGATGAGATTGAGGTGTTCCCTGCTGATCTAGTTTCTAGCATAGATATGACGTACTACAGAACTCCTGGGGGTATATCTTCTTCTGGTGCATATACAGACTCTGAACCTCAGTGGAATGCGATTGCAGCTGGTCAAGGACAAAACCTAGAGATTGCAGATCCGTCGTCATGCGTAGACTTCATGTTGCCTGAGCACTACAGCTCTGAGATAGTATATGAAATAGCCAAGATGATTGGCATAAGCCTGAATGATCCAGGTATGGTACAGGTAGCATCACAAGAAGAACTTAGGAGATGAGTCAGAATAAAGTAAAGCTAAGCCAAGTAATCAAAGATTTCATCATCACTTCTGATGGTGACGACTACGCCAACAATGTTGCTGATAGCACACTGAGGAACTTTGCTCTTCGTGGAATTAGAGAGATCGGATTTGACCTTGGGAAGAAAATCAAGTCATTAAAGCTAAGCATTAACTCAAGCAACAACACTGTCTCATTACCAGACGATTACGTTGACTCATTGAAGTTAGGCGTTGTCGGTGCTGATGGCATACTGCATGTGTTTGGACAGAACAAGAACCTGAACATGTCACGCCGTATACAGACCGCTGCGGACACGTCGGTTGATGATAGTGGAAAGTACGGGGGGACTCCCCCAACGAGTGTTACTGATGAAGCGGGCTATGATGACACCACTGCTGGTAGCCTCACTGATGTTTTTGATGCTGACCCACTAAACATTGCAGCAAACTCTATTGGGGACCGTGTAGACGACAAGACGGCTACTACTGGAGCTGGAGGAAGCGCTGAGGCAGGGGACAGAGATTACTACGTCTTTGAGAACTACCTATACGAAGGTGGAGTAGGCAGAATGTACGGTATCGGTGGAGGAAGGCTCTTTGGAGAGTACAGAATAAACCTTGATCAGAATAGAATCGAGATTGACACAGACAACACTTATACGGAGGTTGTGTTGGAGTATGTGGCTGACGAGGCTCGCTCAAGCGATCCTGAGGTGCATGTTTACGCTGAAGAGGCGTTGAGGTCATATATGTACTATAAGGTAATTGAACGCAAATCTAGCGTTCCTATGGCCGAAAAACAACGTGCTCGGTCTGAATACTACAACGAGAGAAGAAAAGCTAACGCAAGACTGGGCAACTTCAACAAAGAGGAGGCGTTGAAGACCATAAGAAAGAACTTTAAGCAAGCACCTAAGTACTAATGGCGATTAATAAAATTACACCTCGTGCTCTTGACAAGAGTTCGGACTATAAGGTCGTGCCCGCCACGGCATTTATTGATGCGGTTAATGTTGTTTTTGGTGAGGATTCATCTAACAACAATGATGAAAGCGGAGATGCAGGGGTTATAAAAAATCTTTTGGGTAACACAGCGCTTAGCTATCACACAGCGAAAGATGCTATTGCTACTGGTGATTTTAAGATCATCGGAACTACCACAGACCATAAGCTCAAGCTTATCTATTTCTTTGTGTATCACGAGGACCTTAACGAACAGGGGGTCTGGGTTTACGATCCATACGGAAAACTCTCTATTCCCGCTAAGTGGGGTCAGTTTTACAAAAACAATATAGGTGTACCTCTGTTTGAACTCGAAGGTATTGATCCGTATCAAGAGGGTACGATAAAGTGTGTTGTAAAAGGAGACTTCTTTAACTTCAAACAACACTCTGTGGTGCAGGGAAGCATTGTCTATGGCAACACTCTTAACCTACCTGAGGTTCCAGCTCAAGCTATTAGGTCGAACAACTCAAACTTTAATGGCTTTACTGTAAACTCTTCTGATAGAAGCACGTTTGAAAAAGACTTTCATGTTTATTTCACGGACAATGTAAACGAACCCAAAAAGATTAGTGTTGCAGCTTGCATGGTTGCAAGACACATGGCTAGTGACACCTTTGAATTTGGAGGAGTCAATGCTGAATTTGCTCCGTTGGATTTCAATGGCAATGGAGTTATTGACGAAGAGGATAGAGCTATTTGGGGAGAGACCTTTGGCCACGTCGTTGACTTCGCTCCTTTTTTGTGGCAGTACGAAGGTCAAAGTTACTTTGTAGAGGACGACAATGTTCTTGATTTGAACGGTGACGGTACGGTAGACAATGCGGATCTTCTATCCTTTATCAGCTTAATAGGCTCAGAGGTAGTTCCTGCAACTACATTCCCTGCTCAAGGAAGTAGCTTCCAGTCGTTTGAAGGTGGATTCTTTAGCATACCCCCCAACAATGCTAGCGCGATAGAGAAGATAAAGTTTTGTCACGCCTGTAAGCCTACACCACTAAAGAGGCCAACTTTTGAGTGGGCTCAAGACGTCTCTAGTAAGTCAAACAACTTTGAAAAAAGCGAAGGATTTAAGTTTGCATATCAGGTCGTGTACAACGATGGTAGCACATCGGCTATATCACCAAAATCAGAATTAGCCGTTACGCCCAGCCTGTTGTTTCAGGGTAGCGACAAAAACCCAGACCACTCTCTGTACAACGTATGCAGGATTAATATTTCAGACCCAATCATATTCGGTTTGTGGTCTCAAGTCAAACAAGTAAATATTCTTGCTCAAGAAGGCATCGGACCTTACAAGATTATTTATGAGGCAAACGGGCCACTTGGTGATGTATCATTTGATTTTAAGAATGATGTCATTGGTATTCCCGTATCAGAGAAGGAAGAAAACAAATTCTTTGACAGTGTACCTCAAAAGGCTGAAGCCCAAGCCGTTGTGGACAATAGACTCATGTACGGGAACTACGTTGAGGGCTATCCCAATGAGCCTATTGCAGCTAACCTTTCCGTGCAGTATGCAGAACGTAGAGATGAGAACTTTGCTACACCAATAAAAGTAGAGCGATCTATCATTTCAGAAACCCCTCTTGCTGCTGGTGAGATAAAGCAAAAGATGGCTGGGTTTAGAATTACAGTTGATAATTTCCCTTCTCTTTCCGTTAATGATACCGTGTTGTTTTCTTTGTCTTTTCTCCCAGAGAAAAACTTTCACGTATACAATGCAACAAATTCTTATCACCAGTCCAGACATCTAGGTGTTGAAAATAGTGACGATGAGAACTTATATCATCAGAGTCCTGAGGAGGCAGGGGCTTTTAACATTTCTCCTCAACCAAATTTAGGTTCTGGTGTTAATATTCCCTTAAGCGATTTCCCGCAACCCATTGTTAACGATTCTTTTAATGCTTTTAAAGACAATGGAGGTGTAGCTAGCGTTTTTTGGAAGACAGTAGATACTTATTCTGTATTAGGATTGCCTGGGACAAAAGAGTTACAACTAGGAACGTCTGCTGCAAATCCTTTTATTATCCCATCTAATACTTTAAAATTTGAAGTAAAGCTAAGATGCATTCAAGGCGGCGATGAAGACACTCTTAAAGCTGCTTTTTTGTCGGCGTTAGATGAGGTTTTTGCTACTGGCACTGATGCCCCTTCTTTTTCAAACAGCTATTTTGCTCTTGTAGAAAGCTCACCGTATGCTACAATAAACTGGGACTTCCCATTAGAAAGCGGTCAAAGAATAGAAGATGGAGGTGACATTAGCAAAAACATTGTAATGCTTGCTGGTGATTTTACTCCCTTTGAATTTGGATCTGAATCTATTGGCATGCGATGCCAAGGCGCTGTAATTGCAAAAAAAGGCTCCGCGACTTTTGGGCTAAGGAAGACAGATCATACATCTGAAAGCGCTCAAGATTCAGTTTTTATTCAAGATGTACTCGATAACAATTCAAGAGAATACAAAATTATCCTTGACAGTGTACCTACTGCTGGTCTCGAACTGTGGACTTGTATTAGAAAGTGGATGCCTGGGTCGCCATGGTGGGTTTTAGATCCATCTTTTCTATCTCAAGTATCTCAAGGTAGCGCGAGTTTGGATCCTTTCTACGCTACGACGGAATTCAATGACGGAACAGATTTTGGACCTCTCGCTTATGTGCCACCTTTGGAGAGCCCCTTAAATCCTGATGATGGGGTTCCTATTTTTAGGCAGTTTAATTCTGCATATGACTTTAATTGTCCAGAAAAATTTGTACAAGGAAACTTAACCTCAGACTTTGAGGAAGGTTCTTTTACTAGTTATAAAAGAACAGACATCGGTGACAATACCGATTTTTGGCAATACACAGCATCTTTTATAGGCTATGTAGCGTCTTTAAATACTCTTTCTTCCGCTGAGGGTACAACAAATTATTTTATATCATCTCCCTCACCTAAACTAATTCGCGGAGGAGTCCAAGGCGATGTCTCAGGGGGGGCATTGTACAGCGTTATGGATGGAGAAGGTGGTCCAGGAGGTTCGCTCCCTGGAGACAATCTTTCTGCTACATTTGAATACCCTGCATCATCTAATTTTAAAAACCCAATTCTCAATGCGCTAAATTCAGCTAGCTCAGCGTTTGGATTCCCTACACCAGCCAACCCAACTGCTGAAGAAGAATTATTTTATAAAATTCCTTCTTGGTTTGGACCACTGTATACTGGTAAAATCCATTCTAACACATTTTCTACAGGCATCATTTCGATTAATGACGACGCAATTGGGCAGGATTTCGGAGTATTTTATGATTATGGCCGAAAATCTCAAACGACTGACAACAATCTATATTCTTTCGGGGGGAGAACCACAATGCCGTTGATGCAAGGTCCCCCCGATGGGGTTCTAAAGGAGCTTGGAAGTCAATTTAACACTGTGAGAATTTGTCCTGTTGTTCAAATATATACTTATCGGTATCAAGAAGCCACAGATGAGCTTGGGAATACGTGGGAAGACTACCCTAAGTTAGACTTTAGCTTCCGTTTAGCCAACAGCTTTATGAACTTGTTGAGTGCACCTTCATTTCAAGTTATCTCTACTACGGGTGGGACTAGTAACAATTATCTTAGATCATTTAAATCAAGTTCAGACCACGACTTTGGAATTGTTTTTTACGATTCGCACGGAAGAAGGTCGTTTGTTAACCCCCTTGGGTCTGTTTATGTGGATGGATTCTCTCAAGAAGAAAGAGGTGGCAATAAAGGTTCTGCAGCTGTTAGTGCTGAAATTTTAGGTAATCCTCCTGACTGGGCCTCTAAATATCAATTTGTATATAGTGGAAACAAAACCGCTCAGGATTTTGTGCAGTACACAACAAACAATGCCTTTATTGAACCAACCAACGATGATGATGTTGAAGGAACTCAATTATCTTCTAACGGAAAAATATACGTATCGTTAAACATGCTTCAAAGCTCCTCTATATCTTACGCTAAAGAGTTTGGGGCTAGGGGGGAGGATGGAAGTCTTTCCATATATAAATTCTCTGAGGGTGATAAGCTTAGGGTTATATCCTATGGCGATGATGACAGCAGATCGTATCCTAACAACGCTGTATTTGAAATTATTGAGCTCGTAAGTTTTGACCCCTTATCGGCTGCAACAAATCCTTTGATAGACGACATTGAAAACGCCTCAGGCGCGGAGTTATTTGGAGATTTTGTTGTTTTGAGTAACAACGAATCTGCTTCAAACTTCTCATATTCAAGCATGTTGGGGGGAACTAGCTATTGGGATCAAGGGGTTGTTTTTGAAATTTTCTCTCCTAAAAAGGCAATAGGAATAGAATCCCAAGTATATGAAGAGATAGGTGAAGTCTATGATATCGTAGACTTAGGTCTGGGTACTAGGCAGTTTTCTCAGAATCCTGTTGTTCTTTATGAAGGCGATGTAATCTTTAGACCTACAGCATGTAACTTGAACCTTCACGAATCGTCTGCCTGGACAGATCTTCTGTCTGTGGATACCGATGGGGTTGATGGTATTCAAGATGCAAAAAGCAACTTTAAAAATATTGCGTTAGAGAGCACCCGCCCAACAGATTTGTTCCCATCAGACATAAAGTCTTTAGGAAGGGCTAACGTTGCTTCTAACAACGCTAAAACAGTCCGTAGAGAAGCTGGTATCATCTACTCCGAGAAAAGCAATCCAGAGTCAGATGTCTTTAACTACTCTTCATTCAATGCATCACTGTTTCCGTTCAAGGACCTTGAAGAAAGGTTTGGAAACATCAACTTTATGGATGAGCTAGGAGGTAATCTGTTTGTAATACAACAGGACAGATGTACAATGGTTCCAGTTTCTGCTACGCTTTTGGCCAATGTAACTGGACAAGAGCAGCTTATTGCATCCAATGACATCCTTGGTAAGGAGAGGGTGTACTCTATAAAAGCAGGTTGTGACAACAACCCAGAGTCCGTTGTTCGTATCGACAACACTTACTACTTTGCGCACAAGAGTTCAGGCAAGATATTTAGATTTGTGGAAGGTCAGGGGATTGAGGAAATATCAGACGTCATGATGTCTAGCTACATCAGGTCAAAATTCAAAGAGGCTATTTCTCTTTCTGGTCTTGGCTCAAAGAGTGATGTAAGAATTGTTGGGGGCTATGACCCTGTAAAGGGAGAATACCTTGTCACGATCTTGCGGCCTAAGTCTCTCAACTCAAGCACTAGTGACGATGAGGTTATTGTTTACGGGTGCACTGATCCTCAAGCCATCAATTACAACCCAGATGCCGTTATAAACGACGGGTCTTGTATCCCTGCTATCATTACTTCTAATCCAGCATGTGCTGAGATATCACAGGACAACGGAACTGGTACTGTAGATGTTGATTTTGGGGAGAAAGAAAAAGGCTCATTGGCTCAAATTTCTGCATACACTATTAAAAATTCAGGCGAAACAGATTTGGTTATTGGATCAATATCCGTCAAGCCCATTACAGAAAACTCAGATCAAATATTTGACGCCTCCCTTGGTTCATATTTCTTGGCTCCAGGAGAGTTTACTAATGTGTTGCTTCAAGCAAACTGTAACATAGAAGGTATTTTTCAGGCGGAGGTAGAGGTTTTATTTGTAAATAGCTCTCCTGATTTTCCTTGTTTTGATAAAGCTATTTATAATGTATCTGTAGATATTCAGGATGACATTACCGATAGCGTCCAGGGTGTTGTAACAATAAACTTCTACCTAGGTGGGACACTTATAGATCAGCAATTTGCAGATCTGGGACAGGGTACGTGGACCGTCGAGATTGATCAAAACAGAGTCATACAGTCAGTTCAAAACACCTATTCTGGTAATGGGTCTAAGGCTCTTTTGGAGGTCGAGATTGAATTCGACGATACTCTAGGTGCGGTAATATCAGATGATGATCAGATCTCGATTACAGGAGAGATCCTAAACGGATTGGATGGGTTTGAATTTTTGCCACTGTAATGCCTGATATCACCATATCGGACAACAACAAATCTTTTGACATAAAAATTCCGTCGGAAGAAATAGGTCTGTATCAACAAGGTTCGGGCAGACTACCTGTATGTTTTGTTCGATATCCTCAACCAACACAGGGTCTGAATATTCTTGACGAAACAGTTGATAACGGTCTTCTTGGGGTTTTAAAATTGCAGAAAGAACTTGTTGCTCAAAATAACATTTTGGGTGGAGACGTGGGACCTTTTGATGTAACAAACAATCTATCGGTAGATGTTAAATTTAACTTCTACGAAGAGAGCACTTTTGATCCGTGTATCCTTGATCGAAATGGAGATGGTTTGATTTCAGCAAACGATGTGTCAAGCTTTTATCAGAACATGCCTTTTATAGACCCATCTCTTGACGTAAACAATGATGGGATAGTAGATGATGCAGACTTCTTGTTGGCTAGAGAATATATTGGAGAATACTGTTTTGATGAAGAAGGTGGGTCGGGAGAAGAGGGTGGATCGGGCAATGAACCCAGTGTTTCTCTAGAGCTAGACTTGGACTGTCTTCTTTACGAAGATGGATCGGGAGTTTGGAGTGACGCCTCAGGTAAAGAACATGACTTTTTCGTTAAAACTGGTGGCACTTCAGTCCCACCTATTGTCCAGCCCGACGGGAGTGTGACTGTTGGGCAAGGGGCGTTTACAGGGGGTGATGAACTTTCCACAAGAAGATCTTTTGTAAGAAATTGCGTAACGGTGCCAGAACTACCTGAGGGTCAGGAGCTTACAGAGGAAGACGTCATAGCTGACAGCTATATCCCACGCCGAGACGAAGACTTTTCTTATGAGTTTATTTTTAAGTACACAGCCTTTTTAAATCACGGCCAAGAGGTTGCAGGTCAGGTGGCAGGACCCCCTGAGGGCGAAAATTCGAAGAGATGTAAGATCTTTGGGTATTCGGGCTATGGTCAGGAGGGGTTTAACTTTGGGACTTTTTATTCACCTCAAAGCTATGCTTTTGACCCTAGTATTTTTATTCCATACTATGGCATTGAGGCTCAGGTTTATAAAGGTGGTGGCCCCTTTGACGGGGAGTATTCCTCAGAATCCGTAAATGATCAATTTCAGGGAGCTAGGCCGATGGCTGTTGGATTTTTTGGACTCACGCCCGACAATGGCCTTTCATTTGGCACTCAAAAGATTTGCGTCCAGTTTGTTCATAGTAGTGTAGATCAAGTGTGTAGAATGTATGTCAACGGAATTTTAGCTGAAGATGGAAATACCAACAACATCACCATTGGCTTTCCTAACAACAACAGGGTTTTTAAAATAGGGGAGAACATGCAAGGGGGGTGGAGCTCTCCAGACGGCATCGACGTATACATGCTGAGGGTGTACAAGGGTTTTTTATCTGACGAGCAGCTTGAAGCTAACTTTAATGCCTACAAATCAAAATACGGGATATGAATATATCAGTATCAGAAAGAAGATTTGAGGCTGTTTTCAAAGGTGCAGACCTGAGAGGAGATAGATTCCGTGTGCCCCTATGCCATGTGGTATACCCAAATCAAGATATTCCTGGAATTCTTGAGGAAGACCCTCGTGGAGATCTGCTTGGGGGAATATCAGTATCTACCGACGTAGAAATACCTAAGTACTTTGAATCCGTTGACTCTTTCTCTAACTTTTCTCTTAAAAACTTTATCAAGATAAAGGAGGTGCAAGTAGGTGGTCCTGATGATTCTTTTGACCCATGCTACTTAGACTTTGACGGAGACGGAATCGTTAGTCAGCAGGACATAGAAAACATATACTCTAAGAAAAGACCAGGACTGAAGTATGATTTAAATGGCGACGGCAAGGTTGACTTGGCTGACAGGATTCTAGCTAGAGAATACATTGGGACACTCTGCAGTACATCCGAAGTCGAACCAGACATAACCTTCTACGACGGTGTATGGGATAGAATCCCTTACGGGGATATGAGGTGGGCATATTCAGTCAACAGGCTATTGAGGCGTGAGCACAGCAACAGACCTTTGTTTCGTGTCTATATGCCTGTAAACTACTTCGGCGCATTTGATTTTTCAAATCCTGATATGAGTTCCGCTGGGCTTAATAGTTTCTTTGACAACGGCAGAGTGGTATCGCCACCAGGAACAGTTAGTGGAGCGGTGTATGTACGAAATGCTAGGTTGAAAAATATTTATAATCAACATGTGCACCTCGAAGGTGCCAGCATAAAAGGAGAGATACTCGAAAAGGATATATTCTGGAGGGGTTCGAGGGAATTGCTTGAGGAGGACATACAGTCATTTTATGCGCAAGCGAGAGGTATTCAAGACGGTAATGGAATTTTGCCTGCTGAACAATACAGTAGTTCAAAGGTAAAAACTATTTTGGGTTGCGTGAGGGTTAGTATACTTTACGATCAATCAGGGAAGAACCATAACGGATATTGCACACCACTTTCTAATGGTAATTCTGATTATGACGATACAGGATATTACACTCCAGGGTCTGAAAGGAGTAGTTATATAGCACGAGGCCCTATAATCATGGCTCTGGGGGATATCGTAAAGAACGACAATGGATCAATAGCTCTTTCGGGAACGGCATACAAACCATCAAACCCCAATCCCTTCGGATTCCCTGATGGCTATCAATATGATAACGACATAAGGGGATCTATGATAGCCTTTTCCGTAGGTAACCCTGGCGGTGTATCGTTCCAAGAACAGTTCTGTCCTTCGACAGAGCCATATGAAAGTGTATATATGTATACGACTACTGATTACAATAGCAGATACAATCGTGCTCCTTTTGAAAGCTACTGGGGGGGGCCTCACGATTCTATAGATACACAACAGCTCATAGCTGATTATTATGGTTTTGCTTCTTTCCAAGACATCTTCGAAGAAGGTGGGCGACTGAAAACATCATTTACAGATCAGATGCCTGAGTCTGATCATTTGTTTCAATACACCAGAGCAATTTATGCTGCTTCTGGGACTGCAAAACGATCAATCGTAGGCTCCAATCCAAGAGGTGGCCGTGTATATACGGAAGCTACAGGGAACTCTATAACAATAAACAGCACTGGATACCCATTTTATTTCGGAAACCAAGTCCCAGAAGGGGCAGTCGTAGATTTGGCTGAGGGCTGGTCCTCGCCTGCGTTTTACGAAAACTATGTTAATGCTGTTGCGGTAAATCCACAATCTACCAACTGGTCAGGCACAAAAGACATCTACATAAGGCTTTTAAGAAATCCCACTGGCAGCGATTACAACAGAAGTGTTGGATTTAACAAGTACGTTGACGACCAGCTTATCTTGACATCTCTTAGATATCACAATGACAACCCATCACTTTCAAACCCACGCTGTGACCTCAGACTAAATAATAAAAGGCAGTTAGAGACTCACGGGGGAAGTTTAGGTATAACGGAAGATGATGGATCACGTCCCCCAGCAAGAATGATGCCGACAGGATTTGAATTTAAAGATGGGAATATTTTTTACGAGTCAGCAGCTTTTAAATACACCGATGAAGACCTATACGAAGAGGTAATTGCAGAGGCCAACACTTACTTTAGTACAACTCCGTTAGCAGACTCTCAACACGCACCTGAGTGATGGCAAAGCTATTTACAAGAAATTTTAAGGTTGGGGAGGCCTTTAATCCATCTCCAGGGTATTCTACGGGACGCTTGCCGTTAAGAGAGATAGGATTCCCATACGAACCAGGCGCTTTCGGTCAGATGAATGAGGCGTCTTCGCTAGATATCAATTATGAT
>JGI24004J15324_10000045_pt1 | contig 39725 bp, 56 predicted proteins | sample LinPmetageLP32_FD_15324 | JGI IMG/M metagenome (IMG submission 15324)
ACATAAACTTCTTCTGGCTCATTGTATAACCATTCAGCCTTATAAATAGTAGTTTTACCTTTTTTAGATATTAGTTTAGTGGCTATGTAATCTTGGTTTTGTGGTTTGTAAAAACATTTATTTTCAGCTACTAACTGTAAGGCTAGTAATTTAATGTCCCACTCTATAAATCTTATTATCATGTGCCAGTGTTCTGGCTTAGAACAATAGTATCTTGTTGAATCTTTAAACAAACCTTTTAGCACTTTTCTTGGTTCTTGGTCTGACCAAGTTAATTCTGTGTAGCTGCAATCTTTACTACAACGCATAATTTTTTTAGACTTTATATTCTCAGCCCAACTATTAAAAGTCAGAGCAAATACAACGAGCAAGACTAGTCCACTTGTTTTCATTCATGTCTCCTTCATTAACCCAAGTAGCTTTCATAATAAGATCTTGGGCTTTATAGCTTTTTGTTAAATCTTCCGCACCATCAAATAATAATATTGTATGATGGGCTTTTAATAAAATCCAACATTTACCTTTACTTTTTTTATAATCCTTGAGCCATATGTGTTGAGATTGTCTTAAGCCTATATTTATCTTTTTATCAGAATCAAAATCTGCTACCCATTTTAATTCTATCCATCCTGCATTACCATTCTTTACAAAATGAATGTCTGGCATACCTACTGAAACTCTATTTTCTACTCTATACATTTTTAGAGGAATTGTGCTTCTTATATAATTCCAAAAGTTTTTCTCGCTCATCTTCACCTCCTTTGTTTTTACGTTGCTGCTCTCTTATTAAATACTCACTCAGCAATACATGTTCTTTTTCAACAAAGTCCCAAACCAAACAAGCAATTGTGCTTTTACTACCCATCATCTTCATCACCAAGAAAAGAGCATTTAGGATCTTCATTAACCATATCAGCTAAAGATTTCTTTTTGCGTAAAGCTTTTATGATGTAAGTGTCTAGAGTATTATTAGCTTCAATGTCTATATATGTAACATTGCCAGTTGTACCTATTCTATGACACCTATCTTCAGATTGTAAACGCATCTCTAAATCAAAACTATTAGAATAATACACAGCATATTGTGCAGCAGTAAGATTTAAGCCTAATCCACCAGCTTGAGCATGTCCTACGAAGTATTTTACCTTGGGATTTTCTTGAAATAGCTTTATATTGGTTGCTCGTTGTTCATTAGATACAGATCCATAGTATAACACACAAGAGTCCTTTAACATGTTGTGTATGGCCATTATATCAGCTCGAAATCGACACCAGATAATTGTTTTTTGATCAATTGTTGATAATACGTCTGATAATGCTTTTAGGCGAGGATTATTTTCTTCTATTGGTTTAACTTCTTTTTTATCAGGAAACCACCCACATGCTACTTGTTGTAATCGTAACATTCTAGTTATAGTTTCAGGTACAGAAACTTCTTCTCCATCCAATTCAGCTATAAATTCTTCTTTTAGTGAAGTGTATAATCTTTTTTGTTCTTTTGATAATTCATATTTATGTCTTTGATATATTTTAGGTGGTAGGTCTAGGCACTCTGATTTTAATACCCTGAAAGAATGACCTTTAATACTATGAATAAGTTCGTCAGTATTCCTATAGCCTACTATCCATCTACGACCTTCATATTCTCTAGTGATGCAGTAGTTAGCTTTAAAAGTATAAAAGCTATCATACCCTAATATATAAGGATCTAAAAAAGTAAATTGTGCGTATAGGTCTTCTACACCTTTGGTGACTGGAGTGCCTGTTAGTATTCTTTTATATTTAGCTAATTTACCTAGCTTAGTTAATACTTTGGTTCTATTGGCTCCAGGAGTTTTAATTCTAGAGCTCTCATCAACCACTAATAATGTCTCATGAGATAGTAATATTTTTTCTAAATACTCTTTAGATTTTTTAGAAACAAAAGACTCAATATTAAAAGCGAAAACTTTTAGTATTTCTTTTTTAGCTATAAGTGCATTAAACTTTGTTTCATGACTTTTATTCATACCAGAGTAATAATGTATGCTCTCATGTATACACCAATCAGGCATATGGTCTGGTAGCTGTTTATCTAACCATTGATTGTGCACACCATTAGGTGCAACTATTACTAAACAATTAATTCTACTTTTACTATATAAATATGCAGCAGTGTCTATGGCAACTTTTGTTTTACCTGTACCTTGTTCCATGAATAAACCAAAGTTCGCTTTATCCCTACTTAAATAGAATGATTGCCTTTGGTGTTCGTAAGGCTTAGTTTTAAACATAAAATCATCCGTAGCAGGAGTGGTAAAATTACGAGTATTAGTAGCACTCTTTACTACATCACTATATTGCTCTAAAAATATTTCAGCATCATTATCCCAATCAGCTGATGCCCAGTTCTTTTTAACATACTCAATATTAGCCCCTGTAGGGCTAAAAGCAACATGCCTACCAACCCACTTTCTAAATCCTGGAAGATTGGTAAACAATTGCATATTTTCTGAAGTTAAAGGAAACTTAGCTAATAAGAATTTACCTTGAACACTTATATGCACTTTTAATCTCCCTTAGTTTATCTAATACCCCAGACCAATGGTTGTGAGCCCAAGAACCTACTTTTAAATAGGTGAGGTGTTTCCTCACCCTTTCAATCTTTTTATTTATTTTTCCCATTCTACATGCCCTTTCTTTACATCCCAAGTCAAGTCTTTAGCCCTACCACCTTTTTTAATAAAGGCTTCATATTGAATACCATCAGGATTGTCTAATATTATTTGCATAGAGTACCAACCGAATGTATTAGCTTTTCTAGGATTCTCTTTTACTTTAGGATATATCATGCTAAAGCTTTTTTCTAATACTCTTTTAAATAGTCTTTTAGGTAGTATCTCAATAACTTGTTTTACATACTTGCGTTTACCAGACCATTCATGAATAGGTTTGCTGTCGCACTGATCTATAACCCAACCACCCTTTACGACTTGTACATGGCCAGTGGTTGTAATGATATAAGTTGAAGTTGTATTGCAATTCCACTTAACATACTTTGATAAAGTTATAGGAGTANCATAAGANAAACTCAAATTAGATCTTTTAGTTANTCTACCATATTTAGTTATATCAGTATAACCATTNTAAACTCTATACTTAGCATTTAACTTATTTAGCACTTTAATTCTATCATGACTAAATGTAGAGCCTTTCCACTTGTTGCTTTTTTTACCAACTTTTTTATGTAACTCCCATGACTGGTTAAAAGATATACCCATTGCTATAGCTACAGCAGTAACACCACAATTAGGACCATGTACTTGGTCATCAGGATTTACAAAGCCTTCAGGTTTTTTATTAATAATGTTTGTCATAATTTATTCCTTTCTCAGTTTATATATATATTATCGTTTATTTGAGCAGATAAGTAAACAATAATCGTCTCCTGCAAATGCCTATAAAAACAACCTTTTTAAAAAAAGTTTTAAGTTAATTTTCTCCACTTATCTACATACACCTTCCTAAAGCCTTTTTTAACAAGACCTTTTACTAAATACCAATCACCTATTTTTCCTTCTTCAACTATTTGTTTACCTATGCGAGTATATTTAAATATCTATGGTGCTTATAATTGGACCAGTGTCATCTTCAAAAGTTAAGTTTAACCATAAGTGATGTCTGTCAACTCTGCGTCCACCTCTTTTAGCTAGGTTGACTGTCTCGTTCATATCTCTTAAATTCTTTTCTGTAAGCTTACCGAAGAATACAAATCGTCCTGGTCTGTCTGCGTCCAATTCAGCTATGTCTGTAATGTCTGAAACTATGCCATGACTTGATGGGTCTTTTTTAATATGACCAAACCTTCTCTCGCATTCGAATATATCATCATACGGAGTAGTGCCTTCATTTAAAAGTTTTTCTTGTCTTGGGGTTAAAGTTATTTTTTCTATGCGTCTATTAATAATATCTTCAGCAACTTTTAAGCCTACACCTTTTATATTAGTTAGCCCACCTATTAACTTGCCATCTTGTACCGACCAATTTATTTGAGATAAAAATTTATCAAAGGGTCTATACTCAAAACCTTCTTTAACTAATTCTCTTAATAATTTTGTTCCTTGGGCTTCATCCCTAACATTACGCAAACACGCAGCAGCAAACTCAAGAGGAAATTTAGACTTAAGAACGCAACACCAATAAGAAAGAAGAGCATAGCTAATAGCATGAGACCTATTAAAAGCCCAAGAGCCCATAGTGTTAATATTATCCCATATCCTTTTTGCATCAGTTTCATCAAGACCATTCTCCTTTGCTCCTATTTTAAACCTTTCCCAATATTGGTCAAAGAACTCTTGACCCAAAGATTTGCTCATTGCTTTACGCAATTGAGATATGTCTTCCCAAGATAACTTACCTACATGACGACCTATTTCCATAACTTGTTCTTGGTATACAACTATGCCATAAGTTATTTCAGTTATATCTTTTACAATTGGGTGGAGATATTCTATGGGTGATGCTCCTGTGTGTCTACTTATATATTGAGTAGTTCCTCCAGATACCAGTGGACCAGGACGACCTAAAGCAGTTAAGGCAGCAACTTCTTCAAACTTGTGCACTTTCATTTGCCTAGTTAAAGATTGTAAAGCATACCCTTCAAATTGAAATATACCAGAATACTTTTCATCATTTAAAACTTTAAAAGCTAGTTTATCATCTAATGGATAATCTACTAACTTTTGACGTTCCCATTTGACTTGGTCTAATACGTCTTGTAGAACTGATAGAGTTCTTAATCCTAAAGCATCTATTTTAAGTAAGTTTAATTTTTCTGCATCATACTTGTCAACTTGTAAAGCTTGAGTTTGTTCATTAAAAGAGCAATATTGATTAACAGGTTTTTCAGTAACAACTATCCCAGCAGCATGCACCCCATTATGCCTAGCATGAAATTCCATTTGTGAAGCTATACGCATTTGAGGATATTTCTTTAATATTTCTCTGCCAATATCTAAATCATTAAATGTATCCATAATACAAAAAGCAGCACGAGCATCACCGCCACTCCTTTCAATAATAGCACCTTTTAAGTCATTGACTTCCCATTGTGGTATATTTAATTCTTTAGCTACTTCAGTTATAGTGCTTTTAGCTTTGTATCTACTTATTGTACCTAGCTTAGCAACATTAGCATTACCATACTTTTCTCTTAGATAATCATATACCATGTCTCTTCTATCATCTTGAAAGTCTATATCAATATCTGGTAAGTCTGCTCTGTTAAGATCTATAAATCTTTCAAACAATAAATTATGTACCAGTGGGTCAACATCAGTAATGCCTAACAAATAGCAAACTAAAGACCCAGCACTACTACCTCTAGCTGGTCCAACTAGCATATGCTCCTTAGCATAGTTAACCATATCAGCTATAACAAAAAAGTAATCCTCATACTTTTTATTATCTATTAAACCTAATTCATAAACTAATCTATCATAGTATTTTTTGTCTTTTAGGTTAATATTTAATTTAGTGGCACCTTCTTGGCAAAGTTGTAATAATGTCTTTTTACTGTTAAACTTAACCATATTGGCTTGTTTTAATGTCGCTACGCACACTTTAGCTATCGAATAGGTATTATCTATTGCCTCTTTTGGAGCCCAATTTACACAATCTTTATATTCCCACTCATTTAAAATATGCATAGGTTTTGTTCTATCTGTTCTGTTTCTACCTACTAAAACCTGATAAACTTTTCTATCGGATATTGTTGGGTAGTAATTATCGCTAGTAGCTATTAATGGAAACTTTTTAGTTAAACAACTCTTATCACTTATAGGGCTACATTCAGCAAATACATTTTTATTGGCTTTAGGTAACAATCCCCAATTAGGATTTGGACCACTAAATATTATTACATTATCACTCACATCAAATAATTCTGTGTAGTCTAATCTTGGGACATAGTAAAAGTTTTCTTTTTTTAATGATTCAGAGTTTAACCTATATATCTCTTCAAGACCTTTACTATTCTTAGCTAAAAATGTCATATAATTAATAGGTTGTTTTGTACGTTCTTTACTGTCTTCAACAAAGCCTATTTCAACTCCATAAATTGGTTTTTTGCAGATCTTTGAAAATGGTACATGTCCCCATGTGTTGTTATCTGTTATAGCTACAGTATCATTATTACAAGTTTCTATAACTTTATTAAGTGGACCATAAGCTTTACGGAAAGAATACTCTGTACGAACTTTTAAATTAATCATTAAGATGTCCTTCTTTTTTATACCATTTTAAAACTTCTACAGTAGCCTTAACATCATCAACAGCCCTGTGTGCACCTTTGTGTTCTTTACCTGTTATCTCTAAGTAGATGTCTGTAAGTTTTCTTTTTAAACCCCATACCTTTTCACCTACCTCTACAGTACACAAGTGCTTAGGTGGCCATGGAAACTTTATTAGTTTATCAATCCTAAGTAAATTATATTTTAATACATTAGAATCAAAAGACAAGTTGTGTGCAGCTAAAACTTCTTCCCCAATAAAAAAATCTACTAACTTATTATAGTAAGCTATGAATGGTGGTTTGTCTTTTAGATCCTCATTTTTAATCCCTGTTATCTTGGTTATTTTAGGTGATAGTTCTTGGTTGGGATTTACTAAAAAATTTAACTCTTCTTTTACATTTAAATCTTTATCTAGCTTAACAGCCCCAAACTCTATTATATGGGGTTGTTGTTTTATATCTACTGCATCTGGCATAACTAAGCCAGTAGTTTCAAGATCCATTACTATCATCAATATCCTCCAAAATAAATGAATAAACTCCTAAGTCGTGTATTGAGTCTTGGTGCTTGTTTGACCATTGATTGCAGTATCTAATTAATTTAGTTACAATCATATTTACTGCACCTAGCCTATTCCAATCTTCTGTTGACTCACATTTTAATCCATTAGGAAAAAGACTTTTCATAACCTCCCCATGTATCATGTAAGAGTGTCCGTATCTTTTACCTTTATATTCTGCAGTCTTAAGAGCTGTTTTAATTTTATCTGATAGCATCGTCTTCCCTTTCTATTTTAAGTTCTGCAATTTCATCTTGGAGTTCGTTGCATGTATCTGTTAGTTGATCTATTTTAGCTTCTTGGTCTTCATAGTTATTTATTATGTCTTCAAGTTTGCCTCTTAAAGTTGCTCTAACATCTAATATACGAGCAATGGGTTCTCTATCTAATTCAATATTATTATTTATTATTCTTAAATCAGTCATTTAATAATCTCCTTTGTTTACTTGTAAGCATGTTAGCCCTAAATCATCTCTATACATTTGTACTACGTCAGGTCTGTCTTCTAAAACAAACCAAACTTTTTTGACATTAATATGGTCTTTTACTATTTTCATCTTAACCTCCGCATCAGAACTTTTATCTTCATTCTCACGCATGTATAAACCATCACAAGGAATATCATTTAATTTAATCCATTCATTAGTTATCCTAGCCCACTTTTCTTCTCTGGCTGTTATTAAGTATATTTTAGTTTCCGAGTCTTTTAGATTCCTAATAATATTAGCAATATTCTCAATACATGGTTCTTCTGCAGATCTTCTGTTGAATTCATCATATTCTTCTGCAGTCATAATCCTATCAGAATTATTTATTATATTAGCCCTATCACCAATCTCAGCAATTGTTCCGTCAATATCACATATAATTATTCTTTTCATTATTTAACTCCTTTTTCATTTAAAGGTCTTGACATTGATGGAGCTGACCACTCTTTTGGAGTTAAGAATGGCTTTGCCCAATCGTGGACTTTTATAACTTCCGAAACCATAAGTGTAAAAACTTCTCTGTATTCACCTTGTGCTCTTGGGCTTAATCTAGACTTAGCCATTTCATGTAAAGTTCTTAAATTAAATTTAGCTACAATATTAGTGTGGATATTAGTAGGCAATATACCTCTAGCATCCTCAGCATTAACTCCTGAGTTTTTTAACTTTTGATAATATTCATTTATAGCTTCCATTGCTTTGGTATAATGGTGCTTACCTTGTTCATAGTCTTTCACTTCTTCTGGTATGTAATAACCAAAACCTTGCATATCAACTGTACGTTGAGATTGCTGTGCATAGCTACCTTGTCTTGTGCGTACAAACTGATGAGTAAAGCCACGAGTAACTTCTCTAATGTCAAATACATAATCAACAAACTCCCATGATGATTTTATAGTATTTAGCATATAATCTAGTTCGGCTTGTTTTTTACCTTCTGGCCACTCTTTAATTTTAGCATACGCACCATCTTCATTCATTAACCTAGTATTTTTAGTAAACAATAAAAGGTTCTTAGCATCACTAGTGTAATTTATTAATTTAACCTTCATTGTCTAACTCCTCGATTAATTTGTTAGCAAACTGATGAGGAACAGCAATCATAACATAAGCTTCAAAATTATTACTACCTTGCTTAATATCTAGCTTAACTCTTTTAAATCCTTCTATTCTAATATTAATAGTTTCTACTAAAGCTATTTCTGTATTTTGAGATGAGCCTTGTGATAAGTAATATTTTGATTTGCCTTTAACTTCACTAGCTATCATGTCTGCTGCAGTTCTTTTTGCTGCCATGGTTGCCATGTCTACTGCTAGTTGCTTGTGGATTGATTTACCATAACCACTCACAACAGTAGAACCTTCAACTGCTGGTGGGTCAATATACCAAACTGGTTCTGATGGTGAATTAAATTTATAACTACACCCTCCAAAAAATTGTATCACTACTACGAAAATTATCATTCCTAAAAAAAATTGTATGTAATCTTTCATTTTATATTCCTTTCTTACTACTTAAATTAATTAAATAATTATTGCCAATTAAATTGTCAACGACATTTATATCATCAACAACATCATCAAGCAACAACTGCCTCCATGTAGCAAACCTACCCACAGAAAAAATATTATACTTTTGAGTCATGTGTAAGATAAACTCTTTGCGTATAGTATCATCTATTGGTAGTAACTTGCCATACTTCATTTCAGATAAACTTAGATTATTTAATGTCTTGGGTTGAATGCCAAAGTCTTCCATTAAAAAACTAAATAGTTCTGAAGCCTTCTTGTCTGGTTCTTCTATGTACTCAGCTATAATTATGTTACCAGTTATAGAAACTCTATAGCATTTAGATAACTTGTCTGGATAATAAATTGTTTGATAAATATCCATGGTTGGGTCAGATATCACTCCTCGCTTAGACCATATCTTTTTAAATTTAAAATCAGGTTTTTGTTTCCAATTTACTATGTTCATCATAACTGGCATAGGTATAGTAGATATTATAGGATCTTCACCAACAGAAGGTAACTTGTAAGGATCTAAAGTCTCTCCATATTTAATATCTAATCCATTAGACATTAATTCAATAAAGTTAAAAGGTGCGATGTATCTTATTGCTGGGTCTAAATTATTTATAGATCTATCATAATATGCTCCTGTTACTTTTTTAGAATACATATTAGATAAAAATATATTAGGCTCAGTAATAATTTCACTATCATACTTTATAGCTTTTCTAACTTTAACTCTCTTGAATGGTATGCCAGTGGCTATAGATACTTTGTCAGATCTAAAACGTAGCAATGCATCATGGTTGTTGGGTAATGCATTTTGAGATTCTTTAATGATTGGTTTATGTCTACGCAACATGTGTGCTGTTAACATACCAGCCATACCTGATCCATAGATAATCATCTTTTAATCCTTACTCTGCCTTTTTCTATGTCCCATGCTAGGTCTTGTCGTCTACCACCTTTAGATACATATTCTTCATATGTTATCCCTTTATTCTTAATAACAATATCTAAAGAATTGCGACCATGACTTTCTTCTCTTCTAGGGTTGACTAGCAGATCTGTGGTAATCTTTCTGCCTTTATAAATAGATTTGCGTCCACGAGTTTCATCTCCATTTATTATTCTTTCTGACTTAGGCTTTTTAGAATTAGGCTTTTTTGATTTATTAATTATTCCTTCTTCTCTTAGCTTCGAGAATAGATTCATTAATCGTTCTGCTCCTGTTCTCCTATCAGCAAACCTTCTTACTTTTTTAGTATCTTTTCTATTAGTATAACTATTGTAAAGTTCCACCATATCATCGCCAGTTATCGTAGCATAATTATCAATTATATCATTTATATTTCTTATTAATATTCCTGACTTGCCATCGTCTTTAGCTTGAGTAATGCTATCATAACAAGATATAGTGCTAAGCCCATCAGACTTATTATATCTTTTTAAAAATATTTTATAGACTGCCATTGTCTTCTCCTTCCTTAGATATAGTTATTAATTGTTTATCTGTATTGGTTAAAAATTTTTGAACAACGTCCAACATTCTATCTTGTTGAGCCATTACCTTAACAGTGTAATCTATATATTCAAAATAATCTTTTTTTAATAGATCGTATTTTTCTTGGGTTGTAATTTCAGCTATATCTATAGCCTCAATATATTTTTTTACATAATGCATAATTTATTCCTTTCTCAATATTGTTAGTATTATTTAAAATCATTTTAATTACAACATTTATTTTACGTCAGTTAAAATCAAAGTGCTTCAATGTTCTTGGTTGTGTTATGTATAATTTATTTTTAGCCCTAGTTATCGCCACGTACCAAACTCGTAACTCTTCATCACTGTGAATATTATCAAAACTTTTTTTGCTCATATCTGTTAATAATAAAACATTATCAGCTTCCCCACCTTTAATTTGATGGATGGTACTAATTATTATTTTAGGTTTATCTTGAAACTTTTCACCATTACGCAAACATGCTCTTAAATATTCTCTATCACTTAATGGGATTAATTTTAAAACTTTGAGCCATGATTGTTGCAGGATGGTTGATGGTAATCCTAAATCATTCACTGTGTAGCTTTCTAAATTCTCTAACTTATGTTTAATGGGGATAAATTTTAAAACATTTTTAGCTTCACTTATAGATAGCTTATTGCCTTTGCGTAGACTTTCCCAAGACATGATAGCTTTACTAACGTCTGTATTTAAAGAGCTGTTGTTATGTATCATATAACCTTTACCTTGTTGTATGGCTACTTGTTTACATCTAGTTAATAAATATTTAGATCTGGCTAATAAAAGCCAGTTACCTTTTAAATTAATTTCTTGTTCATTGGCTATGTATTCTACTGCACCTTTAAATTCTCTTGGTTGCCATTTCTTTTCATATCTATTTTTTATACGTTTTAATATTTTATTTGCTAGGTTGTGAATGGTTGATGGTATTCTATAAGATTGAGGTAAAACTATTTTGTTACCTTTTAATGATAAGAATTTATTTACATCAGCCCCAGCCCAACCAAAAATAGCTTGATCATCGTCACCAGCAATAAAAACTTTTTTAGCATCTTTAGATAATTTTATAGCTAACTTATATTGCAAAGAGGACAAGTCTTGAGCTTCATCAAATATACAAACATCAACAGGTAATGTACCTTTATATTTTTCTAACATGTCTGTAAAATCATACAAGCCATATTCTTGTTTATACTTTTTAAGAGTTTGTTTGTATTGCTCTACTGCGTGATAAGTTAAATCAGTAATATTAGATATTCTAAATTGTTGCTCAGTAGTGCGCATTGTCATTCTAGCTAGTGCATCTACTCTGGCACATTTATCTCCTAAACCATCCCCAACAGGTAACATTGTAAACTCATCATACACACCTTTAAAAGTTAAGCCCATAGCCCTACCAAATTTTTTATAATGGTTAGTAGTCATAACTTCATCAGAACGCAAACCTAATTGTTTAAAAGCTAAAGAGTGTATTGTTCTAAAAAATGGCAACCTATCTTCATCAAAACCAAAACGCACAATGGCTCTGTCTATTGCTTCATTTGCAGCTTTACGAGTAAATGCTAAAAATGCAATGCGTTCTGGAGGTGTTCCATTTTCAATAGCTTCATCAACTATATTTAATAGTGATGTTGTTTTACCTGTTCCTGGTGGACCAAGAATAATATTAACCCTATGAGAAGTCTTTAATGTTACCATTACGAACTTTTTCTAAAACTATTTTTGCAGCATGAACGGAATAAAAGTCATCCGAATTAAATGTACCTTTAGATATCATAGTTTCTAAAGCTTCAAATAACGATATCAAATCATCATTATCTAAATCATTTCTTATTCTACGGAAAAGTTCCTCGTTCTCATATTTGTTTCTCCAGTTAGTTAATCTCCATGTTTCTATTGGTGGTACTGTCATTTAAAAATCCTCCTCTATGGTTGATGGTAAATCTAAATCTTCTTCTTCATAAAACTCTGGTGCTGTGACGGACCAAACTTTTACAGGCTTACTTTTTATTTTAAAAGTTTTACGTTCTGCTCCTGCGTCTCTGAGCCAAGACCATATTTGGTGCTGGTTAGAATATTTATATCTTCTAGTTTCTAGGTAGATAAAAAGATCTTCAGATCTAAAAAATACTCTTTTAGTTTCAGTATCATGAAAAGGCTTACCATTCATAATCTCATCCCGATGACGAGCCTGCACCTTACCAGTTAAGAATGTATCTAAAAATCTTTCAAATTGACCTTTAGGTGAAGCATCATCAGGATCTTGTACAATCTCTACTACTTCAAGTAACTCATTTATTCTATGTTCCCACCTTTGAGCAGGCATAGTGGATGGGCATTTATTTAATCTTTCTACACAAAGCTTTTGTAACTTGCGTTGATCTAATAATTGGTCGGTGTTGGTTTCAATACGTTCCCCACCTATTTCAATATACCACCTTACAGATTCTTTATTTGTAGTTTCATATTTAGTGATACTATCTATTTCAATACTAGCCCCAGACATGTTAGAACCAACCCCAAATTTACGTTTAATGCATTTAACCCTTTCACAATAGTTACAAATGGGTGCTTGTTTGCAGGTATATTCATAATCCTTTTTAGCTACACCCTTAACTATCCCACTAACTTCTGAAGCTGATAGGGGAGGTTTAACATATTCATAGTTATGTTTCATGACGTCTTCTTGCCAATCGTCTGGATTCTTTTTTCTATAGTAAACACCTATATTGAATAGTGAAACATTCCTAGTGCCTTCAGGAAAACCCATCGTAGATAAATGTTGCAAGCAAGGTGGACCATCTTCAAACATATCTATAAGTTTAGGTTGATAAGATTGTAATTTATCTAAGGTTGTTGTTTTACTTTCTGCGTAGTCTAAAAATTCTGTTAGAGATAATTTCTTACCATCTTTGATTGCGTATCGTTCTGAGCTCTCACCACTGTGATAACATAAGTTTATCCAATTACCTCTATCACGTTCATTAGCACGTTTAGTTTGTTTAGGGAATATCTCTACACCACCATAGCCTAATTGTGCTGCGAACTCATTTAGTTTACTTACTACCTTTGTGGCTTTGACTGGTGGGTCTAGGAATAAATAGAGGTGTGCTCCTCCACTCTTGGATCTGCATAGAACTAATGGGGTGTCTTTAATTCTTTTTTCAAGTTCTTCTAATTTTTCACTTAAAACAATAGCACCCTTTATATCTATATCAATAGCCCCAAAGCTACATGTGTTATCGCTTTTTAACATAATAATACCTAATATATAGTCTTTACCATTTAAGTGGTCTTCATAATTTTTAGTGGTTGGTGGTTCTGATATAGTTAAAGCCCTACCAGAAAGCTTACCTTCAGCTGATTTGTTAAAAACTTTATATTGACCATAAGCATGTTCATACCCATCAAACAGTTTCATAAATCTTTTTACTTTATTTGTCATTACTTCCTTTCTTAAATTTGGGAGGGTTGTTAGCCCTCCCTTAGTCTTACATTACGTCTGAGTCTTCATCGTCCTTAGAATCTTCTGGGGCAACTTTTACATCACCTGATTTTATTTGATCCCTGAAGGCTCTTGCTGAAAGGTAAATTTGATCTCCACCTTTAAGTTGTTTCATGATGCCTCCACTACCAGCATCAAACATTGGCTCAACATCCCAACCAAACCAATCACCTTTATCATTACTCATAGGTACAGTCTTTAACTTATAAGCATTATAAAAGATAGCAGGATTAAAAACTCCACTGCCATCAGGTTTAGGAACTTGTAGAGCAGCAGTCATACTATTCCATCTACGAGCAACTTTTAACATACTACTAGTCATAGATATTAAAGCTTGAGTGGTGGCTCCAGTTTTATCATCATACAAGTATGCAAAGTATTCTCCTGTTGTAACTACTTCATTACCATCGGAGGTGATGTCTTTCATTGAGCCTTGAGGCTTCTCGCATAGTTCTAGGATACTGCTGTCTGTGCCATGGTCTTTTACTAAACCACCACCAGAGTCTCTAGGCTTCCATTCAATATACTTTCTACTATAGTTTACTGGGATAACTGTTACACCCTTTTCACCATTGTAAAGTTCTTTAGTTACTGAATTAATGATATCACCTACTTCAGCTCCTTCAATATACTTACCATCTCTTTTGTTGACTTGTGGAGAGTTGGATTGTAAAACTTGAAGTCTGGGTATCATGTAATCTTCGTTGGTCATTCCTTCTTGACCTACACTAGCATCTTCCATTAGCATAGATGGGTCAATTGTTGATACTATAGTATCATTCTTTTTTTGTACTGCTTTAACCATATTAATTACTCCTTTTTATAACGGCACGATGGCCAGTGAAAATTTTAAAGATATCATAAGGAACATCCTTACCATTGACTATTTGTTCTTTGAGCCAAGAGTTTAGTCTCCTATGATTTACTTCAGACTTATTAGCGAAGTCGTATTGCTTTGAGTCTAAGATCTTTTCAAACTCTTTAGCTTTACTATCTTCACCAGTAGCGAACTGAACAACATAGTTATTACTTATTAAAGAGTCAGCCTTATTGTCTCTTAGGTAATTGTAACAACTATTTTTCCTTACGATTAAGTTATCTTTTAATTCACCTTTGGCACGTTCTATTGCACCATTGCTAGGTGTACTACCAGACACTACATCATTCACTGAAACTTTAGTACCATCATTTAGCTTAAATTCCTTTACATTTAAACTATTCATTAACTCTGGTAAGTCTATCTCAGAAACTTGCTTTAAGTTCTGTTTCGCTAGTTTGAGTTGTTCTTCAAGCTTAATCACATCGTCTTCAAGTTGTAATTGTCTTTCAGCTAACTCGCTACATGCACCTAATTCATTGGATGTGGGTGCGACATCCTCTAGCAAATTGATTTTACTCATTTGTTTTCCTTTCTAAATTCCAAGGTTGTAGGCATGTACCAGCCAGCTCTTCTATCCCTATCACCTTGCTCGATGTTACGTTCCCATCTGAGAACATTAATAATTGGAGATACTTCTGCAGCCAAAGCTGATACTATCATCACTGCAATTGGATCTCCACCTCCTGCCCAAAGTATATAGTCATTGGGACTGAAGTCTTTTAACAACCTACGAGCCTTAAATATAGACGGACCAGTTAAGAACTGAGGCTTTTCATTAGGCTCAAAAATAACCTTCATTGAACCATAACGAGTTGCGTCAGTTAAATCTGGAGTCCAACCGAACTTATTCTCTCTTGGTCGTTGTACTAAGTAGACTGTTGCCATTTAATTCCTTTCTCAAATATATCTATATACTATATATAAAAGAATTGAGAAGTAAAATATTTTTTTCCTAGGATATGGGGTAACTTGGTAACTGCGGTAACTTAATCTCTGTAAGCCTTAGTAAGTAAGGATTATATCTGGGTAACCAGAGTAAGAATCTGTTGGTAACTTTTTTAATACTTTGGTAACTTTAGGCTTTACTTATTTGTGCAGTTGGCGTATAACATAGTTATAACTGAGAAAGGAATAAATTATGATAGATAATAAATGTAGACCATCTGCTAATATCCACAAAGGTGATTATGTTTACAAGTTGGCTGATGCTAATGGTCATTCTTGTGGTAATGTTTGTGACGAATGTTATGATGAGGTTAAAGCTAAATATAATCCTGACATATTTGATAAACCTTATAATGATGGAGATGTTTAATGATAGATGATAAATATATAGAAGATCAATTACCACCTAGATGGTTAATAGAAGATCAACTAGCACAACAAAAAGAAGATGCAAAATATCTTATTAAATATAATAAAAGACAAGTAGAAAAACAAAAATTTATATTGTCATCTTTAGAGAAGTTTTTAACAGCACCTAAATTTAGTGTTTATAATAAAAAACATGGTTGGACTAATCTTGAAGGTGTATTAAATGCTATTGATGAAACTAAAGATCAAATAAGGGAGTTTAGAAAAGAAATATGCCTTTACATGAAGGAGAGTGCTTAATGTATACAAAAAAACAACAAAAAGAATATTTAATTAAATTACAAAAATTACAAAATGAATTAAGTGCAGTACAAAATGATAAAATATTTGATACTTGGTGGTCAAAAGAAGAATACAATAAATTTATAGAATTTTCTAATGATATTTATTTAAGAATAGAAGCTTTAAAACCAAAAAAGGAGAGTGCTTAATGAAAAAACATATTAAGAAATTACAAAATATTTAAACAACTGAGAAAGGAATAAATTATGATAGTAAAATATGATTATAAAGGCGAACCAATTCAAACTTTTAGAAGAAATTTTAAATTTAGAGAAAAGTATTCTGGTAATGAACCTATTAGTTGGGAGACTTTCGCTTCAGATTTTAATAAAATTAGAAAACATTTTGAAACTGGTCGTTGTAGATTCTACAATGATGATGAGAGACAAGTTTACGTTCACTCTAGAAAGATAGTAGATCATGTAGAGAAATATGGTGAAGAGCCTATGGAAGTTTGCTCTAGTGATTGGTGGGCTTTAGGTGATTTAGTTTCTTTTGTTCAAACAACTTTAGAGCATAGAAAGTCTCCAGTATATTATAAGTATGCTAATCATATGGGATGGAGTGATGTTAACCCTTGGGAGATTACTATGATAGTTAGTGAAAAAACTATTGAGATTAAATCTATGAAAGCTACTAAAGATGATTCTGTTAAGCTTAAATGGGTAGCTGGAGGATTTGCTGGTCATTGTGTTAATCAAAGAGATCAAGAATGGTTTATAGAATCTGATTCTGAAGGTGCAAGAAAAAGAATCCGTAGAAGAAAAGATGGATATTGGTATGATAAGTATAACAGCAGATTTATAATAGATCTTGAACCTCATAAGTTCTACGATTATAATTTTTAAATTATTTTCATAATATCTTTAAGGCTACTTTAAAAATTTCTTACTCCCTAAGAATCCAAAATGAAGTAGCCTTTCCTAAAAAGTTTGAGCCAGAATTTAAAAAATAAGAATTAACACAACAAATTATATATAGTAATTTATCCCCAAATTTATATTTACAACTGCTTTTGTTAATATTTTTTCTGGCTCAAGAAATAATTATCTTACTAACAATTAAAAAAATAAAGAGTTATTTTAGTTATTAATCATATATAATTGCACATAATAATTAAAATTGTTGATTTACATAAGTTATTTTGTATTTATATAAGGAGTTGCAACATTAACACGAGGACAATGTGTCGGAAGAAAATACAGAAAATAAAAGAAAAAGAGGAAGACCAAAAAACCCACCAGAACCAAAGGTGCAAGTGCAACGACCAATTAAAAATGGACCACGCAATAAATTCACAGGAACATTTAAATCTGTTGAGCCATTAGGCACAGAAAAAGTATTTAGGAAAAAGAGATACAAGTGGAACCATCAAGCATTAATAAATTGGATTATGGGACAAGCAGATCCTGCAGGCTTTCTTGGTGCAGTGATGACAGGCAAAGAAATATTCCCAGTATACAAGCAAGATGGTGAAGGCAAAGTAGAACATGTAGGCAAAGTATCAGCAGACCCAGAACTAAGAGTCATGGCAGCAAAAACCCTATTAGGCAAATGCGTTCCTGATTTAAAAGCTGTAGAAATTAATTCAACAGTTGAGCAGAAGAAAGTAATTGACATAACAAGGATATCAAGCGATGACCTCAATACCATTGAACGAGCTCTTGAGCACTCTGTCATTGAACCAAGTGAAGGCAGAGAAGAGCAGGAGGAGTCTGAAGGAGTTTATCAGAAACAGCTGGACAACAGTTGAACCTGGAAGAGACTTCCACGACAATTGGCACATTGATGCTATATGCGAACACTTACAAGCAGTAGTTGAAGGTGACATTAAAAGGCTAATAATAAACATACCACCAAGACACATGAAGTCAATTACAGCATCCGTGGCACTACCAGCATGGTGCTGGACTAAATACCCTAACAAAAGATTTCTGTTTGCTAGTTATGCGAACTCTTTGTCAATAAGAGATTCAGTAAAGTGCCGTAGACTAATAGATAGTAGATGGTATCAAGACCACTTTGGTGATATGTTTAGCTTAACAACAGACCAGAACCAAAAGCAAAGATTCGAGAACGACAAAACAGGAATGCGCATAGCTACGTCAGTTGATGGAGCATTGACTGGTGAAGGTGGTGACATTATAGTTATTGACGATCCACACAATGTCAGAGAAGCAGAATCCTCAACAGTACGTGAAGGTGTTCTTGATTGGTGGGACCAAGCCATGCAAACCAGACTCAACGACCCCAAGACAGGAGCATTCATTATTATAATGCAACGTGTACATGATAGTGATTTAACTGGTCATATACTTAGCAACGATTATGATTGGGATCACTTATGCCTACCAGCCAGACATGAAGAAAAGCACCCATACCCATCCACCTCGTCTATAGGATTTAAAGACCCACGCACTGAAGAAGGTGAATTATTATGGCCAAATAGAATTGATGAAAAAACTTTAGACAAGCTTGAGCAGTCGCTAGGAAGTTATGCTGCATCTGGCCAATTACAGCAAAGACCTTCAATGAAAGGTGGCACCATATTAAAAGAACATTGGTGGCGATGTTGGGAAGACCCAGATCACCTACCTCCTATTGAATATGTAATACAATCCTGGGACACTGCCTATTCAACAAAAGAAAAATCAAGCTACTCAGCCAGAACAACTTGGGGAGTATTTAAGTATGAAGGTTGTTGGAATGCTATAGCTATTGATTGTTGGTATGATAGAGTAAGCTATCCTGACCTCCGCAGAGAAGCACAAGAAGCATATGACACCTACCAACCAGACGCAGTCTTAATTGAAAAGAAGGCTAGTGGTCAATCATTATTACAAGACCTCCGCATGAGTGGTGTTCCTGTTATACCTTACATGCCAGACAGAGATAAAGAAGCACGTGCCCATGCAGCATCCGCACTTTTAGAAGATGGAAGAATATGGTACCCAGCAAAAAAGAAGTGGGCAAAAGATTTGATAAATATATGTTCGTCCTTTCCAACAGGAGATAATGACGATATAGTAGATACGTGTACACAAGCATGGCTTAGATTACGCAAATCTTGGTTCTTAACGCACTCCGAAGATTGGGAAGACGACTACCAAGAGAAAACAGATAGGAAACCATTATATGGCTGATGAGAAAAATGTAATACCCTTCGCAGAAGGAGCACCAGCAGACAACCTTGAAGTTGAAGAAACTAAAGATGGCGATGTCCTCATAGGAACACCAGAAGAAGAGCAAGAAGTAAATTCTGACTTTTACAGTAACCTAGCCCCAGACATTGATGAAAGAGAATTAGTTAAACAAGCTTCCGAGTTGCTAGACTATTACAACATAGACCGAGAAGCAAGATCCAATTGGGAAGAGCGATACAAAGAAGGTTTAAAAACTCTTGACCCAGACGGAGGATTACAAGACGATGATTCTGAAAGAGCAGCAAGAGGATTAAGTCAAGTTGTACATCCGATGATTGCTGAAGCTGCAACACAATTTCAATCTAGAGCAATAGCTGAGTTATTCCCTGCTGGTGGTCCAGTGAAGACTGTTACCATAGGTGAAGCAGACGACAAACTCAGAGAACAAGCAATCCGTGTGCAAGATTATATGAATTACCAAGTGTTAGAAGAGATGCCTGAGTATTTCCCAGACCTTGATCAAATGTTATTTCACTTACCTTTAATAGGACAAACTTTTAAAAAAGTATGGTATGACCCTAGTATGGATAGAATTACAAGTCGCTTTGTTAAAGCTGAAGACTTCGTGGTTGCTCCTGAGAGTACAGATCTTTTAACTTCTCCTAGATATACCCACGTTATACAAATGCCTCGTAATGAGTACAATAAATATGTTCAAGCTGGCTATTACTTACCTAGTGATAGTTATGTTGGTGGTTCATCAGAGATGGACGAGACAACTTATGATATTGAAGGCATAAGCCCAGAAGCATCAGAAGGTGTAGACCAACAGATGACCCTTTTAGAAATGCACACTAATATACAATTTGATGGTATTGATGGTGCGGATATTGAGGATGAAAATTCTGTCGCTTTACCTTATGTAGTAACTATTGATTACGATTCTCAAACTATTGTATCTATAAGACGTAACTGGGACGAGTCTGACGAGAATAAGGCTAAACGTAATTGGTTTGTTGAGTATAAGTTTCTGCCTGGATTAGGATTTTATGGCTTTGGACTTTATCACTTAATTGGTGGGTTGGGTCGAGCTGCAACTGGTTCTCTTAGAGCCTTACTAGATTCAGCAGCATTCTCAAATATGCAAGGTGGCTTTAAATTAAAAGGCAGAGTTCCAGGAGGTGAATTAGAAATTAATCCTGGAGAGTTTGTTGATTTAGATGCTGCAGTGGATGATGTGAATAAGGCTATATTGCCTTTACCTTTTAAAGAGCCATCTCAAACACTATTTAATTTATTAGGTTTTATTGTTCAAGCTGGGCAAAGATATGCCAGTGTAGCAGATTTAAATGTTGGTGATGCTAATCCTAATGCTCCTGTGGGCACTACTATAGCAATGTTGGAACAAGGTTCTAAAATATTCTCAGCAATCCATAAAAGACTACACTACGCACAAGGCAAAGAATTTAAAATGATTGCTAAGCTAAACTCTGAGACATTGAATGATGCTATAGACTTTGCTGTGAGTGGTGCTAGTAAAATGATTTATGCTGCAGACTTTGATGGTAGGATTGATATTATTCCTGTTAGTGATCCTAGCATATTTAGTTCTACTCAACGTATCGCACAAGCCCAAGCCATATTACAATTAGCACAATCTGCACCTCAACTCCACGATGTATATGAAGCTTACAAAAGAATGTATGAAGCTATACGAGTGCCAAATATTGATGAGATATTAAAGAAACCTGAAGAAGCACCAAAGCTAGATCCAGTAGATGAGAATGTTACAGTTATGCTAGGCAAACCTATAAAAGCTTTTGCAGACCAGAACCATGAAGCACACATCGCCGTACATATGCAATTTTTATCAGACCCATCCTTAGCTGGTAATAAGTTAGCCCAAAAAAGTATTGGTCCTGTATTGATTGCTCATATTGCGGAACACATGGCTTTACTTTATAGAGTCAGGATGCAAAAAGCTATGGGAGTTCAACTACCACCACTACCAGACCTTAGAGATCCTAAATTTAAATTCGCTGATGTGTCCCCAGAAATAGATAACCAAATAGCAGAACGAGCAGCACAAATTGCTCAGTCCGCACCAAAGATGAAACCAATCGCAGGAATAGATAAATTGGGTGGAGGAGACCCTATTAATTATGCTCAACAACTCGCTAAAATTGAAGCCGAAGCAGTTAAGGCAAGGACTCAAGCCGAAATCCAAGCTGACCAAGCAAAGGCAAAATCAGATATCCAGATTAACCAAGCTAAAGCACAAGTCGATATTCAAAAATCAATGCAAAAACTTAAAGCAGACCTAGAAGGTAAGATGGCTAAACTACAAGCCGAACTTCAAATAGCAAGACAAAAAGAAATAATTAAAATGAATAAGGAGAATTAAATGGACGAGAAAACTTTTATGGACAGGTACATGACTGCATTTAGTGCATTTACTGATGCTCAATCTAAAGGTGAAAACCCAGCAGACATTCTTGAAAGTATGAAAAAGGTGGGTGTAGTTAATCCTAGTGATAGAGATATGGGTTCTATGAGTGGACCAGTAAGTAATAAAGATATGGAATTCATGAATGACCCATCTATGAATGCAGATAGAACAACAGGAGTTCCTATGTCGGATGATAGGAATCCTACTATTATGAATGAGCAACCTTATATGCCTCCAGTAGAAAAAATAAGCCCTATGGGTAGTGAAGATTCTTTAGGTTCAGAAATGGGTGCACTTAGAGGACCAGTGAGTGATAAAGAACTAAAGATGATGCAAGACATGCAACCCTCAGGCTCATTAGTAAATAATGTAACAGATTTTTTAATTAATTTAGGAAGAAAGGTAGGACAATAATGGCAAACAATGAAGTAGATGTAATGGGAATGTTTAAAGCTAAAATGGGCTTTTCAGCTGACCAAGTACCAATGACCGAAGAACAAGTAACACAATTCATGCTCCTCTGTCAACAACAAATGTTAGGCTTACCAGAAGAAGAGCACATGGAAGACGAAGAATCTATGAGTAATGGTTCGGTAAAAATAATTAAGATAGGCAAAGGTTCATCAATGATGGAGGATATGTAATGCCCAAGTTACCTAAAAATTTAGGTGCACTTTTTAATATGGGTGGTAAAGGTAAGCCTGCAAAACAAATAGATATTCCTAATAAAGATGCTGTTTACTTTGATAATATATGGGAAACTCTTAGTAATTTAAAAACTTTTAAAAACTTAAAGAATGAACAAGCTAGAAAAGTAGGTTCTCAAGAATATAATAATCCTAGATTTAAAGATTTTTCAGAAGCTGATTTTGAAAAACTATTAAAAGATAATCCTGAAGATTTTAAACTTGGCATTAATGATTTAGACATGGATGAATTATTAACAGGTAAAATGTCTTGGGATGAAATTGGTGAACAATCAGGGCAAATATTGCAAGTAGGCAAAGAACTTCATAATTTTGGAGTATCTGACGAGCAAATGTTAAAGTTGTTAAATGATAGATTTCTACTTGGAGGTTTTGAGTACGACCCAGAGAATGTTAAAATATTAAATAACATGCTTAAAAAAGTAGATGGTGGTGAATTAGGTAAACCAAATTTAGATCTTAAAGCTATAGAAAAATCTAGATCAGAAAAAGGATATCATCGTCCTGATGGTAGGTTTGTTGTTGGTGATGAGGTTTATGATAATATTGATGATTTTATGGAGCAAACTTCAGGTATAGAAGGAGCTCCTGGTCCTATAGAACCTATGGGTGAAACTATAGTTGACCCAAAAGATGTAGATGACTGATAAAGTTACAGGAGTTTTAAGCCTATTAAAAGGTTTAGCAAAACAAACACCAACTTCTAAAAGTACAGAACTAACAATACCTAAAAAGTCAGACTTAGGTGCACTGCGTGGTAGTAGTAATTTAACAGAAGACATAACTAAACTACCAAGTTTCAAAGAAGCAATCAGAGGTTTTAAAAAATCTTTAATTAAATCCGAAGCTGATGCACAAACTGTAAAATCTATGAGTGATAAAGATATAGACAATGAGTCTATAGGATCTTTAGCTTCTGGTATGAATATTGATAAAGATATTTTTAACAATACAGAACTTTTAGAAGACTGGGCAGCAGGCAAAACCGATTATCAAGATTTTCAAAAAACTAATGAACAAGGATTAATGGAATATCCTTTTGATGAAATGACTTCAGAACCATTTGGCACTGATTTTTTAAAAGGTGCTAACTATCCTATAGACCCAAGAGCATATGTTCTTAGAGATTTAGAGCAAAATTATAAAATGTCTAAACCTGAAATAATTGAATACCTTAAAAAAAATAACATTATTAAAGAAGCCGACCCAAAAGAAACTTTTAACAAACTCCAAGCTGATGCTATAAAAGAAGCTTTTGCCTCAGGAGACCCTAATAATCCTATTGTTAAAAAAATATCTGATGCTTTAAGTAGTGCTGGGGATGAATTAATTCCTGTAGAAGATATAATAACTATAGAAGACATCTATGGGAAATCAAACTAATGGCTAAATTTGATATAGGAGCACTGCTAAATTTATTAAAGCAAACCCCGAAAACTAATCCACCTTCAGGTTCAATACCTAGTAAGCAAAATTTAGAAAGAGCAGCACTCCGAGACAAAGACCTATTCAAAGCAACATATGGCAGAGAACCAACAGAAGCTGAATTAGGTGCATTACCTTTTGTAAACTTAGGAGACTTAGTAAACTTAGGTGCATTAAAAGATGTGCCTTATAGTCCTGGCAAGGCTAGTGAAGTTACAGCTACTGAAATGGGTCAAGCTGGTAGACCTACTAGCCCAACTAAAACTCGTGAAGGTTTAACTAAATCAACAGGAACAACTGAAACAGGAGACCCTTTACTTAATGATTTTGCTAATGATTTAATGTTTGATGGTACTAGCCCTATGGGTGGTACTGCGGATACTATTAAAGGTATTATAGATGATAATGAGGAACTATTTTATAACGATTATTATACAGACATTTTTAGAAATAAAGATGGTAAGTTAATGGGTTATAGAAATAATGAGAGATACGCAAGATTTAAAGATTATTATAGCGAAGAAGATATTGCTGCAGATGAGTTAGGTCGCAATAAGCAAGAATTATTAGAAGGTGTAAATATTTATGCAGAAGAAGTGCCTGACCACACTGATGTTGTAGATTATTTTAAAAATACTGCGCAAGATTATTTAGATGATAAAGGTTTAGGAGATACTATTTATTTGTTCCGACAAGGCAGACTAGCCAGAGGACCACTTTCTTTTTCTATGAGTCCTACAAGTAAGCCTAATATTTATAATACAGGACAAAAAGTTGATGTATATGCAGTTAAAAAGAAAGATATAAAAGCCATACCCAACTTACATAAAAAAGGCGAAACACATTATAGTTATGAAGAAGAAATTTTAGCTGACGGAGAAGATGCTGCTTATGTAGGTTCAATAGGTAATTTTACAGATTTAAGTTTAAAAGATGGTCCAGGAATTAAATTTGTTGATAGTGAGAGACCTTATACTTATAAAGATAATGAACTAGGAAAAACAGCTAAAGTAGATTCAGAGCAATTTTTAAATCAACTTAGAGGAAGTAAATAATGGCTAAACTACCTAAAGTAAAAAAAGTAAAAACTCCAGGAGGTTACATGGTACCAGCTAAGTATGTAGCTGGGTTAAGTGGTGAACAACGTAAGAAGAGATTATTAGCCCTTGAAAAAATGCGTAAATCAGGTAAAGTTTTAGGAGATCTTCCAGGAGACAAAACACCTTCTGGTAAAAAAAGAAAAACAAAAGAATCTATATACACTAAAAAATTTAGGAAAATGTATGGCAATAAACGCAAAACAAAAAACAGCTCTAAAAAATAAAGCAGAAAAAGCAAACGCACCACTAGGTGCTTTAACTACTATTTACAATAAAGGACTAGGTGCTGCTGCAAGTGGGGGTCGTCGTCCAGGGGTCTCACCATCAGCTTGGGCTATGGCTAGAGTTAATTCTGTATTAACAGGAGGTAAAGCTAGGCAAGTTGATAAAAAGCAGTGGGAACAAATACAAGCTTATCGTAAGAAGAATAAAGGTAAGAAAAAGAAATCATCAACTAAAAAAAATAAAGGAGAATAAAATGTACGGAAAGACAACTAAAAAGAAGACAACTAAGAAGAAGATGACCATGGCAGAAAAAATGGCTAAACTTAGGAAAAAGAAGAATAAGAAAAAAGCTTAATGCCAGTCAAAAAAGTTAAAGGTGGTTATCGGTGGGGTAGTAAAGGTAAAATCTACCCTACTAAAGCCCAAGCAGAAAAGCAAGGCAGAGCAATAATGGCTTCTAAAGGAAAAAAGAAGGGTGCCAAAGTCTAAGAAATTAATCCAGAAAGATGGCACCAGCACACACTGGAAAAAACTAATACAATATAAAAATTGCTCGTTTTGCTCAAATAAAGCTATGCATTATGAGAAATTTAAGTATTATTGTAACAATTGTTTTAAAGGAAAATTAAATGGCAAACAAAACAGTAGAAGCACCTAAAGGTTTTCATTGGATGAAAGCAGGTAAAGGTTTTAAACTTATGAAAGGTGATTACAAACCTCACACAGGTGCAGTTAAGAGGGCATCTTTTGAGATACAAAAGGTACATAAAAATGGCAAAAGCAAAAATAAAAAAGGTAGCAGCAGCAGAAATTAGAGCTGCAAAAAAATTTTTAGAACGTAAAGGCTTTAAAGCCACAGACATACCACCAAGATTATTCGCAATGGCTGCAAAAGAACTAGACAAGTCTTTTACTCAGACATTAAATACTTTAGCACAATCTCAAACAGCAGGTGTTGTGTAATGACCCTTGATCCTTTTATGGTATGGAATGTTGTGCTAACATTAATTGTTCTGCCTTTTGGATGGGCATTTGGTAAAATGTTTTCAGAAGTAAAAAGATTACAGATCTTATTAAATAGAACAAGAGAAGATTATGCAACTAAAAATGAACTTCACAATGAAACAAAAGAGATAAAAGAACTAGTGCTAAGGCTAGAAGTCAAACTCGATAGGTTCATTGAGAAGCACAATGGTTGAACCTGTAACTGCTGTACTAACTGGCATAGCTTTAGTTAAAAAATCAGTAGATTTTATAAAGAGTAATATAGCAACAGCCCAAGATATTGGTGATTTAGTAGGACATGTAGAAAAAGCTTTTGAAGGGCAAAAGCAAGTCATCAAAGCAAGAGAGAAAAAAGGAGCAGACCCTTTTGCAACTGAGAATGTGGCTAAAGAAATTATAGATGCTAGATTAGCACAAGAAGCATTATATGAAATGAAACTACTAATAGACCATCGGTTTGGACACGGAACTTGGAGCTACATATTAGAAGAAAGAAAAAAAAGAATAGATGCTCGTAAAGAAGCAATAAAAGAAGCAAAAGCTAAAGCACATAAGAAACAACAAGAAATAATGGAGTATGTAAAGTGGGGATTAATAGCAGTTATAACTTTAGCTTTTATAAGTGTAGCTATAGGAGTAACTGTTAAATTTTTAGTAACATTAAACCCTCCTGCGTATGCTCATGATTTAGAGTATGATGATGGCACTTGTAAATTATATGAGCCTAGATATTTCTTAATGTGTTTAAGCGAAGGCAGAGAATTTACAGACACACAAATTTACCTAGACTATAAAATAGAGAAGGACCAATACATTGAAAGTATTGATTAATTTACCATTTAACAGTATAAATAAATCATGACACCAGAGAATTTAGATAAATGGCGCATTTGGCCAAGACTGCTTATAACGATGTACGGTTTGTGCTTTTATAGAGTAACTGAGTGGTTCATGCAACTTCAAGATCCAACTAATGCACAATCAGCTTTTGTAAGTGTGGTTGTGGGTGCTGGGGCTGCATGGTTTGGGTTATATTGTGGGAGTGGTAAAAAAAGTGAGTAACAAAGAAGAAAAGTTAAAAAAATATGGTCTTCAAGGTTTAAACAAACCTAAAAGAACTCCAGACCACCCAACCAAGAAAGGAATAGTAGCTATTAAAGATGGTGAGAAAATTAAAATTATTCGCTTTGGCGACCAAAAGATGGGGCACAACTATAGCAGTGAAGCTCGTAAAAATTTTAAACAACGTCATGCTAAGAATATTAAAAAAGGCAAAACAAGTGCTGCATATTGGGCAAACAAACTTTTTTGGGCTGGCAAAGAAGGCTCTAAAAAGAATCCTCCAAAAAGTCAAAAGCATGTTAAAGGGAGAGTAAAAGGTGGAAGATCTTAAAAGCAAATTAATAGAACTTATATCTTTACATGAAGGTGTTAAGTACAGAGTGTATGATGATGCTAATGGTAAAGAAATTAAAGCTGGTGATACGTTAGTTGGCCACCCAACCATAGGTGTAGGTAGGAATATAGCTAGTGATGGGCTAGGTTTAACTATAGAAGAAATAAATTTTATCCTAGTCAACGATATCAATAGAGTAATAGGAGAAGCTAAAAACTGGGTGTTTTTTAATGGATTGAGTGAAGTGCGTCAAGGAGTTTTAGTAGACATGCTCTTTAATATGGGCAGGACTAGGTTTAATCCTAGTAAGTGGCCAAACTTCTTTGGAGCAATAAAAGACCACAATTGGGATAAAGCTTCAAAAGAAATGTTAGACTCTGCTTGGGCTAAGCAAGTCAAATCTAGAGCTGAAAGGCTAAGCAAAATGATGTTAACTGATCAGTGGTAATTTTACTTTTTAATAATTGTGGTTATAATAAATGACATTAATTAGAGCAAATTTTAGTAAACTTTTAAAACCTAAAAAGAAAAAAAGAAGGAAAAAGAAAAATGCAAAAAGACGTAATAATTAATGTAAACGGAGTTTCTTCAAAAAGCGAGGTGCAACTTGACAATAACAGACCTACTGGAGAGCATAAAGAAATCACTAGAGCAGAAGAGGAAAAATCTAGCGAACGAACTGATAGAGGGCAGAGCGAGTGATTTTGCTCAATATCAGAAGAACGTTGGTATCGGTGAAGGCTTAAAGTTAGCAATTAACGATATTGATGATATTTTTAAAAAACTAAACAGAGAGGATGAATAACATGGCTCATCTCCATGAGATAAAATGGGACAACGACCCAGAAACAAACGTACCAAAAAACTTACCAAAACCTACAGGATGGCGAGTTTTAATTCAACCCCAAGCCCCAAAAGTAAAAACTAAAAGTGGCTTATATTTACCATCACAATCTCAAGACAATGAAGAATATTTAACAGCCCATGGCATTATACTTGCTCATGGACCATTGGCTTGGTGTGAAAGAGAAACAGGTCGTCCATGGCATTATGGTCGCTGGGCTAAAGTAGGAAGCCATGTTACTTTTGGTAAATATGCAGGACAAAAGCTAGTTATAGATAAAGTTAAATTGTTGTTGTTAAATGATGATGAGATAACTTCTGTAATACCAAAAGACTGTAATATTCAAAATTATATATAAGGAGCTGGGTTTATGACTACAGAGAACCAACAAGAAGAGCAACTCGAAATAGAGATACAAGATCCTATAGTAGACGAGCAACCTAAAGAAGAACCTAAACAAACCGAAGAACCTAAACAAGATGATGAGGATTATAGCCTTAGAGTCCAAAAAAGAATTAACAAACTAGTCCAACAACGCAAAGACTCTGATTTAAAAGCACAAGAAAAAGAAGAACAAATTAATTCTTTAAAGTCTAGGCTAGAAAGACTCGAGCAAGGTGAGAATCAAAAAGCTGCACAACAGTTTGAACAAAGATACACCAACGTAAAGCAAGAGATGCAAAAAGCTATTGAAGAAGGTGACACATCTAAGCAAGTAGATTATGCTGAACAATTAGCTGATATTCGTGCTGCGATGAAAGTTTCCGAACTTCAAAAGCAACAAGTCATGCAACAAAGGAGTCAATCCCCTACAGTAGGACGTGCTGCTCAACCTAAAGCACCAGCAAAAGCAATGGACTGGTGGGGTAAAAATCAATGGTTTAATTCAGGTGGCTTTGAAAGAGAAACTGCTGCTGCTAGATCTATAGATGTACAACTTGATTTAGAAGGCTACGACAAAGAATCTGATCAATATTATGAAACTCTAAATAATCGTTTACAAAAATTATTCCCCGAGTTAATATCATCATCAGATAACACTGGTAGAAGTAGACCAAAAAGCAGTCAAACAGTAGTAGCTCCATCTGCAGGAGGGTCAACTAAAACAGGAAATCGTATTAAGATGACTAAGGAGCAATTGCGTATGGCTAGAGAAATTGGTTTAACTACACCTGAACAATTAAAAGTCTACGAAACTGAACTTAAAAAACAGGAGAGAAACTAATGGTAGAAAAAAGAAATGTAAGAGCTCAAGAAAGTCAAAAAAATTCTCGCGAGTTAGATGCTCGTGATGATTCTAGTTGGAAACCACCATCATTATTGGATGCTCCTCCAGCACGTCCAGGAATGGTGCAAAGGTGGATAGCTACCTCGATTCTGGGGAAAGAAACTCCTGACAATGTTTATAAAAGAAAAAGAGCAGGTTGGGAACCAAGACCAGCAGATACTATAGGGGACTTTGCAGTTCCTACATTGAATCATGGTCAATGGGATGGGTGTATCGGTGTTGAAGGGATGATACTTTGTGAGATGCCAGAAAATAGATTTAAAAAAATGAAGGCTTATTACAATGACAAAGAAAAAGAACAAAACATGTCCTTAGGCAGTGATTTACGCATGGCAGAAAAAGCTGGTGGAATTCCGATCCAGGAAACAAGAAAAAGTAGTGTCAGCCACGGCAGAGATTTATCTGTTATGGATGATTAATTTTAACAATTTTTATACGAGGTAAAATAAAATGGCAAATGTAAATGCAGCATTCGGATTTGTACCAGTGCGTCATATGTCGAGTTCTCCTATAAGAACTAACAAATATACTATAACAAGTGGTTTAGCTGAAAACATCTTTAGTGGTGATTTAGTTATTCTAACTGCTGATGGTGTTATTACTCCAAGTAATGGTGCAGGTGAAGCAGCAAACACTTTAGGTGTATTTGGAGGATGCTCTTATACAGCATCAGATGGTTCTTATGTTTACTCAGAGATCTGGCCAACAGGTACAACAGCAACAGATATTGTTGCTTATGTGTATGACGATCCTAACATAATTTATAAAATTCAATCAGCTGGAACACCAGCACAGACCAATATTGGTAATTGTGCGGACGTAACAACTGGTGCAGGTTCAACAGTAACAGGAAGATCAGGTTTTTCACTTTCTGGTACTATGGCAGAAACAAAAGCATTATGTAAGATTGTCGCACTTTATGACTCACCTGAGAACTCTTTCGCACAATATGGAGTTGTTGAGGTTTTATTAAACGAGCATATATATGCTCATGACACAGCAGGAATATAGGAGATTAAATTATGGCAATGAATAGAGCACAATTTGCGAAAATGCTAGAGCCAGGATTGAATACCTTATTCGGTCTTGAGTATGCTAGTTATCCTGAGGAGTACAAAGCAGTTTTTGAAGCTAATACTTCTAACAGGGCATTCGAAGAAGATGTATTACTAGAGGGATTCGGTAATGCACCTACTAAAACAGAAGGAGCACCAATTAGTTATGATGCAGCAAGCCAGCAATGGACTGCTAGATATCAGCACGACACTGTTGCATTAGCCTTTAGTATAACTGAAGAAGCAGAAGAAGATGGACAGTATGGGTCTATCGCTGGCAGATATACAAAAGCTTTAGCAAGGTCAATGGCTTCAACTAAAGAAATTAAAGCTGCAACTGTTTTAAATACTGCAACAACATCTACTGGTGGTGACGGAGTAAGTTTATTAAATACTTCTCATCCAACTTTAAATGGTATCCAAAGTAACACTTTGGCAACTGCTGCAGATTTAAGTGAGACTTCACTAGAAACTATGCTAATTCAAATAGCAGACATGAAAGATGATAGAGGGCTAAGAGTAGCTGCACAAGGAACAATGTTAATTATTCCTACTGCATATATTTTTACTGCTCAAAGACTTCTTGAGTCTACTTTAAGAGTTGGCACAGCTGATAATGATATCAATGCAATTAACTCTGGAGGATATCTTCCAAATGGTTATCATGTAATGAGAAGACTATCAGATAGTGATTCATTCTTTATTAAAACAGATGTACCTGATGGACTTAAGATGTTCCAAAGAACAGCTTTGAAAAAAGGTATGGAAGGTGATTTTGAAACTGGTAGTGTTCGCTACAAAGTTAGAGAAAGATACAGTTTTGGTTTCACTGACTGGAGAGGAATATTCGGCACAGAAGGTGGTGCTTAATACTAACCCTAAAAAGGTAGGGGAGTTACATGCTCCCCTAACTTCCTAATGGAAATAAATTTAAATAATAAAGAAGGAGCTCTTCCTTCGGCAGCAGAAATACAAACAGCTAGAAATCTTTTTCCTAATTCAGAGAAACCAATGGAGTCTTATGAGACATGGAAAAACTCTGGCATGCCTTTAGAAACAACACAAAAATATGGTAGGGCTAGAGGACCAAGTTATCCTAGACCTGAAAGACCAGCAATAGAATTTACAATAAATCCTAATTTGGGAGTCTTTGGTAATAGAGAATTTAGAATCAATAGACCTAAATACTCATATACAGAAGACACTCCTCAAAGAGAATCAGATAAATATAGTACATTATATGGTTTAAAAACCTTACCATTATATTTTAATAAACTCACTGAACCTGTAGCTATAGGTATAGATTTATTAGAGGGTATAGCTACAAGAGATCCAATTCAAACAGGTACAGCAGCAATATTATCACAATCTATGAGCCCTAAGGCTCAAGCTTTAATTGCTGCAGCTTCTGTGTTTATGCCTTTTGATGCTGAGGCAGTTAAGATATTTGGTTCTCCTGAATTATTTAGTGGTGTAGTAGAGAAAATAAAAGGTGCTCCTAGTAAAGCCAGAGGAGAAGAACTCAAACAAAAGCCTGAGAACTGGATGGGTGGTATGTTAAAAGGTGGCACTACTCTTAAAATTAACAATATGGAAATACCTATAAAAACTAGTGAAGTTGAAAATATGATGAGGCTTATTAAAAATAATAAGCTGGACGACAAATTATTGACTAAAGATGAAATGGTAAAAGTTTTAGAAGACCAATATTATACATCCTTTATATCTGAAAAAACTAGCCCTGCTTATTTTAATAGGCTAGGTGATATGGAAGTTACTAAAATAGAATTACCTAAAGATGGAGATGTAACTAAAGATTTATTAGAAATATCTAATTATACAACCAGAGATGCAGGAGTTCATCATGGTGGTGAGCAAGGCATCATAAGCCACTCACTAATTAGAAAAGATAATAATGCTTACGAAATTACAGAAATACAAAGTGACATGGCTTCAGATGCACACAAGTTCGGTATGCGAGGTAGTCCTAAAAATAATTTCTTTCAAGATTTAATGAAACAATTTAAAAGAAGAAATAGAGATGCTCCTGCATTGGATTTTTTTGGAGGGTCTGCTATTGAACGTAGTCCTGCAGGAATACAAAATGATGATTATTTGCCTAATATATTTGAAATTTATACATCTTCACAATACGGCAAAGCTCCTTCTTCAGTATTATCAGGAAATAGTGCAAAAACTAGAAACCTAATGATTGAAAAATATGGTAGGGGTGATGCTATTGGGGGTGGCAATAATGTTGATACTTATGCTGCTGCAATATTTGATAAGTATAAAAATGCCATTAACGAAGTTGATGATTTATACACAAATGATTATTTAGAAAAAATTTATGATTTATCTACTGATAAAGCATTTAAAAATAAATATAATAAAGAAGAATTTGCCACTTCTACTAGAAAAGCAATGAAAGACAAAATAGTAAGGAGCATAAGAACAGAAAATCCAACAGGAGCAAATGTTACTGAAATATTAAACAACATAGCTAGTGGTTACACAACATCTCCTAAGTCTTTGTGGGAGAGTGTTCATAAAAATTTAACTAAAAAAGTTGAAGACTTACACTCTGTTAGTGATGAGTTGGGAGAAGATGCTGCAGATTTAGAAGTGTTTAATGAATTTAAAAAAGTCGATTTTGACTTAAGAAGGTTTTCAAAACACATGCAAAATAATCCTTTAAATTCAGGCAGTGTACCAGCACAAACTCCTTTAATGAAGAATTTAGACTATGTTGAGTTTGAAATAAAAAAGCATCTTGTAAAAGCTGCAAAACAAGACCAACCTAAATTTATGCTCCCAGGAGAAGAACCTTTAAGATATTGGGCAAAAAGAGGTCAAGATGAAAAATTTTTAAAAACTATTTACAGTTTAGCACCTGATAGTAAAAAAGGTTATAAAGGTAAAATAGGTCAAGTTTTAACTAAACTTAGTAAAAAGTATAACATACCTTTTAGGCTAGAGGGTAAAGTAGACTTAGATAATAGAAATTTATATAATATATTTAAAGAAGAAAAGAATAATTTAGAGAACTTAGCAGACCTATCAGACTCGAACTATAGAATTATTGGCAATAGTGGCACATTTAATAATTTAGACACTAGCCCTTACGAAGCTCTTTTAACTGATGCCACTCAAAAGCAAACAGACAGAATTAGAGATTTAAGAGAAGAGTATGCAGATAGTGTATCAGAAGGTGGCGGTGACTTTTCTTCTGCAGAAGCGAGTTTTAATAATAATATACTTGAAGATCCTCAAGATTTTATTTATCAATCTGATATGATGGGTGTTTTGGATTGGGAAGGTATGTCAGAAGGTTTTGACCTTATGGCTAAAAATACAGAGTCTAAAAGTGTAAAGTTAGCATCAGAAATGTTTAGCAACATAACTAAAAAAACTAAGCAAAATTACGAAACCAATCTACAACTTATAGAAGAATTTGCTGATGATGCAAATAATGCTGAAGACTTGTTTAATATAGTTTTAATAAAAGCTTCTCGGAAAGCAGAATCAGATTACATAAATAGCTTACCTGAAATTAAGAAAAACGAACTTATGGATTTAGGTATTATAGGCATGGATCAAAATGCTAGGTTTGTAATTGAATTACCTGATGTTGTAAAAGAGCAGATTATTGAACAAGGCTTTCCAATAACTGGTTTATAAGGTATAAGTAATTCATTCTGGGAATTTTAATCTATAAGGACTGTCCCAGCAGACTCTCAAGTGACCTTATAGTAAACCCTTTTTGAGGAGGTCAATATGGCTAAAACAACTTTTTCAGGACCAGTCAGATCTGAAAACGGATTTCAAATGGTTTCAAAAAATGCAACCACAGGCACAGTAACTGTAACTAGTGGTAATAAAATGATTAATGAAGCTGTAGGCAGTGCAGGTATTGAAGGAACAGCAGGAACTTATGTTACTCAAGTAAGTAGATTTAAAAGTGATGTAGATACTAATGTAAATATAGTTAAAACAACTATTATGATAGACTTAACAGGATTAAGAGATGGTGGTACTGCTGGTGACATTATCGGTAAGGATGGCAGTGGTGTTGCTTATATTGCTAGAGTAACCACAGCTGACCAAGGTACAATTTTTGGTTTGACTATGGAGTGTGTTGAAGCACCTGCTGGTGGTGGTGCAGATATTGATTTATACTCTGCTACTGAAGGCACTGGTGTAAATGATACTGCTATAGGTGATTTAACAGAAACTGAATTAATTAATGGTGGTACACAAGCAGCAGGAACAAGAACAGCATCCGCAGCAACAAATGTTCTTGCAGCTGATCAATATTTATATTTAGTAGGTCAAGGCACTGGTCATGCAGCATACACAGCAGGAAGATTTATTATTGAGATAACAGGCTTTGATGTAGCTAGTTAATAGGAGAGCACAATGGCTAATATAGTAACAACAACTAAACTCTCTGAAAATGTAAACGAGGTAGTCTATGCTTTTCAACTTCAGTATGTTGATGCTGGTGATGAATCAGCTTTATTAAAAGTAGATGTATCAGGTTTAGATCCTAACTCTAATGGAGATGCTTGTACTGGAGTGAAAATATTAGAATGTACTTGGGTTATATCTACTATGACTGTACAAGTATTAGCTGCAGCAGATACCAATGTTATAATGCTTCATTTAACAGAAAATCAATCAGGATATGTAGATTTTAGATCTGTAGGAGGATTGCCTAATACTAAAACTTTAGGCACAAATCCAACAGGAGATATAAAATTTACTACTACTGGTTTAGGTGCTGCTGGCGACTCATATCAGATAGTAATGAGATTGAAGAAGAAATATTAATGGCAACTTCTGGAACAGTAGCTTACAGACCTAATGTAGAGGAGATAATAGCTGAGTCTTTTGAAAGATGTGGTATTGATCCTCAAACACAAACAGGTCAAAAAGCAACCAGTGCCAGAAGAAGTTTAAACTTACTTTTTACTGAATGGTCTAATAGAGGATATAATTATTGGACTGTTCAGTACAAAACAATCACTTTAGTTGCCAATCAAGCAAACTATACCTTAGAATCAGGTATTGTAGATGTTATAGACATGGTCTATAGAAAAGGATCTAACGACCAACCTATGCAGAGGATAGCTATATCAGAATACAATCAATTGCCTAATAAAACTACTACAGGAGCATCTTCTCAGTTTATGTTAGATAGGCAATATACACCAACAATTAATGTTTGGCCAGTGCCAGACAATGTAGTAGATACAATAAGATATTATGGTGTCTATCAATTAGAAGATATAACTAAGTCTTATGAAGACGCAGATGTACCCTATAGATGGACAGATGCCATATGTGCAGGCTTAGCATCTAAATTAGCAGTAAAATTCGCACCAGATAGAGCTGAAGGATTATACACTCTTTATGAAAGGGCTTTTAAATTCGCTTCTGATGAAGAGGGTGCCAATGTAACACTAAGGGTTAGACCATCAGGTTTAAATTTATATTAAATGGCAAGATATGCAAAAGGTAAAAAGTCACAAGCAATATCAGACCGCAGTGGCTTTAGAGTTCCTTACAGACAATTAAAAACAGAATGGAACAACCTAAGAGTTGAACCAGAAGAGTTTGAACCCAAGCACCCTCAATTATCTCCACCTAAAAATATAGTAGATGCTCAGGCTTTATTCCAACCTAGACCTGACAATGATCCAGAAAATATAAGTATATACATAGGCTATAATTGGTTTGTGCCTAAAGTAGAAAATAATATGATGGCTAATATCTACGACAAACCTGCTACTATAGGTGCTAGGGCTAAAGGCAATATAGGTGTAATATCTATAGAATTTAATAGAGAAGTTGCTGTAACTGGTGTTGATGCTAATATTTTAGTAGATGCTAATAATGAAGACGAAAGAGTTGCTTTTGTAGATTATAGTCTTGGGCAAAATGTTAATTATACAGTTACAGTTCAGAGTGTTGAAGGTGCAAATAAATATTTTATAGACGCAGTACAACAATCAACAATGTTACTAAAAGAAGGTAGCACTTATGTATTCAATTGGTCTGCAGCCACTAGCCATCCATTTAGATTCTCAACAACCTCAGACGGCACACACAATAGTGGCAGTGAATACACTACAGGAGTAGTTAAAGACGATTCAGCCTACACAACAACTATAACTGTAGCTAAAGGTGCACCTAACCTTTATTATTATTGTGCTGTTCACTCTGGTATGGGTGGGGCTATTACAACCTTAGCTACTTCAGTTAGTGCTACAAATAACTTAGGAACTATCTCTAACATTGAAACAGAGCAAGTTGTAACTGGTGTTGCTGGTACTGGAGCTGTTGCTGAAGTTGGTAGTAATTTAGGAATAAATATTCCTGAGACTAGTGTTGTAGGTACTGGTGCTTTAGGTACAATATCTATTGAACTTGATAATCCTACATGGGGTGTAGGCACATGGGGTGGTGGTGCTTGGGGACAAAGCTTAACTACTGTAGATGTAAGTGTAACAGGTGTTGAAGCTACTGGTAATATAGGTACAGAAGTTCCACAAGTTGAAATATCTGAATCTGGTGTTGTTGGTACAGGAGCAACAGGTAGCGAATCTATTAATATTAGTACAACTTCATGGGGCGATGAAACATGGGGTGAGGATAATTGGGGACAGTAAATGAATTATACATCATTAGTTACAAATATACAAAACTTTTTAGAAGACGATAGTTCTGAATTATCAACTTCTATACCAACTATAATAACTCAAGCCGAAAGGATAATATATCAAAGATTGCCTAACTTACCTTGTTATAGAAATATAGATACTGGCACACTTACAGCTGGCACCACAGATTACACTATATCTACAGCCAGAATGATTCGTAATGTTTCTATTGTAGTAAGCAATGAAAGAGTGTTTTTAAACCATCGTGTTGATTCTTATATGCATGATTATTGGAAAAATTCATCAACTCAAGCCCAGCCAGAAATGTACTCAACAAAACAAGCAACAACATCTGGTGTAATTATTACACTTGCCCCAACACCAAATTCAAACTATAATTATTTTGTTGATTATATTAAACCAGAAACAGGTTTATCAACAGGAAACGCAAACAATTGGGTTGGTGATAATTTGGAAAATGTTTTGTTAAGTGCTTGTTTATATGAAGCTAGTGCTTTTTTGAAGGCACCAGAAACTTTAACTACATATAAAGCTCAATTTGACGAAGCAGTAACTTTAGCAACAGCAGAAATGCAAAGAACTTATCAAGCAGAATATGACGGAGGAATATAAAACATGGCAATATCTCAAGCAATGTGCACCAGCTTTAAAGCTGAAATATTAGACGAACAACACGATTTAGTAGCAGACACTATTAAAGTAGCCTTGTTTACTAGCAGTGCTAGTTTAGGAGCAGGAACAACAGCTTACTCAACTAGCAATGAAATATCAGGCACTGGTTATACTGCTGGTGGTGAAGCTTTAAGTAATAAAGTAGTAACCACAACAGGAACAACTGCATACTTTGACTCAGACGACCCAACATGGTCAGGAGCAAGTTTTACAGCTAGAGGTGCATTAATATATAATGACACTAATGGTGATAAGGCTATAGCAGTTTTAGACTTTGGTGGTGATTTTACAGTAAGTGGTGGTACATTTAAAATAGTGTTCCCAGCAGCAGGAGCCAACGCAATTATAAGGATAGATTAATATGGCAAGTTCATACTCAACAAATTTTAAAATTGAAAAAATGGCCACAGGCGACCAGTCTGGTGCTTGGGGTACAACTACTAATTTTAACTTTGATATACTAGATAGGATTGCAGCATATAAATCTGTAGCCTTATCAGATGCATCAACAGCAACCTTAACAGTTGCAGCATCCTCACCTAGTAGTGGCTCAAGTAATGTTCAAGACGGAATGTATAGAGTGATAAAATTTACAGGATCATTAAGTCAGGCTTGTACAATTACAATAGCCCCAGCAACCACAACAGCTTATTTTATGATAGAAAATGGGACTAGTGGTAGTCAAAACATTATAATGAAGCAAGGCTCAGGAGCAGCAACAGTCACTATTGCTCCAGCAAAAACAGACATAATATATTGCGATGCTAGTGATGAAGTTATATCAGTAGGAACTAAAATAGGAGTTTCTGTAGCTTTAGATGATATTGGTACTGGTGATGCAGCATCAACTTTAGCAACTTCTGCAGGTAACATAACTATTGATGCTCAAGGTAATGACACAGACATAATATTTAAAGGCACTGATAATACTGCCGACATTACTATGTTAACTTTAGATGGTAGTGATGCAGGAACAGCAACTTTTAATCACGATGTTAAATTAAATACAGACAGTTCTGTATTAGGTTTTGGAGCTGATAACGATACAACTCTTACTCATACTGATGGTACTGGTTTAACTTTAAATGGTACTAATAAATTAACTTTTAATGATACTGGTACTTATGTGAATTCAAATGCAGATGGTGATTTAGACATTGTGTCTGATGGTACTGCTGTAGATAGTGTTAATATTGAATCGGCAGGTGGTATAACTTTAGATGCAGGCACTGCTGGTAGTGGTATTATTTACGAAGATGACGGCACTGAAATGGCTAGAGTACATAACAGTTCTAGCGATGTAATAATTGAAACTAAGGTATCAGATAA
>JGI24004J15324_10000047_pt1 | contig 39630 bp, 62 predicted proteins | sample LinPmetageLP32_FD_15324 | JGI IMG/M metagenome (IMG submission 15324)
ATGATGCCTGTAGATCCCAGAAAAGCAATACAAGAGAACTTACATGATGCTCAGGCTGACGCACACTGGCAAGCAGTATGCGTTCAGCAATTTTTTAAAGACTTTAACGTATTACCTAGATAATTTAGTAAGAGCGTGTTCCAACGTTCCTCGTTTCATCATTGTGTCAAATTTATTGAAGTAATCAGATGCCGTGCCAAGTGTATGGTGGGTTAATCTGGCTACTATTCCTAATGGATTCGCCATTTTATTCTCCTTTTGTATATAACAGATTGAATTATGCCAAGTAATTTTATCACTTTAGTGAACTGTTACTCTTCTGCAACATTAATGTTACAATCTTGTTACAAAAGTATTTATCTTTTACTAAACTTTTTTTAAAAAAACATGAATAAGTACTTGACAATAATCAGTTTTTTGCTATAATAGTTGTATAAATTAAATAAAAAGATGGGAGTCAAATTTATGCATTCATTAAAAACACTAGTTATTCATACTCAGTACAAGGAAAACTACGGCGATGAACAAAATCCATATTGGAAGTTCAAGGGCGGTAGCACATACTTTGTTACTGATCTTACTGATCAGCAAGTTGCTAAAATAGAAGCAACTGGTATTCCTACTCTAACAAATCTTATAGAGTATAAGAATAGTGGGTCTGAAGAGTATGTATTAGAACATCAAATTCGTGACCTAGGAAAGAATGGTGACGGACAAGGTCCTATTTGTGAAACTTGGGAAACACCAATTCAGTTTCGTTGGGACGGTAGTAAGTGGGTAGCACAAACTAATCATACTTATGGTGAAGATGACTATGTAGCGGCACCAATTGTTTCTAAGGCTACACAATGGATTCCACTACAAGGTGGTGATAGAGAAAAAGGCAGTTATGCTTGTCAGTATAAAACACCTAATGGTTGGTTTGATGCTGATTCACTGCAACTTAAACAAGAAGTTGCGGAAGCTCAAGCTCAAATGGAGATTGTGTAATGAAATTTCATAAGCAATTAAAAGTACCTGGTCTTAATACAGAGCAAATCATAGAAGGATTGAAGTCTACAGGACTAAAGATGAGGTCTATGAGAGAAGAGTATTATGGCCAGAAGAAATTTAAGTCCACAAATGCCATGAGCGACTATGTAATTGTAGTTGAGGATGAGTTACTTGAAGTTAGAGCAAATGGTGACTACAATGTTTGGAGTTTTTTACCTTGGTTAGGACGTGAAGCATTTAAATTGGACTACTTAACTATGCGATATACTAAAAGTGATATCGGATATGAGCGAAATGGTTGGGAGACTATCAATAAAGAAGGGCATAAACTTGGTAAGAAATATATCAAAGTGCATACCGACGGTACTTCCGAAACAATTATAGCCCAATAAAAATAAAAGAAAAGGCTTGACAATATACAGATATTTGCTATAATATATGTATAGTTTAAATTAATACAGGGAGTAATAAATGAAAAACTTAAACACTAAAAACCAAAGCAAAGACAAAATTGTATCCACATCAGGTTACAGTATTGGTTCTTTTACTTGCTATAATGCAGACAACGATTATAGTGCTAATATCCAACTAACTAGTTTAGAAGAAATGTGGTATGGACACGAAGAAAACATAGATCATCCAGAAGGTTCAGAATACCCAGTAAGTATAAATGTCCCTCACATGAAGGTGATGAGAGAAAGAGTTGCTGATAGTGTTTTTAATAGAACTGGTATTGATATCAGAGATTTTGATAGCATTATACATGCTACTACTTGCCCAGGCAAAGATAAGCAAGGTAATATTATTGACCATGGTAACGAAAACATTATTAGAAACGTGCAAGTATAATGAATCCTTGGAATATAATACAAAAACTAGAGAGCAATAACAGTTCTCTATTCAAGCAAGACGTTATCAAAGAAAATATCGATAATGAAGTATTCATTGCTGGTGCTAAATTGGCTCTGGATCCTTTGGTTACATTTGGTGTTAAGCAAGTTCCATTTAGTGAGACTGATGGTGATGGTGTAGAAATTGGACAAGTCCATGAAGTATTTCATCAACTAATAAACAGACAGTTGACTGGACATGCGGCTCGTGATGCCATACAGGCACTTTGCGATCAAGCAACAAACGAACAATGGAACGATTGGTATAGAAGAATACTAATCAAAGACCTACGTTGTGGTACTGGTGCTAAACTAATTAACAAAGTTCAAGCAGATACTATTCCACTATTTGGTTGTATGTTAGCACATGACGGTGCTAAACATCCTAAAAAAATTACTGGTGTTTGCTATGTTGAATACAAGTATGATGGTGTTAGAGTTATTGCTATTGTTAAGAATGGTGATGCTACACTATACTCACGTAACGGTAAGTTGCTAGAAAACTTCCCACACATTAACGAAGCATTAAGTAAGCCTGAATTTGAAGGGCTAGTATTTGATGGTGAAGTAATGAGCGATGACTTTCAAACACTTATGAAGCAAGTACACAGAAAAACCGGTGCTCAAACTGAGGATTCATACTTAGCATTATTTGATATGCTAACACTTGAAGAGTTTAATGCAGGTTATACACCAATGTCTGCTATTGATAGACGAGACAGACTTGAAGTATTAAGCAGTAAATTTAATAGCAGAATACAATTAGTTGATGCTACTCTTATGAACTTGGACTTAGACGAAGGACAGGCAAAGTTCCAGGCAATGAACAAACTTGCATTAGAAGAAGGCTATGAAGGATTAATGATTAAACCTGCACATGAAGGCTACAAATGTAAACGTTCACATGCATGGTTAAAAATTAAGCCGTTTATTGAAGTTACACTTAAGGTTATTGCATTAGAGGAAGGCACAGGCAAAAACGAAGGAATGTTAGGTGCTTTGGTTGTTGAAGGCGATGACGATGGTAAGTTTTTCCATGTAAACGTGGGTAGTGGACTTACTGATGAAATGCGTAAGGATGTTTGGTCAGCACAGGATAGTGTTGTTGGACAACTAGTTGAGATTAGAGCTGATGCGGCAACACAATCACAGGATGCAGACGATACTTGGAGCCTTAGGTTCCCAAGGTTTAAAACATTTAGAGGCTTTGAGCTAGGCGAAAAAATTTAATGACTAATAGGCAGAAAAAACAAATAAACAGAATAGTACAGGCTACATTAAAAATTGTGGGTTGTGCATTTTTGTTTATTGGAATGACTATGGCATTAGGTATAGGTGTTAATCCCCATATGGAACTTACAGCCTATATGCTATTGTTTGTAGGCACAGCAATGATTATGATACATAGTTTTAGAGATAATGATCATATGTATCTTTTGGTTGCTAGTGCAGGATTTGTACTAGTTGGCGGTGCATTTTTAGATACTGAAACAGCAGTAATGATTGCCAACAATTATGGTATTGCATTAACTGAAGAACAAGGCTGGTTTGCAAAATACGGTAAAGTTTTTGTAGAGATTATTAAAGCAGTAACTTAATAAATATACACGTGGGCCAATATACAGATAAGATTAATGCCATAGCAGAGGATTTTGCTACAATAGATTATTATGAAAAATTATCTGCCTTAGAAGCCCGAGACGGAATGATGATTATACATTACAATCATGGTGGTAAACAAATTACATTTAACAGAGATAGCACCTATGAAGAAACGTCAGGAAAGGCAGGAGAAGAAATTATACTTCCTGCAATAGATCAAGACTATATTAAACTAAAAGCAAAATACGAATCCGAAACCTGGGGAGCCCAAATAGGCAAATGGTGGAAGAAAATTACGGGTAAGACCCATGATCCAACCTCTAACTATTGGTAGTTGACAACTAACTACATTATGTTATACTAACGAAATAAAATTTATGGCTTATAAAAAAGAACAAGAAAAAGAAGTAATCGAACAAGTTGATGTACAAGCGGTTTGTAACCGTCACAATGTTGGCAGATTCGAACTACTAGGAATTGCAACGGCAGTGGCTAGATATGAAAATATTAGACCACACGACGCATTAAAAAAATTACTTGAAATAGAAGATTTAGAAGTCTATTTTAAGGAATTAAAAGAAAAGAAAATTAAGGCAGAGTTTAATAACAAGTTTTGAGGAGCCCGTGTGGTATTTCGTAAACTGGGTATGGCAAAAATAGTGAAAAGTGTCGCAAAACAACCACTCCATAGTAAAGTCCCAAAGTGTACCGCTCCTCATACCTATTTATCAATAGGGGGTTAATAGCCTCGGGTAAGGGACAGGTTCACGAAGCAACACCAGTCCACATTTTAAATACACGACATGAGTGTAAAGTGTGAACCATCCCTCCAGTTTATGCCCTGTTCGTCTAGTGGTTAGGACACCGGGTTTTCATCTCGGCAACAGGAGTTCGATTCTCCTACAGGGTACCATTAATTCTTATAAATAACTGTATGAAATTTACACCAAAGTGTGCAAACGATGGTAAACTTGCTTATGTATCTGCAGACGGATACTTTAGACCCTGCTGTTGGAGGCCTTTTAAAGATGAGACTTTTGATAAAGATGAGTTTAACTTATTAAAAGTAACTTTAGATGAGGCAGTAAAAAACACTAATACTTGGTTAAAAGAGTTAATTAAAAAAGATATAGACAATATAGATCATGTATGTAAGGTACATTGTGTATTTAACTTAGCATCTAAGTTTGACGGCGAAAATGAAAGGCTATAAAAGTGTTATATGAATACATAACACCTAGTAGAATGCATCTAGAAATAACTAAAAGATGTACTTTAAAGTGCCCTAAGTGTTACAGAACAACAAATAAAGGAATGTACGACCCTAACACAGATTTGCCATTAGATGCAATTAAGAACCTTTTAGGCGAAACTAAACTAGAAACAATATTATGTTGCGGCAATTATGGAGATCCAATTTATCATCCTCAGGCTTTAGAAATATTTAAGTATCTATCAGAAAATAGCGAAGTTTTAAGTGTTAATACAAATGGTAGTGGTAAAAAAATAAGTTGGTGGAATGAGTATTACGATGCAATAGATAAGAAAGATATTACAGTATTTGGTGTTGATGGCTTAAAAGATACAAGTAAACTATATAGAATAAATCAAGATTGGGATAGTGTTTTTAAAGCAATGAAGTTAGGAGCAAAATTAGGACATAGAGTTGCATGGCAATGGATACCCTTTAGTTTTAATGAACACCAAATAGAAGAAGCACGTCTATTAGCAAAAAGATATAATATACATTTTATGCTACTTAAAAGCCAACGATGGGATAAGGATGATCCAATGAAGCCAAACAACAAAGATCTTTTTATAGAAAATGAATCATTTGTTGACAAAATAGCAAATTAGTGTATTATATATAATAATGAATATTAGTATAACAGGCCGAATTGCAAAAAGAAAGCAAGTAGAAACTTTTATATTTGATACTCTAGAACACCTTATGCCTAGACTCAGAAGAGATATAGATATAGATGTTCGTGTGGTAACACGATGTGATAATAATCATTATGCATTGTGTTTTGGTGATAAGAATAGTGCGGAAATAGAACTAGCACGTGGCAGTGGAGATAAGACATTTACTTTACAAGAGATAATGTTAAACCTTGCACATGAACTAGTACATGCCAAGCAGTTTATTAAAGGTGAATTACATCCTAGTTTAAACAAATGGAAACGTTTAGACTATAGTAATGTAGCCTATAGTAGACAACCTTGGGAAAAAGAAGCATACTTATTGGAAGATAAATTAGTAGATAAATTTTGGAAATAACATGGCAATATATAAAAAACAAGGTAGTGCAATAACTCCTACAAGAAAAACAACATCACAAGGACAAGGCGGTAGAGGTAGACGTGTAAAAATAGGAATGTCCACAATGAATAAGAGTAAAAAACGCTCACATAAAAAATATAATGGGCAAGGCAGATAATAAATACTAGTATGTTAGAACCCTCAGACAAATGGTTATGTAAACTAGTAGAGCCTAAGCACCCTGCTTTACATAAACCCGCAAACATAGATCCTTTTACTGCGCCAGACGATGCAGATTGGTCTCAGCGGGAAGTAGACATGTTTGAGCTCATGCATAACAGACAAGGCATAGGGTTAGCAAGTAATCAGATTGGTAACAGTTACAATATGTTTGTAATGAGGTTACAAGACTCAGGAGATGTAGGAATATATAATCCTAAGATACTAGAGTTTAGTAAAGAAGTAGTACAAATGGAAGAAGGTTGTTTAACTTTCCCATTACTATTTGTACACATTACAAGGCCTGAAAAAGTTAAGGTAAGTTATACCTTATATGATGGAGTAACAGAAGTAGAAGGTTGGTTAGAAGGCATGGACTCCAGATGTTTCCAACACGAGTTTGAGCACTTGCAAGGAGAATTATTCATTAATAAAGTAAGTGAATTTAAATTGCAAAGAGCTATGAAAAAACGAGAAAAATATCTTAAAGAAATCCAACGCAAAGTTAGGTTATGATCAATTATCCCTTTTGGGTTAATGATTTTGACAGAGTCAAAGATCACAGAATTACCCATCCAGAAGTAGCAAAGATATTCAGCCAGCCTGTAGCATTTTGGTATGGTGCTAAAAAGAATAAAAACGCAAATAAAAATTTAGATAAAAGTATTAAACGGTTACTTAAAAGAACCTTACCAGGATTGCCTTACTTTGTGCTATATAACTTACCCAACAGAGATATAGGACAATACAGTAAAGGAGGAGCCTCTGATGCATCAGAATACCTAATATTCCTACAAGAATTTTGTAATGGTATAAAAGGACAAAAACCCATTATAATATATGAGCCTGATGCATTGCCACATACTACCCTGATGACGCCCGTAGAAGCTCAGTATCGCATGAATTTAATGAAAGAAGGTATTAAAGTGCTCACAGAAGAAAGTGACGCATTAGTATATGTAGACATAGGACACAGTAACTGGTTAAGCCCAGAACAAGCATCAGAGCTTATTTCCAGTGTATCTAATAGTAATATAAGAGGGTTTAGTGTTAATGTGAGTAACTATAGAAGCACAGAAGAGAGTATTAAATGGGCCTTAAAAGTATGCGAGTATAACGAAAATTGGCATTTTGTAGTGGATACTAGTAGGAATGGACAAGGTCCTCATGGCAATGACTGGTGCAATCCGCCTGGTAGATCAGTAGGAGAGTATCCTACATGTGATACAGGAGAGAATAAATGTGATGCTTACTTATGGATTAAGATACCTGGAGAATCAGATGGTAAGGGCAATGGTGGCCCAAGAGCTGGAAAGTTTTGGCCTGAAATGGCCACAGAGTTAATTAAGGATATTAACTAACGCCTGAAGGATCTTCAACGTCAACTGTCTCTGGCTCTTCTGGCATATCCCCTCTAGGTGAATTTAATTCTGCATCTAAATAGTTTCTAGCACCATCTAGGTAATTTTGTGCTTTTACTATCTTTGATTGCCACCAATGTGGGAAGTCTGAATCTGGTAACTCTTTTAACATTTGATGCATATCTATAGATGCTTTACCTATAAGGTATAAATTTTTCATTATCATACCTCTTTCGTTATCTATATGACCAACTGCTTGTTTTTCAACGTCACCTTCACCTGTGTCTGATTTATAATCAACACCTGGCTCGCCGTCTTCGTTTACTATTCCTGCTAATTTTTGTAATCTATCTATTTCGTTCATGTTAGTATTTATCTAAATCTGCTCTTAATTTTTGTAATGGTAGTAATCTTAATAGCATTTTTCTGTTATGCCTAAGATCAGAATAAATTTCTGGGGTATTTAACATACTATTCAATTCATCTATACTTGTATCTTTAATTACTTTAAGTAGTCTAAAATCGTTTTCTAAATAATGATAATGGTTTACTTCTTCTACTCTCTCGTAATCAAATAAGTTTTTAAACGTTTTATATCCTAACTTGTGAAAAATATCTTCTAAGGGATATGAAATGTGTATATAAGGCAATCCATACCAAAAACTTTTATATGATTTTTCTGTAAGGAAATACATCTTGTCTTCACCAAAATTTCCGCCAGTGTGATGTCTAGTTTCTCCCCAAAATGCAAAGGGCTCATCTCTTGGTGCTGATGTTTCTACATAGGTATTAAATGCACAATTTTGTATCTCATCTTCTATACGCCATTCATCTGTTGACATTACATCGTCAAAATATACAGGAGTACGGTATGTTTCAAAGTCAACTGGTATATCAAAAAACTCTAATGCTTTTTCTTCCCACTCTCCCCAATTATTATCCATACCTTCGTTGTGCCAGGAGTATACATTATCTTCGTGTAACTTATTATGCACAAAGAATGCATGGACTATTTTCCTGCAGTATCTGGAATTTTTTTGCAGTAAACTAAATCTCTTTGTAATTTCCCTAGGGCCTATTTCAGGTAACTCAATGTTTGCTGAAGCCATATGTGTAATAAAACTGGTACTGAATCCATCATACGATATTACTTCTAAGTCATCTAGCATTTCTGCATTTTCAGGCTTCATATGTTTTATAACAAAATCACCTCTCAAAAACATGTGTTTAAAAAGCCAATTTGGATTAGCAGAGGTAATTAATTTTACTCGATTTAGGTCTACACCCTTTTGAATTAGTTTGTCTAGACAACGTAGGAAAGGTGCATTAATAAAGTCTTCTATAATAGTATCTAGTATTAATATATTATGCTTATTACTATGATATGCTGTAACTACATCAGCAATTAAACTATCTTGAGCAAAGTCTTTTCGTTGATTACCTGCATAGAAAAATATTAGACAGGGTTTACTAGGATCTTGTGTAAAGTCTACTTGTAAATTTATGGGTATTATACCCATGCTGTTATTATATGATTTTAAATGCCCGAAACAGGTCTTATGTTCTATGACTTCGTCAACAGCCAGAAATTTGTCGTATATAGGTAGCATATACAACTATTTAGTTTTAAAGTATGAGTATTTTTTACTATTGCGGTTTAACTACAGCCACATGATGAGCAAGCCATCAGTTTATGTTTTTTATTACCACATTTTGGACATTCGCCTTCTTCTAAACCTGCTAGTTTTTTAAGTTCTTCCATTGCGGCTTCTAAAGCCATATTTGCTGTATTGTCAATAGATTCTTCTGCTTCCATTTCATCTGGCATCTGATCCATTGCCGTTTCCTGACTCTTATCATTTGCGGCTGGTTCTAATACTTCTTCTCTATAAAGCATAAACATTTCTTCGTAATTATCTTTATGTAGGAAGTCAGGAGCAATATGTTGTTGAATGTCATCAATTATATCTTCTTCTTTTTGTCCTACGTAATCCATAAGTTCTTCATCTGACATATCTGATATAGAACCTTCGCCTGAATCTTCACTGCTTTCTTCAAAACTTTCTTCATGCTTATGTTTACCGATATATTTTTTGTATGCTGGTGTACCATCGTCTCTAGGCTCGTCTTCAGCATCATCGTCATTTTGCATTCCTTCCCAATCATCTGCAAACTCTGGATGAGCTTTTGCAAACTCTTCTTTATCCATTTCATTTGCGGCTTGGTGAATGTCTGACATTCTGCCTTCTTCAATACCATAGTCTGATCTGATATCAGATAAGTCTAAACTTTCTTCTGCTGGTTCTTCTTTATCAAATTCTTCTGAATCATCACCAGCATTTAATTCCATTTCTTTAATTGCTTTTTTAACAAGTTTAATTGCAAATGATTTATCGTCATCATCTAAGTCAGTTAGGTTTTTACCATCTTTTTCTACAATGCTGATAATTTTGTTTAATTTTTCACTTGCGGCTAAACCATTTTCGTCTGCTGGAGAAATTCTTTCGTTTATTTCTGATAATAAGTTAGCAGGAGATCTTACCAAAGCATTAATAAACTCTTCCCTTTTAACATCCATATCATTAACATCAGCACCCTGAGGGAATCTGTTTGCTATGCTATGGAAAGAAGAACTTTTACTTGGTGGTGTAAATTCAATATCGTTTACTTCTACGTTTGATTCAAATTCTACAGGTGCTGACTCATCAACATTAAGTCCTGCTAATTGTTTTAATATGTTTAAATCTTCGCTCATTTTTTCACCTACTATATTATCGTATACGAGGTCAAATACTGCCTCGCTATAATCTTTAAATTGTTTTTCAAATACTTCTTTAGCCGACTCCTTGTCAGGACTATTTTTTAAAGCATTTCTAAATGCACTTGCACTTTCTACTTCACCCTCAACATCTTTCTGGTTAGGTACTTCAAACAAGTAACCTCTCTTATCCATTGTTTGCGGGTTGTCTGTCATACTATTTATCATTTGATAGTACTTTGCTTCAAATTCTCCAGTCTCTTTATTGGGTCTGACCTTCATGTCTAAACCTGTTTGAGGATCAACATTGTTCATAGCAAAACGTGTTCCCATGTCTTTTTCACCTACTGCAAATATTACTACAGTATTCTGATGATCTAGTTGTTCATAAAACGTATGTACATAAGGCTGATTAGCCTTTAGTACCTTATTGGGGTCTATACCCTGTGCCTGAGCAATCATTTGTTTTTCTTTGTAATTGAAGGGAGATCCTTCTTTAACTATATCTGATGTGCCTATATATACTTCGTGATCTGGAAATGTTTTCTTTAGGAAGTCATACACTTTCACATGATGTGATAGCATGGGCTGAAATCTACCTGGATATATAACAACCTTTTTCATTTATGTTTTACCACTTACGGCAAGACCAGTAACGTGCTTTGGTCTTTGGACCTGGATTTGAACAGTTATGTCTTGCTCTAAAACTCTTTCTGGCTTTAGGGTTGCTCTTTCTGATACGCATTGTTTTACGTTTTGCTGATGTACCACCGTGTCCAAAGTTTACTTTTTTAACGTTTCCTGTTTTAGGATCTTTTACATATACTTTAAACTTCTTAACATCACCTCTGGTAGGTTTGTTAAGTTTAACTTTACGTCCTTGATACTCTGCTTCAAATGTATGTTCTTCATCTTCACTGTAGCCTAATACCCCAAACTCTTCGTGGAAGTCTTGATTGTCTTCTAATGTGATTTCATCTTCTCTAATTTTATGGATCCTACCATGGAGTTTGTCTTCTTCATCACTGGTTACACCATCAGGATGTCCCAAGTTTTTGTTATCCACGTAATCTCTATTGCAATTACAATGTGGACAGTCTGATGAACACTCACAGTCATCTGCTTTTACATCTGCTCCACAACATTTGTCTGAGCAATGTGTATCTCTTTTAGATTCTGCTAATCTTACACCATATATCATTTTAGCAACATCCTTAACAATATCTGCCATATCGGTGTTTTCGCTTTCCAGTTCAGCATATAGTTCTGCGGATGACATTTCAGTCCAGCGATTTTCATTTCCCAATGCTTTAGCAATCATTTTGGATACTGCTACTTCAGAAGCATCGCCTTCTGCATCTTCTGAATATATATCGTTTTTAAGTTTTGCTTTATAACTTGGTGTAGTTTTTGCCAATGCATTAGCTCTTTGTTTTAAAAGAGCTTGACCAACTCTTGAATTTGCAGGGTATTTGGTCGCTTGTTTCGGATCACCATCTGCGACCCATAGTCCCTTAGAGCCATCAGCATTTATTTCATTAGGGAAAAATTGATATCTTATGTTACCACGTTGAATATAATCAGGAACACCTGCTCCACTTTTATCTGTATTTCTACTAAGTGGTTCTAAAAAGTTAGGATTTTCTTCTACTTTTTTAATACCAGAAAGTTTTCTCATTATTTCTAATTCTATACTTTCTTTTTCGTCTTTTTTAGGNTTAGATTTTTTATCATGCTTATCAATATTATCAGTAGCAAATGTTTGATCTATTGTGCCTTCTTCAAAATTAACATCTTCTTTAGTTAGTCCTGCGGCCTTCATGCCTTGTGCAACTAAATTGGCTCTTTGTCTTCTTCCCATTTGTGGGTAATCAATAGCCATTTGTTGTAATGCCATTCTAGGATCATCCATACCTTTAACCATATTAGCAATTTGTTTTACAACTTCTTCATCACCTGGGTAGTTTGCTTTTGCATCATCTCGTTCTGCTTTACGTTTATCATGTTTGATAATTTCTGCCCAGTTAGGTAAGCCATCATCACTTTGAGACATCTCACCGCCATCACAACCAAAGTTACCCCAGCCATAACAACTGTCTTCACCGTTCTCGTCATCACCATCCATGCAACTGCTACCAGAACACTCAGGACATATACCATCTACCACAGTTTCTTTCTGCCAATCATGTCTACAGTCGTCCATAGCATCTTGTAAATCTTTAAATGCTTCTTGTCTTTGTTCAGCATCATAGTAATCATCCGGCGTACCAATCATATCGTCTGATAGATCTGGCATATCCATTTCTTCTAAATCTATATGTTGTTCTTGTATGCCCTCAACTATTTCAAAATCATCACTACTAGTGCCAGTATAACGTGATGCTGTTCCACCATGTTGAGCCTTTGCTTTGTCTATTGCACTCTTGCTATGCATAGCAGTAACTTCATATTCTTTACCACTTGATTTATGTTTAACTGTATAATGTTGGAAGGATTCTTCAACAGATTCTGATTTCTTTTTTGCTTTGCCTTTTTTGATTTGCTTGCCTAAGCAACCTGACTCACTAGGCTCCTGAAAGCCTGATCCGATTTTACTGTTTTCGAAGAAGTTTACTAATTTCATGTAAACTATTTATCACTTTCTTAGTCTTCGCTAGGAGTTTTCCATACGATTTCTATGCCACGTCTGGTTAGCTCGTTCATACATTTTTGTTTGATTTTAGGCTTTTGACCTTTATTGATATAGTCTATAAGTTCTTGTTTTGATGTGTTTTTGATAAAATAATTTTGTGTTACTTTACCCTGACCCTTAACGAATGTTGTTTGGGATGGTTTAAATTTTACTGGCATTTTTACTCCTAATTAAAGCAGTATTTATCTAATTAAACACTTTTGCCCCAAATTACCAGAGTATGTCGTTCTCCTTTAGAGATTTCTGTAACCAGATGTGATGTTGTAAATCCGTTTATTACAACCATATCACCTAAACCTAAATCTAAAGGCATATCTCTATTACCTGCCTTGAGTGTACCTCCCTCAAAATCATTATTTAAAAGTATAATTGCAGTATAAAGATCTTTTCCTTCTTTAAGTAATTCCTGTCTGTACTCAGTGTTTAAATCAATATGTCTATCACATACGTCACCCTGATAATACGAGTTCACATAAACCATATCTAAGGCCCAGTCATCATAATTATAAGGAGTATTTTTATTAATTGAATCTGCTATAAAACTAAATTTATGTCGATCAAATCTAAGTCTATTTGGTATAACATTGATGCCATACCATTGCTCATCAGGTACTTCACCATACTCATTGTTTATGTTTACAACATTATCTTTGGGAATAGAGTTTATATAATCTAATATAGAATTACAATGTTCTTGAGAAAAAACATTTTTGAAATGTTTGAGAGTTAAATTGGTAGTCATATGGACTATTTATTATATAATCCATATGAACCAATCAATTTAGGTTTAGTCTTCTTTTTTGACTAGTGTGTATATTCCGTAACCTAATCCTACCCAAGCGGCTAATTTTACTATGCCACCAAATAGTATTATGCTACCACAAATTGCAATTAGAGCCACACCGTCAAGAGATGTTCTCTCAGCGATTCTGTCTTTAATCCAATCTTTAGCATTGTTTAAATAGTCCATATTATACTCCTATTTCTTTTTGGTTTTGCGAGTAGTATTGCTAACATTCTTAGCCTTACCCTTGCGGTTTTTGTTAGGGTCGTTTCTACGTTTCTTACTAACAGCGGCACCAATGGCTTTTTTACCACCCTTGGCCCTTAAACTTGCGGCTCTGCTTTTGCTTAGACACTTAGGCTTACCTTCGCCTTTTGAAGCATCTCCACATTTGCCTATTCTTTCGCCTTTTGTATTATATCGGTCCCAGCCTCCGCCTCCGGCTCCACCTTTCTTGCCTTTGCCAAACCAGGCTCTTAAATTTTCCGTAATACCGAACTCAGGCATTCTTATATAAGTGCCATTTACTTGTACTTTAAGATGCTCTGCTTTAATACCTCGTTTTTTTAAAGCATGTTCTATTTTATAACTGAGATCATATTGATCTTTAATAGATCCTGGCGGACTGGCTTTCCAGTCAGGTTGTACGCCTGGTGCAGGAGACATAAAAACATGTAAGGTAAAATTTTCAGTAGGGCTACTATTATTAGGAAACTTACCCTGAATGACTTCGCCTTCGCTAATTATTTCACGGATAAACATGTTATTTCTTTTTAGATTTTTTCTTGGAACTGTTGCCCCAATTTTTAGCACCTACTTTACGGCACTTGACCAAGGCTCCACTTGCGTATGCACTGGGCCATACTTTGTATCTGCTTTTTACTTTGTGGTAACAAGCATCTTGTTTTTCTGCTAACTGCTCAAATTGTTCTTCGGTAATTAAATCACCTGCTGATTCATTTTTTACTTTTAATTGTGGGAATCTTTTAGGATCAGTTAAGAATGCTTTAACATCTTCTCTTGGTGAGTCATCTATATAGGCAATTTTTAAATTTGCTACAGTTCTACTCATACTGGAATCAATATATAAGTCTAAATTTTTTAAATGATATGCGGCAACCTGATCGCCTTGTTGAGACGCAATTGATAATTCTTTTCCTAATGGAGTATCTTTGGCACTAGGAGCCATACTGGCTAAGCCATATAGTGACGCCATAACGGCTAATGTTGCCGCGGCATTACCAACAGCACCTTCTTCTACTTCGTTATTTTTACTACCAACTAACATGCCTGTATAAGGATGTGGTTGTTCTCTACCAGTTGTGGGTTTGCTAAGTTTAGGAACAGGGTCAGAGGCTCTGACTACCTTATTAGTAACTTCCGAAATCTTCATTACTCAATAGTGCCTGAATAAAATACCTTTACAGATGCTGTACCGGCACTGGCTCCACCTTGTGTTATATAAACAAGTAATGCTGTTGAACTTGCATAAGTATGATCATTATCAAATATAAATTGACCACCATCTGGGTCAAAGCCATTAAATAGTCTGTCATTATCTGCGGCATCACCTACTGTGATTTCTGTGGTATCATTATGTCCAGTCCAGTTACCTGTTCCTTTTTCAACAACTACTTTTTGTATAGTAGTATTTGCCGCGGCTGTACCTAAACTAGTAGTACCTCCGTCATAATTTACAGTTGCACTAATGTAATTTAATTTTTGAGAACTAGATGCATCTAATTGAGCTTTGGTTACAGCATGGCTACTTGCTGTTCCATTTGCTATCATTACTTCTTCTAGAGCACCGTCTTTGTCTTTGAGACTTATAATAGCAGTATCAGTAGCATCTATAACTGCACCTTGTTTGCCAAGTTCTACAGTTTGACTTGCTCCTGCTATACCGTAATTTTTTACTGAGTCTACCATTAATAACTCCTATTAAGCAATGTTACCTAAATCATTGTTACTGTTTTGTGCATTGTTAATTGAACCATAGTCAGTAACTGTGGCCTCACCTGCTAGTACTACACTAACTGTGGCTGTACCGGCACTTGCGGCGCCATTAGTAACTTCTGCAGTTATAACACCTTCACTAACATATTCATATTGATACTGTGAATGATATTGTCCTACTTTAGTAACATCAATATCGCCACTTCTAATAAATCTTGAACCATTTGCAGTATCGCCTACTTCAACATAGTCTCCTGCTCCACCACTTGCCCATGCACTAGGAATATCAACGGTAACTGATAATATTCTGCTACCTGCTGTAACAGTTGCAATATTACTTGAACCTGCTGTATCGAAATCAACATCTAATGTTACATGTTGAACTAGGTCAGCCGCTGTTTCATCTAATTGTGCTTTTGTAACGGCACCAGTACTTACAGTAGCATTTGCTATAGCAATTTTTTGTAGTGCGTCGCCTGAAGTGTAAAATCCTATTGCTGAGCTGTTACCAGTAATATAGGAACCTTGTTTACCAAGTTCTAAACTAGTACTAACACCTGCTAGATTATATTTTTTAACTGTAGCCATTTAAAATCTCCGGGTTATTTAAATTCTATAAATGTATTTATCTTATCTTGACTTTTGCACACAGTATGTTATACTTATCCTATGTTTGATGACTCTATAAAACGTATTGGGTTCTGCTGTAAGTATCTGGAAGAAGACCAGACACAAAAACCTAAAATACTAAAAGAAAAACAGCAGATGTATACTGAAAAGTCTACTACAAGGTTGTGGTGCAACAATAATCCTGACAAAGCAGAACAGAAGTTGTTAGATTGTGTTGAACATAACATGCAGAGTGCATATAATCTTGTGGAGTATGTGAGTACTCTGCCAGAAAACATGCGTATGGTAAGACTAGGCAGTAATCAAATACCTATGGCTACAGAACCTACATGGAGATATGTATTTGAAGATGCTACTGTGATTAAAGAACTAGAAAAAGGCTTCGCTAAAGTTGGCCAACTTGCTAGAGATAAAGATGTTCGTGTAAGTTTTCATCCTGGTCAGTTTTGTGTACTTGCTAGTGACAAGCCTGAGGTTGTAGAACGAAGTATAGACGAGTTTGAATATCATGCAAACATGGTACGTTGGATGGGTTTTGGTAAAGAGTTTATGGATTTTAAAACTAATGTCCACATTTCAGGCAGACAAGGATACCAAGGTATTATAAATATACTAGATAAATTGAGCCCAGAAGCTCGTAACACAATCGCTATTGAGAATGACGAAATGTGTTGGGGATTAGATGAGTCCCTACAATTAGAAAAACATGTTGCACTGGTGTTAGATATACACCATCACTGGATTAGAGATGAAGAATATATACAAGCAAATGACGACCGTGTTAAAAGGGTCATTGATAGTTGGAGGGGTGTTAGGCCTACTCTACATTATAGTTATAGTAGGGACGAATGGTTACCAGAACCATCCGTGCTACAATCAAACCATCAACATGGAACTATGCATGACATCAATACCTTACTCGATGTAGGTTGCAAGAAGCAAAAACTACGAGCACATTCAGACTACTATCCAAATGAACAAGTAAATGATTGGGCACTTAGTTTTTGGCAAGACTTTGATATACAATGCGAGGCTAAGGCTAAAAACTTGGCTAGTAAACAATTATACGAACAAGCAATAGATCTTAAACTATGTCAAACCACGTAAAAGATTATAGAGATTCATTATTACCTGATGCTAAGTTTAAAGGCAAAAAAGTATGTGTACTTACAAACTATAGAACTGGTAGTACTTTTTTTATAAGAGAAACATTCCTTACTAACAGAATTATGCCTATGGGTGAATGGGAACATTTTAACTCAGATAAGCCATTTAGTAGATTGTTAAACGAATTGACACAACGGACAGCATTTGTATTTAAATTGATGCCTGACCAAATACATCTGGACGAAGCAAAATATAATGACATACTAGGCGAATGTGACGAAGTAGTGTACCTGTATAGAAGAGATTTTGAGGCACAGGCTAGAGGATGGATTGCTTGGAACATATCAGGAGATCATGAACATCATTACGGTGAGCATAAGTTGTATAACATTAAACTTGATCAAAAACAAGCAGACAAATATTCACATCAACTTATAGATAATTACAAGTTTATGAATAAATCCTTTAAGCAGTTTCCAGGCAATGTATATTGTTTAGAAGACTTTCCTATACAAATACCTTACAGCAGAGTATATAATTGGCAATCTGAGATTACTATTCCAAACTTTAATACCCACAAGCAAGTGTTCAGAACTTGAACAATCTCAAAAAACAATCTGGTAAATAGCAGTATGAAGGTTTTAATAATTGGTGGCTGTGGCTATGTAGGCTCAGCAATTGGTAAACATTTAGCAGACAAACATGAGATTACCAATGTAGATTTAGAATGGTTTGGTAATCATTCCTATGCCCATACTATCAATATGGACTACAATGACTTGACAACAAAGTTTTTAGAGAAGTTTAATGTTGTAATACTTACAGCAGGTCACAGTAGTGTTAAGATGTGTGATACAGACTTACAAAGCAGTTTTAATAACAACGTAAGGAACTTTGTAAACCTCACTAACAAACTAACAACACAAAAATTTATATACGCCAGTAGTGCCAGTGTGTATGGTAACACATCAGAGACAGAGATAGCAGAGGACAATGTAAACTTTAGTCCTATAAACTATTACGATATGACTAAGTTACACATAGATCATATTATGCATTTAAGTCCGTTAGACTATTATGGATTAAGATTTGGCACAGTAAATGGCCCAGCACCTAGTATTAGAACAGATGTAATGATTAATGCTATGGTGAATACTGCTATGCGTAAAGGTGAGATACATGTGTTTAATGCTGACACTCGCAGAAGTATTTTAGGTATAAATGATTTATGTAGGGCAGTAGGTACAATAATTGACGACAACAAAAAATCTAATAGAGGTATATACAACACAGCAAGTTTTACAAACACAGCAGGAGAGATTGCCACAGCAGTAGGCAAACATGCAAACGTTCCTGTTATAGATAAAGATCCCCCTAGTGTTATCTTTAACGAAAAACTTCAGAATAAAACATACGACTTTGGAATCAGTACTGCTAAGTTTGAGAACACATTTAACTTTGAATTTACAGACACCTTAGATAGTATAACACAGGAGATGGTAGAGCAATATGCAAAATGCAATAGAGACCACAGAGCAGAACTCGTACACTACACTTAATAAATGTGTAGCATGTGGAGGTTCTAATTTAGAACAATTTTTAGACTTGGCTGAACAGCCACTTGCTAACAATTATCATGACGGCACAGGCGGTGGCGAGTCGTTTAAGTTAGGATTAAATTTGTGTACTGATTGCTATCATACTCAACTACCAGTAAGTGTAGACCCTAAGGCAATGTTTGACCATTACATATATGTAACAGGTACAAGCCAAACACTCAGAGATTATTGTGACTGGTTTGCACAATTTGTAACTGACAGAGAGCAAATAAAACATGGTCACATTTTAGACATAGCATGTAATGACGGTACACAATTAGACAGTTTTAGAAAACTAGGATGGAAAACATTTGGTGTTGATCCTGCTAAAAATTTATTTGATGTAGCATTAGAAAAAGGACACATGGTTCGTAATGCATATTGGCCTATAAGTTATCCTCAGATGGATGTGATTACAGCACAGAATGTTTGTGCCCATACTCCAAACCCATTAGACTTTTTAGAAGGTGTTAAAAAAGCACTAACTGTAAATGGTACAGCATACATTCAAACAAGCCAAAGCCAAATGTATCAACGTAATGAGTTTGATACTACATATCATGAACACATAAGTTTCTTTAGTGCAAACAGTATGAAGACATTAGCCGAACGAGCAGGGCTTGTACTTACAGACATAGAGATTACTCCTATACATGGAGACAGTTATGTATTTGTCCTTAAACATGAGGGTGCTGATGTTAAAAACTCAGTAACAGAAATAATCAGGAAGGAAGGCAAAGAAGGAAGACATAATGCAATGTTTTATAAGCAATTTGGAATTAATGCTGAAAGCATAGTAAGAAAATTAAAAGACTTAGTTACTAGATGTCAAGCAGAAGGAACACCAGTAGTAGGATATGGTGCGGCGGCTAAAGGTATGACAGTACTAAACGCAAATGACATACAGTTGGATTGGATAGTAGACGACAATGAACTAAAACAAGGGTTACTAACACCAGGTACAAATATACCTATTAAAAGTCGAGACAGTCTAGACATAGACGAACACATAGTTGTTATACCTTTAGCATGGAACTTCTTTGACGAAATTAAATCTAATGTAGAAGAAATAAGAGAAGGAAAGACTACACAATATGTTCAATATTTTCCTAGGGTAATGTTTGTAATATGAAACAACAAGTAAAAAATTATCTAATACGAAGTTTATATAAAATAAAATCTCCTATGTGGTTTCAGGATCGTAGTCATGAAGGAGATCTATATGACCAATATATGAAGATGCATGAGATAAGTCTTCGCACATTTAAAAAACATTTAAATAGTGAATGGGAGTTTATATTTTTTAACAAAGAGGTTGAGAACATTCAGGAAGTATTTAAAGATCACTTCTTTGAAATATATGACTTATGGAAGCAAGGTAATGTTAATATACTTTACTGTGGACCTGACAACATCATGATGAAGGAGACAGATATATTTGGTATGTATGATGACTTTAGAATGTTTAATTATACCGACCCTAAAAGCAGTGAAGAGCCTAACCACTACAATGTACAACACAAACATTTCTTTAATGCAGATGTCAGATACTATCCTAGTACAATGAGTCAAGACATTTGGGACATGGGTTTGGAGATGGCAGAGAATTGGGATTTCAATAGTTGGAATACAGAGCAATTTATTTTAAACAAAATGCTATGGGAACAAGACGGCAGAAGAATAGAAAATACATTAGATCCTAAAATGGCTTACCAAGGCCATATGCTTTATTTAGAAGATTGGGAAGGTACTAAGGAATATTCCAATCAATGGAATGGTTGTTACCTTGCTGATGCACGAATAGTCCATCTACATGGTAGTAGAAATGCGCCTAAAAAGTTAGCTCTAATGCAGGAATTAGAAAAACTATCTTAGCAATGCTTGGTGGCCACCTTACATATTGTTGGAACAGTCATTTGCAGTTCTCCTGCTATATATAGACTTTACTACGAGGGAGTCTTCTTTTCATTACTGTTAGACTGAAATATCTTCTGTCCAACACATATATTTAACAAAGTAATACAAAATCATGCTCAAACGCGGTAAAAATGCCAAAAAAAAGCCCTGAACTAGTCCAGGGCTCCTTAAGTGACGTGTATGTCTACTTCTTATTGAAGACGTGATATAGTATCCAAACACCTACTAAACCTAGTAAGCCTTCGTTACTCAATCCATTCAAGATAGTCATGATGTTTGTAACAACCTGAAAATCTCCTAGGAAAGGAACCGCTCCGCCGAATAAAACTTCCAGCACTACTCCGAGAGCAATAACACTAATACCAACTTCTGTAAGTTGCTTGGCCCATCCGCCAACACTTTTAAGAATATCCATATTAACCTCCATTTGAGAACCAAAAGTAGTTCTCAGATATTATTTAATTCACCAGATTACCTAGTTAAACTAGTTTATAACAATTAAATACAGTTATAAACTACAAAAAAGGGCAGATAAAACGCATGTTAATTACAAAACCACTAAAGAAAAATGACGTTGTCAGTGTAAAATTGATCACTGGAGAGGAAATTATAGGAAGATTTGAAGGCGATGATGATGACGGACTTCATGTATCAAAAGCGAGTGTTGTGGCGGCAAATCCAGAAGGCGGACTAGGTTTAGTTCCATGGATGATGAGCTCAGCACCTGATAAAATTACTATAAATAAAACTACAGTTGTAACTTATGCACCAACGGTTGACCAGATAGCAGACAAATTTACTGAAGCAACTTCCAGCATTCAGATCGTTAAATAGACACTTGACATATACACACTTTTTGCTATAATATATAGGCATTAGGAGATTTCTATGATTGAATATGGCATGATGACGGCAAAAGCAATAATGATGAGCATGATGGTTTCATCAGGTGCTCCTTTAGACGAACACAATGTTGAAGAAATGTATTGTATGTCTCTCAATATTTACTATGAAGCTCGTGGCGAAAGTTGGAAGGGTAAAGCCGCAGTTGCCCACGTTACTCTTAACAGAGTTGAGCACCCTAAATATCCACATACAGTTTGCGGTGTAGTTTTACAAGCAAAAACCTGGAAAGAAAGACCTATCAGAGATATGTGTCAGTTTGCATGGTACTGTGACGGAAAAACTGACATACCTCAATTACGATACAAAGCAGAACCTAGAAAAGGCAAAGCAATAAAACCAAACATAAGAGATTGGCAAAATAGTGTAGCAACTGCTATTCAGGTCACAGATGGTTGGAGCAGAGATATTACTCAAAACGCAACTCATTATTACAACCATAACCTTTCAACACCAAGTTGGAGTACTGTTTATCCTGTAACTACTGTAATAGGAAATCATACATTCTTACTTAGAACAGACTAATATGATCTTTCATTCAGCCAATCAAAAAGTTGTATATTTTTCATCGGGTAAGGTTGGCTCGTCCTCTATTGCAAGGTCATTAGAACAATTAGAAGAAGATAACGACTGGAGAGACGATGCAGGAAAATATACTCTTGGTGAATTTATTAATTTATTTAAAGGGTATAAATTAAATGTTGTAATAAGAAATCCTTATGAACGATGGAAAAGTGGCTTTAAAGAAAATACATTAGGTCCTCATTTATACGGCACTACTCCATTAACCTCATTACAAAAGAACAATGAAACTATATTCAACTATATAGAGTTTGATCATCAATCTAATATTATAGAAAAACATTCTCATAACTTTAAGAATACTAATTTAGAAATACCTATCTATATAAATCCAAAGTATTCGAACTCTACACAGTTTTGGACTACCATGCTTACTTGCCAATTACAGTATTGTAATTATGACTTTTCTATGGGGAATAATGTACATACTGCAAATTGGTTATGGAAAGTACTAATACTTTCAAAGTTTTTTACTGTAAACTTAATATATGGAGATGTACTAGATCATTTAAGAGCACAGTACGGTGATAATGATATAATTCATAATAAAAATGTAACAGATCGTTTAGCGGTGCAAACATTTGATAATGTAATAAGGTCTACATACAAAGCAGAGATGAATCTTAAAACTAAATTAAACAGATACCTTGTGCCAGAAAATTATCTGTATGATGTTTTAATGGATGATCTTAAAAATACTGACGATACTTTAAGTGTAAGTGATGAACAATTTATAAAAATTTTCAAAGAATATTACAACTTGTTAAATAGTGATCATAAAACCATAGACTTTGCTAGTGTGTATAAACAAGATATTAAACATAAAGTTTTAGAAGTTGTGCATACATGTGATATTCCAGAGCTATTAGATTTGTTTAAATAAAGATAAATATATACTGTTATAATACACACAATTAGGAGTAACAGTATGTATGAATATAGATGTAAAGTTCTGAAAGTCGTTGATGGAGATACGGCGGACGTGGACATTGATTTAGGATTTGGTATAGTCCTTACAGATGAAAGAGTTAGGCTCATGGGTATAGACACACCAGAAAGCAGAACTTCAGACAAGGTAGAAGACTTATTTGGTGAAGCCGCAAAGGCAAGACTGAAAGAACTTATTGCAGGAACTTCAGGACCTATTCTTAGAACACAGATTAATAAAGATGGCGAGGACATGAAAGGTAAGTTTGGTAGAATACTTGGTGACTTTAGTTGTTACCATGCACAAACTGATTCATGGAGAATGGCAACAGAAATTCTTATTGAAGAAGGACATGCAGTTCCTTACATGGGTGGTTCTAAAGATGATACTCAAGCCGCACATGAAGTCAATAGACAAAGACTACTTGAAGAAGGCGTAGTTGCACAGGCAGACTATGACAAACAAGTAGAGTATATGGCTAAAAAGAATAGTTAGACCAAGAACTGGATAAAATTGTATTGACATTATCTAAATAGACTGTATAATAGACAGTAAATATAGAGGTAATGTAATGGCAAAAAGATTTTACTCAGGTAAAACATATACCCACGCAACTGGCCACAGTTGTGCATTTAGACAATGGAGAGCAGATAGTCACTGTAACTTAATACATGGCTATTCTCTACAATTTGAGTTTACTTTTGGTTGTGATGAGTTAGATGATCGCAACTGGGCAGTAGACTTTGGTGGCTTAAAGCCACTTAAAGAATGGTTAAAACTTATGTTTGATCATACTTATTTGGTAGCCGATGATGATCCTGAAATGGATACAGTTCTAATGTTGCAAGAGAAAAAACTTGTAGACATGAGAGTTGTTAAAGCGACAGGATGTGAACGGTTTGCCGAAATGGCCTTTGACGAAGCAGAACGGATTGTTAATGATATCAGCAATGGCAGATGCTGGGTGCAAAAGGTTACTGTTAAGGAACATGATGCCAATAGTGCAACATGTGAACTTGCAGACACTCAGAAAATTCGCTTTACAGTGAACCCTGAGAATAACGAAGAAAGATAAAATGATGAACGAATAGTTTTGAATGGGGGCAAGTGTGATATCTACTTGCCCTTCACTTTCTTAATTTCCCTAACCAGATAACGATAAATAGTGGTACAATGCTATTTGGTATCCTAACATTAATTACAGCACTTGCTATTGCAGGTGTGGCCGCCTGGTTCAGTATCGCTGGACTAATGATATTCTTTGGCGGTATGCCTTTGAGTATAGCCATTATGGCTGGTACACTTGAGGTAGGTAAATTATTAACAGCAAGTTGGTTATATAGATATTGGAGCGAAACTTCCATACTGTTAAGGACTTATCTGACTACCGCAGTAGTAGTCTTAATGTTGATAACATCAGCAGGTATATACGGCTACTTGTCCAAGGCCGCATCAGATGTTTCTAGTGACGGTGCTGTAGCATTTGCAGAAGTAGAACGTGTTGACGGACTTATACTTAGACAAGAAAATAAGATCGCTATTATAGAAGACAGGATATTAAGTGTTGGCGGTAGTGTAGATGTTAGCCAAAGTATAGAGCAACAGGAAACAATCAGAGACGGTGCTTGGGAAAGAGTACAAGGCGATATAGACTTTGCTAATGGACAAATACAACGACTCAGAGACCAATTAGCAGTATTAGATAAAGCAGTAAACGATTTAAGAAACAAAGGTGTTGAAGTTATTACCACAGAAGAAGGCGGCATATTCCAAGGCGACACCAAACAAACAATAGATTATGTAGCACAGGCAAACGACTTATATACTCAGCAAGAAGATCAACGTGCTGATATCAAAGCAGACATAGACAAGCAACAAGATAATATAGATGCATATAGACTACAAGCACAAGACACAATTAACGGTGCTAATGCAGAAATTAATAGACTTAGAAATACCAGTTCAAACCAACAAGATGCAAATATTGAAAAGATAAATGCATTTAACGTAGATATAGATGCGATTTACAATGATATCGCAGTACTTAAAGACACTAAATTTGAAGCAGAAAGCAAAGTTAGAGACTTAGAAAGAGAAATAGGCCCAATCAAATATGTAGCAGAACTCCTATACGGAGCATCAGATCAGTCTGTTATGGATAAAGCAGTAAGAATATTTATTCTGTTGTTTGTTTTTGTATTTGATCCTTTAGCAATTATGTTATTAATTGCGGCTAACCAAACATTATTAAGATATGGTATCAATTTAGAAAGTACTGGCCCTAAATCACCTGACAACGATCCAGATGATTATTACGACAGTGATTTTGAAGAACAATCCAGAGAAATATATGGCGATAACATGCCAGATCTCCCTAGTGCGGTGGACGACGCCGCAACGGCAATGGCAGAATCGGCTTCCGAAAAAAAAAGAGCAAACGAGATAAAAAAGGCCTTGTCGTTATTGGAAAAGAAATACAAGAAGACATTAAAGGCACTTGAGGATAAGCCTAAAGAAGTTGTGGTAGAAAAAATAGTTGAAGTTGAAGTAATTAAAGAAGTGGAAAAGGTAGTTGAAAGGGAGGTACCAGTTCATGTCGAGAAAATTATCGAAGTTGAGAAGCCAGTCGAGGTCGAGAAGGAGGTTGTGGTCACTATCGAAAAGGAAGTCCCAGGACCCGAGCGAATTGTGGAAGTTCCCGGGCCAGAAAGAGTCGTCAGAGTCGAGTCCTCAGAAGGAGTCCAAAGATTAAATAAAGAAATAGCAACTTTACAAAATGAATTAAAACAATTAAAATCTAAAGAGCCAGAAATTGTAGAGAAGATTGTTGAAAAGATTATTGAAAAGGAAATACCTGTGGAGGTTGAGAAACCAGCGTCAGGCGATTTAAAAGTAGCCGCCCATTTGATGTCAATGAGCGAATTGAATAAAGAAGATTTAACAGAAAAACAAATATTAGAAATGTTACAAAAGTCATCAGACGAAGAAGTGAAACGTAAACTAGGATTTTGGGCGGTACAACTCCCTAAAACCGACGTGGACAAAGAACCAACTAACAAAAAATATATAGGTAAAAAATGAGCGAAGATAAAACCTTATCATGTAATTTTTGTGGTAAAAAAAGAGACGATGTAGAAAAACTTATTGCAGGACCTGGTGTTTATATATGTGATGAATGTGTAAAACTAAGTTACGGTATTGTATCAGAGGAGCAATCATTAGATATAAATGGTTTAGACTTTAATGAGTTACCTAAGCCACATGAAATTAAGCAGTTCCTAGATACATATATTATGGGTCAAGATTCCGCAAAGGAAATATTATCTGTTAATGCATACAATCATTATAAACGAATATCAAATGTTGTACATGATGTAGAAATAGATAAAACTAATGTATTATTATTAGGTCCTACAGGTACTGGTAAAACATTATTAGCAAAAACACTAGCCAAAAAACTACAGGTACCATTTGCTATAGCAGATGCAACAACATTAACTGAAGCAGGGTATGTTGGAGAAGACGTAGAAAGTGTATTGGAAAGACTTATTACACTTGCTGATTTTGATATTGAGGTAGCACAAAGAGGTATAGTATTCATAGACGAGGTAGACAAAAAGGCTCGCAAGTCAGAGAGTAATACAACTACAAGAGATGTAAGTGGTGAAGGTGTACAACAAGCACTCTTAAGACTAATTGAAGGTACTCAATGTAAAATTAAAGCAAATACAAAAGCCAAATTTGCTGACGAATATATTGAGTTTGATACATCAAATGTATTGTTTATACTGAGTGGTGCATTTGTAGGCATAGAAGACATTATAGAAAAACGATTAAAAAGTAAATCTAAAATAGGATTTAATAGTAAAATACTATCTGATTCAGATAAGGATAAATTACTAACAAAGATAAACTCAGAAGACGTTGTACAATATGGATTAATACCAGAGTTAGTGGGAAGGCTTCCTGTTATAGCAACATTAGACAATTTATCAGAAAAACAATTAAGAAAAATCTTGACAGAAGTTAAAAATAGTATTATAATGCAAGTTAAGTCTTTACTAAGACTAGACGATTTAGAGATAGAATTCTCTAACTTGTATTATGAAGAAGTATCTAAATTAGCAATACAGTCTAAAATGGGTGCAAGAGCATTAAAAAGTCTAGTAGAGAATAGTTTAATAAACATTATGTTTAGGGTAGATGAGTTCAATAAAATAGGTGTTAAGACCATTAAATTTGATAACTATCCATATAAAGGAAATAAACCTTTACTAGTATTTGAAAATGGACGACAAGAACCAGATAACACATACAAATTATACAGAGGAATAGATGAGTTGGAAAAATAATAATTACAAGAAGGACTTTAACAAAGGCAAAAAGCCTTTTGCAAAAAAGAAGGAAACAGATAAGTTCTCAGGTCGTTCTATCGAAGTTTACAATGGCGATGTAAACGGAGCGATAAGAAAATTAAAGAAAGTTTTAGAAAGAATGGATTTCCAAAAGGAATTATCCAAACGTGAGTTTTATGAAAAGCCATCTGCTAAGAAAAAACGCAAAAAAGATCAAGCAATTAAGCGAACAAATAAAGATAGAGATACTATGATAATGAAAGGCGAATGGATGCCTCCTTCATTAACAGGACAAAAACACCTTAAAGGTAAACGAGGCAAACGCAAAGCCTGGAACCAAGTAGAAAGAGTTAAACGATTGAGACAACGAGGTAGAGGCTCCAACTAAATATGAAAATTGCTGTAGTAAGTGGCGGATTTGATCCATTACATTCAGGGCATATTAATTTACTAGAACAAGCGGCAACATTTGGTGACAAATTAGTTGTATTAGTAAACAGCGATGAGTGGCTAACCAGAAAGAAAGGCAGACCCTTTTTGCCTTTTGAAGAAAGATCTATAATAGTACAACGCATGGACATGGTAGACAATGTTTATGCTGTTGAAGATTCAGATAATAGTGTAACCAAAGGACTTATTCAAGTCAGAGACGCATTCGGACATGATAATGATTATGTATTCTGTAACGGAGGTGATAGAGGAAAAGATAACATACCCGAAATGGCGGTTGATGGTTACACATTTGAATTTAGTGTTGGTGGAGATAACAAAGCCAACAGTAGTAGTTGGATACTAAAAGAATGGCAGTATCCAAGTGAACGCAGAGTATGGGGTGAGTTTAGCAATCTGTTTGAAGACGAAGTATGTAAAGTTAAAGAGCTTGTAATTGAACCAGGTAAAGGTATCAGTTACCAGAGACATTTTAAACGTAGTGAAATATGGTTTGTAAGTAAAGGAGAGTGTGTTGTTAAGCATGGAAGAGATACAGACAAGTCAGAAGAATACGACACAATAAACTTAAAAACAGATGAAGTCATACACATTAAAGTAGGCGATTGGCATCAGATAGTAAATAAGAGTGCCGAGCCTTGTCACATAGTTGAAATACAATATGGTGAAGAAACTAATGAAGAAGATATTGAACGTATCGGATACTACGACGGAGAATAAATGGAGATGCGAGAACTAAACGAACAACGTGTTTGTGAACTTTTAAATGAAATAATAGAATTAGAGATGGCTGGTGTTGTAAGATATGCTCATAGTTCACTTATGGTTACAGGACCTAATAGAATTCCTATTGTAGCATTCCTACAGGAACAAGCAACTGAAAGTCTAGACCATGCCTTACAGGCAGGTGAGTACATAACAGGCTTTAATGGCCACCCTACACAAAAAATTGCACACATAGAAGAGTCGCATGATCATAGTGTTCAACAAATACTTATGGAAAGCAAAGAGCATGAAGAGAAAGCAGTAGACAAATACAAAGAACTCTTAATGGAAGTTGCTGATGCAAGTATTATGTTAGAAGAATATGCACGTGGACAGATTGGCATGGAAGAACAACATGCATTAGAAATTAGGAAAATGTTACAGGATTATGGAACTTAAAGACAAAAAGGTAGTTTTTGTACTTACATACCTAGAAGCAAAAGAATGGAATAAGTTTTATCCTGCATGGATGTTTGGACAAGTATATCCTGATTATCAATTTATTATATTAGACAACGGCAACCAGCCATTAATGAAAGAATGGTGTGAACTTACAGGCTCTTATTACTATGGTGCTGAATATAATATTGGTAGTAGTGGAGGATATAACTGGATATTTAGAGTTGCTGAATTACTACAAATAGATAGAGCAGTATTACTTCAGGCAGATGTAGAGATTGTAAGTAGAGAATGCTTAGACAAGTTATTCGATAAAAAATGGCAAGACAACGAAATACCATTTTGGCCACAAGAGCCTAGAAAAAATTGGGATAAGAATCCAGATAATGAAGGCGGTACATATAATTTAGGTCAGTTCTTTAGTTTTAATCCTACATACTTAATAAAACACAATTTATTGGTTGATGAAAACTATGTTGTTACACATTTTGATGATGCAGATTTGATGAGGAGAATGTTGGAAGTAGGTACAAAAACAAAAAATCTATTATTAGATTATCCTACATTAGATTGTATGCCCGATAAAGACGAATTAGCAAACTTTGTTCCTGGTTTATATAATATGCATCACTTTAGTAGTAAGCAATCAGGGTCTAATAATCATGAGGAATGGGAAGTTTTAAACCAGCCATATCATGATAAAAAATGGTTAAAAAATAGTAAGCATGCCTGGGAAACTCCTTTTGGCCAATGCGAACCAGAAAATAATCCTACACGAACAGATTACAGACGATTAGATGTAAATAGAACAGAGCCACATAGTCATAAATGGCTCCCATTAGGCTACCCTCCTTATCCCATAGAGCATGAAGTTAATAGATTTTGGTCAGAATTAACAAAAAATAGTACATAATGTACTATATCTAGTATAAAAGGCTTGACATACATACAAGATATGCTATTATAAGACAGTAAGAAATTAATCTTACGCATTATAGGTATAAAATATGAAACATTTTTTATTAGGAATAGGTGTTTTTGCAGGCATTTCATTAGTTATGTATGCATTAGCAGGAGTATTAACAGCACTAACTTTAGATAAAGAAACAATAGGCACAATCTTTATGATTGGAGCATTGGCCTTTATAGCAAAGCCATTCGGCGAACTTACTGCATCAGTATTTAAATTAAATATTAAATAGTTGACAAACTAACACAACCTGTTATAATAGATGTATGACTATGCATTTAGATAACAGGTTTTCTACGATAAACACTAAAAAGTATAAGGCTAAGATTACTAAGGGTAAACTTAAAGAGCTAGAACTTAGGTGGCGTAAACATAACAAGGCAATGAAGCAAAAGAATATGCTCAATATGAGATACGATACTTTGCAAGAGTATATTGACTATTGTTATGGTAAGGTAGGTAAAAGACCAGACCCAAGAGACTACAGACATTTTACAACATTACAACCTGAGAAGTCCTACGCACAAAAACAAATAGATGAGTTTAATAAAAAATATCCTAGTACAGAAATGACAAAAGTACAGAGTAGTGACGGCACAGGGGAAAATGCTGAATGGCAAAAAGAAAAACTAAAGATAAGTTCTTCATATACAGTAGCACCAGCATACAATAAAGGTGCATACCAAGTAGTGCCAAAGAACGAAGTTAAACATATAGGTAAATGATATGGAGTTAGCAAAGTTACAAGACGGACAATTAGTATATGGACTCTATGAAGAGGTAGAACAGTACGCAGAAGAGCAAGACACTTGCGTAGACAGGTACTTTGACCACATTAATCCCTCAACCGTATATAAAAACTTTAAGTATGTGGGTAGCAGTATGAGTAATCCTTATAAGGTTAGTGTGCCTTTTGACTACAGTAATGGCAAACCACCAGCAACATTTAATGACGCAGGAGTTAATCAGGACAAATGGTAAGCAAAATAAAACATTGGGCAGATGTATGTAAACTACACTGGAAAGAAATTATATCATTGGCAGTAGCATTACATTGGTTAATGGACTTACTGATTATAATACCTTTGTCTTTAACAATAGGATACTTTTTTGGTGTACATATAGGACATAGTTATTAATGACGGAGAACAGTAAACAATGGCAAGAGAACTCAGATGGCTGGGTTAAAGCAATGACTGAATCCAAAGAGAGAAAAGAAGCAAAGAGAAAATTGGAAAAGATGAAATGTAATCATGGTGATCTCGAATGGTGCGAAGGTTGTGCATATGATATTAATGGTGAGCAAGTGGCATTTAAAGGTATAGATTACTAATGTCAGAAGACAAGAAAGATAACGATAAGTATGAGCCTAAATCTGAACCTAACACACTTCAAGACCAAGCATGGAAGAGAGCAAGAGAAAATAAAAGGCCTAAAGTAGCCACACCTTACGAATGGGAAGAATATGAGCGACAAGAAAAAAATAAGTAAAAACGAATTTCATCCAGATGAGATAGCATATAGCAATAGAATACAAAAGAGTGCTACACCCAAGCAGGATCTTAGTTGGTATATAAAATGGACAGCAAGTTGTTTCATATTAAGTAGCATGAGTATCAGAGGGATTGATGGCTTACAGTTCTACGATACAATATTAAGTTTAATAGGTGTAACAGGCTGGATGGTAGTTGGTCTCTTATGGAAAGACAGAGCATTAATACTTTTAAATGGTGCAGGTATTGTATTGTTTATTAGAACATTAGTTGCAGAATACTTTATGGTGATGTAATGGATAGGCAAGAAAGACAGGAACAAATTAAATCCTTAGATGCTAACAGTAAAGCAGGACAACTTGCGAGAGAACTAAACGCAGAACGAGGTAGGCTAAAGAAAGAACTTGAAGAAGCAAATGAACAAGTAGACTTATTTGCTCCTAGTACTCCTACAGGAGGCTTAGATAGTTACATCAAGTGGGTAGCAACTATTCTTGCTGTTATAGGAGTATTTTTAATCAGTGCAAGTTTAACGACAGCAGGACAAGTAGCATACGCCTGTTCGGCAATAGCATGGGTTTATGTAGGACATTGTTGGAACGATAAAGCAATTATGATAGGTAGTGCAATCACAGGTACAGCAGTAATGATGAACTTGGTGGAGAAGATATTATGACAGAAATACCTAAAGGGCATGGCAAATGGCATGGCGGTAAAGGCTCAGCACCTAAGCAGTCAGATCATAGCAAGTATACAGACAATTACGACAAAATATTTGGAAAGAAGGATATTGACAAACCAATACAAGATGAATTTCCTGACAGAGCAAGACCAGATGGACTTATTTGGCAGAAACATATAAAAGATTTACAGGCACCTCCAATGCCTAACGGATTACAAAGAGCGTGGGAACGCAAGGATAAGAATAAGAAATGATAGCAATACCAGACGTTATAGGATTAATAGGTGTAATTTTATTAATAACTACATACGGATTATTACAGTTTGATAAAATAGACCCTAAAGGGTTTTGGTACAGTTTTAATAATATGATTGTAGCAATACTTGTCACAGTTAGCCTATATTATACTTTTAATTTAGCCAGTATGGTTATAGAAGTATTTTGGTTCAGTCTAAGTGTGTACGGTGTTGTAATGTACTATAAAAGACGTAATGTATAAACACAGGATCATTGAATGTAATGTAAAAGATTCTTCTGATTATGACTGGTTATATGACAATGCAGTACAAAATACTTTAGAGTCATATTTTAAATGGGCAGATAGTTATAAAGGTTCAGTACATTTTGAAAAAAGTTGGGCTGATGTATCTTATGGCTTAACCTTACAAGTTGATGCTAAATTTGATAATGCAGATACATTTGCTATATTTAAATTAACTTATGGGCATAAGCCCTTTAACAGATTAGATTCTAAAACAATGGAGTTCACACATGGGTAAGGCAAGTAAAAGACAAGCATTTAAGGAGTCAGTTAGTGATACTGCTCTAGCCTTTGCAATGAACGTACCAATTGGTTTTGGTATCATTGCCTTTGCCAACTGGATAGGAATAGTATCTGTTACTTATGAGCAAAATGTACAACTTGTAATCCTCCAAAACATTATCTTTACTACTGTTGCAATTATCAGAAAGACTTATGTGCGAGTATGGTTCGAAAATAGACGATTAAAAGGCTTGACTTAAACTAATAACTGTATCATAATACTATTATGAAAATACAAAACTATATAGAAGATGGCTTTAGTAAAGTATGCGATGTAATTTTACATCCTGACAGAGATGATCAATGGTACTATGAAAATGTTGACTACAGTTTTGTAGGACCTGATAAGAGGAGTTGGTTATACTTTATTGTACAAAACGATAACATTGTAAAGTGTGGCGAATCAGGAAATCCGTTACTACTAGAGACTAAAGGTAAAAATCCTAGATGGAAGAAAGGAACTTTTAGTAGACTAGGCAGGTATATAAATGGTTGCACAACTGATACAGTTATTAGAGAAGAACTATATAATGCTGTAAAGAAAGGAACAGTTAGTGTATGGGCGAAACAATTACCAGTTACACAGGTTACTGTAAATGTAATGGGAGAAGAAAAAGTTGTTGAAAGGTCAATACATAAAGACTTAGAAATGGTATATTTAGATCATTTTGTAACAGAATATGGCAACTTGCCTCCATTAAACAAAGGCAGAAAGTAAAAAAAAGATAAATAAACTTGCAAGAAAGAAAAGACAAGGGCAAAAGGATCGTAAGAGAATGGAGTCTACTGTCAATTCAAGACGGCATGTAGAGTCAACGGAGATGATACACAAGGTAAGTGAATCGTAAGAAACACAAACCGAATGGTAACAAGGAAGTAGACCTACATTATGTATTAGGGGACTAGTAATAGTTCGGTAATACAGGAAGACTTAAATCTTCAAAAGAGCTCATGTTTACATGTACAGCTCGGGTATAAGACTTCCAGATTAGAATGTTGTTATATGGAATGTTTACATTTCGCAGAACAATATTTTTTGGGGTATCCAACAAAGGACTGAGAATGGCAACATTCAAAGTAACCAAGAAGTATACCAAGTAGGATAGAGGAACAGGACACACACTAACGAATGCTCCTCTAACCCGCGATCTTTTTATTCGCCGTAAGGGTTTAAAAAGAACTAGTAAAATAAATTAACTTGCTTTTTAAAAAGGAGATAATCATGGTAAACAAGCAATTTCGTATCACTTCAGATACACTAAACCCACTATATAGAGCCACAATCGGATTTGATAGACTATTCAATGAGTTCGAAACTCAAATGAATTCTACTAATAATTCACAAGGCTATCCACCATACAACATCAGTAAAGACGGTGATGATCTGTATTCAATCACATTGGCTATTGCAGGATTTAAAAAGTCCGAAATAGACATTGAGTTAGAAGACGGTAACTTACTTATTACTGGTACCATTAAAGCCGATGAGTCCGGAGCAATGGACGACATCGAGTTTTTACATAAAGGTATTGCAGAACGAAACTTTGTAAGAAGTTTTAAACTTGCTGAGTATGTGGAGGTTAAAGACGCAAAATTAGAAGACGGTCTTCTAAAGGTAGAACTATTCAGAAACGTTCCTGACGCTCTTAAACCACAAAAAATCAAAGTATCTTAAACTTTGTCATAAATATAGGGGAGAGGGGAAATATACTCTCCCCACTTATATATTATGGCAAGCAAAGGTAATAAGAAAAAAATAATCGTATATATGATACCAGAAGGTGAAACTAGAGATAGTCACACTTATCATTATACAGCAGTAAAAACGAAAACACTCATACAAGAGAACAGGAAACTTAAAATGAAAAAGTATAATCCTGTCAAACGAGTACATGAGATTTTTATAGAAGCAAAACTGCCGAAACATCAAAAATAATCTTGACAACACCCTAGTTTGACTGTATAATACTTTAAAAGGTAAAATATGGCTAGAGCAAAATCGAAAACTATACAACGGGTTGAACTAAAGTATCCAGATAGGTTCAATGTAATCATTTTAAATGATGACTTTACTCCTATGGATTTTGTTATTAAACTGATAATTGAAGTGTTTAATAAAAATATAGAGCAGGCTAAAGACTTAACTGTTAAAGTCCACAAAGATGGTAAAGCAATAGTTGGAACATACAACCAGGAAATAGGAGAGCAAAAAGTAAATGAAGTTACTCTGCTATCCCGTCATCATGGACATCCTTTAAAGTCCATAATGGAGAAGATCTAGTGTTACAATGGTTATCTGATTGTTGGAATAGACTTCTTGAACGGAGTTTTCAGCGAACCGCTGACAAACAAAATAGGAAGAATATCAAATGAGTAGTGAATATAAAAAGTTTGCTACTAATAAGTATACAGCAGGCTTTAATACAATTACAGACACTGAAGACTTTGAGCCTGGACTTACCGAGGACATAGTTAAAAGGCTTAGTGCTTTAAAAAAAGAACCTGAATGGGTTACTGAATTTAGACTTAAAGCATTTAAACATTTACAAACAATAAAGGAACCTACATGGGCAGAAGTAAAATATGCCCCAATAGATTACCAGGCACTAAGTTATTATTCTGCACCTAAGTTTAGAAATAAAGATGAGATACCGCCTGAGATATTAGAAACATTTGATAAGTTAGGTGTACCATTACAAGAACGTGATGCATTATTAGGTATAGAATCTAAAGACCCTAATATTATTCCTACAGTAGCAGTTGACGTTGTATTTGATAGTGTCAGTATTGCTACAACATTCCAGAAAGAATTAAAAAAGCATGGTATTATATTTTGTAGTATAAGTGAAGCCATACAAGATCACCCCGAACTCGTAAAAGAGTATTTAGGTAGTGTTATTCCTGCAAAGGATAACTACTTTGCCTGCCTAAATAGTGCCGTCTTTACTGATGGCACCTTTTGTTATATTCCAAAAGGCGTAAGATGTCCTATGGAATTGAACACATACTTCCGCATCAACGCTCGTAATACAGGACAGTTTGAAAGAACCCTTATTATAGCAGATGCGGATAGTTTTGTTAGTTATTTAGAAGGTTGTACTGCACCAGCATATGATGAAAATACATTACATGCGGCTGTAGTGGAACTTATATTACACGATAAGGCAGAGATTAAATATAGCACAGTACAAAATTGGTATCCAGGCGACGAAAATGGAGTTGGTGGTGTACTAAACTTTGTAACAAAAAGAGCAATGTGTAAGGGAGAAGGCAGTAAGGTAAGTTGGACTCAGGTTGAGACAGGAAGTGCAATTACATGGAAGTACCCAAGTTGCATACTCAAAGGAGACAATAGTGTTGGAGAGTTTTATAGTGTTGCTGTTACTAAAGGCAAACAAATGGCTGACACAGGCACTAAGATGCTACACGTTGGTAAGAACACTAAGAGTACAATTATAAGCAAAGGTATAAGTTTTGGAGACAGTAGTAACACATACCGAGGACAAGTTCGTATAGGCAGAAAGGCTACAAATAGCAGGAACTATACTGTATGTGATAGTTTAATGTTGGACAATAGTAAAGCAATTACATTGCCTATAGTACAACAATTCAATAATAGCAGTATAGTAGAGCATGAAGCAAGTACAGGTAAGTTATCAGAAGAAGCCTTATACTATTTACAGAGTAGAGGACTAGACGAAGAAGATGCAGTAAGTTGTGTAGTAAACGGATTTTGTAAAGACGTATTCCAAAAACTACCACTAGAGTTTGCCGCAGAAGCAAACCAATTATTAAAAGTTACACTAGAAGGAGCAGTAGGCTAATGGCTATAGAAGATAAAATAAGAGAAATGATTAAAGAAAATAAAATGATTTTATTTATGAAAGGTTCTCCCTATGAACCTAAGTGTGGCTTTTCTGCTAGAACTGTTAAAGCATTAATTGAATGTGAAGCAGAGTTTTCATATATTGATATACTAGAAAATCCTGAAGTAAGACAAACATTGCCTAGTGTAAGTGATTGGCCAACATTCCCCCAACTATTTGTAGACGGAGAGCTTATTGGTGGTTGCGACATTATTACAGAAATGCATACTAACGGTGAACTTAAAGAACTAATTACAGAGGCACATAGTTAGATGCTAGTTACACAAGAATTTAATATAAAAATAGATGGTTATTATCCTATACTCAATGATATGCATTTGGAATATGGTCCTGGCGTACATATTATAATGGGACCTAATGGCGTAGGAAAGAGCACATTTGCTCATGCTTTAATGGGGTCTCCCACATTGGAATCAAGTGGTGCAGTAGAACTTAATGGTAAAGATCTGTTAGCGATGGATACATACGAACGTGCAAGAGCAGGATTATTTGTAAGTTTCCAAAACCCTACACCCATAGAAGGTTTAAGTAACTTTCAGTTTATGAGACAAGCATTAAACTCCAGGCAGTCTACAGTTAAACTTGGAGACAGTTTAAGTAAGTTTAAAGAGTTAGCAAACGAGTTAGGATTGTCGGATACTTGGGATAAGAAACAACTAAACGTTGAAGCAAGTGGTGGGGAGAAAAAGAAAAACGAACTAATACAATTAGATATGCTAGACCCACAAGTTGCAATACTAGATGAACCTGACAGTGGTTTAGATATAGATGCAATCAAAGTACTAATACAAAAACTAAATGACTTCTCACAACAAGAAGGTAAAGTATTAATTATTATAAGCCATTATGCACAATTAATTACTAGTCTTGATCCTGATACAGTTACAGTATTTAATAAAGACGGTTATGCAAAACAATATGATAATACAGATATTGCATACGATATTTTAGAGAACGGATTTGATGGCTAATATAGAGTATAGCATAGGCGAGTTACATAACTTGTTCGAATTGGAACTTAGGAATAGTATGAGTTTAAATGAAAGCTCTGTGTTGCACGATGTTGCTGTAGAAAATAAAGACAATATAATGGAAAATGGTAATCCTGTATTCAATAAGTATTACAAAAACATGAAACCCAAAGCATTACTGGAGCATTTAAATCTTGCAAGTCAATCTAGTGTCCCAAACGATTATCATTGGGATATACCAGAGTTAGAAGAATTTGACGTTATTATTGACGATGGTCACATAGAAGCAAAGTCAGAATTAACAAATAAAAAATGGAATAATATATGGAACCCTAAGGTATTAAGTCCTTATTCTACAAGAAGTAATTTAGAGAAATACCAGCCTTATTTTAAACCAACAGGAAAAATATCAGACTTTGCAGTAGCACATTCAACAGGTATAGTTGGACTAAAGTACCCTGCTAAAATGTCTAGAGGTACAAGTATTGCTTATAGCGATTACTATAATGATAAAGATCTAAATTGTGTGACAGTATTGATAGATGTTGGCAAAAATTGTGATGTAACAATAGATGAAAAATTCTTTAATAAAGACGGTTTAAAAATATTTAAAATAGTTTACCTTGTTAGGGACTATGCTTCACTTACTATTGAAAGGAAATTTGATATAGATGGTAAAGACTGTGGTGCAAATATTATAGAGTCCAATGTTATACAGTTTCCCAAAAGCAAATTTGAATACAAAGTAACAGGCGAAGGCAGTAAATATATACAGGATTTAATGTATATTGATGTATACGAAGGCTGTGAAACAAATGTGAGAGGCTCATTTGATTTATACGGAGATTATATAAACAATTCAGTTGTTGACGTACATCATATAGGTAAAGATAGTACGAGTAGAGTAGATATCAGAAGTATTATAGACGATACTGCTCACAGTAGTTTTTTAGGATCTATAATTGTAGATAAAGAAGCAGAAGGAACTGATGCAGAGTTGGTAAACAAAAACTTATTAGTAAGTAATACAGCATCAGCAGTTACAGAGCCACAATTAGATATTCATACCAAAGAAATAGCATGTTCACATGGCTGTACTGTAAGTAATATAGATAAACAACAACTTTACTTTTTAGAAAGTAGAGGCATAGAAACACACATAGCAGAGGAAACCCTTAAACAATGTTTTTTAAAGATGTAATCAAGGAGTTTCCGACTCTAAACAATAACCCAGACTTGGTCTATTTAGATAGTGCCGCAAGTACTCAGACGCATCAGCGGGTACTAGATAAGATGAGTGATTACTATGAGCACAAAAGATGTAATGTAAATAGAGGTGACTTTAGAATAAGTCAGGAAGTATCTGCTGATATAGAAGTTGCTAGACAGTCTGTTGCAACACTTATCAATGCACAACCAGAACAAATCATGTTTACTGCTGGTGCCACAGAGGGCCTTAATATAATAGCAGAATGGTATAAAGATACACCAGTTGTTATAGTCACAGAAGCAGAGCATACAGCAAACATACTTCCCTGGATAGCACAAGGCAGAACAGTAGATAATGGCAGGTTAGTTGTATTACCTTTAACTGATAGAGGCACTATCAATATAGAAGAAGCATGTAAAGAGCTTGAAAAATGGCCTTATGC
>JGI24004J15324_10000050_pt1 | contig 38802 bp, 42 predicted proteins | sample LinPmetageLP32_FD_15324 | JGI IMG/M metagenome (IMG submission 15324)
TCTTCAACATAACCTCCGCCCTTCATGCCTTGTACGCCACGGCCTTTAAGTATGTCTTTTCTAGTGACTTTACCATCGCCAGTTAAATCAGGGAATCCTGTTGTGACTTCACCACCACCGCGCATTTTTAATTTAGCTTCTTTAGCTGCTGTTTTCCCTTTTTTTGTATAGGGATATTTTTTCCCGTTAACCATTGGCATTTGTTTTCTCCTTTTTATTTTTCATATTTGTATTGAAATCCTACTGAACCTTTTAAAGGGTTAAGCAGATTTAAATCCCCACCCCCTAAAGGAATATTAAAATTGCTCGTTATCCCTGAGAAAGGACTTTTTTCCTGCATATTTAAATTTTGATTTTCTGGCATTATACTTATACTTTGATCTGGTGGTGTAATACCATATGTATTGTACACATCAGGGGGCATAACATTATCAAAATAATTAGTGCGAGCTTTATTTCCGCCAAACAAAACCCCTACAATTCCTAAGTTTTTATTATTTTGTTGGTCTGCGAGTTGATTATTTATGCTCATCATTAGTGGGCTATTTATTGCAGGTTCATCACCTCCAGGAGCTACACCACTAGGACTACCCATTGTATCTCCGCCCTGATAACCTTGCCCCATAGCTTGAGCTTGTCCTGGACTCATTCCTAATGCCATACTAAACTCCTCTATCTTTGTCCGTTTTGTTTTTGCATTGCGATATTAGCCCTCATAATTGCTATCTCTTCTGTCGTATCATTTCTTTCCCTAGCTATCTCTGCATTCTCTTGTTGTTTTTGTGCATCTAATGATAACTTCTGTTGATCGTATTGTGTATCAGCTTGCACTTGTTGGCCTTTTAAAGCAACCTCTTGGCGTTTTATTTCAACTAAAGGATCAGTTTCTTCTGGAACAGGGTTTTGTTGTTGGTACTCTGCAATTACTTGTGCCTGTATTTGTGCAATCATTTTATCATGCTCTTCAGGTGGTTGTTGTTGCGATTGTGGGTTTTGTGCCATTTGTTGATCGTGTATAACTTGTGCCTTCATACCTAAATGCTCGTAGATATGTTTTTCTAACGTCATTAAAACTGGGGGTTGCATTTGTGCAACTCTACTATTCATATACGCAGAATGCACTGCAATATGGCTATCGTGGTCTTGTTCAGGGTATGCTTGCAATTTAGTTTGACCCCCTGCCGCTGCACTTGACATTTGGTTCTCAGTCGCAGGGTCAGTGGGCTTTGGTAACTCTTCTGGTTTTAATAATTGTTCGATATTATGGACACCTAAAGCTTCGTACATTCTGCGGTAAGCTTCGTAAGTATTATGGAGCTCTGGTGCTGCTTGTGCTAATTTTAATTGCTCTTGTGCTAAAACAACCCTTTGCGACATACTAAAAATATTAGGATCACTAACAGGCAGTACATCTACACGGTTATCAAAGTCTTGAATTTTTATCTGGGCATCAGCACCAACTTCATATGGGTAAGGAACAGGATCTTCTGCAAATAGCCTAGCAAGCATTTTTAATTCTTGTTTCATACTTGCGTGTAGACGTTTATGCACCGCACTAATTATTCTTGCCCCACGTTCTAATAACGCGATTGTTGTGCCAACTGGCATTTCTTGGTTGCCATCAGCTACACCTATATCAGTATTGCCAATAAACTTCTGGGCAGATTCTATAACAAAGCCCATTAATTGAAATAACGTATTAGAAGGTTCTTTATACGGTAAAGGCATTAAAGATGCTTTTAGATCTCCTCCTGGAACATCTACATCTCTAAACTCTCCTGGTTGTATAGGATTTTGATCATCAGCAATACGCATACCTCTAGCTTTAAAACCTGCTGGCATATTGCTGAGAGTGCCTGAATCTATTAACTGGCGTAAGTTAGCTGTAGCTGTGCGAGATAAATTGCCTAATAAATGTATTAAACCAAACCCATAAAACCCTAATCCTGGAGTAAATTTGTATTGTACAAAATGTGGGATCTTAGATTTTAATACATCATCAGGAGAATAATTTCTACGAACACTTAATACTTCACCACTATCTACAGCAACAGTTACAATGTATGGCAGCTTAATACCTGTCTCATTATTTTCTGCATCTACATCAGTGTACTCAGGAATGTCCAAGTAACAATGGCACTCATATAAAGTTATCTCACTATCTTCAGAACTACCTGTAGGAGATCTTCCTTCTAATTTATTATAAGTTTCTTGAACTTCATCAGGACTATTTTCAGATTCTTCAGAAATTTCTATATCACGGTAAAAACCCATAACCTGTTGTTTGCGAAGTTCATTAGAAGACATACGCAATACATGGGTAATACGCTCTGCTGATTTTAAATCTGTAGCTGTGTAAGGAGCAATAACATCTTCAGCAGGAATAAATTTGCTAACAGGGCGACCCAATGTATCATCGCGGTAAACTTTTTTAAACGAACTACCTGCTAACCCTAAGTAGTATAACATCTGGTCGAACTCTGGCTCGTACTCCTCCATCTGGTACATTATTTGATAATTCATATAATCTTGTACGCGTGAAGCTTGTTGCTCTATTTCTAAACTAGGTGTGCCTACTATAGTAGCCCTAACAGGACCACTAGAAGGTAACATTTCTTTATACGCCTGTGCTTGAAATTGTGTTACAGCTTCATTTAATATTGGGTGGATAACACCAGTTGCACCATTAAAAGGTTCTGTACGAGATTCATACTTCAAACCAAGTAAATCTAACCCTTTAATATAAGTATCTGCCCAATCTTCACGGCTAGATTTATCATCTTCAACACTACCTACAATGTAAGAAGAGATATCTTCTAAAGAAGACTGCTCCATAAAATCTGCTAAATTGTCGAAAAAGTTCTCAGGCTCCTCACCCATAGGGGCATCTTCACCGAAAGTTACTTCAACACTTTCATCATCAGCTTCTTCTACTATAACATTTAAAAAATCATCTTCTTGTTGCAGTAAATTATCTTCTTCAAAACTTAATCCACTAGCAGGGTTTAATAAAGAACGATCAACATTGCTCGGACGGTCATTTATAGCCATTAGTAATATATCCTTTGTACAGGGGCAGATTCAACATCTTCATAATCTTCAGGGTGTTGAATGAATCCACCTTCTCTAAATCTCCTTAACGCTTGAGTCACCGTATCTACGTAATCGTCATGTTCCCCTGCTGGAAACGCGGCACACTCTTCAATAACTTCTTCAGCCCATCGGGTATCTGGTGACCACACCATACCACTTTCGAAGATAGGAGCAATCGAATTTACTCTTGTGAATTTATCGTTCCCCCTACTAGGGCTATAATTTACCACAGGAATGCCCATTGTCCTTAATTCTTGGGTTAAAGGCATACCAGAAGCTTTTGCTTCAATTATCACACATTCAGGATCCCAATACTTATATTCTTCTAATGCCCTGCGTCTAAGGTCGGGGAAGTCCCACCTACCGCGTTTTGCATCCATTAAAATAACATTAGCCGTTTTACCTTCATCAGGGTAAAAAACCCCCCATGTAGTTATAGCACTAAAATCAGCATTAGTCTGTTTGCTAAATGCCGTATCATAAGATTGCATAATATATTCTATAGGGGGTAAATCATCTTTCTCCCAAACCTGCCACCAATCGCGTTTTATAATAGCACTTTGCTCGCTCGTAGGGTTTTGTTGCCATTGGGCTTCCCATTTGCCCACAGATAAACTACCTTTAACGGCTAATAAATCATCTTTAGACCAATACTCAGGCCATAAAGGATTATTTGTTTCTGGCATTAAAGCAGGGAATTCTACTACTTCCCACTTATCGGCAAGTATATCGCGCCCCTGTTGCCGCAAAAGTTTACCTGTTAAATCGTTCTCTGCCCAACGCGTCATAATAATAACGATACTACCTCCTGGTTGTAACCGCTGCCGTGGACCAGAAGTATACCACTCATAAGCGTGTTCTAAAGCAGTAGGACTTAATGCATCTTGTTCACTATGCGGATCGTCAATTATTAATAAATCTGCACCACGACCCGTCACCGCTCCGCCAACACCTGCCGCAAAATACTCACCACCTTTATCCGTCTCCCAACGGCCTGCCGCTTGGCTGTCAGCACGTAATTGGACATCTTGGAAAACTTTTGTGTAATCTCGCGAATTCATCAAGTTTCTTACCTTACGTCCAAACCTAAAAGCTAACTCAGCAGTATGCGTAGTCTGCATTATCTTTAAACGTGGGTTTCTGCCCATCAACCAACTAGGCAATAAATAACTGCCAAACTCACTCTTAGTATGTCTCGGGGGCATATTAACAATTAATCGTTTTAACTCGCCCTTCGCCAATCGGTTAAACTTCTCCGCCATAATTCCATGGTGGCGTCCATTAATAAACTCAGGCCAAACCGTCTTAGTATACGTCATGAAATCTTCTTTAGCCTTCGCACTCTGCACAAGCGTAGAAGCTCTATCTAATAAAGTAGCATACTTTTTTAATTGGTCTTCAGGTACTAACTCTACATCCATTAAAAGTAACCCACCATCAAAATCGATATATTCTCTATACATCGAAAAATTTCACAGGGCAATGAACCTATTATCAATACACACAATAAGGGGGTAAGTGTGTCAAAGTCGGTTTTTTTGGTAATATTTATTTGGTACTCGATAAACTGTGTCAAACTTGGTTACGCCTGACGCCCTAACCAGACTTCTTCGTCAGGGGGGGTTTGGGGGGAGGGGGGGCTGTTTGGTGGGTAGGTTGGCGGCTGTAAACCGCCAACCCTGTAACCTATTTGGTAGGCTGTGGGCTGACCACTAGCTGAGCGAATGCTGTACCCCATGTGCTAGAGCTAGGGCTGTAGCCGCCATTTAAATAAGCCATTAAGCATACTGGATTTTTGCGGCTGTGGCCTAGTTTAGTACCTGCTCCTAATACCGCGCCAACAGTGTGACCGTTGGCGTGGCCGTTATGCACCCAACCTTGAACTGTTTGGCGAACGCCACCTGCTTTGCCATTGTTACCAAATGGTACACCCTTGGCAGCATTGGGTAGTAAAACAATTTGTACATTGTTTGCCTGACCTGCTGCATGGGTATTTATAAACGCCCAAATTGCCGCGCCATTTACTTGACCTGCTGGTGTTGCCATGACAACACTTTTAGGTGTTGCTGTTGCGTTTTTGTTTTTTAGTGCTTTTGCCATTTTGTTACCCCTTTACTGGTTTTTGGCTACCGACCTTTGTGGTTGGTATAACACTCTTATATACTAGTATATATTTAACCGCAACCCCTTTTGACAATTATTTTTAATTATTTTTGACGAGGGGTGCTGACCCGATTTTTGACGATATGCGATGATATATAGTATATAGATGCGCGTATAGATGTCTCATGATAGAGAAAAAAGGAGACAGACGTTGTAATCTCAGGCAGCTATTGTAATCTAATAGCTGCTTGAGGTTAGTATAATAAGTGAATAAGTGTGACCATAGCGACTATGACCACACATACTAGAATTAGTAGGAACATTAACCACCCCATAGCAGAGGGATAAATAAGACTGCTATACAGATTACGGCTATACTAATGACTGCGATAAGCTGTTGTGTCCAGAACCAAATTTTACCTAACATATCAGCTCTCATACTTTGGGTGAGCTTCAATGCGCTGTAGCTCTGCACTATCTGGCAAAGCTTCAAGGTGTGCGTCAGTGCCATAATAGTCACGTTCTAACTCACGTTCACGCAGTGCGTCCCATACAGGCTCATAGCTGTGTAAGTTTTGTTGCACCTCGGGAAGGTCATGATCCCAACCTTCTATGATGTTGTTGATCAGTTCGCTTATGCTTTTCATTAGTTCATCCCTTCGTGGTAGTTAATTTTTATCGTAAAAGAAGAATGTGGGGAATCTTCGTTTAATGCCTCCATTTTTCTAATTGTTTTTTCAGCGTCCCAATGCACTTGAAAAATTCTACCTGTTTCTACCTCTACTATGCAGAAGATATCAGGTTCGCTAGGGTTATCTTTCATTATATAGTCCTTTACTACTAATTAATTTGTGCCACCACACTACTATATATGCCTTTGTACGGACAACACTCGTAGATAAAAAAAGAGAAAAAAAGAACCGACCGTCATCAAATATCTTCTATATATGTCTATATATATAGACAGGTCGTGTCATCAAATATCCTCAAGGGAGAGTCGTCGTAATCTGTCGCCAGATATCGTAATCTGGTACAAAAAAAGGGACGCAGTAAATGCGTCCCTCAAAGTTGTTCTGGATATTAAGCTTTAACGACAAGCTTAATAAATGGTTTCATCCAGGTCTTGCTTGACGGTGTATACCCACCATGCATGAGGGCGTGAATACAATTAGGTTTAGTTGACGAATGACCTAGTTTTTTCGCTTTAGTAAGGACAGCTCGTAGTGAGCGGTCAACTTTGCCAGCACCGACGGGAACACCATGCAATGCCCAGTTTTGGATCGTGGCACGAACGCCCTCGCCTTTGCCACCATAACCAAAAGGAACTGGCTCAGGGTTTTTTAAGTCTACATTGTCTAACGCCTCAATATAAACATTGCCCATGTTACCTCCAGCGTGTTGATTAACAAACGCATGAATCTCAGAGTATGAAAGTTCGCGGTCAGTAACGACTAACTCAACAGATTTAGCTTTAGCTTTGGATTTTGGGGCGGATTTTTTATTTGCTTTTAACATTGTAAAGTCCTTTCTACGACTTAGTGCAGAGCCATTGTAGCTGTGCTATAACTCTTCTAACATAACTATAGTTTACTGACAAGTCTTTTATGCTCTTTTATTATCTTTTATTATCCTTCGCCCGAGGCCTCTTTCATCATCAAAAATCATCACGAATCGTCTCATCAAGACCGAGGATAGAGGATGATTGACGATGAAGGACAGACTGATGACGATTGACGATGATTGATGATGAAGGACAGTCGTCGTAATCTCAAGATGATAGAAGATATTTGAGGAGAGCTTCGTAATCGCATTTTATCGGGGAACTCCAATCAGGTATCAAATCTCCTTTCTCCTCGGTTTCTGCTCCTAGCTCAATCGCCCTAGAACCATGAAATAAATTGACAGTCCCTGACGAAGGCTGCTCAACCAAGTTCCAAACTCGCCCTAATTCGGTAGCATATCTTATTTGCCAAGCGATCTGGTGGGGTCGTAATTGTATTTTCTTTAACGACTTTAACCTGTGGACTTTCAATTCTATCCAAAAACTCTTGCCGTCTACAATGCCGTGTAAGTCAGGAACACCAGGACTTGCCCATGATTCTAATCGTGTCCAAAACACGCCCAAGTCCTTAGTTCCGTCACGCAATTTATGCCACATTCGTGACTCAGGTTTAATACCCACTATGAGATAAACTTGTTTGTCGCTACATATTTGGTATACGACTTTAACACATGAGCAATCACTTGATTGTTGTTGGGTTTAAATCCCCACTCTTTTTCTAAGTTCATAACCACTATATCCATAGCGTCTTTGGTATCAGGCGTTAGCCAAATACCATGTTTCTTTCTATCTGCCATATTAAAATCCAGCCTCCTTTATAAAATTAATACGTTTATCATAATCTTGTTTAGCATTATCATAGCTATTGTATGCTTTGATATTGCCCTGTGTCCTGTACTTTTTCGGTCCGAGTAACCCATCTTCGCGGTACACAATATATGCCTCGCCTATTGAGGAGATGTCTGCAAAATGCAACACTGTACGAGATTTACCTTTGTTGAAATAGCGCACGTTAGGGAGCGGTTTATCTACCATTATTAATCCTTTCTACGATTATGTATGTACTTATAGTATAGTTTTAGATAATTAAATTGACCAATCTTTATTTGTCTTGTTTTGTCACATCTACTGCTGTGCTTTCTATTAAAACTGCATCTGTGTTATTTACCTGCAAAGCAGGGAACTCTTTTTGCAGCCGTTCTATTTCTTTCATAACTTGCTCTTTATCCATTTGATCTATATTACCATGCATGATTTCTTTACGATCTATATATAGTCCTGCGGCTTGGCCTCTAGATTTTTCAGCGGCAACGGCAGCAGCAAAGTTTCCTGCAGAAATTGATGCGTCTCGTATCTCACCTAGTTTTTTAACGTGGCTTTCAAAACTTACCTCAAACTTTTTAGAGAGCTCTTGCTTTAACTCACGGATTCTTTGTACGACGTGGGGGTATCGTTGCCCATTGAGTAATTGCGAAGCGATAGCGTGGGCGGATTTTACAGAATATCCTGCTCTTACTGCGGCTTCTGTCTGGCTAATGTCTTCACAAACATAAATTCTACAAAACTCTTCTTGTTTTGGTGTGATTCCTTTTTCTGAACGAGGATTTGCGACGACTTCAATTGTTGGTTTGTGAGTTGCTTTTGCGAGAGCCATTAAATATCTTTCTGCATTTATCGTAATCTGGTGATACTTTGTATAATAGGGTAGAATTCGCTAAAGTGTAAATTCTTTTTTATCGTTTTAAATGTCGCGCGTACTGAGAAAGTGAGTCAGAGATAGTCCTTTTTGTATTAACTCTACCTCGTAACCTATTGTAGATAGGTGGATACTGAGATATCTGATATTATGAAATCATAAAAACGAATTTCATTGATCCTGAACATCTACTCCTATTATACAAAGTGAAAGGTTTTAGAGCCTCTGATAAAGGTCAAAGTTTAAATTGTGCTGTGTTATGTGGTATATATTGTGACCCCTCGGAGAGTGGTTAAAAAAACGCCCTGCTATAATCATTTGGGAATACAATTATGGCAGGGCAGTAATGAGTTAACCAAGGACAGGCGATTATTTTATATATCACCTATTTAAATATAGCAGATTTTTGACGGATTGCCACAAGTTTCCTAAGAAATAATCTTTTTCTTTTATTGGAATCTTCTTTATTTGGGCTTCGGGTCGTGCAGACAAAATATACTCTATTTGTACTCTTGTCAGGCCATACTGCTTAACCAACTCATTAAGGGCTTTTTTATGAGTATTGTTCTGCACTAAAGAATCATAATGAACAGCAAACTTTTTACAGAAATCACTTGTATAACGCATCATTTTCAGTATTCACTTTTTTAACTCTTTTGGCTAATTCATCATTAGCAGTTTGTTTCTGGGTCAACATCACAATCAGCTTATTATATGCTTCATCATTTCTAAAACAAATAGTGCTACATAAAAAAGATAATGCCCCAATCTCATGATCGGGGCTCCAAAGGTCGCCTACACGACCAGTGATTGTACTTTCTTCTTCACACAGCTTTAAATATCTAGCCACGTTGTTTCTAACCATACTATACGTTCTAGGCATCAACACCTTCCTCACCAATTTTTACTTTTAAACGCACATCATGCCCACAGTAATCTTCTTCACTAAGGCAAGCTATCGCAATACCATCTTTTACATATTGGCCTGGATAATCTTCACTAACAAACTCTTTGAACCTATCGGACGAAGGATCTCTCATCTCATATACTTTACCTTTATAAAAATCACGCAACCACTCTTCTTCAGTTTTGTTAGACCAATTAGTATGTAGACCAATATGGCGGTAAACATCAATCAATCTTATATAACGAGGGTCACCTTGTTTTGTGTATAAAAAAGCTCCATATTGGTTTTCATAAAAAGCAATACGATTGTGATACTGTTTATAATTTTTAGCAGTAATCTTGCCGAAACCTACAGCATTTCCAGCGAAAATTAAAGTATTGGTCAATGGGGTAAGATACTTACCCATCTTACCTTTTTTATTAGTGCGCTCTTCTACACAATATATGTCGCAGTTATGGACTGCACTGTAATCATAATTTAATGGCATTTTTATCCCTTTCTGTGGATTTAATATACTTTATTTTAACCTAAAGCATTAATATTGATAAGCCTTTTTTTATCTTATTTGTTCAGGGTAATTTTTCTAACTCTGATGTGAGAGCGACTAATACATCTTCTGATTTTTTAAGATCGTGCCACTGTTTATCTACTTTATACATTATCGGCATAAAAGTATGTGGGTCACTTACTACTTTTTCAAGCATTTTTTCAACTAATGCTTTAACTTCATCTAAACATTCATGATAACCTTGGTCTTTTAACTCTGAATGATATTCTTCATCTATAGACATTTAATCATTCTCCTTGCAAATAAACAGTTTCTATCATGTCTTTGTTGCCACAGTCAGGGCAAACCTTAACAACAGGCTCTTGCTCTGGATATGTGGTATCACATTTTAAACAATGTACTATTTGATTTAAGTACTCCATGCTTTTAAACTCCGTTCTTATTAGGAAACTCTGCACAAAAAGCATAAACCCCGAAAAACTCGGGGTTTTGCTCAACTTCTTTATAAATATTTTCTGCCACTACTTCGCACTCTTGTAATTGAGCAGATTCTGTAAGTATATGTACATCGTTCTGCCCAGAAAAAGTCAAAGTAACTAGAATCACTTTCCATACAATCATATCAACGCTCACTAGGAAGCATCAATGTATGAGTGCCATTGTAATTAGATTCAAAGAAAAACTCCCAAGTACCCTCGTAAGCATCGGTATAAGATATTTCTGACTTCCATAATTCAGTACCATTACCATCTCCTGCGGTAATTACTGCGGTAGAGTCTGGGTTAACTACAAGTTTTATAGACATAAACGGTTGCTCTGGTTGGAGTAAAAGTAACTCACTAAACACTTTATCAGTAAACCAGTACGCTCCACGACCACCCATGTATTCTATGAAGTAATGGACTCCATCAGTGTACAGGGCGTAATTGCTGATTATTGGGTGAGGTTTATAAAAAGTAGATGTGCCATAAAAATGACCTAACCCTTCTTTAAAACTTTCTGAACATTTCTTTTTTAAAGCCTGATTATTGTGGCTTTTTCCGTTACCTGTCATCATTGTAATACTCCTTTCTGCGAGTATAAAGTTATAAGGTGGGATACAGAAAGGTAAAGGACTCTAATAAAAGAGACAATCTGCATCCCGTGTAATTAGACGCTGTCAAACTAACTACTATTAATTTATACCTTAAGATTTTATAATTGATAAGTTTTATTTAATCTTTTTTATTCCCCTCACTCCAGTGTCCTTGGATTCTACTCCCACAATCAGAGCAACCGATTCCATGGCGTTCTTCAGAGAGTAGATGAAAATAAGCAGACCCACATAAGGAACAAAGCACAATATCAACTTCTTCCTCTATTATAGTAACTGGGACAACTGGGTCTGGTCTTTTGAACTGGATAATGTTGGTATTATCATAAATGGGGGAGTTTTTCTTTTTTTCCATACTGCTAATCTTTTCTTTTCACCATTATAATATTGGTGATATGCTTTTATAACATCTGCATTTTTATATTCGTCGGGCATTGCCTGAGCAAATTTAGTTAATCCTGTATTAGTTAATTCTACAGGGGGATCTTTTACAATGGCAAGTATTTTCTCACAAGCATGAACTCTATTATACCTGAAGGTATACTCTTTACATAAACTTATGCCTAACTTCCACAACCATCTGTAATTGTTTACAGTTTCGCCTGCCCATAGAGTACAAGGGTGTTTTTGATGCACAGGTTTATAAGGAGCTTCTTGGTTGTATCGCCAATTAACAGTACATAACATCTGTGTTGTTTCTAAAGGCATTTTGACAACGTGTTTGTCGCAATGGTAACGAGCACAAGTTTCATGGTCGTAGTCTAATAAAAATATATTCACACTACCCCCTTTTTACTCTATCAATACAAGCAAGAACTGCACTTCTGAGATGTGGTGTAGCTACTCCTCCTGCCTTATACAAATAAATATCGTTAACAGCTATGTTTTCGAGAATATCTATTGCTGTTTTCCACTCTAATGTTTTGGAAGCTTCATGGGCTATATTAAAGTTAAGCCCATGAACATCTGTTGTATCTAATGCTTTCATGTCATATATTTGAAGATCTGTAAAAACACGCTTTACTGCTTCTGTCGGGTTTATAATTTCTGGCATATCTTTCTCCATATGTTGTTGATATTTATATTATAATATATAGTTAAAAGCAGGACTATTCTTATTTACTCCGAAGGGTTCAGATCATTATCTAACAGTTCAATAAGTACGTTTTTAGCTATATCATAATGGGGTCGACCTCTATATTTATGGTCTAAATAATCTCTACCATTAACAATAATATCTCCTGCAAGATAATTTCCTCGCAAATACATTCTTTGACAATGAAAAACTAATTCTAATTTATCTGCTATATCACAACAATCTTTTTCTTTATCGGTCACAGGGAAATTAACACCTAATTCGCAGTTGTATTTAAATTCTATTTTAGCAACCTCAACTGCCAAACGATCGTAATCCCATTTAGTTGTCGCAGGTATATCTCCTGTTCTGCTTTCTGCAATATCATGATACATTAAATGTAAAAGAGCATTTTTTGAAAGATCAGGCCATAAAGTCTGTAAAATAACCATTGCTCTCCAAGTATGGGCTGCGACATTTTGCCCATCGCTACAATCTGGGCGTGTATGGTATCTTAATATATGACCGCCTTTTAATCTTTCTAATACATCTTCTAAGTTAGCATCTCGCTGTGGTTTCCCGTTAGTCCTCGTGTCCATGGTTTCTCCGTAAATGTTTGTTTTGCTTCCCCCCAATTTGGTCCAAATTCTGCATCAACTATTGAAGGGACTTCTAGTTTAACACAGTTCTCCATTATTTCTGTAACTATTTTTGCTTGTTTTTCATTTTCTACAGAAATATCTAATTCATCGTGAACTTGAATCATAGGTAATATGCCTTCTTCATTTAAAGCTACCATCGCGGCTTTAGTTTGGTCAGCAGCACTCCCCTGGATTAATTTATTAAGAGCTTTGTAAGTAAATGCTCGTTTTATCGCAGGTCCGTGTTCGTTAAAAGCTTCTTGATAATTTAAAGGTTTCCAAATGCCATATCTGTTTGGTTCCCATTTGTCGAATCTGCACCTGCGTCCTAAAACTGTGCGGATTACTCCTTTTTGGCTAGCTCTGTTGCTAGAATATTCACTGAGTTCACGCACAAAAGGGACTTTTTCGTGGTATGTTGCAAATAATTCTTTTGCATCTTCAAATTCTAAACCAAGGCTTGCCGCTAATTTTTTAGACCCCATGCCATAAAATAAACCAAGGTTGATATCTTTAGCTTGCTTGCGTGGGACACCAACAATATCTGCCGCCATTTGGTGGAAATCAGTGCGAGGGTCTTCATTATATTGTTCGGCAAACTCTATTGCCCCTCTGAAGTTCATCAACTTAGCATAATGTACAACAATGCGTGGTTCTTGGCTAGAGTAGTCAAATGCACCCCACAATGTATCTTGTTCTGGTAAAAACAAACTGCGTATCATAGGTCCGATTTCACCATGCCTTGCAGGTATTTGTTGCAGATTTGGGTTACTGTAGCTAAATCTTCCTGTTACTGTGCCGCCTTGGTCGTTACGCAGTGGGTGAAGCTCTGCGTGAATACGGCCTTTAATTTGATGTTTTAAAATAGTATCAACAAAAGTGCTACGAGCTTTGTTAAACTCTCTTGCTTGCACAATTTTTTGAGCTATCTCGTGGGGGTGGTTACTTAAAAAACCTTTCGTAAAACTAGGAGCTCCAGTTTTTTCTGTTTTTGCGTAATCTAAACCTAACTTATCAAAAACTTTTGCTACAGATTCAGCCGCCCACATTTCTACAGCGATTCCTGTTTGTTTAGCTACATCATCTAAAAGTTTTTTCTCTCGTTGCTTTAAATCTATTTTTATTAGCTCTGTTTTATCTACATCAACTCTTACTCCACGTTCTCGCATAGGAATAATAGTTTTGAGAACTTTTAACTCTAAATCTAAAACATCACCAATCTCTTCTTTAATTATTAATCCTTTAAAAAACTCCCATAAACGTAAAGTCAAAGAAGCATCTTGCTCTGCATAAGCTCCTACATACGCGGCAGGTAGTTTATACATTTCACTTTTAGCGTTTACTCCAAATGCTTCAGCTGCTTCTCGTAATTCTACTTCAGACTTACGTTCTTGTAAGTAATCTCTGCCAATAGCGTTGAGGGCGTAACTGAATCTATTTTCGTCGAGCAGCGGTGCAACGACCATCGTATCCACGATTCGCCCTTTGATAAACACATCTTCGGCGAGCAACCACCCAACATCATACTGAGCATTATGGAAAACGTAATCACGATTAATTTTGCATACATCTCTTAACCAACTTAATGTGACTTTAGGATCAAAATTAGGACCATTTTCATGTCTAATAGGAAAGTACCATTGATTTCCTGTTACTGCAACTGCCACACCAATTATGTGTCCATCTTTCCTTGCCCAACCCGAACCCATTGTAGTTAAATTAGGGTCTTTAGTTTCTAAATCTATAGCTATTTCTTCGTAAGAGCTTAAATCTGGGTAGCCATCTGGCATAACCCATTCAGTAGGTGGCTTAAATAGAGGTAACTGCATTTGAAATCACTTTCATTGGTTCTTTACATTTTTTACAATGAGGCCATCTGTTTTTTAAATTTCTAAAAGTGACTTCACGCTCTTCTTTTCCGCACTCACAAACAACTTTAGTAGTTTTATCTAAATCAGTTGGTTTGGGTTTCACAAGAATCCTCCAAAAACTCAGCATAAGCAAGATAGTTTGCTTCCTCAGGAGTAGGTGGGTTTTTTATTGTGTTTTTTGAAAGTGCATCTAGCCTTATGACTTCAGCTTCCACTAATAATAAGTACCTTCTAAGGTCGCGTATATCATCAATCACACCTTCTGCCCTAGCGTCTTTTAAAACAGCTTTGAAAATATCGTACTCTGAATCAGAGGACTGTAACTCTAATCTGTCCCACTTTCGGGCAAGCATCATAAACGCACCTTGCCCACCACGTTGTTTCCAGCTGTTTCCATAGTTCTTTTCTGATTCATGCAAACAAACGATGTCTGATTTAGCTATTTTATCTACAAGGTAGATAATTTCACTTTGTATGTCTTTTGAATCTAAAGATTCATTTAAACGCTGTACTTCTAATGGCTTTTTCATTTGTGTTCCTTTAAAGTGAAGAATTCAAAAAAACTTTCTAAAATAGTTTTTTTGCGTGGGAGTTTAGGGGCAGAACCTACAGCCTCTGCTTTAGCTTTTTTTATTACTTCAACAAGTTCCTCATTGTATTCACTAGAAGGAACCCTTGTGTAAAGAACATAACCTAATTCTGTCTCATTTAAACTACATTTTGCTTTTATTTCGTCGCGGCTACAGCCGAAATCGTACAAGTTGTGTGCCTCATTTACTAAATCTTGGGGGTATCTTCTATAAGGTCTTTTCTTTGCTTTCTTTTTCATTTGGTTCTCCTTATTTTTTCCAATAGACTCCGTCTTGTATCACCCAATAACTATTGCAATCTTNTTGCTTAGTTAAAACATAACCTCTGTTTTTTAAAATATCGTACTTTTTATTTTTAGAAACTTCTTGTTCTTCCCAATACGATTGTGTGGTTTTACCTCTAACTGCCACATGGTCTTCTGTAATTATTTCAACAGGCATAACACTCCAATCATAACTTTCAAAAATAGTTGTATCATTCCCTTCTGTATCTACTTTTAATATATCAACATGGTTTATATTATTTTCTGTTAAAAGAGTATGTAGCGTTTTTGTGGGAACTTCTTGGTATTCATCTGTTAAATGTTGGGCAACAAACTCCTCACCATTAACTAAAGAGGAACGCATACACTTTTCTTTCTGAGCAGGCGACCTCCTATCAAAAAACCCATACTTCCCCATAAACAGTTTGCCTACACCATCTGTTGAACTAACTGCACAATGAACGTATTTAAAATCAGTGCCTTTTAAACTTTTAAATATATCCTCTTTCATATAAGCATTAGGCTCTACCATTAAACCAAACCATGTTTCTTTTTTACGATGCAAAAGTTTGTTAGCTAAAGATAAAGTACGAGCATTAAAACAACCGATATCAACTATTGTTTTTGTCATTTTAACCTCCTCTCTAACCATTCTACACAAGCCCTACGCCAAGCCCTGTCTTCTATAGTGTAGCATTCATCTATAGCTTTTAAAGGCCACTTGTTTTTCCAAAAACTCCATGCCCTGCGCACAGGGTCACAGGTTGTTTCTAAATATTTGTTTTCATAGTGTTGATACAAAGTACCTTGTGTAAACCATTTTTTTAACTCTGTATCAAATGTATCAGGGTTATTTATTAAATAGGGTGAAGTATAAGAAAGCCCTTGGTCAGATAAAGTTAAGTAGGGTTCGTAATCTGGTTGCATATCATCTAATTTGTATAACACATCTGTGTATGCATGAAGATTATTACTAAACTGATAATAATCACCTACTTTTAATTTCAGTTTACCTGCCATGTACTCAAGCAAAAAAGACATATGTACAGCATTTGCTCCATAAGCACCCCATATCATATCATTACTACGATTAACTACAGTCATGTGTAATTTTTCATCTCTTTTCCAAAAAAAGATTTGTGTATTACAAGGGTAATCTTTTCCCCCATTATCTGTCCGTAAATCTTCCCACGGATCCCACATACCCACTACAGTTCTTCTATCGTTTTCGTATAAAGATAATCTTTCTAGGGCAGTTACCAACTGGTCGTCGCCAAACCATTCACGCCATCTAAAGCCATACGCACCATGGAATACATCGCCATCATCACTATATTCTTCAATGCGGTGGTTGAATTGGCTAATCCATTCTACATCATTACGCCCTGCTAACATCCAAAGGCTTTCCATTAAATGAAAAAAGGGGTTAGCATCTCTTTCAGGGTAGAACATCACACGTTGCCTACTGTTTCTGTACTTTGTAATAACAGGACCAGTAAACTCTAAAGCATCTCCGTTTCTGGTTTGAACTAACCGCCCTTCCTCTTTTATGGCTTGCTTAACTACCCATAAAGCTTCGCTGACGTTTTTTACGTTAAATGTTTGCATATAAAGCCCCTCTGACTGCTCATTTTAATATTTGGGTAGTAACACCCATTAATGTAACTCAGGGCAACACTGCCCCTTAAACACTTTTAAACACGCTCAAATAAAAATTCAAAGTATTTTTGGCCTATTATGTATTCGCTGTGTTGTTCTAAGCTTTTAAATCCATTGAGACGCATGATTTCTATTATATCATAAGGCTGAACAGTTTTCAACACTTCTGCTAAATTTTCAGGACTATTTACAGTAAGACAATTATATCCTGGAATCATATCATCAGGTTTATCCAATAGCCAACTCTCGTGTATGATAGGAATACAACCTGCGTTCCATGCTTCTAACCAAGTGTACTGAGTACCACCACCATCACCAACTATATGGGTCATATCTACGTTAAATGTGTAACCCTTCATTAATTCTACTGCGTAATTTTTCTCTCTGGGGTAATGTGCTTTAGATTGCTCCCACTCAGGGTACTTTGGCACTATCTTAAACCTAGTATATATTCTGTTCTCAAAACCACGAATGTTTATTTTGCTACCTTCGGGTAATAACCTGTTAGCATCTAATAAAATATCTGTGCGTTTATCAAAATCTATACGAGAAGTGCTTATCGCCTTGTTACCTGTGGTGTTTGTACGTTCCATGTTAAAACGAGACTCACCTGTGTGTTCCATAAAACTGTAGGGGTGTCGTATAAAAGTAGGCTCTTTACCTGTTGCTTTTTTAAGAACTTCTATGCCTATTTTTCTAATCACTACGCACCTGCTCGAATCTAACGGATTCGGAAGGTTTTTTAGCTCTGTCGGATCATGTACAACTATACTAGCATCACCCTCTTTATACAGTTTGAGCGTTTGTTCTTTAAACTGTTTAGCACCTGCTACGATTAACTTTTCATACTTGCGTGATAAAGCAACTTCCATAGATATGTTTCGGTACAGTTTATCATAACCAAACTTACGAGTGAACTTTTCAGTTTTGGGTCTTATCTTAAATAGGTTGCATTTAACACCTACAGCTTCTAATGCTTCTATTAAGTGACAAGTATAAGTAACCCAACCACCATACGGATTAGGACTTAAATAAAATAAATCTACTTGTTTCATGCGACACCCCCCTCAGGTAAATCTACTTGTAATAAAGTGTTTCCATCGTATTTGCTTCTAGGCTTACCTTGCCCATGCAATACTCTTTCGTATTTATCCCACTCACATAAGCTATGCTCAATAGTTCGCATATCAACTTCAGCTAAAGGAACATGGGATAAAATAAACTCTTTAGCATCTTCTAAAAGAAGTTGCATTTCATGGTTAGCTTGTATTTGACTCATGCCTTTTTTTAACTCACGTTGGTGGATTCTGTTTAAACCCCTAATCGCTCCTGGACCTGCATTAGCCCATTCAAATCTATCTTCAGCATATCTTAATACAGGTGTGTAGTTCAAATCAGTAACCACTTCATAAGACATAAAGCCACCGCCACCCCAACCTCGGTACTGTTTAAAAAACTCATGGGTTTCTTGTAAAGATCTAGTACTCTTTGCAACTTCTGCTATTTTGTCTGAATCTTTATATATAGGTTTTAAGAAGTGGTCTATCACAACTTCAGCTTTGGGTAGTTTCAACCCTTGGTTTGTGATAATATAAGCTCCTGTAAAGGTTCTTTTCTTTTGAGAAATCATATCAGAAATTAATTGTTTGCTGTGCAAAGGATTCCAAGTAGAATCAAATTCTACCCAACCATGTTCCTCAGCAAACTCTACTGTGCCAATCATTCTAAACAAACAACAATTAAAAACAATTTCTGCCCATGATTTATTATCATTAGGTTTTGTCCAGTTGTTTCTCATCCAAACTGTTACACGATCATTTTCTCTAAATGGGTTTGTGAATTTAAAGTTTTGCAAAATGGGGTCAGTTGTCCAAGGTGCTTGTTCTTTTTTAATTCTGCGTTGATAAATGGCATGGCGTTCGTTTATCCAATAAAAATACCTACCTTTTTCTGTAGATAAATGTTTATTGCGTAGTAATCTTGTTATTACTGTGTCTTGCATTTTGCTCCCTTTCTGTGGAAAACTGCTAGTGTTCACAATAAGTTATGAACACTAGCAAGACAACTATTACTTTGTCAAGTTAAGAAACTGAAGCATATTCCAATACTTTTGTCAATGCTTTTCGTTTAGTGTTTGCACCGCTACCTAACCAAGCAGAGTGCAGAGCATTACCTTCAGCTAAAGATTTTTTCTTATGATCTATAACATAAGTAACACCATTCAAAGCCCCCCACCAAGTTCCCTTGGCAGAATCCATATTTGATCCTGGTGAGTTTTCTACTGCTTCATGTACAAGTTCGGCAGTATGGCTGAACTCTTCATGCAAGTGTGGTAGAATGTCTGGGTTAGAAGCTTTTGCTCTTTCAATAAGCAGTTTAGGTTGAAACAACTCTGCAATAAAGTTATCTACATCGAACTTCTCAGCTTTCTTATTAGCTAAAACTCAGACTGTTCTTGGAACTTTGTCATTTGCACAGTACTCAACCCTAAAGCTTCCTCTGCTGCTTTTTGGATTTCTTCATCAAACATTTGTAAGTGCAATACTCTAAAGCGGTCTTGATTACGTTCTAAAGCTAACGTCAAAGTATTGTTACAAACAACTCTAATAGGCGTAAGCATAGCGGTCATAGCTTTGCCTACCTGATGGCTATTGTTTAAAAGCAAATAGCCACCTACTTCATCGTTTCCAGGAAGGGAAAACTTACTGGTCAATTTGGCTAAACCCCAAATGTCCTTACCTTCCTTTAAACTACCTGCTGTTTCCATTTCCATTTTACCTGCTTCAGTAAACCTTTTAAAAAAGTCCATAACTTCAGCATTTTGAAAAGGCACATAACTTTCACCACAAGGGGATAATACTTTGTTATCACTATCCCTAACTAAAAAGTGGTTATCAGGGCATCTTAAAAACCCTGCTTCACCTGTGGGGTCGATAATGTTCCAACAATCTGGTTTATCTGTAGTAAAAGCAGGTCGTTTGCTTACTGTCCAGTCTAACTGAGCAGCTTTTAACATTTGCTCAGGTGTCATACCATTGTCGACTTTTTTACCTAAACCATGCCAAGGAACCTCTCCTGCGTAGGCCATTGTTTCTACTTCATGTGACATTTTAAAACTCCTTTCTCGAGTTAGTGTGCAGTTGTCGCTGCATTGGGTACTTCAATTGAAGGTAAATTGTCGTACGTATCAAACGGTACGTCGATCCACCCTGTTTTGCCTTCAGCATTTAAACAAATTTGTAAACGCACTTCTTGGTCATTATGTACCATATCAAATACAACAGGATATAACATTTCTTCAAACACAGCTACATCTTCTGTCCAAATAGAACGATTACGGTTTGTCTTTATTGCAACTTCATTAGCTGAAGTTAATGAATGTTTAGTAAAATATTTTACCTGCATGGTCACTCCTTTCTGTGTGTTAACCTTGCCATACTATATATACACAAGCCGTTTATATTGATAAGCTTTATTTGTTCTTATTTGTTCAATAGGGCAAAGCATAACCCTGACTAAACATCGGGTGTATCAAATGTAGCTTTTGTTTTGCTCTTGTAAGGCCAACATAAAAAACCCTTGCTTCATCATCTTCATAACCCTTTATTTTTCTCCACATAGAATAAGGTCTACGCATTGTATCTGTTAAAAGCATTACATTGTTAGCTTGAGCTCCTTTTGCAGAATGTATGGTTGAAATCCTTAAACGTGGTACAGTTGTCAGGCTTTCGCCTTTACGCAAGCAAGCTCTAATATAAACCCTATCTCTGCTACTTATTTTGCCTAATCCTTTATCCCAAGGCAGACTGTGTAATAAACCATGATTTTGCTGTAGCTCTTCTATAGAATAAAACACCCCTTCTTGACCATCAGGCATTGTTTTAAATCCGTAAGCTATTTGCGAGTTTAATAACATTTGTTTGTACACTAACCGCACTTGATCTACATTTAATTTATTGCCTTCGCGTAAAGATTCCCATAACCTAACTGATTCTATTACCTTACTATCTATACTGGTTGAGCCATTGTATATATACAGGTGTCCCCTACGCCTAACTTCTTCTTCAATTTGTTGAGCTCCACGAGTAGTTCGGCTAAGTAACAACCAATCTCCATCAGCAAGGTTTACCTCTTCAGAATGGCGATGCCAAAATATATCACCATTTTCATCTCTTGGTTTAAAAGTTTTTTCTCTTCTGCCAACTATCTTTTGTATAACTTTACTGCTCAATGTATGGTGTGAAGTAGGAATACGATAACTTTGGTTTAATAAAGTTACTTCGCCTTCTAAACCAATAAAATGCTCTACATCTGCTCCTGCGTAACGAAAAATAGCTTGGTCATCATCACCTGCAACATAACAAACCTTACTGTTCTTTTCTAACATTCGCACCATTTCCCATTGTAAAGGGGATAGATCTTGGGCTTCATCAATAAAAACAATCTCTAATTTAGGGCAAAGCTCTTGCTCTACAAATAACTCCAACATACCTGCGTAATCTTGCAACCCATAAGATCTTTTCCAATGTGCTAACCCTCTGTCCACATAATCTACCCTCGCCCAATCTGTTTTTAGAGGAACAATACTTTCATTATAAATTTTCCTCAAAGGTTTTCTTAATATTCTTGCAATGTTTATGATTTCTAAAAATTTATCGCCATAACCAAAATCTTTATATGGACCTTGCTCTACCTGTGAGCCGCTGTAAAACCTACCGATCTTTAACCAATCTGCCGCTTCTTGGTATTTTTCAGGTGTCATAACCTGTGAGTGAGTCAGCCCTGCTCTTAAAAAAGCAAGACTGTGTAATGTTCTAAAGTATGGCAGTTCTTTTTTAGAAAGGTTAAATTGTGTGCAAGCTCTGTCTATTGCTTCCTCTGCGGCTCTTCTTGTAAAAGCAAAATAGCCTATTCTATCTGGTGGAACGCCTGATGTAAGGTACTGTTCAACAAGGTTAATTAATCTTGTTGTTTTGCCTGTTCCAGGAGGACCGAGTACTACTTTCATTAAATCACATCTTCTCCTGCAGGTAAAGAGGGCAGGGGCATTTGCGAATCATCTATTTGGAAAAAGTCTTGTGGCAAAGACCATACATGAATACCTTTACCCCTTACTCGCCAAAACATTTTTTCAGCCTGTAGGTCTTGTAATCGTAATGTTATTTTGTTTGAAGTGTAATGGTTAAAATCATTTACAGATAAATGTTTCTTAATATCTTTTACTTGGAAAAACACTTTATCTTCTACCCAAACGGCTACCCCTTGTAAAATGTCCTCACGCTCTTCTCCTTTAGCTCTTTCACAAGCAAAAGCATTTAACAAATCTTCAAACTCACCTTTGAAAGTTGCATCAGGTGGTACTTCAACAATAGCAACATTGTCTAACAAAGTTTGTATTCTAGTTTGCCAAGCCCTTTGATTTATAGCTACAGGAAATTTATTTATCTGTGCTACGCATTCTTTCTGAAACTGTATCTGGCTTGTTAATCCGCTAGTGGTTAACTCTAACCTAGCACCATCTACATTTAAAATCCATATAGGTGGGTCGCCATCTATTTTAGTTAAGCTGGACATATCACTGCCTACGCCACTTGGACCAACCCCGAACTTTCGTAATTTACAAACCTCTTTATCACAAAAAGGTTTTATAGGTTGGTCGTCGCACTTGTAAAAGTAATCTTTCTTTTTAAGCTGTCTTATAACTGCACCAACTTCATTGTGACTTAACGGAGGGTGAAGGTAATCTATATTATATCTTTGTACTAAGCTTTCCCAATTAGTTTCATCAAACAAACGTGCATATACTCCTAAATTAAATAGGGCGTTGTTTCTAGAACCTTCGCCAAATCCTTTACTACATAGGTGTTGTAAGCAAGGCGGACCTTCTTCTAAAACGCCTTCCTTAGTTCCAAAGTTAGTATTCAACTCATAAAACTTTTCTGGTTTCATTATAAACCGTTTACAGTGTTGTATGAACTGCTCTGTATTTAAAGCTTCACCTTTAGTATCAAAAGCATATCGTGTAGAGCTGTCTGATCCGTGATAGGGCATATTTAAAAAGTTGCCTGTATCACCCCTGTCTAATAAAATAGTTGTTTGTTTAGGGAATATCTCACTACCTGCAAAACCCAGAGCCGCACTTAACTCTGTCATTTTCCTTTGCATATCTTCTGCTTCAACTGTTTCGTTTACAAATAGCCAAACATGAGCTCCTCCACTTTTAGTTCTACCAACTACAGCAGGGATTTTGTTTTCTTTTAACTTGGCTACTAAATCTTTATGGCTAACCGCGTAATCGTCTATATCAATAGCACCCCATTGACATTTGTTATCACTGCGTATAGGAATTATACCTAAACCAACTCCACCTTTTAAATGCTCTTGCCACATCTCTATAGTGGTTGGCTCTCTTAATATTTTGGCACTACCCTGTTTTTTGCCATCACTTGCTCGGTTATTTTTTACTACAAATGTTCCATGAGCTATATCGCTACCTTTGAACAAATTGTAAAACTCTTCTGCTAATGACACTGTTACCTCTCTTTCTAATTAAAGTAGAGGTTGCCTAGTGTTTAGATGAAACCCATAAACATGAATTAATGTGAATAACCTTTTCCTAGGCAACCTCCGCAGTATGGGGTCTCGACTCCCCATAGCTGTCCTGTATTGCCTACTTAAAATGGTATTTCATCATCCATAGGCCGTGTGGCATTAGCACTTTTTTCTTGTGCTGTTACTTCTCCTGCTTTTACAGAAAGGGCAAACGATACGGCAGTTTCAAACAAGCTTGTATCTGCGGCATTATCTAAATCTAATTGTCTTTTTCTTTTAATAGAAAAACCAAACCAATCCCCCTTGGAATTTTTCTCTTGCACAGAAGTTAATGTCCATATTTGTGACATCAATGGCATTGTATAAATTGTGCCGTCTGCTTTTTTACCTGTAAAAGCTTGGGCATTTGACAGCCAACTACGAGACTTTTTAAGCTGTGATGAAGCCATAGGTATAAGTACCCTTTGCGGACCAAGGTTTTCATGTATCATTAAACTGAAAAACTGTGCTGTGTTAGCCAAAATATTTCCATTAGGTAATAACTCTTGGAAAATGTTTGGGTCTGGGTGTGGCTTTACAGTGCTGACAATAGGGTCGTTTGGTAAATAAGAACCTTTAAAACCGCCACCTTGGTCTCTGGGAACCCATTCATTGTACCGCCTATTATAATGGCAAGCAATTACATCAATGCCTTTAATACCATCGTACCCTTCCCCCAATACTGAGTTGAAAAACATTCCTGGTTTGAGCCCGTCAATATATTCAGGGCTTCGCTCCATTGCCTGTGGTGATTTAGTATCTAATATTCTTAAAAAAGGTATAGCAAGATCTTCTGCTTGTACCTCTGAAAATCCTGCATTGCCATACTCTTCAAATGATGCTGTGGCAACAGCAGTGTTTTTTGGTTTGGTTAACTCACTTTTATTAGCCATGTTCGCTCCTCTAGCTTTTTGGTTTATCTATTTTGGTTTTTTCACCTATGTAGATGTTGAACAGATCAGCAGGTATTTCCACACCCTTTTCTGATTCTGTCTTAATCCACCCTTTCAACGTCATGGGTTCTACCCACTTTCTTGTATTAAAAGATTCGCCTTCTTCTTCTAATTTCTTTTGGAACTCGTCAGCTTTAGCTTCCTGTCCACGCACAAAATTCACAGCCACTACATTTTTAATTAAATCGCCATGATTATTGTTTATCAGCCAATCGAATGCTTCTTGCGTTTTTTCTTTTGAAACAGAACCATTGTAAAACTTTTTTATCTCAATCTTAGAACCATCGTTCATAGTAAAGTCTTTCATGTTGTTTTCGTGCATAGCGGCAGGTAAAAGATCTTCTTGTATTTTTCTAAGGTCTTTTTTAGTTTCTTTTACTTCTGCTTCTAAACTGGCTACTTTGTTTTCTAAAATAAGTTGTTGGTGGGCTAAAGAGCTTACTAAGCTCAAACCCTTTTGGTCTGTTTGCGTTAATTGACTTGCAATATTTTCAAAACTATTCATTACTATCTCCTGGTCGGTAATTTAGGTCAGCCTGCAAAGGAAAGTATTTGCCTTCTTGCCTATCCCATTTTAACATTTTAAATTTACCAGAATTATTACGCGCTGCGATAGCAGAAGCTAAAGCAATAGCTGTAGGGTCTCCTGCCAATAGCAAGTAATCTTCATCATTAAATTTGCTAAGTTTTCTGGTAATTCTTCTTATTGTAGGTTGTGTGGAAAGTGTTGCCTGTTCACCTACAGGTAATAGTATTTCTATATTCCCAAAGCTTGTAGCATCTGTAATGTCTCTGCCACGCATTTCTTGGGTTATGTAAACGGTCATGTCTCTCTCCACATGGTGTTAAGTATTTAGTTGTAGCATGGGAAACAAAAATTATAAAGCAAAAAATAATCTAAAAACTTCGACTTTATATAATAGGGCAAATATCGCGTGTAGTAAAAACTCTTTTTAACGTACAGATTTTTTCGCGTAGACCCGAGATATCTGATATCGTATATTCTAAGATCGTAAAAACGAATTTCACTGTTCGTTAAAATTCCCCCTATATAGCAAAGTTATCTTACAACAGGAATACATAACACAGCTATAGGTTAGACAACAAATATATTGTTTTTTATTTTCTTAGCTTATAAACTGTAAATACCCATAGAAAGAGGGATTATGCGATATAAATTTAAATACAAACCATATGAGCATCAATTAGAAGCTCTGAAAAAATCTTGGGATAAACCCCATTATGCTTTATTTATGGATATGGGAACAGGTAAATCTAAAGTTCTTATAGATAATATAGCTATGCTGTATGACAAAGGTGAAATAGACTCAGCTTTAATTATTGCACCTAAAGGTGTGTATAGAAACTGGGAAAGAAAAGAGTTACCTGCACACTTACCTGAGCATATAACTGCGAACGTAGTTACTTGGTCTCCACAAAAAACTAAAAAGAAACAACAAGAGTTAGATACTTTAAATGTAGTTTCTGATGATCTGCAAATTTTTCTTATGAATGTTGAAGCTTTCTCTAGTAAACGTGGTGTAGAAGTAGCAGATAAGTTTTTAATGTGTCATAGGTGTATGTTTGCAGTAGATGAAAGCACTACTATAAAATCAAAAGGTGCTGCACGAACAAAGAATATGATAAAATTAGGTAAAACCGCACCTTATAAAAGGATACTAACAGGTTCGCCTGTAACTAAATCTCCATTAGATTTGTTCACACAATGCGAGTTTTTAGATGAAGGCATATTAGGACACAGCTCTTTTTGGACTTTTCAAAACCGCTATGCTAAAATGGTTCGCAAAACTATGGGAGCACATTCTTTTAACCATATAGTAGGATACCAAAATTTGTCTGAATTAAACCATTTAATAGAAGAGTTCAGTTTTAGGGTTCGCAAAGAAGATTGTTTAGACTTACCAGATAAAGTTTATACAAAAAGGTTAGTAGAATTAACTCCTGAACAGCATAGGCTGTATGAGCAAATGAAAAGAAACGCATTAGCTATTATAGAAGGCGAAGGTTTAGTTTCAGCACCTACTGTTTTAACGCAGTTACTAAGACTACAACAAGTTTGTTCTGGGTTTGCTAAACTAGAAGATGGCAGGGTAATAAAAGTACCAAGCAATAAATTAAATGAACTTATGTCTATGTTAGAAGAAATAGATGGCAAAGTTATTATTTGGGGAAACTTTACACACGATTTAGAATTGATTGGCGAAGCTCTTAGTAAAAAGTATGGAGAAGATTCAGTAGAGTTATTTTATGGTGGTACTGCTGCTGATGATCGGCAATTAATTGTAGAACGGTTTCAAGACCCAGACAGCCCCCTAAAGTTTTTTGTAGGCCAACCACGCACAGGAGGCTATGGCCTGACCTTAACAGAGGCTAAAACTGTCGTGTACTACAGTAATGGTTATGATCTAGAAGTTAGGTTGCAAAGTGAAGACAGAGCTCACCGTATAGGCCAAAATAATAAAGTAACATATGTAGATATTATTGCAGAAGGCACAGTAGACGAAAAAGTATTACAAGCTCTACGCAGTAAAATAGACATTAGCTCTCGAGTTTTAGCTGAAGGCTATAAAGAATGGATTATTTAAGTTAACTGGTTAGCCATTCTTCTTTTTTCTATAGCTTGCCCAGTTGAATCAAAGGGGAATAAATCTCCTACTCCTAAACTAGCTATTCCTGCGTTATTATCTACACTGGCTTGAGTTGGAGATATTACAGGGGCAGCAGGTAGAGCAGGAGGAATATTTAATTCTTCTCCTCTTTCAGGGTTAAAGGATTGATTTGGTAAAGGCACTACAGTTTCGTTTTCAACAGGAGCTTCAAGGGCATCGATTTCTACTACAGGTTGATTTGAGCTAACACCGAACTCCGTAGTAGGGTCTTCACCTTGATAATCAATACCTGTTCTAAACAAATAATTATTAATTAACCGATTATATTTAGGCAAAATGCCGCCAACGCCTACTTCTGGAGGTTGATTAGTGGCTAATAGTTTAGCTATCTCAGGATCAAACATCATAGCCCTAAACATTTCGTCTGCTCTAACAGAACCTTGTTTTGCAAAAGATCTTACTAATAAGTTCGTTGCTACAAATTGTCCGCTTATACGACTTTCTTTAGCTGCTCTAATTTGGCTTGAAGCAGAAGGGATAGAAACCCCTGTTAGTTGGTTGAATTTTTCTGCAAACCCTGCTGCTGTTCCACTTAATCGTTTTAACATTTCAGGGTTGATTCCTGTTCTATTAAACCTATCTGTAACATCAGCTATTATTTTTAGATTTCTAATATGTTCTGGTGTGAACGCATTTTGTAAAGACCTAGCTATATCGCTCGTCTCAACATCAAGCAACTCTGAAAAATTTCTAGGGTTTTCTAAAGCAGAAGGGTTTTCTGAAAGAGCTTTTCTTGTTATAGCAGCAAGGAACGCTTTTTCAGCTTCTTTTGCCCCGAAATTCTTTACAAACTCACCTTTAGGGTCAAGGATTTTTGCTTTTAACTCTAGCATTAATTTAGGACTTCTTAAAGCATCACCTACAAATTGTTCTGGAGTTTCACTACCTGATGTGTTTTTTAAAATAGCTTTATTTAATAAGTTGTTTGCTACAGCTTCTTTTCTACCTGTTAACTCTCTGTTTCTAAGAACCATGTCATCTAAAAGAGTTTTAGTATCTTTAAATTTTGCAGATAAACCTAACTCTGTTAGTATAGCATCATTATCATTTACCCAAGTATTGAATTTTTCTGGTTTAAACTGTGCTAAATTGTCAGAGTATGCTGCCCCTCTAAGCCTATCTAACAAAATGCTTTCCATATTATCTACATATGCTTGGTCATCACCAAATAACCTCATAAACTGTTTTGCTGTATTTGTGTCTTTTAAAAAAGCTTCGGCTACATTTTCATCAGGAATCCTATATATAGGATCTGCTGATATATTCCCAGGTCCTTTTGCAGCGATTTTTATTAATCCGCTACGTTCAAAAGGAACAATAATATTTTCTCCATACCATGTATTAAATTTCTGAAAGTTTTTACCAATAGCTGAGTTTGTTCTGCCAAACTGTTCTGCCATACCATCTAGTTCTTTAGCTAAAACTGTTAGTTCTCTCACTTGTGTGCCGTTCCTATTAGCCGCAGCTTGACCTATCGCACTGGTTACTTGGTTTCTGAACGAACGCCAATCTTGAAAATTAATTCTATTATTTGTTCCAAACTTTTTATCAATAAAAGTTTTTACAAAAGGGTGAACTTTTTCTAAAGAAATATCTAAAGCATCTATGTTTAATTCTTGTCTAACATTGTTTTGAGCAGCAAGAGTTTGTTCTGCTGTCGCTAACATAGTTGAATCATTTATTTTTAATTTTTTAGCAAGGTTTTCTGCACTTTCTTTTGCTACTTCATACTTTTTTAAATAATCCGCACGAATATTTATACCAGCAGATTTAGCCTCTTTTGAATTAAATAGTGGGATAACACCATCAGCATCATGCATCATTTTATCCCAAGCAGTAGTTATATCAAACCCTTCTTGATCTAATAGTGCTATAGTTGAAGTGTACTGTTTTTTCAAAGGATCATAAATAAATAAAGGTGCATCACCTTCTGTAAAAGCAACATTCTTTTGGTTTTCAGGGTTTAAAATACTACTAAGAAACTTTCTGTTAGCAAGTAAGGCGGCTTCTTTTCTATTCATATTAGCTTCAACAAAAGCAGGTCTTGCTGTGCCACCAGACCCTATCTCCATCTCAGCTGCTTTTTGTTTGTTTAGAAGTTTAGGATCTAAAGTTCTTTCTGCAGGAGTTATTATTACTTTTTCGTTTGCTTCAGTAAACCTGTTTAATGTTTTTTCTATTTCAGTGGCTTCGGCTATATTTTTTTGTACCACAGCACTTCTTTGTGCAGACCTTAAATCTTCTCTAAGGATACTTTCTACTGCTTTGCCTCTTGCACCTTCTGTTAATTTAGATATAGGCACAGTATCCTCTGCAGTAGCAATACTTTTGCCCATCCTATACTCAGGAAGTCCAATATTTTTTAGCCATCGAAAAGCATTGGTCATAGGAGATAAATTTTTGGTAACTGTAAAAGCACCTCCTAAAGTAAGAGGAGCCCCTATAGCACCAATACCTGTGTTAGTTTCAAAAACATCTTCTTCTACTTGTTGCCCAACACCTGAAAGACCAGACAGTGCTGTTTCAACACCTACTGTTGTAGCAGGCGCATTTCTGAAAGGATTTAAAAAAGCATCTCGCACATTGTCCCAAGGTATTTTCTTCCCTACTTTTTCAACAGCCGTAGGAACTTTACTTATTCCTGCGGCTATTTTTTGTGCTATAGTAGAAGGCACTACAAAAGAACTAGCAAACCCAGAAGTATCAGCAAGTTGATTTAAATAAGAATCATCTTTAGTTGCTCCAACATACTCTCCTGAACCAATGGATAAAAGGTACGGCACAATAGTTTTTGCCCTTTCATAATCTCCTGAAGCACCTATTCTTTGCAATAAATTTTTATCATAAACATCAGGAAAACCTGCTGCATCTAAAGCTACATTTAAAGTATTTAATACTGAATCAGGTACAGCAAGAACCATTTTATTAAACGAACGCATAAATTGTCCAGCACCTGTAGCACCTAATGTTGTGTCTAATCCTTTTAACAAAGCAGGGGCATTTTCTACTAGTGCTTTTTCAAACTCTACATTAGCTCCTTCTGTAACCATACCTGTTACCCTACTGGGTTTTTTGATAATTTCTGCTATAAGGCTAGAACTTTTTACAGGGTTGTCACTATCTATTTGGTTATTAGATTCGTTTATTTCTTTTTCAATTACAGTACCTCTTTCAACAGAGGTAAAATTAGGATTTGATTTATTTATAAATCTATCCCTAAATGCTTGTTCGCCCATTATGCCTTTCCTCTTTTATTATTCATTTTTTTCTGTGTCGTCTGCTAAAATAGAATTTAATTTTCTATCAGTAAATACAGTAGAAAGGAAATCAAAGCCATTCGACATAAAAGTTTTCATTTTATTTTCTGGTTTTAATTTAGTATCGTTAGTTGTAACGATACCATTATTTAAAGTTATTTTAATAGGCTCCATTACATACTGGTCTCCTGTTTTATAAGCAGACTCAGGAACAGCTAAATTAAGCATTTTTTCTTTTAAAAACCCTTCTAATTCATACCCATTGTTAAATTGTATAACTAAATTTTCCATTGGAGCATTATTATCTATTAAATTATTAACATAGTATAATTGCCTGAAGATTAAATCTTCAGGAGCTGATGGATCATTCATTAGTAAAGGATCATTCCAATTACCCTGTGGCATCAAATCAGCTCTAAGCAAAGGAGTACCTTCAGGATCTACTTTAGTTCTAATAGCGTTTAAATCATTCTGTAAGTAATTTCCAAGAACTTGTAGTTTTACTATCGCAGCTCTTGGATCTTTCCAAAAATCCTCTTTTGTTAAACCAAAACGTGCGTTTATTTCTTGTTCTGTAACAGCATACCTAGAACTTAAAGCTAAAGATTTTCTAAGTTCTCTTCCTAATTTATCTGTTAGATCTCTTGCTGCTTGGGTTCCTGACCATCGTAAAATCGAGTCTGCATTATCGCTAGGAATCCAAGCAGACACACTATTATTAAGAAATAATTTCAAATTAGACAGCGGACCTATTGGTTTACCTGATTCACTTGATAAACTAGCCAAAATATCATCTACAACATTTAATGCATTTATGTGAGAATCTCCTCTTTTTCCTAGCCACTCTTTTTCTTTAGGAGATATGTTTGCGTAATTTTGGAAAGTGGTTGCATCTATCTGAGTAACCATAGCATTGCCAGAAATTAATATTGTCCTTCCGGTTTTTTCATCTGTCCCAATCTCTGCCTTGCTTAACATATAACTCGTAGGTAGTGGATATTTTTTACCTCCAAAACTCACTATACTTGTTGTTACCTTGCCATCTGGACCAACGTAAGTAGAGAATGTTCTATCGTCAACTCGTTCAATATTGTTAAGAACGTCAGATAACGTTCCGATGTTGTAACCGTCAGGAGCAGAAACCCATTGGTTATTTTCGTCTTTTATTAAATACCCTAATTGTGGATCAAACCCACCATCTACTTGGTTCCAACCAACGTCAGAGTTTGAATCTGGCACTAAGAAAGTTTTAGGTTTTACATTGCTGAAATCTACTAAAGAAGAATCAAAATTTAAAGCCTTCATACCAGCGGCATTTAGTTCAGTGTAATCATCTGGAACAAGTTCATAAGCTCCTTTATCTTGATTATAGTACATCATGTTACCATCTTTTGGATCTATTCTACCCCTGATAACATCAATTTTTCCATTAGCTCCGATTTTACCATACTCTATAAAAGGAGTAGTTAGGCTTTTATTTGAATACACAAATTGTTGATGTGCGTTATCATTTAGAATTTTAACATTTTCTGTCTCTGCATTGATACCTTGTGCTGCCATACTTAATATAGCTGCATTCGTTGTCTCATTCAAACTATCATTGTTTTTCTCTGCCTCGTTTATAGCTGATAAAACAATTTGAGATTGTTGTGTGTTAAGAGATTTTTTAGCATCTTGTTCTTTTTGGAAGGCAAAAGCTAAAGCAGCTTGTTCATCAGCTTTTGATTGTTGGAAGGCATATTGTTTAGCTGCTCTTTCTTCTGCTGATAATGTTTTAGCATCTTCTCCAACACCTGCTGCAAAATCACCTAAATTTTCTGATATAGCCCCTAAAAGGTTTTTATCACTTCCTGCTATTTGGCTACCTAATTGTGCTAACCTAATAAAAGCATCTCTTTGGAAATCTTTTTTTGCGTCTCCTGCAAATAACTCATCATACTCATCTAAATACCCTTGGGCATCTTTTGTACCCATAAAGCTTTTATAATCTTCTAAATATTCTTCTTTTGTTTTTGCTTCAGGCAAATACTGGTTTAACATATTTAATCTTTGTTGTGCTATTACATTAGCATCTGTTTCACCTTGCTGTAAATTTAACGTAGGAATAAGACTTGTAAAATCTTGAATATTGCTTTGTATATTACTAAAATTAGGTTTTGTTAATTCTGGATAGGTTACCGTATAAGGATTAGTACCTTCTGCCCTATATACAGGTTGTTCACCCTGCATCATTCGCATACTGGCTTCTTCCATTCCTGGAGATTGAACGTATCCACCACCTGCGAAAGATTGGAAATTACCTAAATTACCCATTGCCATGTAATCCTCAAATGATTCTTCACCAGGAAGAACTACTTGACCCATAAATCCTTCTCTTTTTCTCATAGCGGCTGTTTCAGCCCCTAATTTGTCATAAGATTCTCTGTTTCTCAAACTAGGGGCTGAAACACCCGCTAATTTCATGGGTTGTGGAGGAGTATATGTAGTTAATTCTACTGGGTTGAAATCGGAGTAAGGATTAGGTCCTCTTGGGTCTGGATAAGGCATTAACATACCTTCACTCAAATTATTCCCCGTTAAATTAAACTCTTGTTGAGCATTTGAAACAATTTCTCCAACAAAAGGATCTACTCTTTCTTGCACACCCTGCATGATGGCTTGCTTAAAAGGATCTAATGATTCAACTAATCCACCGTTTGCTAATTGGAGGACGGCACCTCCTTGGTTAAAATTTGGAGGGGGTGCTCCCATCATACTAGCTATACCACCTTCCGCAACAGGTGGTTCCATTGGCATAGCATTAGTCTCGCCCATTGGCATAGCATTAGCTATGCCACCTGCGGCAGATTGTTCTTGCATCATATCCATAATAGTAAAAGTAGGCTGTAATAAAGCTAAAACAGATTCAGGTGTTTTTTCAGCATCTTTTTCACCAACATAACCTGCTAATTCACCTCTGCGGTCTTCCATACTACTTTGGTCGCCCCTTACAGAATCCATTATTTCTTCCACACTACTAGCAGCATCTATATTAGATAACATATCTTCCATACCCCCTGCCATTTGTCCAAACGCTTGCTGCTCTACAGGGTCTACTAAACCTGAAGTTATTCCTGTGCCAACAGAGTTATTTTGCATAGGAGGCATTTGTCCTCCAAACATCGGGCGTTGTAATACTGGGTCTGCCATTAAATTAGGCCTCCTCTATTTGCTGCTCCATATATACCTAATCCTGCTGTAGCACCACCAACTACTTGGTTGAGTAAACTAGGGTTAGGTGTGTTTGCTACTGTTAAAGTGGATTGAGTTGAGGGAGCTCCTCTTAAAATATCGCTGTAAAAACCTAATCTTTGATAAGGCTCGTATATGTTTTGCATATCTGTTTGACGTCGAGCTTCTAATTCTTGTTGTCTGATATTTCTTTGTTGTTCACCAAGGCTGGCTAAACCACTAATATCTTGTTGTTGTAACCCCTGTTGCATTGCACCTAAATCAGCCTGTGATCTGCCTAGCCTAGCTAAAGATTCTGCTTGGCTTAACCCCATACCACCATAAGCAGAACCTGCTTGCTGGGCTATTTGTGCCGCTTTCTGACGTGCATCACCTGCTTGTAACGCAAACTGCCCTATATCTGCAAATTGTTTGCCTGCCTGTTGTTGTTGACTACCTGCCTGTGCTGCCATCTGTGCTAAGTTTTGTTGCAACTGCCCTACGTTTTGTTGTTGACCACCTGCCGTTGCCGCCATCTGTCCTACATTCTGTAGTTGACCACCTGCTGTGGCTGCCATCTGCGCTAAGTTTTGTTGCAACTGCCCTACGTTTTGTTGTCGGCCTTGTTGACCTTCAAAAGCACCCATCGCTGCTTGTTGAGCTTGCAAATAATTATCTGCTTGGGCTTTAGCTAATGCAGAAACTCTATTTCTATCTACTTCTCTTGCCGCTATCTCACCCCTAGAACCACCAAACGCACCTGCTCCTACTGCTTGAGCTGCTGCTTGGTTTTGTTGTATATCGTAAGCTCTGTTTATTTCATCACTAATAGCACTTTGATAAGGGTTCATATAAGCAGAAACAGAAGTAGGGTCGTATTGTTGAGCTCCTAATTGTGCTATGCCTACCCCTTGTTGACCAAAACCAAGCCCTGACCTAGTTAAATCAGCTCCTGCTTGCCCATAACCAATACCAGATCTAGTTAAATCAGCTCCTGTTTGAGATAAACCTACCCCTTGTTGCCCATAGCCCAATCCTGACCTAGTTAAATCAGCACCTGCCTGAGATAAATTTGCTCCTTGTTGCCCATAACCAATACTTTGTCCTGCTTGGTCAGCCCCTTGTGCTGCCATTGGTACAGAAGAAGCTATCATACCTAATGCATTAGGTTGTGTAGAACCTAATGTGCCTAATCCTGCAGCATAAGATGCTTGAGCAGCATTTATATAAGGTTGGTACGAACCAACTCCTCCTTGTTGTAATTGTAATGCTTGAAGTTGTGCAGGGGTCATTCCTGCAGATCGTATATCAGGTAGTCCCCCTATAGGAGGACGACCAGTTAACCCTTTAGCTTGTTCCATAAGCCCAATTTTATAGGCTTCTATTTCTGGAGCTTCACGCTGGATTGTGGTTTGTGTCTCAGTCGCCATGTTATGCGCTCCTTTGGAAATCTCTCATCATTGCATACATTCGTTTCGCACCTTTTCTCCTATCGCCATCACCTGCGCCCCTAACTGCCTGTGCATTCATAACAAATTCACCATCACTTAACATAGCAGGTATAGAATCACTTGTTCCTGTTCCTGGACCCATTATTTCACCACCTGATGCAGCCTGTGTGAAGAAAGGGATGCTGCCAGTTAAAGAGTTAAGAGTATTGTTAGCTGCATATTGGTTTCTTACAGCAGGGGGTAAAAACATAGGATTTTGATAATAAGGGTTATCCCCATAAAAATCTGCTCCAAACCCAAATTTTGTTGGGTCAAGATTGTACTCATCTACACCAGTAGGTAAATCTGCCATTTGTACATTATCATCTGCCGCAGTTGCTGCATCAGCGGCAAGTAATGTTGCTCCTCCTGCGGCTGCTAATGGACCATACTTTTGTAAAAAACTGGGTTGAGCAGCTAAAGTTGCTGCATCAAAAGCATCTTTTAACATTTCTTGTTTCATTGGCTCAGTGACATTTATCCCTGCTAATTCCATATTGTTTAATTGTGCCATGTACGAATTGTTAGCTTCACTGGCTATTACGTTTGCATCAGGTTGAATACTTGCTCTATTAGGACTAAATGTGCTTTTTAGAAAACCTTCAGCTGGCTCTGCGCCTGCTAATTGATTTGATGTTAAATTTGTTCCTGATGCACCAGAGCCTTGGTTAGCAAGCATCTCTGCATTTGCAGCCTCTTTTGCAGCCTGTGCATTTGCTGCTTGGCCTTCAGCTCTCATTGCTTGGAGTGAAGCTCTTCCAGTTTTGCTTAAAGGGTTAACAACTTTAAAAGGATTTTTCATAGCACCTAATCCAGCACTTGGGTTAGCATAACTTCCAAAAAAGTTACCTGAACCAAATCCTTCTGCACCACCAAACGCCACATTACCAATACCTGCGGTAGCTCCTGCTATAACTGCTGATTTTAAAGAATCTTTAAAAGATTTACCTGCTACTAAATTTCCTGCCAAACTGCCAATACCTGTTGCAAAAACAAGAGGCATGGCAGGCAGCAAAAAGGGTGCTGCGATCGGGAGGATAATCGGAGCAACCGTTTTTATTATCTTTTTAAGCCCTTTAAATAAACCACTTAAAAAGAACTCAGGTTGTCCTGTTACAGGGTTTATACTATTAAACTCATTACCTACTATATAACGCTCTGGCTCTAAACCCATCTCTTCCATTTGGGTAAAGATCATTTTTTTCATGCGTGGGTTAGCATTTAAAACTTCTAATGGTATAACTGTTTCACCTTCAGCAGCATGAACAATATAAGTATCACCTGCTCTGCCAAAATCAGCAAGCATATCTGCCGCTTCTTTAATTTTGTGAATACCACTATCAGGGACTAATGGTGTTTCTTGAACTTCGTAACCTAAAGATGTTATACCTTGCATAATATACTCTTTCTTTTATGGAATATCAGCAGGGAGCAATTCCTGACGGTTGCTACAAACATGATACTCAATAATCTCCTTTACTGCAACTAAGAAATGGCAATAGTCACTGTACCCACCGAACCTGTTCCTGCAGAACCAGAACAAGCACTTACATTTAACAAAGATATTCTTACATATCCCTCACTAGTAGTGTTTATACAATTAGTTACATATAAACTTCCTGCTTCTAAACCGACATCATTACCAATAGGCAATGCAGTTAACACTTGAGTTGTTCCTCTTTCTGCTCCTGGATTTTGTACTTGAGCAATAAATGTTTCTAATGCTCTTACTAAATCATTTAAATAACGAACATCAACCTGTTGCGGAGGTGTAGGTAATTTTGGGAAAGGCATTACATTACTAGCCATTACCTTCTTCCATCCTCTCGTAAATTAATCCTAGGACTGCCTAATCGCCAACGTACCCCTTCGGCAGAAGAAGCTACTTTTAAAGCAAAAGAACGCCCCCTTAACCTAATATCTGCTTTGCGTGTAAACTGTTCAAAAGGTACTGTTGTAGTAGAACTCGCTGTTAAAGTTGTTGAATTAGTATTTGTTTGCCCATAAGAATCACCAGGATAATCTTGCATACTCATTGTCATATCTACAACTGCACCTACAGAGGAACCATTGAATGTGAAATCGGGTATAATTGTATTAATAGAAACAAGCTTCTGCCCATCTCCTATATCAATAGGACTAGATTCTAAAGTAGCTGTCATAGCAGACCCATCATCATCATACCCAACTTCGTGGCTGTACAAATAACCTGCGGAAGCCGCAGTTGGGAACTCTCTTAAACCACGGTCTATAAAAGCACTGCGTGACATTGTACCATAATACCAAACACCTTCAGCATAATTATAGCTCACATACTTATCATTACTACCTGTACCACCATTAGCTACAGAATTATCATCAGAACAATAAAACCAAGTTACTTCACTAAACTCTGAGTTAACTCCTGCGTAAACTTTTTCTTGTTGTGCGCTGTTAAAATTCATAAAGACTTCTTCTTTTACAGTGCATGGTAATTGTTTAGTTTGCCCATCATACACATAAAAACAGTCTTTTCCCATCCATAATACAAAATCTTCTACTGCTACAGCAGCATTAGGACCCATAATAGTTATATTAGAAGAAATAGGTTGAATACCAAATTGGAAAGGTGGACCTAAAAACTGCATACTGTGTAAAGAGCTATTAGTCCATACTAAAATTTCACGTTTAGTTTCAATAGCACGAACAAAGTTAGAACCAGACCCTATACGCAAATCACCTGCTGTATTAGTTGCTGTAGGATTCCAATCTAAAAAAGATTCTTGGTCTGAAAAACGAATTAACAAATTATCTTGTACTGTTGTGCCAATAGTGTTTGTGCCAAATGCGATAACATGACGATTATTGTCTGAAACTATTATTTGTTTAGCTACAGTTGGTGCATCAACTGCCCCTGATATGCCTGTAATAACAGAAGCCCTTGTAGTTAGGGCATTGGTTACAGATGAGTCCCAGTAGTAAATTGCTCCATCTCTTGGGTTTATTAAAAGATCTTCGCCAAAATTATCCAAACTCCATAGACGTAACTCTGTAGTTGTAGTAATCCCAGCAGACGACCCCCATGTGCTACGTCCCCAAGTTCCTGCTCCCCAACCTGTGCCACCTACTTGGGTATCTAATCCTACGTTTATTTGATACACACCATCTACACCAGACCCACCATTACCACTATCACTAGAATTTGCAGTGACGGTAACACCATCTGTGTCTTTTGCGGTAATTGTGTAGGTGTTTGAATTTGTGATGCCAACTACTTGGTACTCTTGGTTTAAAACAGCAGCGGTAATCAAACCACCTAAAGAAACTGCGCCTGAAAAAGTTACAAAATCGTTTTCTACACAGCCATGAGTAGAATCTGTTACTGTTAATGTAGAAGAGCCATTAGTAGCGGCAAAAGTAATAGAGTCTGTGCTTGTTTTACGAACAGGTGTAATGTCAAAAAATTGTTGACCTATTTCAATGTAAAACTTTAAATTTGTTCCTAAACCTAAATACTCAGTACCATCTAAAGTAACCCAAGGGTACATAGCTCTACAACTGCCTAAAAAAGT